>ENA-OQKY01001117-OQKY01001117.1-human-gut-metagenome-genome-assembly--contig:-NODE-1117-length-17632-cov-11.103513_pt1 | contig 17632 bp, 17 predicted proteins | sample MGYA00242652_ERZ504805 | MGnify/ENA primary metagenome ERZ504805 (study PRJEB26092, sample SAMD00036400) | human gut metagenome | host: Homo sapiens | study: EMG produced TPA metagenomics assembly of... | reverse complement strand
TTCGTAAAAGATAAGAAGCCATTGACTGAACTGCCACACAATTAAACTAAGGGGTTTAAACAATTCTTAGTGTACGGATTCGGGATGCCACTTATTTGTGCTTGAAAAGGCAGAACTTACACTGATTTAGAATGCTGTCTTAAAACGAGAAAGGTTTCTACAACTCCTCCTCCCGTGCTTTGTAGTATAGCTTCTCGCTACTATTATTGCACAGAGTGGTGGAAAGTGAAATCTTTCATCACTATTTGTGCCGCCGCAAAGCGGCGGAATGGAGATTAGAATGAAAAAATTGATGTTAGTTATATTGGGAGTATTGATGATAGCTTCACTGGCTGCGTGCACAGGAGGCACGGATGATAAAAAAACATCCAATACTCCGACGGAAGAAACAGATTCAAAGTCACCGGCTGATAATTCCTCATCATCCAACGAGCAGGCTCTTTATTTAGGAACAATTCAAAGTATTGCGGGAAATGAAATAGAATTGGCGCTTGCCAAGATTCCGGAAGAATTAAAACCGGGTGCGGCTGGAGAAAGCAACAATGGGAGTGAGAATGGTAACGGCGTATCCGGTGAGGGAGAAAACTATGTTGGCGGTATTACAGATATCCCGGAAGGAAAGGACAGATCAGATACTGCTCCGGATCAGGTAGAGGGTGACAAAAAATCGCTGGCATCTATGCTTGAATATACCGGGGAGAACAAATCTTTTGTCATTCCGGTTGGAGTCCAGCTTACAAATATGACAGGGGGAAGTGCAAATGTATCTGATTTAAATAAAATGAACGTATTGATGATAACGGTAAATAAAAAAGATAATGCAGTCATTTCATGTGAGATATTAGAGTAATTATGATCAAACTTACAGATGTCAATAAATCTTATATCATGGGTGAAAATATACTTCACGTGCTGAAAGATGTTAATTTGTCAGTTGCGGATGGGGAGTTTATTACAATCCTGGGTGCGTCCGGATCAGGAAAAAGTACACTGATGCATATTATCGGATGTATGGACACTATGGACAGCGGGACCTATCAGTTGGATGAGATACCGGTTCATGAATGCAATGACGCAAAGCTGACAGTGATCCGAAACCAAAAAATCGGATTTATTTTTCAGAAGTACCATCTGATCCCACAGTACAATATACTACAAAATGTGTTGATGCCTCTTTTGATACGAGGCAAGAGCAGGAAAGAGGCATTTTTGCAGGCTGAGGAGGTGATCCGTATGACAGGATTATGGGAACGCCGCGGGCATCTTCCAAGCGAGTTATCAGGCGGACAGCAGCAGCGGGTGGCAATTGCAAGGGCATTGATCACAAAGCCTTCCATCTTACTGGCAGATGAACCAACAGGGGCACTAGATTCTAATACTGGAAAAGAAATACTCGAGATGTTCAAAGAATTAAACGCAATGGGAAATACCATAATACAGATCAGTCACGATATCAATGTAGCTAAGGCAGGTAAACGCATTGTACATCTCAAGGATGGCATTATGGAGGAATAAATGTCCTACACTATTTTGGAAAACGAATTATAAATAACGCGCCGCCCCGTGGATGATTTTTTGCGGTGACGGTTCCGCCCAGCCGGGTAATGATCGTCTTGCAGAGAGCTAATCCGATTCCGTACCCTGCAGTGTCTGTATTTTTTCCCCGATAGAACCTGTCAAACAGACAGGGCAGATCTTCTCTTTTAAAACCCACTCCGCTGTCATGGAAGATTATCTCAGTAAACAGCGGAGTGTCCTGACAGGCAATTTCAATCCTTCCATTATCTCCGGCACTTTCTATACAATTTTTCACTACATTTTGGATGGCTTCTGAAAGCCAGCCGGCATCCCCCTGAAGACATACCCCATGAGGTATGTCTGTGTCTAAGGCAACATTATGCAGATCCATTGAGATCAGGAACGGCCGCAAAGCAGTCCTGACCACATTCTCCACATCTATCCGTTCCTTTTGGAACACCACGATCCCTGCGTCTAAACGTGACAATTTCAGCAGGGAGGTGACCAGCCAATCCATCTGTACAAATAATTCTTCTGTTTCCCGAAGCAGGGTTTTCCGCTCCTTCTCATCAGAGGACTTTTTAAGTAGTGACAAGATCAGATTCGCAGATGTAAGAGGAGTGCGGAGCTGATGGGCAATGTCAGCAAGAGAATCGGCGAGATGCTGTTTTTCCTTTTTCAGGGCTTCATTTTGCTCCCGAATACGAAGCGTCACTTTTGTTATCTCACTTTGCAGGATAGAAAGCTCCCCCTCGTCTGATTCACTGATAAACAGATAGTCCGCGTTATGAAGCACAAGATCGATCTGCTCTGAAATTTGTGCAATATTTTGATAACGATTTCTGGTAAATATAAAAAATGCCGCTCCGAAGGCAGCAGAGGAAACCAGCGCCAATATTCCGGCAGCCGGATGGATCACAAATCCCACGGCCGCAGCGATGAAGGTTATCGCGGCAAACAAGACCGCAAACTGCCGAATCTCTTTATTCCGAAACATAGCTTCCTCCCAGTCGGTATCCCATTCCCCGCACTGTCAAAATGATCTGGGGATTCGCAGGATCATTCTCAATTTTTTCCCTCAGCCGTTTAATGTAAACCGTTAAAGTGTTATTATTCACAAACTCGCCTGCCGCATCCCACAATTCCTCTAACAGCCTGTCCCGTGTAAGAATGATTTTGGGATTATTGATAAATATCAGCAGCAAACGGTATTCCAATGCGGAAAGAAAAATTTCCCTGCCGTCTTTTTTTACAATACCGCTGGCTGTGTCCACATGAAGTCCGCACATTTCAAAAGCAGAAGGTGAACATCCGAATTTCCGCAGTGCTGTCCCGATCCGTGCGATCAGTTCACGGGGACGGAATGGTTTTGTGATATAATCGTCAGCCCCCATATTCAGCCCTGTGACAACGCTTGCTTCGTCACCGGAGGCTGTTAGAAAGATTACGGGGATATTCTTGGTCTGTTTGATCTCTGTGCAGACTGCAAAACCGTTTCCATCCGGCAGGGAAATATCTACAAGAGCTAAATCAAACTTATTTTCTGTGAGCAGTGACACAGCCTCCCTCTGCGTGGCAGCGCGGGTAACTGCAAATCCCTCTGAGCGCAGCAAAAGCACAAGATTCTTGGCAATTTCCTTATCATCTTCAACTAGAAATATCTGCTTCATCTATTTTTAACATCCTTTACGTGTCTTTATCTATTGTCTGTAGTTCTTACTGCTTCCAAAAGCAGAAGCGGTAAGTATATTCTCATTACAGCCTCTCTGAAATTTCATTATATTTCTTTTACAGGAAATATGCAACCATACAGCCCGTGTATTTTTCTAAACAATCTGGAAACAGCACATTGACAAGCCAAATTACACATGATATGATTTTAAGGTAGAAATTTAAGGGAATGAGGTTCTCCCGTGGATATATTCCAAAAGCGCATTTTTGCTGATGACTTCTGTTTAAAGACAGGGTTATCAGCTTTTTTTGTTTGAAATTATGCTGGGAGATACGCTCCGGTTTAGCCGTCTGTTTGACAGCAATGGGAGAGGAGAGAGGCTGAATCACCGGAGATAAAAAAGAAGGGGAGAAAAAAGTATGCATGACAGAGCGGTAAAAATATTTCAAGCTTATAAGGATCTGTTGATCCTGGGACTGCTGGGAATCCCTATCGGCCTGGTGGTCGGGGGGATCGATGCCGTATTTGGAAGGGTATTGCTGGCGATCACGGATTTCCGGAACGGACATCCCATGCAGTTAATTCCATTTTTAGCTTTCGCCGGAGCATTCATCGCCTTTGCTTATTTAAAATTCGGAGGAAAAAGCAGTAAAGGCATGAACCTGATCTTTGAAGTGGGACATGGGGAAGAGGAAGTGATCCCTTTAAGGCTGATCCCGTTTATCATATCCGGAACATGGATCACACATTTATTTGGAGGCAGTGCCGGAAGAGAAGGGGTGGCTGTACAGATTGGCGCCACATTTTCCCATTGGATAGGAAGAAAAATACCATTAAAAAATAGTTCCCATATTTTTCTTGTAACAGGTATGGCCGCCGGGTTTGCCGGACTTTTTGGAACACCTATTGCTGCGGTTTTCTTTGCAATGGAGGTACTGACAGCCGGAGCCTTGGAATATCAGGCATTACTGCCAGCAGTCACAGCCGCTTTCACAGCCAGCGCAGCAGCACAATTTCTGGGACTGGAAAAATTCACATTTGCGCTTACAGGAAAAATGGATCTTGCTTTTTCTGATATGTGGAGGTTCCTTTTGTTGGGAATCCTGTTCGGAGTTGTGGGCGGTGCTTTTGCATGGACATTAAAATATATGAAAAACATACTTGCCTCCCATTGGAAGCAGCCTGTTATCAGAATTTTTACCATGGGACTTATCTTAAGTGTCTTGCTGCTCCTTTTATACAAGGGCAGGTATGCAGGTCTGGGAACAAACCTCATCCATGCCAGTTTTTATGGAGAGGAGATTCTCAGCTATGACTGGATTTTAAAATTTCTTCTTACCGTATTAACTCTGGCTGCGGGATTTCAGGGTGGGGAAGTAACACCTCTGTTTTCTATCGGCGCCAGCCTTGGAGTAGTAGCAGGCCCAATCCTTGGCGTTCCCTCAGAGATTGCGGCAGCGCTTGGCTATGCAGGTGTGTTTGGAAGCGCGACAAATACATTTCTGGCCCCGGTACTGATCGGCACAGAGGTGTTTGGATCTGCTTACCTTCCCCATTTTTTTCTGGTATGCGCGTTTGCCTATTTGTTTAACCTGAATAAATCGATTTATTCCCTTCAGAAAACGTCAGACGTACATAAATAACAGGTATAATAGGTATCATAAGTTTTGAGCCTTCCGATATTTAATTTGCCCCTTGGTTCCTTACTTTACTTTGTTTTTTATTTGGAACCAAGGGGCGGCTTTATAATTTTTTCAAGTAATCGCGTCATTCGCTTTCTTTTTCTCTCAACCGTACAGCGCTTGCCGCCGCACGCCTTCTGGAATCTTTAAGCTTTGCATAATGTTTCTGTGTCGTAGAGACACTTTTATGTCCCAGGACGTCTGCGACAAGATAGATATCACCTGTCTCTTCGTAGAGAGCAGTGCCATAAGTGGAGCGAAGCTTATGGGGAGTGATTCTTTTATTTGTGATGATGGGCTGTGTGTATTTCTTTACCATTTTCTCTGTTGCCCGGACACTCAGCCGTGTTCCCTGGAGGGAGAGGAAGAGTGCATTTTCATGACCCGGCTTTGTCTCCATGTTTTCTCTTTCTTCGAGATAATTTAGCAGAGCGATTTCCACCTCCTCGCCGAAATAGACGATTTTTTCATTACCGCCTTTTCGTATCACGCGAAGGCCGCTGTTTTTAAAGTTGACATCAGAGATGTCCAGACCCACACATTCGGACACACGCAGCCCGGTTCCGAGAAAGAGTGTTATAATGGCAATATCACGTGTTTTTGTCTTCAAATAATAACCTTTTTGATGGGGGGTCAGATTATCACTGAATTCCTCCATGGAATCCAAGATCATGGCAATTTCATCAGGATCAAGCTGAATAATGGCTTTTTCGTGGATTTTTGGGACATCTACAATGCGGGTAGGGTTATTTTTTACCATTTCATGCTTGTACAGATAGTCAAAAAGGCTCCTGAGAGCAGAAATCTTTCTGGAAATGCCGATTTCACCGTTGGTCATTGCCTCGCCTGTATTTTGACTTTCGTAAACTTTCAGATAATTCTGAAATTCTTCAATATCCGTGGGACGAAGATTTTCCATAACATCAAGGGAAATGTCACAAAGGGGCGAGTTTTTCAACGTGGGATTCGCAGTTGTAAGGAACTGAAAGAATATCTTTAAATCGTAACAATATGCAATCTGAGTCTGCATACTCAAAGTTGTCTGGCGGCCCCTGCAGAAATCCTGTACATACGGAGGAAGCTCCGCCAGAATATTCCTGAGACGGATATTGTTATCAATATATTTTTTCTCGTGATAGCTGATGTTTTTTTTCTCCATGAATTTGCACCTCAACATAATTCGTTAATACAACAATGGTTCAGCCTGATTATAGCCCATCCGGACAAAAATGTCCATAACTATTCGTAAAATGGACATTTCGCGAATAGTTACAACCTGCTCGCTATACCTCTAACAACCACATAAATCATCTTTTTCTTACTATATTTGATTACTCTCATTTATAACTAACCGCAGTATCCATTTCACATATTGTAAAACAGATTCATTCCCTTATCTATCTCATAATAAAAATCAAATTTTCTTTTTTATTTTATACAGATAATTTCATACGGATAATATTCAGGCCTTTTACAACAAAGAACGCCATATCTATTGCAGAGCGGAAACATTCTATTATCTATTCTTATCTGCCCTGATAAAACCTGAATACGCAGACTCAGATTACATTTTGCTTGCCTGTCAGATATAATTAATGTTAACGTTACGACTTAAGGAATAAGCATTCCGTCCTCTGATACTCCTATAATACCTTTAATGCTATTTCAAGAACAAGCGCAATGATACAAATCATGAAAATGATCACTACAACAGTAACCGGCTGCATAGCTATAAAATATTGAGCTGCTATGGCAATACCAACGCACAATACAGCCCCTCCTTCAACACGGGCATGGCCGGAAACTTTTTCCACATTATGATACCGGCTTATAAACGGCAGCTTTCCTTTCACTACAGCACACATTCCCCATACTGCAAGCATAATACCAAAAATCAAAATTCCAATCATTCCCGGCACCCCCGTTCTGTTTTTCTTTCCTTTTATCATATGATAACAGCAGAATATCTGTCCTGCCATCTCTATGCCTATATTATAACAGAATAAAATGAAAATTCTGCTTTTATTCAAAATCTTCTAATTTTCCACAGCAAATGAGCCGGTCTTCGCAAATCGGACCGGCTCATCTATCTCTCCTCTTCTATCTCTACTTTTCTATCTCAGCAGCGGCAGGCTGCCGGTCAGTTTATTAACCAGCTTTTTGGCACCACAGATTCCGATGCCAAAATACATCATTTCCTTTTCTTCCACACCTGCCGCCTTTTTTATATACTCCTCATAGACATTACAGCTCTGTGCAACATCTGAAAAATCAACTACGATCAGATCAGCGAATTCCGGCTGATAGAGCTGTTCCCTGATAGCTCTGATTTTTTCCTGGTCCGCCTTCAGCACAGGAACCGGCATTTCGATGATACCAAGATGCTTTTTCCCGCTCTTGTCAAGAACATCCGGCCCTACCGTCTCCGGAATGTGTTTTCCTAGTGTGATCCCCATGATCCCGGCAGTATTTGCCAGAAAGCCAAGGGGCAGATCTTGATCCAATAACATTACACATTTATCATTTTGTGCCTGCATATGCCTTATACTCCTTTGTTGTATTTTTCTCTGTCCTTCTGTCTTCCGATAAGAACAGGCCGATCAGTGTCAAAACGATACCCGAGACAATGGTCAGTGTTAATTTCTCATGTAAAATAAGTGCTGATGTAACTGCCGTGATGACGGGAACCATATAGATATAAACACTGGTTTTCACAGAACCTAGGATTTTCACAGCAAGATTCCACGTCACAAAACACAGGGCAGACGCCCCAAACCCCAGAAACAGCAGATTCAGCATATTTTTAAGACTGGCGAACTGCTGAAGCTCAATATGGAAATCCATCAGAAGCAGAGCCGGGACCATAAATATAAGCCCATAGAAGAACGTCCGCCTTGTGGTCTGAATGGTGTTATATCCAAAGCCGCTGATTTTTTTCGTGATCGTGGAAAACGCAGCCCATATCACTGCCGCTGTCACAGCCAGCAAATCCCCTAAAGGATTTAGCTGCAAATTCTTTTCCCCTCCAAAACTGATCAGAAATATACCTGTCAGCGCTATGAGGAAGCCGACGAAAAACCGGATATTTGGCCGTCTGTCGTGCAGAAACAGGCAGGAAAAGATAACCGTAAAAAATGGCGCGATGGAAATAATAACCCCCACATTGGATGCCAGCGTATAAGTCAGCGCAATATTTTCAAACAGGTAATACAAGGTCACACCGCAAAGTCCAGCGGCCGCAAAGTACCATTCCTGCCTCTTATGGCTGATCTTTAACCTGCGCGGGCAGACACACCAAAGGGCAAAATATCCGATCATAAAACGGATAAACAGAATTTCCACCGGTTCAAAGGTTCTGAGAAGTACCTTTGTGGAAATAAAGGTGGTCCCCCAGATCAAAATTGTGAGAAAGGCAGCAATATGCCCATGTAATGTCTTATTCATTTGGCCACTCCTTTGCCGGAGTGACTGGCAGCGGTTTATCTGTAAAGATTTTCTGATACTGTTTTGGCGTCAATCCGATAAATTCTTTGAAAAAGTTAGTAAAATGACTCTGATCCGCAAATCCCGCCATATCTGCCGCGTCAATGGGAGCCACACCCTGCTCCAGAAACTTTTTTGCTTTTTCCAGGCGTACAGTCTGCAGATAGCGGTACGGTGAAACACCCACCTGCTTTGTAAAAGAACGCAGCAGATACGATTTGCCGAAGCTTGTCATGGAAAGCAGATCATCCAGAGTGATATTTTCCGAAAAATGTTCTTCCATATATACACAGAGGGTCTTGATCTGCTGATTCGGTTCTGAGATATCTATTTCATCAAAAGGAGCCGCGTGTTCCTGCAGGATCTGTTCCAGAAGGAAGAAAAATGCCTCTTCTTTTTTCAGCTTCGGCGCGTGTGTGAGAATGGCATCATACAAATCACCGATAGACTGTGTGATATCGCTTTGATACACCACATTTCTGGTAAAATGCGGGACAAAATCCTTCCCCGTGATCTCCCTGACTGCGCTCTGCATCACATCCATATTGATATTGACTGCACGGTAATCTAAAATTTCCCCGTTGATAGGCGCACAGAAATGATTGTCTCTGGGATTAAATAGGATCAAATCTCCGGCAGTCAGATCATATTCCAATCCTTTGCACCAGAGATGCCTCTTCCCTCCCTCCACAAACCCGATCACGTAATAATCATGAAAATGATTTGGGAATTTCTGGACGATCCCACTCAGATTATATGCTTCTATTTCAAGGTCATGGTCATAATACACATGCCTTTGTTCTTGTTCCGTATGCATTTCCTGTCCTCCTCCTTTTCTTTTTACTATTGTAACACCCCGGCAAAAAGAATTCTTGAATGATATGACACCTTCGGGCACCTTTGCCGCAAAGAATTGGTCCTCATTTGTTCCCCGGTAAACCGGTAAAACTGACATCAAACATCAGCCATTCTTATTATAACACATCCACCACCCCCAGACAGACCTGTCTAACTCCTCATTGACAAAGAACTTTCCCCCATGCTATATTATCAGTAAGATACAGGAATTTACCTAATGAGGTGGCATTTATGAATTTTATCTTAACTGATAAACTGAGAAGACGAATCATCTCCGTGCAAATAAAGTTTCCGGTGAGACATTGTGCGGAGTCCAGATCATAGCAGAGCTGCTGCATTCACCGGAAAACAGTTACCGTGCGTATCCGATTTTCTGATGCGTTTATTTGTGTATCTGTTTTCCGGTGAATCCGGTCTTGTTCTGTATCCGGCTGCGGCGGTGTACTCGCCGCAGCCTTTTGTTTTGACTGACAGGCAGAGGGCGGATCATGTCCTCTGCCTTTTTGCTGTTTAATGAATACTTTATTGTGCCGTAAACAGTGTTGATTTACATTATTATTTCCAAGAAAGAGGTAACAACTTATGAATCTAAATACATGGAAAGGCAAAACCTTTCGATTTTTAACAGCCCAGACCATATCCCTGTTCGGTTCTTCCCTGGTACAGTACGCGATCGTCTGGTATATCACACTGACAACATCATCAGGAAAAATGCTGACCATTTCCACCCTCTGCGGATTCCTGCCCCAGATTTTGATTTCACTTTTTGCAGGGGTATGGATCGACCGTTATGACAGGAAACGGTTGATCATGCTCTCAGATGGTGTGATCGCATTTTCCACACTGCTTCTGGCCCTGGCCTTTTTGTCAGGCTATAAAAATATCTGGTTTCTGTTTGCCGTGCTCATCATTCGTTCAGCCGGAACTGGAATCCAGACCCCTGCAGTAAATGCTATTTTTCCCCAGCTTGTTCCCAAAGAACATCTCATGAGAATGAATGGGCTGAACAGTACCCTCTCCTCCTTCATGATGTTCTTATCTCCTGCTGCCGGCGGGGCCATTCTCTCCGCGGCACCTTTGGAAGCAGCGCTTTTTATTGACGTGGTCACGGCTGTCATAGGCATCAGCATCACCTCCGCCATTAAAATACCGCCCTATGCCCCATCGGATGTAAAGGAGGAGTCCAATTTTCATAAAATAGCAGAAGGTATTTCCTATATAAAGGAGAATCCTTTCATCAAAAGGCTGTTGGTATATCAGATCCTCATCTTGTTTCTCATAAGCCCCTCCGCCTTTCTGACTCCTCTTATGGTGAGCAGAACCTTTGGGGCCCAGGTATGGCGGCTCACCATGAGCGAAATGACCTACAGTCTCGGCATGGTATTAGGCGGAATCCTGATTGCCTCCTGGGGTGGATTTAAAAACCATCTCCACACCACTCTCCTGGCCGGCAGTGTATATGGGGCGATTATGATAGGACTGGGAACGGCACCGGTATTTCTGGTATATTTACTTTTTAATACCATGATAGGAGTGACCTCTCCCTGCTACAACACGCCCATCAATGTAACCATCCAGGAAAAAGTGGCACCGCAGATGCACGGCAGGATCTTCAGCTTCATGCAGATCTCCACCTCCTGCGCACTACCCCTGGGCATGGCATTTTTCGGTCCCTTGGCAGACTATATCCCAGTGCAGTATCTCCTTGCAGCATCAGGCGCTCTGGTCCTTGCTATCTCTGTCTGCTTTAGGATTTTTAAGTGTTTTAAGTAACGGAAACTGTTTGACTTTTCCGGCAAATATACTATAATAAGAGCAAGATAACTATTACAAGTGTAATAAAATGTGGTGTCCCATTTACGGGCACCACTAAAGGAGCACAGCTATGGTGATATCCCAAGAGCTTATTTTACGTTTTCTATTCAGTAATACCGTCATTGTCCTGATCACCTTCATGCTTTTACTTTTTAAAGGGATTGTCAGAAAGCAGATTTCTGCGGGCGGACAATATCAGATATGGATCTTATACCTTTTTATGCTCACAATCCCCTTTTTACCTGTCAGGAACCGGCTTTTTTCTCTGACAGGCTTTCTGGGAATTCTTTCTTCCAATACAGACAGAGCTGCAGGTACTCTTTCTGCTGCTGCCGCACCTGCAGTTAATAATATGCAGATACAGGATTACGCCATGGAAGCAGAAAAAGCCGGTCTGGATGCCCTTGCGTTTCTTTTATCTGCCGTATGGGTCCTGGGAGCGTGCATTATGCTCTGGTATATCATCCGCTCGGCCCAAAAGCTACACTGTCTGTTCAAATCCGCACTTCCCGTACAAAATGAGGATGTATACTCCCTTTACGAAAAATGTCTAAAGCAATGCGGCACAAAGAGAGAGATTCGGCTTATGGCAAGCGCTTTTATCCGAACTCCGGTTTCATTCGGTGTCTTTTGTCCCTGCGTCATTCTCCCCACAGAGCTTCTGTCAGAGAATGACCGGAAAGAACTAAAATACATCCTGCTGCATGAGATCCAGCACTGCAGGCGTCGTGACCACACCATTAACTTGATCATGAATCTGTTCTGCATCGTTTACTGGTTCAATCCGGCAGTATGGTATGCCTGGAAAAAGATGCGTCAGGACAGGGAACTTGCCTGTGACGCATCCGTACTGGGAATCCTGCGGGAAGACTGTTACCGTGAATACGGCTCTGCGCTCTTAAAACACGCATCAAAGATTTCCCATCCTCCCTATTCCATGACCACCGGATTTGCCGGAAATGGGAAACAGATGAAGAAAAGAATCCTGGGAATCGTCACGTACCATAGAGAAACCAAAAGCACCCGGATGAAAAACACTGCTTTTCTGTTTTTATCTGCCGTCCTTGTACTGGGAAGCTCCCCGTTTCTTTCCCTTGCCGCACTGGGAGCATCCTCCTCCTCATCTCCTGACGGCAGGACCAGAACCTTGGAACTTGGCGCCTTCTTTGATGACTATACAGGCAGTTTTGTTCTTTATCAGCCCTCTTTGGATACATGGAGTATCTGGGGCGAAGAAAAAAGCCGTATGCGCGTATCTCCCAATTCCACGTATAAAATATACAGCGCGCTGCTGGCCCTGGAAAAAGGAACCATCACGCCTGATGCTTCTCTCCTCCCCTGGGATGAAAAAGCATATCCTTTTGAGAGCTGGAATCAGGACCAGGATTTAGACTCTGCCATGAAAAATTCAGTAAACTGGTACTTTCAGGAACTGGACAGAAAAGCCGGGCTTTCCTCTATACAGGACTTTTTAGATCAGATAGACTATGGAAATAAAAATATATCCGGCGGACCGGACACCTTCTGGATGGAATCATCTCTGAAGATTTCTCCTATTGAACAGGTTAGACTGATGGCTGATTTCTATAACAATACCTTCGGGTTTCGGGATTCCTCCGTACAGGCGGTCAAGGATTCCATGTGTATCACAAAGGAAGACGGATATGCACTCTACGGCAAGACAGGTACAGGCAATCTTGAGGGAAAGGATGTAAACGGCTGGTTTACCGGTTATGTAGAAACTCTCGGCGTTCCCAGTTTCTTCGCAGTGAATATTCAGGGAAAAGACCATGCAGACGGCACAGCGGCCAGCCGGATTGCCCTTGATGTCCTGGCCCAAATGAATCTGATGCCAGAACAGAGATAAGATCCACTGAAATCCCGCGGGAAGTCCCGGAACACAAGCCTGCGATTGACAAGCCCAGGCTGCAAGAATATAATGTTTTATAATCTCTTTATAAATCCAGGAGGCTGTATCATGAAACACTTACCCCAGATATCTGAGGCCGAATATGAAGTTATGAAGGTTGTATGGAAGCATGCTCCCATTAACACCAATGAGATCACAGAGCTACTCTTAAAGACTACAAGCTGGAGTCCCAAAACCATCCAGACTCTGATCAAAAGACTAGTCCAGAAAGAGGCACTCAGTTATGTAAAAGAAGGGCGTGTATTTGTTTATACACCGCTGGTTCAGAAGGACGAATATCTGGATCATGAAAGCAGCTCCTTTTTAAAACGGTTCTATAACGGAAGTCTCTCTACAATGCTGGCCAATTTCATCGAGAAGGATCAGTTGAGCGACCGGGAAATAGAGAATCTCCAGGAGCTTTTAGCACAGAGATCCAACCACGAAAAATAAAGGAGGCGGCCCAACAGGCACGCCTGATAAGAACGTATTTTATGCCTGCTTGCGTGTCAAGAAAATTCCAACGACTGCACCCATAAGGATAACAGGCGCTAATCTGACAAACTCGACTTGTTCTTTCTGATACTTACTGGAGAGCATAACAAAGTTTCGCTCTGTTATCTTTTTATCTGCTCTATCCTCATACATTCTCATAATCATCTTCAATAGAGCTTCTCTGATACGCCCTTTTAATTCCATATCTACGACAACACAGACATTTCCGTATTCATCATAGAAGGGACGTAAACAGCATTTTGATATGTATGGTTCGTAGAACTGCAATAGCTTCTCAATAGAATTTATATTACCGTCCACAGCCGACGAAATAAGATAAAATGACGGGTGTGTTTTATTCATTTTCCGTGTTCTCCTTTAACTTTTTTCCAATTTTATCAAGTGAGCTTTTCCTAATACGAAATGACGTTGAACGGTCAATTTTCATCTTGTCGCCGATTTCTGCATCGCTCATGCCAAGAAAGAAATACATCAATACAATGTTTCTGCGTAGTCGCTTTCGTACTCGTCCCAGACAGCCAGCTTTTCAACAACGATTTCTGGAAGCTCACAGAATGAGATTTCCTTATTCCTGCGTCGCCTTAATTCCTTTCGGTATTTCGTACAATGTTCTTGACTACACGTTTTAGCTTGCAGTCGAATTGACATTGTACTGTCTTTTGGAAGTCCGACGGTTTCATAATCACACCCCCTTTCCGTTATGACGTGAAAAGTGTTTATCCATCTTTCCGCACCATATCTGTACGGCAAGGTGTGATTTGTTGCAGGATTTCAGAAAAAAGTCAGAAAAAAGTTAAAATTATTTTGAGCAATAAAAAAGCCCGCACAAAACATAGTGTTTGTGCGAGCTAAAGCTCTGGCATATTCAGTTGTAATTGTAAGTGTTGTACTGCTAAATTGAGCTTGATGTTTTTGTAGATTTCTTAAAATATTCCATAATGCAAGCCCCCTTAAAGCAGTGCGTTAAATATCTAAAACCTTGATTTTCTGTAATTAAACAGGACACTTGTTGCAACAATAATATTGTTTGTGTTCAAAAGTAGTGTGATATATTTTCATTAGGGGATTATACCTTTTTGGACATACCTCATATCAATAAGTCTCAATACATCTTGATATGAGGTATTCTTAGAAATTATATCTATCATAAGCCACTTTTGTCCATTTCCCTCTCTAGTATTGTGATAGATTTTCTGTATATATTCAGAAAATTGAGTTAACAAGTTTTCGACATGTTCTTTCTCTTTATTACCAACGACCACCAATACAGTAAAATAGTTTTTCTTAGGATAGATAACACACAATGATTTTCCAGATTTTCTAAATTTCACATTCCAACCACGTGCCCAGACATCTTTACTGTATTCGATTTTACAAACCGCTTTATATTTATCATAACGGACTATACTCTCCTTTATAGGTTTTCTGTCTTATTTCCATTGACATTGGATAATTCCTTTTCAGCATTTCCTATTTCCACAGGAATCACCCATATTTCCATATAACTAATATCTGCACTTCCTTTGTAATATTTTTCTGCCATGAACGGCATTGTAATCAATTTATGGTTTGGAAGCCATGTTTCAAACAGATACTTATTTGCTTGATTTAAAGCAGTGGTAACAAGTTCTTCAAAAGATTCTGCCTCAATTCTGCATACAACATACTCACCTGCTGGTAATGTGTGTTGTACCATATTTTTAGGACATACATCTATTAATGAAACCATACCTCCTACAAAGTAAAGGAACCTTCCTTTATCTGGACTTACTGAATGAGATACACCAAGCTCAATACCATTGTTAAAAATGGCACTTTCGGTTTGCAGTTTCTTTGCATGAAATTCACGCCATAGCTGACCTGGAACATCAATTCCCGTACTTTCTCCAACAGGAATTTGTTCAGTAACATTTACTGTTTTTTCAAAACCAAAATACATTTCCCTTGTTCTTAATGTTTTCCTTTGAATCTCCAAAACAATATTCCCTACAATCAATGGAACATTTTCATCAATCATAATATAACGGGAAGAAAGTTCTGGTTTGTCAAATGTATTTAACATAGGAACACTCTTTCTGTATTCATCAGGAGTAATATGGTAAACTTCTTTAAATGCTCTTGTAAAATTAGCATGGTCTGAAAATCCGTATTTTAAAGCTATGTCTAATATTCTTTCTTCTGATTTATTTAATTCTGTTATTACCATTGCTAAACGACGAAGCTTGATATACTCTTGCACTGATTTCTTAACTAATCTTTTGAATAAACGTTGGTAATAAAATGTAGAAAGGCAGGCGATTTCTGCCAGTTTTTCTGTTTCGATTTTTTCACTTAAATGTTGTTCAATATAATTTAATGACATTTCAATATTTTCATATGCGTACATATCAGTACCTCCTTGTATAATTTATAATCAAAGTATACATGATAATTTTTTGTACGGCTTGTCATACAATGCCATTATCTTATAATAAAACCGTAATAAATATTCTATCTTGAAACCCATCTGTTTTATATCCGTTTTCATTAACTCTTCTATAACCAACAAGTTTAGTTTTGATTGTTTACAACTTGAGAGTTTTACTATTAGATAAATCTAAAGTAACGGTTGCTGTTTCAAAGTGTATTTCATATACTATCAGTGATTTTCCACCATATTCTATCGTTTCTCGATAATCAGGTATCTTCTCGCAAAAACAATCCGCCAAATCAAAAATAGTTTGTTTGCTCTTGATAGCAGCTCCTCTTGCTTTTATATGTTCGTTTTCTTTTTTGGGAATTGTTGTAAAGGCAACATTCTGATTTTGTTTCATTTCTTTTACTTTTTCGTTATTTTTAAACGTTGCAAAGTACACAATATTATTTTCGGGATTGAAATAATAATTGACGATTCTAACATTCGGAATGCCGTCTGTTCCAACAGTTGCCAAAGCAAGGTCAGTCTGTTCTGCCATCATTTTTTGAAATTCTTTTAGTGTATCCATAGAAATCCTCCTTTTATTATTGATACATGAATAGTATAATATAAAAAAGTATCAGAATATGACACCATTTAAACAGAATAAGGAGGTTTAAACGAATGCGTAAATCCACACGATTGAATGACATGATGATTTTTTTAAACGATAAAAGTTTTTTTAACTTGAAAGATATTATGCAAGAGTACGGAATATCTAAAAGTACAGCAATTCGAGATATACAATCTTTAGAAGAAATCGGTATGCCCATATTTTCAGAAACAGGAAGAAATGGACGATACGGTATTTTGAAAAATAGACTTCTTTCACCAATTATTTTTACTGTTGATGAAATGTATGCTTTGTATTTTGCTATGCTCACTTTAAACGCCTATGAATCAACCCCTTTTCATTTAAGTATTGGAAAGTTAAAGAAAAAGTTTGAAACTTGCTTGTCTGATGAACTTATTAGTAATATTCATAAGATGGAACGTACATTAAGTCTTGAGGGGACTAAGCATTATAACAGTAGCCCATTACTAAAAGATATTTTGGAAATGGCAGTAAAAGATGCGGTGTGCTGTATCTCTTATAAAAAAGGCAAATCTGTATCAGAAGTACAAGTGCAGTTTTTTGATGTATCTTCATCTTTTGGACAATGGTACGTTACAGGTTTTAATCATGACAGGCAAAGAGTTCAAGTTTTCCGTTGTGATAGAATTATTGATATTTCAGAAAGTGAGTGCTATATACCAAAGCCAAGACAAGTGCTTCTAAATTATTCAACAAACATATTTAAGTCTGATAATGCTACGGATTTTGAAGTTCAAATATCAGATAAAGGAGTTGATTTATTTTATAAAGAAAATTACCCCTCGATGGAACTAGTTAAATGTGATGGACAATACAAAATAAAAGGATTCTACAACGTGGGGGAAGAAAGATTTATTGCTGATTATTTTCTTTCATATGGAAAATTGATTAATTCTATCTACCCAGAGCAATTGAAAACCCTTGTATTGAAGCGGACTAAAGAACTGTGCCAGTATTATGAGAGCCTGTGAAAAAATTTCTGTAAATTAGACAATACAAAGGTTGGTCCTATGTCAAGATTTAGTACAAGTTAAAATGAGAGAAATTTCCTCATTTTAGCTCGCTAAAAGTAAGCCGCTTTTCTGTGCTTTTTCATACAGCTTTTCAAAATCATTTGGTGACATATAAT
>ENA-OQKY01001104-OQKY01001104.1-human-gut-metagenome-genome-assembly--contig:-NODE-1104-length-17829-cov-6.517399_pt1 | contig 17829 bp, 22 predicted proteins | sample MGYA00242652_ERZ504805 | MGnify/ENA primary metagenome ERZ504805 (study PRJEB26092, sample SAMD00036400) | human gut metagenome | host: Homo sapiens | study: EMG produced TPA metagenomics assembly of... | reverse complement strand
ATGTTATAGTTGCTGGTGTACGAATATACATAAGACTTACTTTATTATCTAATTCCTCTAAATTGCTATCTATGCTATCTTTTACCTGCTTAAGGTACGCGCTGGATGGGACCTTATTTGTAGCCGTGGACTCCACCTGCACGATATCAGTCTTTTTAAGATAATCCGCCAATTTCGTGGTAAGGGCAGTATTGCTTACCAGCTCCAGGGCAACCTTACGGGCCAGCGCATCCAGCAGGGCCTGGGCATTACTGTCTGCGCCGGCGGCCACGACAAGCCCCTGCGTATCGGTTGCCTTAACAGACGTTGCCGTCCCGTCAAATTCCGCAACCCCTGCGCACTGGTCTGCATAACCTTTAGCCGCCTCGCAGTATGCCTTTGCATTGTCTTTTGCATCTCCTTCTTCCACACCGCCAACCGCATACCGCTGTGACTTGCTTGCATAATATTTTGCATTATTGCCTTCAAATCCGGTGCCTCCGATGGCCCAGCCCTGCGCCGTACTGGCCGCCTGTTCCGCCACACCTTTGGACGTCTGCGCATCCAGGGTGTACTGGCGGATGGTGGACAAGATGGTCGGTTCTAACTTGGCAAGGGTGATTTTTCCGTCTGGTATGTCCGCAGAGATGTTTTTTCCGTTCGCGGTTATCCTGATGGTATCCGTGGAGGAAAACGTGTATGTGTCGATAAACTTGCTTAAAGACACCTTCTGTTCGGTCCCGTCGGCCAGCTCCAGCACAAAATTGTCACCCTCCAGATAGCAATTAAGCGCAATCTTTTCAACAGCCGTGTCATGCGTAAAGGTTGAACCATCAAAGCGCGTGAAGGTCATGACGCCTGTGGTATCATCCATGATAAAATCAATGATGACGTTCGCCATATCCGCGGCATCCGCTTTGTCCTGAGCCAGTATCAGAATACGATTATCCATCTCATTAATGCCATCCTCCATGTGGTTTAAATGTACTGCATTAATAGGGGATTCAATACTCGGTTTATCCCGCCACGTAAATGGTGAATAGTATTTAGACAGCGTTTTCGCTGCCCTGCTCATCCTGCTCAGTAGTCCCATCCTTACCACTTCCTTTCTGTTTCAGATAGCTCTCTAACGATTTACCAGATTCCAGTATGGTTGCCATACTGCCAAGCTGTCTTGCTGCCGCTACACCATGGGCAGTAACTGTATCCAGATAGTCTCTAATCATCTGTATATCTTTCTGATGATACACATATAACCCTTCATAACTATTCTTCTTATCCAACATTGTCCTCCTTTGACTCTCTGTCTATCAATACCTGCATAGCAGTAATAATAATAGGTACGCAGCTTTTATAATCTACATAAAACTTTCCAGTATGTCCGTCAATACTAACCAGCGGGTAATCTGTGCCTATCTCTTCCTGCAGGTCCAGAATCTCCTGTGCAATTCCGCCTATGCCTGCGCTGCCATCTTCCAGGTATGTAAATGACACCGCCCGGAACCGCTTCACAAATTCCAGTGCTTTACTGCGGCTTAGGTCCTGAATATTATCCTTTAATCGCCTGTCTGAACCGCTGAATACAGCATTGTGGAGAGTCTGGACCTCTCTTGTTACGCTCCAACCGTCCCACCAGCTACTACGGATATACAACTCTCCAAATGAGCCGGAGCTGCCGCAATATACACTACTGGGAGAAATTCCCTGGCATACAATGTTCTGGGATACATCCAGACTGTTACAGCTTATAACATTTGCTCCAATCGTACTTGTGTTAGCTGTACCTTTAATTTCAGCTCCGATAATGGTAAGCTTGCCTCCTTCAAGCACAATTTTACCGTCTTTCGTCTTAAAGGTATTTGCTACCACATCACCGGAAAATGTACCATCAACCGCATTAAGCTTACCATCTGCACTGAGGGAGGAATACGTAGATGACCAGGAGAATCTATTTCCTATGATGTCTATTCCATCCGTTTCAACTGATATTTGGTTAGATATATCCCCCTTATCGACCTTAAGCACAATAGAGTCCGACAACTGCTTAATCTGTGATGCGGTTTCCCTCTCCAAATCGGTAAGAGTACTTGATACCTCATCAACCTGTTTTACAATTACAGCGGTCTTTCCCTTAAGTTGGATAATCTCATTTTGTATGCCAAAGCTCTGTCCCTGTGTCTTAGTCCCCTTAGCCTCCACGGTATCCATCATGGCCTGTATGCCGCTCATGGTCCGGGTAAGCACAAATGTAGCTATCTCCGTATCTGTGGTGATTGCCCGCAGGCCATCTCCCACCTCTATCCAAGGCATTGCGTAGGATACTATCTTAGCTGGCCGGTATGTCTTGCCGGCAATGGAATCATAAATGGACCAAGCCAGTTTGGTAAGGTCCGCACTCCCCAGGCCATAGGCCAAAAAGTTACCCTCCACTATATAACCATTGCTGCCTGAGCCAACCACGGCGCCTATGTCCCCTTCTTCTTGCCGGATTTGCACCCGGTCAATCCCATCAATCAGATAATCCTCATAGGTGATGGACCTATAATATTCCAGTTCCTCCGCCGCAGCCCATCCAGACTGCGGATACAGGTCGTCTCCAGGATACAGGGTATCAGACGGATACAGGCCGGTATCCTGGAGGCTGATATACGTCAACATGCCAGTGCGGTCAAAGTGGCCGAACACACCATTAATCTCACAGATAGCCTTAACCACATCCCGACCACACAATGATTCAGGGCTGATAGTCTTGCCGACCACCATCTCGTCATTGATTAGCACTGTCTGCTGCTGTGGTACTCCTATGTGCTCGCATAGACTGTCCCGCAGCTCCTGGATGGTATGCGTGGTATCGTCTGTGGGGTACATTGCATGGTACCAGTCTGACACATCCACATCAAACTTAATCATCCGGTCATAGGCCGTGATTTTCCGCTTTCTGCGGTCGGCCTGCTTCACTACACTGTCAACTACATAGATTCCATAAGCCATCTTATAATCGCCTATACTCAGCGTGGCAGTAAACTCCCGGCCCTCAATCTCCTCATCTACATCGGCTACTGTAACCACAAACTTAGCCGCCTCGCAGCTTCCCCAGACAATGTTACTCCCGGAGGACAGGTTTTCGGTAAGGCTCAATGTCTCCGCGCATATCTGCTCCATTGGGATGGTCAGCCACGGCGTCCCCGCGTCGGATGGATACAGGTTATCGGCTGGGTACAGGTCGTTTGCTGGATACAGTGTATCAACCCCGCCATAAAAAAAAGACAGCTCCAGATGTTTCACTGTCTCCGTCCTGTTATTGTCTCCACGGCATCTATGTTTCACAAACTCTGGTACATCCAGCACCTTACCACCTCCTAATACTCAATTAGTGCAATACGGATGGGATTATATCGTATATCGTTTTCACTGGTGTCATAATATGGAAATTGAATATCTGGTACGTAAAATGTTCCCGTAACATATGCATTCCTCTCATCGTTCCAGTATTCTACCTCCATGGTCACACGGTCCGGGAAATATGATTGCATCCTTATCTTATCAGCCAGATGCATAAACGGAGTAGACCACTCGATTTTTGTTCTGGTATGCGGAAGCACATTCCGGTGTAGTATCCCATATCCGTCCTGGTAGGAATCTTCATCCTGTCTCTGGTCCGGGGTTGCATTGTACGAAGCGTGGGATATGAAGTCCATAGGAAACTCTCGTCCATCGAATTTTAATAGCCAGCCTTTGTATGCAGACATAAGTACCACCTCTTTCTGGGCATAACAAAAGCACCCGGTTCCCCAGGTGCTATAAATCGTTAAATAATGTTGTTTTTCTTCATGTATCCCAAAGTAAGCAAGGCATTTACTCCTATAAAGACTTCCATAAGCAAATATGCTGGACTAATTTTTATCGAATCAAGACATACCATTAATGCTATAGCATATGGAACAACCATACAGAAAGCCAACACCTTATTCCTCAGTTTTATTGCAAGCAATCCTATTATTACTGCCACAAGAATACCCCATGACACGATTGTGGCATTCTTATTCCCATTTATTCCGCCTTGGCTACTCAGAACCCCAATCAGCATAAGTATTCCTATTGTTCCCAAAGCAACATTTAATCCTTTTACTAACTTTATTTTATCCTTTTTATCAGATAATATATTTCTTTCATCCTGCTTTACATTAAGTGGATATCCACATCCGGGACACTTCACGGCCTTATCGCTAATTTTCTTTTCGCATTCTGGGCATTTAACTAATGACACAATAAATTCCCCCTTCTTTATTATGATGTATTATATCAAAAAAGAAGGGGGATGTAAATAATTATGTTAATCCCAATTGTTTTCCGGTTTGCTTCCTAGAATCAGATGCACCCGCTTTCCATAGGTCAACCACATCGGCTTTATTCACTACTGGTTTTGCAAGAATAGCCCGTAAAAGATTATGCTGTTCGCGTAATAATTGGTTCTGTTCCGCATTTGCTGCATACACCGCTGTTGCAATACCATCCGTAATTTGGTCTTTATTGGCTACTGCAGTTCTTCTGCCAATCCGCCCAACCATTTCCGGACCCGATTCGCTGGCAATGAAAAGCTGTCCTCTGTCAGGGAAACCTCCACTTGCAAATGTAGGTATCTTTCCGAGACTAATCTCTCCGCCTTCATATACCGTCTTGCCCATCACTGTAATTGGGTCAATCGTAAATGTAAGCTTCTCATTTAACCATTCGGCAAAATCATTCCATATCTGTTTGGCTGCATCTACCGCAGCATTAAATGCTGCCTTAAATCCTTCCTTTATTCCATTAAGGCCGGATGTCCACTTCTCCTTAGTAAACCACTTTGTGACATGTTGATTCCACCAGTTTTGAATATCTGTTTTCCATTGCAGTACAGTTTCGTCCCACTTTGTTTTAAGGCTGATTTTAATAGTATTATATAAATCACTCCATTTCTGTATTGTAAACCATGGAGTGATATGCTGGTTATACCATTCATTAAGTGATTCTGTCCATTCTCCAAATGTAGCTCTGAACCCTTCAACAATGCCTTCCAGGATATATTGCCCATAGGGCTCCATCTCCTTTGCTGGTGAATGAATGCCAAATATATCACATATCTGATTAACTATCCATGTAAACAAATCAGCAATAGGCTCAACTAAAAATAAAAACCCAGCCGTCAGTCCTGATGCTATTCCGGCAACAATGTTAGCACCAAAGTCGATAAAATTATCTGAAGAAAAAGCTTTCTCAAAAAATCCTTTAGCAGTCCCAAGCAGAGATTTTGAAAAGCTCCAGTTAAAGAGTGTATCACCAATTCCTTTCCAGAATTTAGTGGCCCAATCACCGCCACGTATTCCATCTAATATAAGACCTATTATACCGCCAATCAAAGCACCTATAGGACCACCAAACATAGTGCCAACACCTGCACTGACAGTAATTAAAAGTCCTTCCCCCATTGCATAAAGGACACTCTCTCCAAAATTCTCTTCTATAAACGCATCTACCTTATCAATGATTTCATTTCCAATAACATCAAAAACCGGCCCGCCTACAAAACCGATTGTATAACCTGAAAACAGTAACTTTAACCCTTCAAGGGTTATGCCACCAAATAGTGCAGACTTCAAAGCAGTTCCCAATGCTTTTCCAATTCCTACAAACTTGAACCCCGCAACAGCAGCAATAATAGCTGCCTCTATAGGAGCTGCATCCAAAAGCCCCGCATACGTTGAAATGGCTGCACTAATAGCTGCAATTATAAGCCGCCCCGTTATTGCAAGAATAGTATCCCAGTCCAATGCCGCGAAAAATTCCCCTATTTTCTGTCCCACCATAAACCAGTCTGTATTTTCCAGGGCTGTTGCTATGGTATCCAACAACCCTATCGCAAATACAGAGGCGGCACTTCCAAGGGCAGAAAAATCAAAGGTCGAGAAAAATCCGTTTATTCCCGCTGCTATGGATAATCCAAAGTTGGACCAATCAAACTCTTTTCCAAATTCCAGTGCTGCATACAAGGCCGTATTGAGTGCTCCACCAATGGAATGCCCCACTTCCCAGAATAGCTCTGGAGATATAAGACCATTGAGAAACTGCGCAAAACCACGTCCGAAATTTCTTGCAGATTCATACGCATCATTCCAATTGATTTTCCGCAAGGCATCTGTGATGGCGGCGCCAATATAAGCGCCAACGGAATAATAATCCCCCACCTTAAAGGCATCAATTATTTTATTGGATATCTTATCTGCCTCGGCCTGCACATTATCCATACCAAGGTCCAGGTCTCCCAGGATACCCCCACCGCCTCCACCTCCAGCACCACCAGAATTACGGTTGGAACTTAGATTATTAAGCTCGTCAAATTTGGCAAGTTGCCGGTTCATTTCCTTCGCTGAGTTTGCCGCACTCCCCATGTTATCTGCAATGTTCCCAGAAGAACCAGCTGCGGAATCCATAGAATCTGCCACACTCCCACTCCCGCCTGCTGCATCACCAAATATAGCAACCGTAAAAGCCCGGAAGTACTCAGCTAACGTCTGCAACTTTGCAAGGATGGTATTAATAACCTGGATTACGGGCGTAAAGGCATTGATAAGGCCCTGGCCTATTGTTGCTCTCAGGGCCTCAAACTGTAGCTGCAAGATGCGTACCTGGTTGGCCCAGGAGTTGCTTGTCCTGGCAAAATCTCCTGATGCATCCGAAAGCTGAGACATAACAAACTGATACCGCAACATGACCTTTTCTTGCTCAGTCATCTTTGCTGTTGTTTTTCCAAATCCGTTATTAAGAGCGTATTGGTCCAGGGCTGTCTGGGTCATGACAACGCCAAGGTCTTTAAGACTTTCTGTCTCTCCTGTGAATATGCTCTTAAGCTTCGTGTAGGCTTCATCCTGAGAGAGATTATAGAATGATGCCACATCACCTGTAAGGCCCGTTATGGCTGCTGACATATCGTATCCGGCCTTTCCTGTTATACCGAATGACTTAGCCATAGCGCCGTATGTACCCATATACTTCTTCGCCATTGTCTCCGACAGGCCGAATGCTTTTGCTGCATCTTTTGCAAATGCATCCACCCTGCCGGACATGGCGCCGAAGGTGACGTCAACAACGTTCTGCACCTCCGTCAAATTGCTTCCCAGGTCAATACATGATTTTCCAAATGCTACAATAGCCGCAATGCTCAGTACCGATGCCAGAATAGCTCCTACCCGTTTCCAGGCGTTTGCTATTCTGGCAGTCTGCCGCTCTATTCGATTTGTTACCTGTGCCGTTTTAGCCTGTACCTTTTCCATCTGCTCCTGGTATGGCTTCGTGTATGCCTCAATGATGACCTTAAGCTTTTCAAGGGTAATTCCACTACCGTCCGTTATCCTCACCGCCTTTCTGTTCCATATTTTAAATTAGGCCGCGTTGCCTGCGCATCTCGTTGAACCTTGCGGCATATTCTCGTCTGGATATCTTTGCCTGTTCCAATGCTTCGGCTCTCTGTCGCTCCTCATAAGCTTCCTGTTCTTCGGCGAACAAGTCCGGGTATATATCCCATACATTTGGAAGCTTAATCTCATTCTTGTTGTCAAAAAGCTTCTGCATGTGTAGCCCTATAAGGTCAGATAATTGGAAGCGGGAGGTAATCTGCTCCTTAACCCTCCTCTGCTCCCTCCTCGCATATGAGCCCATAAGGTCGCGGATTTCACCCAAGGAATATCCCCAGAATTCATCCGGCCTTATGCCACAATCCAAAGCAAGAGGGTATAACTCATAAACGAGGTCGGATATGGTTACATCTCGTCCTTGAGGTCCTCCCTCTTGTCTATCACACTCTCCCTCTGGTTCTCCGTAAAAAAACCGCTCACCAACATAATCTCCATGATAACATCAACCATGAGGTCCATCTGGGTTCCGCCCTCATCTGCATATTGGTCATACAAGGCCTGTACATCCTTATATTTAACGCCGTGTTTCCAGGGCGTCATGGCTGCCTGAATCACTGTTAGCATGATTCCCAACTGTGGCAAGCCACCATTCTGCATAATCAACGTCACCAGATTACATCGGAATTTTTCTTCCAATTTACAAATCTGCTGGGTGGTAAGCTTAAGTTTGTAATCTTCTCCACCAACAGTCCAATATGCAAAAGCCTTTCTTCTTTTCTTAAGTTCATCAACTGTTTCAACCTTTTTCTCGGCCTCGTTTTCTTCGTCCATTCCAAACTGTCCCATATTCCATTATCCTCCTTATTATTCAGGGTCCGTCACGGTCAAATCGCTCTGTAATGATATAGCAAGGTTAAATTCAATCACACCATTTACTCCGCCGCCAGTTCTTTTTACGGATACCTGTCCGTCAAATTCTGTTTTAGTGCCATCAATCAGCGTTTCCTGGAATGACAATACCTCTCCCGCATCCTGTGCCGCCCTCATGATACGATATGGGCAATCGGCTTTGGAATTATCATACTTAAATTTGTATGTAATATCACCGGCATCACCAATACCATTCTCGTATTGCTTATTTTTGTCAGTCAGACAAGTATTCTCTACCTTTTCTGGTTCAATACCCATTTCCGGGATTTCTTTAAGCCCTGGAAGGTCTGTAAATGTAGAGCCTCCTGACTTCTTATATCCCAATTTCGCGCCATTAGCTAACATCCAATTCTCCTTTCTTATATGTCGTGATAGACCTCTTTGGTATTTACATCAATCACCATTTCATATCTCATCTGTTTGTGCTTTCTTCCACTTGGGTCATCCACATCCTGGCATCCTGTACGCAACAGTCCCAGCTTTTCAATTGCAGCATCCACAGCTACGGCTGCAGCAGTTGTACTTTTTCTGTGCCATATATCTATCCGATATCTAATATAGGCCTTCTGCTCTCTCATATCTGTATACTCTACAACCTTGTTATCTTCTTCCATGTACTGAATGGATAAATCCTTCTCCCAGTCTTTAGGATAACAGTCAGTTACGTTATCTGTAACAGCGAGGAGAGCTGCATACACCTCGTCCTTAACATTAATCATTACTTACACACCTTTCTTAATTCGCGCTTCAGTGCCTTTTCCATCCTTTCAACCACCTTGTCCTCATTGTTTTTCAAGGCAGGATACATAAAAGGCTGTGCCGGCTGCCCTGTGCACTGGTAAAACCGGCCATCTGGTGTATCCAGGTAAAACCAGTGATATTCTTCCGCTGCTTCTTTGTCAACCTGGCTTTCATGTATCCACCAGGGAGACATGGTATAGGCCGGACTGGCTACAGGGGATATCCCGGCATGGTTTGCGGCCCCCTTTGGCCCGGTGCCCATCTCAACATACATGGCATATGCTTTGTTGGTATACACATTCCCAATAACCCGGTCGTCCATACGCTCAGTCATGGACTTGATACTGTTTCTTAATTCACCCTGTCGGACAGGACACAGAAGTTTTGCTTCTGCTTGTATCCGTTTGGCCTGCTGTCCTACCAACCGCTCCATCTGCTGGTCACAGACCTCTTCCAGGGCTGAAAACTTCCTTTCCAGCTCCTTTTGTCCATCAATCACAGCTTTTCCACCTCCAGCGTCAGAAACCAATAGGGATATATAGCGACCACCCTGTAATCCGGCTCCGCTCCTCCGGGAACATACAGGCATATCCCATCATTGGCCGTGATGACCGGGCCGTCCTTGACCGCATAGCTTACCTTACCTGTTCCCGGTACTTCCTGATAGATTCCTTGGATTCTCAGATTTCGGATATTTGGCAACCGCTGCCCATACATCTCTGCCTGTACCTTCCCGCCTGCCGGCCACTCCTCGGCCTTAAAGGATACTGCTGGGCCATATTCCAAATATGAGCTACCCTCGCTATCCTTTTTAGGTATTGCCTCCCGGTGATGGTACGTTCCCAGCCTGCTCCGTCTTAGCCTCATACGTCTTGCCTCCTATCCTTGCCAGCCTATACCTGTCCAGCGTGTCATAGATGTGCTTTGGGGCATTATCAAAACTATATGATTCTCCGCCGCCGCTCCGGCTGGCCTCGCCCTCTGTACCCATACGGTTTAGAGCAATCACGGCCAGGTCACGTACTGCCTTTTCCAGACCTGTCACAATCTTTGTACGGCCTGTATAGGACAGCACAAAGGCTGTGGCCTCCTCCAGCAAAAGGGAGAGCAATATATCATCACTCTCCCCTGTCAGCTTTTTCAATTTTTCGATATCAGTCATCGGAACTCACATCCTTAAGAACAGCCAGTAATTCCGCCTTTGTAAGAGAATCCGCTCCTTCAATGCCCTTTTCTTTCGCCAGGGCCTTTAACTGATTGGAGGACATTTTATCAAGAGATTTATCCTCAGGCCCTATTGCTTCTGCTGCTGAATTTCCAATTTCCTTAAACCCCAAGACTTTCAGCTTGTCTGCCAGGGCACCGTCTGCAACCCGCTCCACATTATCCTTAATCAATCTCATCTGCTACCTCCTTATGCTGATGGCGCTGCATCTTTGATATTCAAATAGATGCTGTCCAGCTTATTGTCCAGCACCCAGATATCGTGGAATCTCCGGTAATCCATCTGCCATGCATTCAGTTTCTGGTTGACTGTCGGGTCAAAGATACGCATGATATCCTGCTTAGTGACTGCAATGGGTGTTGTGCGCGGGCAGATAAAAAAGTTAATATCTTTTGCCGTTGTCCCCTTGATGTAGCCGCCTTTCTCCTGGCCTGTAGTCTTACCATCATAGAGTGTAATCACTGTATACATGCGGTTGGAGGGTGTGGAAAGAATCGGTACATCATCCACCGCGGGAACTGCGGTATTGATTCCGCCTTTTGAAAATGTAGTGCTACTAATCTTACCAGACAGCTCCATCTCCAACTCCATAATCAGGTCAGGTGTCGCGTGAATCACAAGAGGCCCATTGTACTGTTCACGAACTGCTTTAATTCCCTCTTTGATTTTCCGAAGGGCCGATGTTCCGGTGGCTCCCGGTGTATAACCATAAGACACCATGCCAGCCTTCTTGGCCGCAATTGTCTCTGTTGCAATTTTACTGATACGGTAGGCGTCAATCTCGGGCACCACGAAAACGCGCTGGAATTCTCCCATGACAGCCGCCGCAGTGGTCACGAAGTTGTTTTCGTTAATGTCGATTGGGTCAAGCTGGAACTTGCGGCCTCTGTCCTGTGTCATCTTCATGGTTTCGTATTCCAAAGTAACGCCACCCTGCTGGTATCCGTTGTCCCGGTCGTAGTCCCCCAGGCCCTGGACGGACATCTTCGGGATTTTCACCTCAGCGCCTCCATTGTAAATGACCTGTCCGGCATTTGCATCCATCCAGCCTGTAACAGCCTCCCGGATTGCCACCTTATCCAAAGTATTCTGAAAAAGTGTTGCAGTTGCTAATGTGTTAATTGGCATATTCTTTTACCATCCTTTCTTAAATTCCCATCATCAGTGATTCCACCTGTTTAGCAAGGTCATCACCCCCGCCTGACGGTGCTTTCTTCGGCGCGGGTCCACCTTTAAGTTTCTCGTCCACAGCAGCCTGTACAGCCTCTTGGAAGGCTTTCTCTACTGCGTCAATTGACTTGTTGCATGACTCCGCATTCGTGTAATTAAGCACTTCTGCAAGCCCCACAGGAAGCTTCTTTTCAGCCAGGGTATTCTTGGCTTCCGCCATCAGTTCCCGGCGCGTGATGTCTGCCTCACGGGCTGCCAATGCCCTCTCCTGTTTCTGGGAAAGATACTGTGCTTTCTCCTCCTTGGTCATCTTTGCAAGTTTTTCGGCCTCTGACAGCTTATCATCAGTAAGCGCCTGCCATTTCTCCTGCGCCTTTGCAAGGGCAGTGTCAATCCCCTTCTGCACCCTGCGGTCAAACTCGGCCTGATAATCCTTGTTTTTTAGGATATCATCAAAACTCTGTGGAGAAGGGTCTGGTCCCGGCTCCGGTTTGGGGTCTGGCTCAGGTGTTGGTGCGGGGTCTGGCCCCGGTTCTGCAAAAAGCTGTAAGTTCATTTTCTGATACATTGGTTCTCTTGTTCTCATAATCTCTATCCTTTCCGCCCCAGCCTGTTCATGCGCCCAGGCCGTTGCATAAAAATAACACCCAGGTGTCACCTGCGTGCTTCTATCTCAGCTATATGTTTCCATAGGCAGTTTCACCCCGCTGCTCAGAGGGAGTGCTGACCACCTAACCTTTCTTTTTTCTTCGCTTCATCTGCTTCTCCTTCTCTTCTGCTTCTTTGTTCCCCTTGACATATTTATTATGCCACTGTTCGTATGTCATGTTAGCTGGTACTGTTTCCGCCTTACCAGTGGCTGGATTCCTGGCCCTTCGCTGCATCTGAGACAATTCATCATCTGAGATATCACAAATAGTTGTAGACCGGCACCATGGATGCATAGGAGGGCAGTTAAGTCCTGTCTGCTGCTCTGACACATTAAACCGTTTACCGTCTAATCCCCGGCACACGGTTGACGTCTTAAGGTCCAATGTTGCCACATAAATATATGTCTCAATCCCGCACTCTTCATATGACTGCATCTCCATCTGGTTTGCCAGATTACAGGATTCAGTCCGCACCAGTCTGCGTGCATTGCTGGCTCCCTGGGCATACTTATTGGCTATGGTGTCGGCCACCTCGCTGTCAGTCCGACCTGTCACCAGATTGATAAGCAGCTCCTGTTTAAGGTCCTGAGCCAGTGCCCTGGTATTATGCCAAATTCGGTCTGAGTAATTTGCACCGGACCATTTGCTGTTTATCACCCGGTCTATTGCTTTATGGTCTATCGTGGCAAAAGAAAAACCCAGCCCCGTCCGTTGCTGGATATCGAAAATGCTCTTATAATATGCCTCGTTGGCAAGGTCCACATAATGGCTGGTGCTCCTAACCTTTTCCTGCTTATAAATCTGCTGCATGGTCAGGTCAATCTGGTTCTGGAGCTGCTGGAGCCGTTCAAGCCGTGCCTGGAATGCTGGGCTTTCCAGTTCTGCAAGGATGTCCGCTGCTGTCTGCCCCCTTCCAGGCGCCCTTAATGCCTGTTTCAGCTCATCCAACGATGTCTTGTCCTTTAAGTCATTTAGCAGTCTATATGCCTCCGCGTCTGTCAAGTGATGCTTACGCTTATACCGCTCAAATATTTTATCCAGCTCATGGCTGATATACCCGGATGCTTTTTGATACAACTTTGCGATATCGTCTGCGGTATCTTCGGCTGATTGCATATACTCAAACATCTGCCGGGCCTTACGGCGCTCCCAATAAGACAAACTGCTACTCATCTACATCACCGGTTTTCTTCTCCTTCACTGTCTCCTTCCCATCATCGGGTGGTGGAGTATTGGTCCCAATACCAAACATGGCCTGCTGCTGTTTAAGTGCTTCTTCGGCTTCCTTTTCCACTGCCTCAACCTCCGCCTCTACATCATCCACAAATGGTACCTGTGACAATAGAGTCCTCTTGCTTATCTTACCCCATAAATTAGAAATAATCTGACTGATTTCCAGTAGGTTTTTAGGCAGTGCACGGGTAAATGTCGGGATTATACCGGATATGTCAATGTTTATTGCCCTGCTCTTATTCAACCATCCAGAAAATAGTCGCATCCGCTTACGTAGCCCCTTTTTGTAATAACGTGTTTTAATCTTGGTAATGTTTTCCATGCCAAGCAGCTTAAACTCCATTGCTACCCCAGACACATTCCCACCAAAGGACTCATCCGTCATACAGGGGATGTGGGAAAATTTATGTATATCCTGCTCGACCGCTTTTTTTAATATCTCCACACCTGTCTCATCAAACGTCCGAGTCAAATATTCTGCTTTTGCATCCTTAGGCAGTTCCAGTAGCTTATCATCCTTAAGCCGTTGTGCTGCGGTTTTTCCGTCAGCATCCTTCGTATCCTCATCCCCAAGCAGGGCACCATAGAGGGCCAGGATAGAATCTATAAACTGCTCCTTGTCGGTGATACGGTCACTCATCAGTGCGTTGTATGCATCTATCAAAGGTATTTGCAATTCAAAGTCGCCTATCGCAAGCTTATTATTCCTATATTCGATTACGGGTACCTCGTCAAAATAATGTGGTTCTGGTTCCTCCAGAAGGGGCTGAGGTCCCTCAATATCGCGGATATCCAGCACATATTTATAATGCCTGGTTAGCACTGTTGCAACATACACCGTCTGATGTCTGTCACTATCATCCTTCCTCGCATAATAATAGACTGCAAATAGTTCCTTCTGCTCTATGGTGTCATCATAGACCACAAATGTGTTTTCAGGCTCCAGCGTCTTGATTGTCAGGTCAGTACCGCCTTCTTCTGGATACACATATTCATAGCACCGTCCATAAATGGATAGGTCAAGGCCATTATCACCGTCCGCCTCATCAGCACCAGCAAACTCAAACGCATCCATTAACGGTTTTATGTCCTGCTGGCTTTTGTAACTTACAGGGTTGCCAATAAAATAAGAGCTGGCGGTATCAGAAATATCCTTCGCATGGTTACAGACCAGCTTTGTTTTCCGCTTCTCCCCCAGTATTTTATGCTGCCCTTCATAGTACCGTTTCAGCTTTCTGAGCCTATGGACCTCCTTCTGGTGTTTCTTGATTAAAGTAAGGATAGCCTGCTTGCACGGATTAAGTTCATTCCAGGAATCCCTTGGTATTGTATAGGTATATATGTCAATCACCTCCTTAATGCAATCCGTAATCGGACTTCTTTCTTATTTTTGCCCTCTTGTTTGTCATTACATCTTCTAGTGCATACCGCACTGCATCAATTGTATGGTTATCCTTGTCTGGATAGCTGCCTTTAAAGTTTCCATTCTTATCCTGCTCCAGTTCATACCCAGTGAATTCCCTGGCCGCATTCGGGCAGCGTTGTTGGTCAATGATAATTTCGTTCACCTCATCAGCCAGGAACTCCATGCCGAAGTCCACGGAGCCCGGTCCCTTCCTTGCTCCTACTACCCGTAGTCCCAATTCATTCAATGCATCAATTGCCCTGGGGTCCTCGCTGTCCGCTGTTACCACTTTATTAAGCGGATTATATTTTTTAATCTTACCAGCCAGCCTGGTATTCCCCATCCGGGTTCCGTACACTTCACCAAATAGAAAAAGACGCTTTCGCGTCCTGTCATAATGCATTTTTTCATATGCTGCCGGGTCAGCGCCGAAACCAAAATCCAGCCCCTGATAAATCCGGTCGAACCGCGCCATTTCTTCCTCTGTGATGGGCCTGACTGTCACATTCTCAAATACCTGGCCTCCGGTTCCTGTAGCAATCCCCAGATATTCATGTTCATATGCTTTAGGTTTGGTCTCCTTCAGGCCTTCAGCTTCTAAAAAGAAATCTTCCCCCAGCCACTCCGCCGGCACTGTCCTATAATCACTGTGGTGGACAATCGTATTCTCCCGGCTTTGAAGGATATCCTGGTTCACCCAGTTATTCATAGACTTTGGGGGATTCCACGAATAGAAAACATAGTATTTCGGACCACCACGCATCAATGACTGAAGTATGGTACGTTCTTCTGCGTCTCCGTCAAACTCTGCTCGCTCCTCAAACCAGATATACTTAAAGTACCCATTTGCCAGCTTTACAGATTTAATCTTTTGCGGGTCATCCGCACCACGGAAGATTATCTTATTTCCAAACGGTATGTATGTCAGGCTCAGTGGCGAATATCGGATTTTCCATTTATCTGGCACACCAAGCGCATTGATTGCCCATATAAGCTGTTGGAACACAGATTCTTCCAGGAACCGCCCTACCTTACGCATTGCAATGGCATTGGCCTGCGGGTCCTGCATCATCCCCAAAGGGATTTCAAGGCTGATGAACGACGATTTTGTGGAGCCACGACCACCAGCAAGTTTATAATGCGTATGCCGATGCGCTGCAATATCCCGGTGGAGGTCATAGAAGGAAGGTGCAATCAGGTCAGATAATCTAACTTGTGTCTGGCTTTGGGATGTCGTCAATTATCATCACCCCTCCTATCTGTCCGCTGTGCTCAATGTCCTGCTTATCCCTCCACTTATCTGGCCTCCGGTTCTTAAGCCAGAATATCTGTGCAGTGGTATCTGGTACAACCTCCTTGACCGTGACTGTGACCTTATCTCCATCGGCCGTTTCCTCTGTCTTGGTTTCCTTGTATGAATATCCAAGTGCTCTCTTAAGCAGTGCATTCTCAACCTGGATGTCAACAACCTCTTTTCCCTTTTTTAGGGCCTCCGATATGTCCGGATACTTCTTTTTCCACTCATATAACGTTGATGGGGTAATTCCGGCATTCTCTGCTATCTGCTCATCTATTAAACCGTCTCGCGCCCAAGCTTCCAATTTCAGCAAGCCTTCCGATGTTAACCAGTATTCAAATTTCCCTTTCGCCATCAGGCTTACCTCCTTTACTCGCTTTATGCTACGCTATTCTCCCATCATCTTCACTGTTTTATCCAATGCCAACATCATGTTGCAGTTCAGTGTTATTTCCGATGCCCATAAGGCCATTAACCGGTAATCCGCAGCAGTTATCTTCTCCTGCATGGTACGTTCCCATATTGCTTTAGCAAGGTCCAGATTCCTGTCAGTAATAACAAGCCGCGCCGGTTTAACTCCTAATAATGGCTTCTCCCATTTCTCTCCCATGTTCTTGTCCTCCTTCATGATATATAAAAGGCACCTGATTACTCAAATACCTCTCTTTCCGCTCTTAATCTGTTCAACTCCTCAATCATAGAATTAGGCACAATACTGTACCCGACCAGTCGTATTTTCCTGGGCGCATCTTGTCCTATCTCTATCAATCCCTTTCCTGCCAGGTGCTCCATGTAAAACGCAACAGATGCAGTGGAGCTCAGACCAACCGCTTTGCCTATCTCCCGTATGGTTGGCGCATACATATGCTCCTGCATGTAATCAACAATGTACTGGTATATCTGTGTCTCACGTTCTGTCATCTTCATATGCTTTCCCCTATCTTAGTCATAATTATATGACATCCTCCTGGCTGTGCATCTGGTAATATATTCCATCAAGGAGGCCCCGGACACCCTGAGTTTCAGGTGCCGGGAATTGGGTAAATAAAAGGCACCCATTGCTGGATGCCTGAATGCTTACACTTTTCTCATTTTAATTATAGCATACCTTTTTTGTTAATTGTGTTAATTTCGTTAATCTTTTACATATTTAGAAATTATTTGCGATATCCTTCCATGGGTATATCCCAATTGTTTCCCCACATCTTTTACTTTCTCTCCTTCAATATATCGAAGGGACAAAACCTCCTTATCCCTGGTATCTCTAATAGCTGAAATGAATTGCTCCACTTCATCCACCTCTTTCTCTGCCTGTTCAATCTCCTGACCCAATCTTTTGATACGCTCTGCTTGTTTATCAGCTTCCACTGGTTCTTCCATCATAACTGTAAAACGCTGTTCTATGTATGGGAAATTAGGACTTGACCCCTTTACTTTTCCCAGCACAGTAGGAATCTCTTTCATCTGCTCATCCTGTATTTTATTCCTGTTTCGCTCAATCAACCGCTTATTCGGCATGTATGATTCCAGTAATTTTCTTGTCAAAATCATTCCTCCTTACCCCGCGCACTTGCCATGCACGGCCTGTGTCTCCTCCGGGTCCTCAATGATATAACACTCCATGGTTGTATTGACATTGCTGTGTCCCAGGACCGCCGCTATGTCCTTAAGTGATGCCCCATGCCGGGCCATGTATGTAGCCAGATACGCCCGGAACCTATGCGGGTGCAGGTTTAACCCTTCAAGCCGCGGGTCACTGGCCACTATCTCTTTGAGCATCTTGCGTATGGTGCAGGTGCACACCCTTC
>ENA-OQKY01001085-OQKY01001085.1-human-gut-metagenome-genome-assembly--contig:-NODE-1085-length-18254-cov-2.552436_pt1 | contig 18254 bp, 15 predicted proteins | sample MGYA00242652_ERZ504805 | MGnify/ENA primary metagenome ERZ504805 (study PRJEB26092, sample SAMD00036400) | human gut metagenome | host: Homo sapiens | study: EMG produced TPA metagenomics assembly of... | reverse complement strand
ACGCGCGATGCGCAGGTCGCGGCGTTCGAGCGCGTGGCGCGGGCCTGCGCCGGCGGCGGCAAGGTGCTGTCGATCCACGCCGTGAAGGCTGCGGGCGAGGCGCTCGACGTGCTGGAGCGCGCGGGCGCGCTGGTGGGAAACGTCTGCATCTTCCATTGGTTCTCGGGCGCGTCCGATGAGCTGCAGCGCGCCGTCCGCGCCGGCTGCTTCTGCTCGATCAACCCGCGCATGTTGGCGTCGAAGCGCGGCCGTGCCTACGCCCAGGCCGTCCCGGCAGAGCGCCTGCTGCTGGAAACCGACGCCCCGTCCCAGGCGGGCGAGCGCTACGATGCGCCCGCCGAAGCCGCTCGGCTCGCCGCCATGCTCGAAGCCCTCGCCGACCTACGTCGCACGCCCCGCGACGACCTTGCCGCCCGTATCGCGCGGACCAGCCGGCAGCTCTTCGCCTCCGCCTGACGAGCTCCTCGTCAGCCGGCGACTTCTTCAAGCACGAGCAGCCGCTCGCCCATGTCTTGGCGCATGTCCCAGGCTGCGTACGGCAAGGCTTCGAATGCAGGAGCGGTTTCACCTGCGATTTCGATGGCGCTGGGTACACTGCTCGCGAGTTCGGCGCAGATGCGCGCGATATCCTTGCGATCCACGCCGATCGCGGAGCCGAATTCCAAAATGCTGCTAGGCGAGACATCGTCGATGACCGATGCCGATCCGATCCTCATCCCCATCGATCGCGAGAACCGTTCGAACCGAGTTGTCGAAACGAGGTCGTACGCAGGCGCAAGCCGGAAGCTCTTCCAGGTGCTCGTGTACAGGATCGACAGGTTCTTCAAGTGATTGTCGCAGTTGCCTACGAGGTAGTTGAAGCACGTGATCCGCGCAAACGCTTCCAGATCCTCGATAGGGCGAGAGGATCGCATCCGGATGAACGAGCCGACCGCTGCGGCGGTGGAGGGCTCGAGCTCGCGGTATTTCGCTTCGGGCGGTACTCCGAACGCTTGTGAGAGGTCTTCCTGATGAAGCCTTGAAACGACTGGCTCTCCTCGGTCTCGAAGTTGCCGTCGGTCGTAGCGTTCGACGCATAGTACCGGCCTCCCGAAGTCGAGCAGATGCACTGGTGCGACGGCGATCCCGCATGCGGCCGCCGCTTTCATGCACAGGTACTCGAGCAGCGGGATGTCGGGAAGCGATCCCGTTTTGAGGATATGGGTCGAAGCGGCACCGTCCAAAGGTTGGAGCCAGCCTTCATCCATGGGCGCGCCCGGCATATGCGCGAGCCCCGCTTTCCCTTGCCTGCCGGCAAGGGACAGCCGCGCTTCGGAATTCGATTCGGCAAGCTCTTCCATGGCCGAGAACAGGGCGCGAAGATCGAAGCCGCTCAAACGGCGGTACGAACCTCGCGGATTCGGTGCCTCCCCGTTCGTGATCGCGACGTCCCCTATGGTTTCCAGCCCGCATCGGAGCAACAGCAGCAGGTAGTTGTCGGGCTCGATGCCGAGCTGCGCCGCGATCGCCCGCCGTGCCGCACCTTCGGGCAAGAGGCCGTCGAAGTAGGGAGCGAGCGTCGATTCGCTATAGGCCGCGTTTCGCAGAGGTAGCGAGCAGGAGACCGCTCGCGCGTCGGGGTCGGCGAGGTAGCCGGGATCGTAGGAGAACGTGACGGGATCGAGGTTGATGCGTCCGAGTAGGCGCGGTTCGGAACCGTCCATTCTGAATACCGAGAGCGCATCCATCAGGCATCCCTCGAATCGGCGCTCAGGTCCATGCCGAGCGTTTGGAGGACGCGCAGGGTCTTCCCCAGCTCGGAGGTTTCCTTGCCATTTTCCAGGTTCGACACGAAAGTGATTCCGACGTCGGAGAAGCGCGCGAGCTTCGATTGGGTGTATCCCTTGCGCTTCCGCTCCTCCCGAACGATGCGCCCCAGCTCTTGCGCTGTTGCGTATGTTGCCATAAAACCTCGATTCATGCGTACGAGGGAATACTTGCCCTGTTGCTAGTTTTTCATTCGTACGCATGAATTCTAGCATATTGCAAGGAATTCATGCGTACGAATGAATTCCTGAGCCAGAGCACAGAAAAAGAACGCGCCCGGGCCTCCGAAGAGGCCCGCGCATGCGGAGGGAGGGAGGGAAGGAAGGGAAAGGCGTTCTATTCCTTTGCGATGAGCTCGCGGGCGGCGATGCGGCCGAACACCATGCATTCGGTGATGTTACCGCTGCCCTGGTACTTCGCGGCCCAGATGGACCCGAACTCGCCCGAGGGTACCTCCATGAGCGCGGCAAGCTCCTCGATGGTGTCGGCCGTGAGCGCGTAGCCGTCGGCCACCGCGTCGATGGCGGGGTCGATCTCGGTTTTCTCGGTCTGGTTCTGCAACGTGTTGTTGGCCAAGTGCTTGCCCATGTAGGCGCCGAAGCGCTTGCCTTCGGAATCGTACACGAACCACTGCTTGTCGGGCAGGGGAGCATCTTCCACTCGCCGCCGAAGTTCTGGTGGCCGTGGCGGCAGCCGTAGTGCAGCGACAGTGGGCCTTCCTCGCCCCGTGGTGCCTTCCCACTCCTGGTAGAAGCGCCGTCCGCCGCGTGCATGCGCTTTGCGCTGCATTCGTCCAGCTATCTACTCCTCTTCGACTATCGACGAACCTTCCGAACGATCGCCATTGAACCAGCGCCACGTCTCGTTCATTCTCAGCTTTCCGTCGGCGCGTTTCGTCGGACGGCTCCAGCATTCTCCTGCGCGTACTTGACCTGCGACGTTGAGATGGTGATAACAGAAGTGCAGATTACCTTGCTCGTCGGCCGTTCCTAAAAGGCTACCGCGCACGATATCCCCGCCTTCGTAGTGCGCCCAGACGGTGCTTCCGTTTTGACGGTAGTGAAACTTCGTGCGCCCGTCCACTTCTCCGTTCGACGAGTTTTCCTTCGATATGAATGTTCGACCGTCGTAAGACATACAGCCTCCTCGTATATTGTTTTCGCCACTTCTCGCGCAGTGGCCGCGCTCTTTACCTTCCTTTTCAAATATGGGATAAAGGGCGAGTAGAGGGCGGAGGGCGCAGAACGACCTCCTGGGATTTGGCCTTGGACGACAGGATTGCGCCTCCGACCCGCAGCGTGACGTGGATAAGGCAGGATGGCCGTTCGGGGCTGGATATCTGACGAGGTTGCGTGCTGCGGGAACCGAAGGAAGACTTCCGCTCTCGCAGAAGGTTTCGGACCTCAATAATAGGAGGCACGCATGCGCTACGTCGGAATAGACATAGCAAAAAAGGATCATCAGATAGCCGCCGTCGATGAGTTTGGCAACGTCATCCTCAAGTCGTTCAGCGCCGGCAACAACGAATCTGGCTTTGCCAAGATCGCCGAAAAACTCGAGGCTGCCCGCATCGAGTCGGATGAGTGTCTCGTCGGAATGGAGGCGACCGGCCACTACTGGATCTCGCTCTGGGAGTTCCTCGACGCCAACGGCTACGAGGTCGTGGTCATCAACCCTATCCAGACCGACGCATTCCGCAAAGTCGACTCGCTCCGCAAAACGAAAACCGACGCCATCGACAGCGTGCTCATCGCCGAGTACCTGCGCTTTGCGAACCCCGAGTCGTCCAAGATGGCCAATCCGGACGTCGAGCAACTCCGCGAACTGGCACGCTTCAGGAGCTTTCTCGTAGAGCAGGCGACCCAGCTTAAGAACAAGGCGATCCGCGTACTCGACCAAGCATTCCCGGAGTACGGAAAGTTGTTCTCCAACACGTTCGGCGAGGCATCGAAAGCCCTGCTCAAGCAGTGCCCGACACCCGAAGAGGTCCTCGCAACTGACATCCGCACGCTCACGCGCATCCTCAAGGAAAACAGTGGGGGCAATTGCGGTCGGGCCAAAGCCGAGGCAGTCAAGGACGCCGCCAGGAGCTCGATCGGCGCCAAGTTCGGCGCCCGTGCCCTGTCCTTCGAGATCAAGTTGCTGGTGAAGCGGCTATCGTTCACCCAGGTCCAAATCGAAGAATTAGAGGACGAGATATCAGAGCTGCTGCACCGTTCGGATGGTCACTGGCTCACGACCATCCCCGGCATCGGAGACTCGCTCGCGGCCTCCATCGCCGGGGAAATCGGCGATCCTGACCGTTTCGAGACCCCCAAGAAGCTCATCGCCTACGCGGGCATGGATGCCTCGAAGTACCAATCTGGCGCGAATCAGGACACAAACGGGCACATGTCTAAGCGCGGCTCCTCCGAGCTTCGGCGAGCACTCATGCTGGCAGCCGACAAGGTGCGCATCTACGATCCCTACTTCGGCGAGTACTACGACTCAATGAAAGCCCGCGGTAAACATCACTACGTCGCCCTGTCGGGAGTCGCCAGGAAACTTGCCGGCGTCTGCCTGTCGCTCATGCGCGAGCAGCGGCCCTACGAGTCCGAACCTCCCGAGCATCACCTGCCAGGTCATCTTCAGCGCCAAGCCTAAATTTGGGTAAAAATCGCGGAACTTATAAACCGCCTTCTCCAGGGCGGTTTATATCCTGATGCCTCGAAGCAGCAAATCCACGTGCCTTTCTATTCCATATTCTATTATCAACATCCTATCTAAAAGCTTTGGTTTAGTTCTTGACTTCAAATAGCAGGTCTGTCGATGAAAATGCCTACAGCTTAAGCAGCACCGGTTGATTCTGTGCGTTGGCGAGACTCGTTCATGGTTTCTCCACGCAAGATTGACGGATCTCCGAGTGTCCGATGACGGTTGCGCTCGTTCGCGTCGTCCGTTCGCTTCTCCGCGTATCGTGAGCGAATATGCAGGTTCGCATCGGCATCGAAGGAGGTTGCGCATGTTGGAAAGAACGGTGCACGACGTGGAGCTTGTGTTCGAGGGCGGCGGGATGCGCAACTCGTATTCGGCGGGCGCGATCGGCGTCATGCTGGAGCAAGGGCTGTTCTTCGACGACGTGTACGGATTGTCGGCGGGGGCGACGAATGCGATCGACTACGTCTCGCGTGACGCGCGCCGCAACGAAGCCTCGTTCACCGCATGTCTCGACGACCTCTCGTTTCGCTGGTGGGTGATGCCGTTCGTGGACGCCGATGGCGTCGGCGCGGCGCTGCACGGCGATGCGCGCATCCGCTCAAGCTGCGCGCTGCCCTTCGACTTCGACGCCTTCCAAGCGAACCCAGCGCGCGTCACCTTGCAGGCCATCGACCGCGACACGGGCGAGACGGTCTGTTTCATGCGCGACGATTTTCCTACCGAGCAGGCGCTCATGGAGCGCGTTCGCGCCTCGACGAGCTATCCCATCGTGCTGCCGCCGACGGTCGTCGACGGACGCGCGCTGTACGACGGCGGCATCGGGCGGGGCGGCGGCATCATGGTGCCGCGCGCGATGGACGATGGGCTGAGCAGGTTCTTCGTCGTCTGCACGCGTCCGCGCGGCTTCCGCAGACCGCTCAAGCCCAACCGCTTCTACGACGCGTTCTTCTGGCGGCGTCCGCGCATGCGGGAGGCGCTGGACACCTGGAACCGGCGCTACGACGCCGAACTCGACCGGCTCGACCGACTCGAGGCCGAGGGCCGCGCCTACGTGTTCTACGCGAACGATCAGGGCGTGAAGAACACCGAGCGCGACGCGGAGAAGCTCGCCCGCAACTACGAGCGAGGCCGCATGCAGGCTTTATCCGAATTCGACAAGTGGGAGAGGTTTCTCTCAGGGCAGGGGGCTTGAGCTTTCGGTGTTGCCATGCGCACGAATTCGTAAGCCGATGTGCGGCAAAATCCAGGTTTTGGCACGACGGACTGGCGTGCGGCTCGACAACTCAAAACCCCACCCGGGGTTTTGTCGACGCGCGCAAGCGCGATGCCCTTCCGAAGGCTCGAACCGAACGCGCGGTGTGCCAAAACCTGGATTTTGCCGCACATAGCACTTTAAAGACGTGCACGCCCGCGGTGCGTCGACCCTTAGCGGAAATCCTCTTCGTCGGCGTGCTCCCAGCCGAACAGCGCGTCGCCCACGAGGCGGAACGAAAAGGGCAGCGGCGGCTGCACGTCGCCGTTGTCGATGTGCTCCGCGACGCCTTCGAGCTCCTCCAGGAGGTCGAAGAACGACAGCTCGTCGAGCGAAGGTATGCCCTGCGCCACCTCTTCCGGCGAGATCAGCAGGATCTGCAGCACGATGTCGAGATAGCCGTCGAGGCGAGCGTTGTCATCCAGCAGCGCCTCCACGTTGTCGCGCCCGAAGAACGACTTCTCGATGCAGTACCAGCCCACGGCCTCGGGCGCATCCTCGTCGTCCAGGTAGTTGCTGAGGATGATGCCGTTGTCCTCGAGGTCGTTCACGGTGAAGCACGACACGAGCGTCTCGGGAGTCACGAGCGGTTCGTCGTTCTCGTCAAGATCGCTCATCACGTATACGAGCTCGGCTGCCAGCCCGTCTGCGCCCACGTCGAGCGCCAGCCCGTAGCAGTAGCCGGGATTGGCCTTGCGCGTGCCCCAGTAGAGCTCGCCGTGGTGTTCGAGAAGCGTTTTGACGGTAGCGGCCATGAGGATCCCCTTCGCGCGACGTGCTTGATCGGATCAGTCGAGTATAGAGCATCGTGGCGAGCGGTGGTACGATGGTCGGCGACTGAAAGGAAAACGACATGCCGATCATCCACCTCGAAGACCTCGACGACCCGCGGCTTGCCGCGTACTCGGGCATGACCGACGCGCAGTTGCGCGATTGCCCCGACAGCGCGAACGGCCTGTTCATCGGCGAGTCGCGCAAGGTGATCGAACGCGCGCTGGCCGCCGGGGTGCGGATGCGCTCGCTGTTCATGGAGGAGAAGTGGCTCGATCAGACGATGCCACTCGTCGATTCGCTGTTGGACGGCGATCCCGACTTTCCCGTGCTCGTGGCCACGCGCGAGCAGTTCCGCGCCCTGACCGGCTACGAGGTGACGCGCGGCGCGCTGGCCGCGTTCGAGCGCCCGCCCTTGCCCCGCGTGGAGGATCTGCTGGCGAGCGCGCGCCGAGTGGCTGTGTTGGAGGACGTGACGAACTACACGAACATCGGCGCCGTGTTCCGCTCGGCGGCGGCGCTGGGCATCGACGCGGTGCTGGTCACGCCGTCGTGCCACGACCCGCTGTACCGTCGCGCCGCGCGCGTGTCGATGGGGACGGTGTTCCAGGTGCCGTGGACGCGCATCGGCGAAGAGGCCGGCGCGGGCGCGACGGGCACGGGCGGCTGGGCGCCCGACGGCGTGCCGCTGCTGCATGAGCTGGGCTTCAAGACCGCGGCCTTCGCGCTGACGGACGACTCGGTGCCGCTGGACGATCCCGCCCTCAACGCCGAGGAGCGCCTGGCGCTGGTGTTCGGCACCGAGGGCGACGGCCTCGCGCACGACACCATCGCCCGCTGCGACTACACCGTGCGCATCCCTATGGCCTGCGGGGTGGACTCGCTCAACGTGGCCGCCGCCAGCGCCGTAGCCTTCTGGCAGCTGCGCCGGTAGGTTGATGTCTCGCTCTACACAGTGTCGCCAGGGTGGCCGGTGTGGTTCACCTTCGTGGCCAACGGGTGCTCCTTGAGCGTGAGCATCAGCACGAAGCCCACCACTAGCAACGGCACCACGTACAGGAAGATAGGCACGAGCGCGTCGCTGTACGCCGAGGTGATGATGGCGCGCGTGCCGCTGTCGAGGTGCTGCACGAAATCGGCCGTGATGCGGTTCATGTTGCTGTTGTCCACGTGCGGCAGCTTGGCGGCCAAGTCGGCGGTCAGGCGCGACGTGAACAGCGCGCCCACCAGCGACGCGCCCAGCGTGGAGCCGATCTGCCGGAAGAAGTTGTTCGCCGCCGTCGCCGTGCCCACGATGGCGTGCGGGAACTCGTTCTGCACGATGAGCACGAGGATCTGCTGGCCCAGACCGATGCCGAAGCCCAGCACGAACAGGAACACGCCCGTCACCACCAGCGGCGTGCCCACGGTCAGCTGCGACAGCAGCACGAACCCCACGGCCGTCACGGCGCACGACGCGATGGGCATCCACTTGTAGCGGCCCGTTTTCGTGGCGAGGAAGCCCGTGCCCACCGCCGTGATCAGCACGCCCGCCATCATCGGCACCGTCATGAGACCCGCCTGCTCGGGCGCCAGCCCCTCGACGATCTGGAAGTACGTGGGCAGGTACGATATGGTTCCCATCATGCCCAGCATGATGAACATTCCGGTGACCGTGCACACCACGAAGTTGCGGTTCTTGAACAGCAGCATGGGGATGATGGGCTCCTTCGCCTTGCGTTCCACCAGTACGAACGCAACCGCCGCCACGAAGAACAGCGCGAACAGCGCGAATATCTGCGGCGAGATCCACGGAAACAGCGTGCCGCCCCACGCCGTGGCCAGCACCAGCGACGACACCGACACGGCCATGGCCATCATGCCGCCGATGTCGATAGGCGGGCGGTCGTCGCGCCGCACGGGCTTCGTCAGGAAGAACGCCACGGCCGCGATGGCCAGCAGCGCCAGCGGGATGTTGAACGCGAACAGCCAGCGCCACCCCGTCACCTGCACGAACCAGCCGCCCAACAGCGGCCCCGCCACCGTGGACACCGCGAACACCGAGCCCATGAGGCCCATGTACTTCCCTCGCTGACGCGGCGGGATGATGTCGGCGATGGTAGCTTGCGCCAGGATGATAAGGCCGCCTCCGCCGAGCCCCTCCACGGCGCGGCCCGCGATGAGGCCGTCCATGCTGGGCGCGAGCCCGCACGTGGCTGACCCCACGATGAAGATGGACAGCGCGATGATGAACAGGTACTTGCGGCCGAACAGGTCGCCCAGCTTGCCGTAGATTGGCATCATGACGGTGGACGCCAGGATGTACGCCGTGGTCACCCACTGCATATGGTCGACGCCGCCCAGATCGCCCACGATGGTGGGAAGCGCGGTGGCCGTCACCGTCTCGGACAGCGTGCTGACGAACATGGCCAGCAGCAAGCCAGCGAACACGGCGGCCACGCCGCGCGAATGCTCGGGTTTGGGCTCGCTCGCGGGCACGCCGCCCTGCCGCGCCGACGCTGCGGCAAGCTCGTGCGCGCGGGTGCGCGCCGCCGCGTCGCGGGCCGCGTCGGACGTGGCCGAGGCCGAGACATGGCCGGAGCGTGCTGCGGTCGAAGGCGCATCAAAGGCCGCCGCGCGCTCGGCATCGTCGACGGTCGAGGTCAGCGGGGTGGTTTCGGGTTCGTCGCTTTCGTGCCCGCGCGCCGCGTCCGCGGGCGCGAGCGCCGTCCGGTCTATGCCTTCCATGCCTGCTCCTTATCGCTGCGTGATCCTTTCCAGTATGGTCGCGGTCGCGCGGACGAGCATGCGGCCGCAGCACACGGAAACCGAACGGTCAGCAGAGCGTCGCGCACTCGTGGGGAAGCCCGCCAACGCCCGAACGAGGCCCGCGAGCAGAGGAGGAATGCTGGCGCGGAATGATGGCCTGGCAGGTCGCGATGCCGTCCTCGCCGAGGCCCTCCCGCGTCGGAACGCGAATGTTTCACGTGAAACATTCGTACGCCACCGTCCGCTCTCCCTTCCGATGCGCTATGCGTTTTGCATGCGCGCGAAACCTGTCCGCTACTCGGCGCGCGCGTCGAGTAGAATACGGGGAACGAGGAGGGAGGGGATATGCAGCACGAAACCAAGCCGGAATCCGCGGGCGCGAAACGCACGCTCGCGGGCAGCGCCGTGGGATACGGCATCGTGTGCGGGCTGACGTTCCCCCTCATGATCTCCAGCACGTTCCTTCAGGAGATGAGCCTGTCGCACGGGGCGGGCGAGGCGTGCGGCGCACTGTTCTTCCTCGCGTACGCGCTGACGATGGCCGGCACCGCGCTGGCCTACGCTCTGCGCCGCAAGCCCACGCGCCGCGCGCGCATCGTCAGCGCCTTCGCCGCAGCCTTCCTGGGCAACGCCCTCATGTTCGCGCGGCTGGTGGGGCTCATCGAGGGCGGCTGGCCGTACGCCATCGCCGCCTCGAGCCTGATCGGCTACGGATTGGCCACCGCCGAACTGGCGTGGATGGCGCGCATCACCAGCCTACACGAGCGCGGCCAGGTGTCGCTTGCGCGCACCGTGCCGCTGTCGTTTCTGTGCGGCGGGGCGGTGGCGGCCGTCATCTTCGTCGCATCGGGCACCTTCGAGCTGCTGTTCGCGCTGGCCATCATCGTGGTTTCGGCGTTGCCGCTTGCGCGCACGGCACCGATGGATGCAACGGCGCGGCGCGTCAGCCTCGCGCAGGGCGGCGCGGGCGACTTCGTGAAAGCGGTGTCGTACCTGGCGGTGTTCTCGTTCGTGTTCGGCGCGGTGAGCCAGGTGGCAACCGTGGTCGAGGAGCCCGTGCCCATCGCCGCGCAGGCCGTGCTGGACATCTTGCTGGCAGCCGGCATCATGCTGGCGTACGTGGTGCGCAAGAAGCACGCGCTGTCGGTGGGCGATTTGTACGACATCCTGTTCCCCATCGTGGCCGTGGCGCTGATCGCGCTGCCGTTCATCACCTCGCCCATCGTGCACGTGATTGCGGCGGTGCTCGTGTTCGTGGCGTTCTACCTGTCGGGCATGAACGTTCGCATCGCCGTGTGCCTGCTGGGCGAACGCGACCACGTATCAATGTGGGTGTACCTGAGCGTTGCGCTGGGGGCGTCGGCGCTGCTGATCCTCGGAGGCGTCGCGTTCGGCGCGGCGGTGATCGCGCAGGATGTGCTGGTGACGGGACTCGCGCTCATCTCACTTGTGTCGCTGTTCGTGCTGGCGCTCAACCCCATCGTGGCGAAGCGGCTGGAAACCCGACGCGCGCAGAAGGAAGCGCCGTCGTCGTCGCCTGTACCCGAGACGAGCGACGTGCGCACGATGCAAGCCGATCTGCTGCGCTCGCTCGCCGCCCCCCATGCCCTCCCCGCCCGTCAAACCGACCTGCTGATCCTGTTGTGCCAAGGCCGCACGCGCACGTACATCGCCGACGAGCTGGGGCTGTCGCCGAACACCATCAAGGGCTACATCCACAACGTGTACCAGAAGAGCAGCGCCGTCGACAAGCAAGACCTCCTCGACCGCGTCGAGCTCCACGCGGAGGGACGCCCGCTGTCGTCCTGAGCGAGCGCAGCATTCGACAGGCCAGCAGACTGTCGAACTCCCGGGCGCGCGAAGCGAGCGCAGGGAGACCCGCTAAGCGCGGGGTCGAAGGATCCCGTGCGGCGGCAGCTGCGGCGCTTCCAGTTGGCACCGCACGGGATCCTTCGACCCCGCGCCTTACGGCGCTGCGCTCAGGAAGACAAGGTGGGCAGCAGCGTTCCGCCTCCCGACCCGCCTTCGTGCCTCCACCCTCCACCCCTCCACTATGGAGGGTTTTCGCAATCCACCCACGTTGGCGCTGGCGGGGCGACCCCGTTCCCTGGCAGGATGGCGACAGCGGATCGACCGGAGGAGGGTCGGCCGCCGACAAGAAGCATCGTCGAACAGGGAGGATCATCATGAGCACAGAGGGAAAGAACATCGCATCCGCAGGCGTTTCGCGCCGCTCGTTCCTTATGGGACTGGGCGCGACGGCAGCCGTCGTAGCCGGAAGCGGCCTCGCCGGCTGCGCGCCGCAAAGCACCGCGGCGCCCGCAAGCGCCGAAAGCGGCTCCGATGCCGCAAGCGCCAGCAACGCTCCGAGCGCAACCGGCGCCCAGAAGCCCGACACCATCCAAGCCGCCGCCGAGACCCCGGCCGAGAAGCAGGAAACCAAGGACGTCGACTTCGTCATCGTGGGCAGCGGCGTGGCCGGCATGAGCGCGGCCGTGGAGGCCTCGCGCGCCGGCGCCAAGGTGGTCGTGCTTGAAAAGCACAACGTGACCGGCGGCGATTCGTCCATCTGCTCCGGCAACTTCTATTGCTGCGGCGCGAAGAAGCAGGACGAGCTGGGCTACACGGACTATGGCACACCCGAGGAGGTGGCGCAGTTCTTCTTCGATCAGTCCGACGGCGACGCGAACATGGACATCTGCCGCCTCGTGGCCGAGGGCGGCGGCGCGGCCATGGATTGGCTGGTGGAGCTGGGCTGCGACTTCGACAAGAAGCCCGGCGACAACGTGTCCGACCGCTCCATGCTGTCGACCACCAGCGGCAAGGGCATCGTGGACAACCTCATCGCCGAAGCCGAGAAGAACGGCGTGGAAATCATGATGGAAACGCGCGCCATCGAAGTGCTCATGGACGGCGGCAAGGCCGCGGGCGTGAAGGCGCGCCAGGGCAAGACCGAGTACACCATCAACGCGAAGGCCGTCATGCTGGCTTCGGGCGGCTTCGACGGCCAGGATTGGGCGAAGGAGCTGTACGCGCCGGGTGCCGTGGGTTGGCACACGTTCAGCAGCCCCAGCAACACGGGCGACGGCATCGAGCTGGCGAAGCAGGCCGGCGCCATGACGCTGCTGAAGGGCGGCCTGTCGCAGATCCACCTGGTGGGCCGCGAACCGCTGCCCCTCAACGACGAGCTGAGCGCGCTGCGCATGGTGAACACGGGCGTGTTCGTCACCGACCTGGGCTATCGTTGCGCGAACGAGTCTATGACCAGCCAGTTCGATTACTTCACGCCGTTCGTGGAAAGCGGCCGCAAGGAATTCACCATCATCTGCGACTCGCAGCAGCCCGACAAGCGCATGGAGCTTATCAAGAAGGGCGTGGAGAAGGGCGTCGTCGACACGGCCGACACCATCGAGGAGCTGGCCGAGGCGGCCGGGCTGCCCTCCTACCCGCTGATGAAGACCATCGAGCGCTATAACGAGCTGTGCGAGGCCGGTGAGGACGCCGACTTCCACAAGAAGCCCGAAGACCTGCAGGCCATCGAGAAGGCGCCGTTCTACGCCATCCAGATCACACCGAACACGAACGACTCGTTCGGCCAGCTGGCCATCAGCACGAAGGCCGAAGTGCTGGACGCCGACCGCAAGCCCGTCCCCGGCCTGTATGCCGGCGGCACGCTGGGCAACGCCGAGCTGTTCTACATGCGCTACGCCGTGAGCGGCTCGTCCATGTGCATGGGCACCGTCACCGGCCGCATCGCCGCCCAGTCGGCTCTGGAGTACTACGGCGCGTAACGCGCCGAACGCTCGGGAGCCGGCACGCCCGACGCCCGAGCGTCATCACACCGCCTTCCCTCCCCTCACGCCCTCCGGCTCTCGCCGGAGGGCGCTTTGCATACGAACGGGGCGCAGCCGCATCGTGGCCGCCGGCTCTCAAAACCGTCGTTCGGGCTCCTTCTCCTGTTCGACCCCGAATGTTTCACGTGAAACATTCGTACGCTTGTTGATCCTTGCGCGCATAGCCAGCGCTTCGCCGAGCCGCGGGCTATGCCTCGCGCCAGCAGCAGCCGTCGTCGTCTCGCAGCCCGCGGCCGCCTCCGTGCAACCGACAGCACGGCCAATGGCGAAAAGGCGTCGAATTCGGAAGTCGCTGCGCCTCTCCTCAGAAAGCAGGAAAGGGCCTCTCCCGATAACGCCCGGTCAAAACGATCCCGTCTCCAGCATCATGCGCCGATGCCGAACAGGGACGCCCGCTCGCTTCCGAATTCGGTATCTTTTTGCCATTGCGAGACCAGCCGGGGGGCACGAAGGGCCGTCAAGCAGGCAGCGCGGTGCCTTGTGAAGACGATATCGCATGTTCGTAAAATTCTAATACTATGCTTGACTTTGTAATCTGTATGCAATAGCGTTACAGTTACTTACCGTCGACCCTAGCGCTCCCCTTAGGAGGACGTTGCAGCTCATGAATAGCCGTATGAGAAAACACGCGGCGCTGGCCGTCGTCACGCTGGCCGCAGCCGGAGCGCTCACCCTGGCGGCATGCGCGGAAACGCCCGCCGCATCATCCGACGCGCCCGCAATTCAAAACCAAAGCAAAAGCGAGGAATCCATGACAAACGAACGCAACGGCGGGTACGCCACAATTTCCGAGGACGAGGCGGTTGCCATGATGAGCGAAAACTCCGCAACCCTTGTAGACGTCCGCACCGCACGCGAATATGCTGACGGGCACATCCCCGGAGCCATCAACATACCCGTCGAAACCATCGGCTCCGTCAAACCCGCCGGCCTTCAAGGCGTGGACGAAAACGCCTCCATCATCGTCTACTGCCGGACCGGCGTGCGCAGCGAACACGCTTCGAACATGCTTCCCAACCTGGGTTACAAGCACGTGTTCGACCTGGGCGGCATCGTCGACTGGAACGGCGAAAAGGTGGCCGGAACCGAGCCAGGCAGCTTCGCAGGCGACGCGCAGTAGAATCTGTCGCCTTGGAGGTCCGTGCGTGTCCCGCCGGAAACGACACGTGGACAGGTATGGGCAACCGCTCCGCTAAGCCAACTGCGGAACGCGCACGGATCTCCAAGGCGACAAACCGAAACGCTCGTCAGACCGAGCGTCCGCGAACATGCGTAGAACGGGAGGGGAACGTGCGCCGCAAGCCGTCGGCGCACGCGTCAAAGCCGTGCGGATGCGGCGGATCCCTGTCCAAGCTCCGCCGCACCCGCACGAAACGCCCGCGAATCACGCGAATGAGACAATAGCCCCGTCCCTTTGTCTCATCGAAACGGCCTCATTGCCCGGGGCCGTTTCGCGTTCGGAAGGTTATTTCGCGATCAGCACGGGGATGGGCGATGCGTGCAACAGCTTGTGGCTGACGCTGCCCATGTACTCCTTGAGCCCGCTCAGGCCACGGTTGCCCACAATCAGCAGGTCGTAGTCGCGCTGGCCGATCAGCTTGACAATCTCGGTGGCCGGATTCGTGCCGGTTAGCAGCAGCGAGTCGGTGCGCGCGGCAACGTCCTCGCCCATCTTCTGCTCGGCCTCGGCCAGCAGATCCTCGCCGTCGGAGATCATCATGTCGAGAATGTCCTTGAAGTTCGCCATCTGCGTTTCGTCGAGCAGCGGGATAGGCACCACGTACACGACGTCCACATGCGCCTCGGGATTCACTGCAGCCAGGCTGGCGGCCATGGCGAGCGCGCGGTCGGCACCCTCGGATTCGTCGAACGCCACGAGCAACTTGTTAACGGCCATGGTGGGCCTCCTCTCGGTCGCGGCGAGCGCGGTGCGCCGCCTGAAAACGTCCTACCTCCAGTATAGGGCTTTCAGCGCGGGCAGGGAAACAAGTTGTCCACGCTTTCATGACCGCTTTCGCGCGGATCGCCGGCCATCGCCAGCCGGGCGGTCGGGTGCCCTACGATAAACATCTTCGGCAGCGTGCAACATGCCCCGAATAGAGCGGCCCCCTTTAGGGTCTCGACGAAAGGACGCACCATGGAACAGTTCGACGCAGCGATCATCGGGTTCGGAACGGCGGGCCTCGCCCTGGGCGGTGCGCTTGCCGACGATGGCCAGAACATCGTAGTCGTGGAGCAGTCCGACACCATGTACGGCGGCGCCTGCGTGAACAACGCATGCATCCCCACGAAGGCACTCGTGGAATCGGCACGACTGACCGCGGCCGTAGGCGGCTCTATCGTTGAACGCGAGGAGCGCTACACCGCGGCCGTCGACGACATGAAAGAACTGCGCTCCGCCTCGCGCGAACGCAACTACCGCGCGCTGGCCGATCGCGAGAACGTCGACGTCATCGACGGCCGCGCATCGTTCGCGGACGCCACGCACCTGACGGTGGCCACCGCGTCGGGCACGCGCAGCATCGAGGCGAAGCGCATCTTCATCGACACCGGCTCGCTGCCGAAGCTGCCTTCCATCCCCGGCATAGACAGCCCGCGCGTGTTCGTCAGCAGCTCGCTCATCGAGCTGCCCACCCTGCCGCGCCAGCTCGTCATCATCGGCGGCGGCTACGTCGGCCTCGAGTTCGCCTCGTTCTACACCGACTTCGGCGCACAGGTGACCATCCTACAAAACAGCGACGCCATCCTCGCCCACGAGGATCCCGAGACGGCCGAAGCCGTGCGGAAAAGCCTGGAAGACCGCGGCGTCGCCATCGTGTACGACGCGCACGTGACGCGCATCGACGACGAACACGATCAGGTGCTGGTGGTCGCCCAGGTGAACGGCGAGGAGAAGCGCTATCCCGGCCATGCCGTGCTGGTCGCGGTCGGCCGCACCCCGAACACGACCGGCCTCAACCTGGAAGCCGCCGGCATCGAGCTGAACGACCGCGGCGGAATCAAGGTGGACGAGCACCTGCGCACCACGGCCGACAATGTCTGGGCCATGGGCGACGTGACGGGCGGCATGCAATTCACCTACATCGCCTACGACGACTTCCGCATCGTCGCATCCGACCTGCTGGGCGACGGATCGCGCACGACGAAGAACCGCGGTGCCATCCCTTATTGCACGTTCGTGCACCCGCCGTTCGCGCGCGTCGGCATGACCGCGGACGAGGCGCGCAAAGCCGGCTATTCCGTACAGGTATACAAACTGCCCGCTGAAAAAATCTCGCAAGCGCGCATCCTGCAAGACCCGGTGGGTCTGATGAAGGCCGTGGTAGACGCGAACTCAGGAGTGCTGCTGGGCATGGATCTGTTCTGCGAAGATGCGCAGGAGCTGGTGAACACCGTGAAACTGGTCATGGATGCACGCATTCCCGCCTCCGTGCTGCAGAGCGCCGTATTCACGCACCCGTCCATGACCGAGGCGTTCAACAACCTGTTCCTGCCTCAGAACATGCAGGAGTAGAAGCCGTCGTGGACACGAACCTCCTGACCGGATCGCCGCCTTTGACGGCAAGCTCGTTCGTCATCCAGCGCTCGAAGCCCGCATAGGCGGGCGCCTTGCGTCCTTTGAGGCTGACGAGGCAGATAGGCACGGAAACGGAATCCTTGGCCGCCATGGGTTTCAACTCGGTGAGGGGGTTGAACTGACCGAGCGCAGGAACGCCAACGGTGAGCGCCAACCCGTTCTCTCGCGTCAGATAGCGCTCGAACTGCGCGGCAGTAGTCGCGCTGACGAGAATATCGATCCCGCGCTCACGATAGAACTCCGCAACGGAATCGTTGAAGCGGTCGAAGTCTTCCGATATGGAGACGGGGTACGGCTTTATATCGTCCAAGCTGACAGTTTGATGCTGCGCCAAGGGGTGCCGATACGACATAATCACGCCCAGCATCACCTTGCCGAGATTCAGGCAATCCATATCGGGGTGACGGCATGCGCCAACCACGATAAGCGCATCCAGGTGTCCCGCCTGCAGCGCCCCGAAGCCGCGAAGCCCCGCCTCAAGCCGTATAGAGGTTTCGATGCCCGAGTTCTTGTAGACGAACGATGCAATGCTGGCGCATGCTTGCTCGTATCCATAGAGCGGAGACGCGCACAGCCCCAACCGCAACAACGGAGATTCGGCAGAGCGTCGTCTGTGCGCAAACGCCTCCAACTCGTCGAAGCTTCTCAGCACCGGCTCGGCTTTGACGTAGAAGGCCTTTCCGAACAGGGTGGGATGCACGCCGCGGCTTTCGCGCACGAACAGCTCGTTCTTCAGTTCTCGCTCCAGATCAGCGATAGCCTTCGAGACCGCTTGGACGGTTACGTACTGCTCCTTTGCGGCCGCTGACAAGCTGCCGCTCTGGAACACAGCGACGAAGTATCTTACTTGCTTGATATTCAAAAAGTCTACCTCGAACCTATCGCGCGCCGATCCTTTTTGAGATTCTACCGCGCTCCTAGGTCGTTGCATCCGAGACGCGCCCCGTTCAACTATCTTTTGAACAGCAGTTCCTGAGCACAAAACGCGCGAGAAGAGCGCCTCTGATCGCACGAAGGGCGCGCGTCGCTTACGGGCTTTGCGAAAGGGGCTCCATCGGCGCAAGCTGCGTCACAGCGCGTCGCAGGGACGGGTGGTTTTACGCGCTTTCCGCAAATCCCACCTCCTGCGGAAAAACCGAGTGGCGGAGGGGCGCACCCTCCGTCGCAGCGCCTATAAAGACGCGAGCCGCTCGAGCGGCTCGCCGCAGGAGCCCGGCAGACTCGCATCCGCATCGATCCGACGGCGAACGGAGGAACGCCGTGGCAGAGATCGCGCGCTATGCACGATTTCAGGTGGTCGTTTTCGGAGGCGGAAAGGAAAAGCCCAGGTCGCGAGAAACGGCGGCGGCGGAGAATCGTGCATACCGTACGATCTCTGCCACGCGCGAGTCAACCGGAGGCGAGGCCCCCTCGAACGACCCGCCACCAGCTCGCCTTCAACCCGCCGGCGAGCCGTCGCCAGCACGACCCCAAGCAACCCGCCGCCGACCCCCCCCCCCCCCCACCGCCACCCCCCCAGCCACCCCCCACCCACGCACCCCCCCCCCCC
>ENA-OQKY01001063-OQKY01001063.1-human-gut-metagenome-genome-assembly--contig:-NODE-1063-length-18668-cov-6.873416_pt1 | contig 18668 bp, 22 predicted proteins | sample MGYA00242652_ERZ504805 | MGnify/ENA primary metagenome ERZ504805 (study PRJEB26092, sample SAMD00036400) | human gut metagenome | host: Homo sapiens | study: EMG produced TPA metagenomics assembly of... | reverse complement strand
TACAAGTTCAACAGAAGGTATTTCGGAGAGAAGCTCTTCGACAGGGTCGTCTTGGCTGCCATCAGCTACAACACCGATTTCAAGTCAAGAACATACAGACGGACAACATGCGGATAATCATAAAAATAAATTTCTATCAAAGAGCAGTCATCAGAAGCATCTTCATCAAAATTAGCAGTAAAATTTCCTGGCAATTCAGTTAAATGTGTATGTCGGTAATAACCATCAGAACAGATAAAGATTTTATCGGTATTTTTCAGTTCTTCATACATGACAGGAATATTTTCCCGAAAACCCTTGCCATTGACACATCGTGTAAGGAACGTGCCTTCAGCATCGGCCACAACATGGTCTGTTGTCAGCAACATTACCTCATTCCCATGTATTTTGTAAAGCCTGACATTGCCTTGCCAAGCATAATACAAAGAATTATCAATTACCATGGCAGCGGTTACGGCAGCTCCCATCCTGCATTTCAAGTCTCTGCATTTTCCGTATATGGCAGAATCGGCAGCGTTGAATGCCATACGTAAGACATCCGCCTGAAAATGGTGTTGAATCTTATCGAGAACTGTTGTCATTATGGTCTCGGATACGATTTTTGCGGCCTCTGCTCCAAATGACAGGCCACCCATTCCGTCAGCAAGAATGGCTATAATGGAATTGTGGGAAAGTTTATGACATAGGATGTAATCCTCGTTACTCTTGTCTTTCCCTGGACAACTGATGGTTTTGAAATCAATCGTTTTCATCTTCTATTGCTTTTTGGAAAACATCTGCAATGGTTTGCCAGGCCTCCTTTACGGTTTCATAGGTCAAGTCATAGCAATTTTCTATAATCTGATTGAATAGCCTGCTCTCATCATCCTTTTCAAGTTCCTTTTCGATGCAGTCCTTGTAATAGGTTATCTGTTCCTTAGTTAAAAGCAGGAGCAGATCACGGGCAAGCCAATATCCTCCGACAATATATTCATCAAAATTTTCCCAATCATAAACTTCCGTATAAACATTACGGTCAAGATTGGCCATGAAATAATTGGATAGAATAAACGACATGTCTTCCGCATCTTTACTCGTTTCGATGTTCCTGTCCAGCCAGGCATTGAATTTCAGCAGGAACAGACCATAAAGGGATGCTATCCTTATATCAAACTCGCCATCTATATTGACAGTTATGGCTTCCGACAGCACCTCGTCAAAGCCTTTTACTGACATCGCAATCTCTTCTTCAGGTGGCCAATAGATATTGTCATCGTCCTTGGCGACACCATACGGGACAATATCCAATTCATACTCACCATAGTAAAATCGTTGACGCATATCAGCGGACTTCTTGAAGCCGTCTGCAACCAGAACATCCTTGATTTCATCAAAGACACTCCAATCGGGTATTGCAATCGCGATGTCCAGATCTTTTGTCCTTCTTCCGGATGTGGTGCCGATAAGCTGGCGGATAATTATATCCCGGGCTGTCGCGCCGATTACATAAAACTCACGCCCCATACGGTTGAAACTGTCAGTCAATTTTTTCAGCAATTCCACCAATAGTGGATTGGCTATTTTCTCACTTGTAATCTTTGAGTTCATTGTTCAAAAGTCTTTCAGCCATTTCTATACAACGGCTATTGCCGCTACCTATCAAATCGGCGTATATGATAACTGGAGGAACGAGATGGTTTTTCGTTTCCCAATTCCAGAATTTTTTGTATATTCTTATCTCCCCTGTCTCATCAAATCTTACAAAACCTGTTTTCAGTAAACGTGCGGCAGGGATTTGTGTATATATATCAAAAGCACCGGGTTCCAGATAAGAATCAACCATATTCGCTCCGCTTTCTCCACCCCAATACATTCCATCAGGCAAATCCATAGCCAACCATTTTATGCGTTGCTCATTGGTACGGAATGTCATCCTGCTGAGCAATAATTTAGGCTTCAGTACCTGATTGTAATTTTCTGTCCATAAATTTAAAAGGGCATTGATGTTTTTTAATGTCCGCTTGCTGCTGGTCATAAGAATAAAATTCCTCTCCACCAAAACATCAAATACATTTTTGATTGCCCCTAAAGATACGCCTGTCGCTTTCTGTATTTCCCTGTACGGTTTGTTCACATTGGTAAATTCCTGCAATAAATAGAATATGACTTTCAATCCTGCTTCCTGAAATGCCGGATAAGGCTTTTCAGCCATTAAAGTGTTTTTTTCTCCTTTGTTCGTTAGATGAAATATTATCTTATTCCCTTTTACATATCTGATATGACAATTACCGGCACAATCAAGAGTGTTGATGCCGTTGCTTGCCAGATTGTCCATAACGGTTGGCGTAATATATTTTGCAATCAGCAGTACCGGCTGCTTTTCCATTGTTCCCAATATCTTTAGTCGATTTGTAATATTCCCAATGGTAGCAGTTGTCACCGTATTTTTGACTTCACATAGAAACTCCACATCCATAATTTGAACAACCGCATCAAAATTCTTGTATGTGTTGTCCTCTTTTAGAATGACGGTTTCCTTGGGCAATACAAGTTTTTCCCGTAAAGCCTCCAAAGCCATATTCAATGTTTCAAGTTCTGTTAACACCATAATCAGTTCATTTTTCAGTGATGTTCATTTTTAATGAACACTGCAAATGTAATGAACATAATTTGGATTTCAAAGAGATTTGTTCATTATTTCATATGTGTTCATTATAAATGAACGCAAGAATATAAATGAACGAAACAGTAATGAAAATTATTCCGCCATAAGCCACGCTTCACTTGACAAGTCCCTTCCGAGAAGTTAACTCGGAGGGCGAATACCTCCACGTTCAAGCCTCCGGTTTTCGGGACACAAAATTCCCTGCGGTAATTTTCCGCCCGAAAAAACGCTCCGGTATTGCCGTCCGAGTTGGGGAAAGTACCGGGACTTAGCAAGCGAAGCGACCTACGACGCATAGATACAGGTCAAAATAAAAAAGAATCCGACGGGAGAACCATGCTCCCGTATGCCGTCCCAATGGATTACACGATCCGGTTATTCCCGTAAAAAAATCCGCTTCCTGTCACAAAAGGACATATCAAGGGGGACAAAAGCAGCTCGCTCCCAACTCTGCATAATTACAGTTTTTCCTTTTCTTCTGTGCGGCTGTGCGTACCGCCATGCCCTTGTCTGTCCGGCCTGTTCCAGCCTTTTCCCTTTCCTTTGCCGCCTTTCGTTTTTTCTCCTTTTCCTGCCGTTTTACCCCGTTTTTTCACTCCGTTTTCTCCGGCCTGCGGTGTAATGTGATGACACAAGATGCAATGTATATCCTAACGCATTGCAAATAAATTATTTATCAATTTTTCTCCTATATATTTGCGGTGACAACATGAGTTATCAACACTAAAAATCAAAAATTATGGCAAAGAAAAATGCACGGGAAGAACCCCCGAAACCGCAGGTTACCGAAAACGAGCAGATGAGTGACATCGTGTTTATCCTCGACAAGATGGAACTGATTCTGGAAGCGGTGTCGCAAATCGGACAGGACGGAAAATTCAACACGGTAGCCGCCGACAGGCAGAACCGGAACTCCTTCCTGAAGATTGACCGCTATGCAGACGCCTTCGAGAACTTCATCAAGAACTTCTGGAGCCAGCTGAAAGACCCGACACGCTTCGGAATCCTCTCCGTCAAGGAAGACAGGCTGGACGACCCTGCCGTACAGCAGGCCATCGAGGACATCGCCGCAGGAAAAAAGACAAAAGCCGTGGAGGAATTTCTCAAGCAGTACGAGATTGTTCCGCGCAACAAGGAAAACCAAAGTATTAACCAACAAAATCAAGAAGAAATGGCAAAGAAAAATGAAACCCAGCAGCAGGCTGCCGCAGCCGACAGCCAGCCGCAGACCCAGTCCCCCCAGTACCGTTACAACGAGTCCATGATCAACTGGGAACAGCTAAAGAATTTCGGAATCTCCCGTGAATACCTCCAGGAGCGCGGACTGCTCGAACAGATGCTCCGTGGCTACAAGACCAACCAGGTCGTGCCCATCAGCATGAACTTCGGCTCGGCCGTACTGAGAACGGACGCACGTCTGTCCTTCCAGCAGTCCATGGCGGGCGAAGTGGTGCTCGGCATCCACGGTATCCGGCAGAAACCCGACCTCGACCGACCGTATTTCGGACACATCTTCTCCGACGAGGACAAGAAGAACCTGCTTGAAACGGGCAACATGGGACGTGTCGTGGAACTGAAAGGACGCAACGGGGAATATATCCCTTCCTTCATCAGTATTGACAAGCTGACCAACGAGGTGGTCGCCATGAAAGCGGAGAATGCCTTCATCCCAAGGGAAATCAAGGGCGTGGAACTGACAGAGCAGGAGCAGAATGACCTGCGTGAAGGCAAGAAGGTCTATGTCGAGGGCATGATCGCCAAGTCCGGTAACGAGTTCAACGCCTTCATCCAGGTGAATGCCGAACGCAGGGGTGTCGAGTTTATTTTCGAGAACGACAAACTCTTCAACCGCCAGACACTCGGGGGCGTGGAACTGACACAGAAACAGATTGAGGACCTGAACGCCGGAAAAGCCATCTTCGTGGAGGGAATGCAGCGCAAGGACGGCGAGGTGTTCTCCTCTTACGTGAAGCTGGACGAGGCGACGGGCCGCCCGTCCTACACCCGCTACAACCCGGACTCTCCGGAAGGCGCACGCGAAATCTATATCCCCAACGAAATCAACGGGGTGAAGATTACGGCGGAGGAACAGCAGCAACTCCGTGACGGCAAGGTGATTTTCCTCAATGACATGGTGAACCGCAAGGGAGAGGAATTCTCCTCCTTCATCAAGGCCGATTTGGAAACGGGACGCCTGAGCTACTCCCGTACGCCGGACGGTTTCGAGCAGCGTGAGGATTTCAAGATTCCAACCAAGGTATGGGACGTGGAACTGACCAGACAGCAGCGTGCGGACCTGCAGAGCGGAAAGGCCGTGCTGGTGGAAGGCATAAAGGGATATGACGGGAAGACCATCTCGCAGTACGTCAAGGCGAACTTCAACCAGGGGCGTCTGGACTTCTACAACGAAAATCCCGACCGTAAGCGTGACGCGTCACAGCGAAACGTGGTGGCCAACAGCCAGCGACAGGAACAGGGCAACCGCAAGTCAAAAGGTGCGAGCATTGCCTGACTATAGGTAACGGAAAATGAATGTTAAATAAAAAAAGAAAGAAATATGAAAAAGGAAAACGGAAACGACATGCCTTTCAAGGCTGATGAAGTGAACTGGGACGAACTCTCCGGTATCGGTATCATGAAGGACGAGCTGGAACTCTCCGGCGAAATGGACACCCTCCTCAGGGGAGAGAAAACGAAAGTGATGTCCCTGAGCCTCGTGCTCCTCGGCGTGGACGTGGTGATGGACGCCACGCTCCAGCTGGTCCGCAAGGGCGAGGCACCGCTGCTGGAAATCCAGGGAGTGACACCGCTGGGCAAATAATCTGGAAGCAATTATCAAGTAAACCGATGTCTTACCGCCGTTTCCTGTCTTCCGCATGGAAAACGGGAAACGGCTTAATTTTTATCCAATATGATAGCAATCATCGCAGAAAAGCCGAGTGTAGGCTTGGACATAGCCCGTGTAGTCGGGGCTGATACAAGAAATGACGGCTACTGTTCCGGTAACGGATATATGGTAACCTGGGCACTGGGACACCTCGTGTCACTGGCCATGCCGGACACTTACGGTTATACGAAAACGGCAGCGGAGGACCTGCCGATGCTGCCGGACCCGTTCCGCCTGGTCTCCCGACAGATGCGCACGGACAGGGGAATGGTTACGGACATCGCCGCCTCGAAACAGCTGAAAGTCATAGAAAGCGTATTCAACCGCTGTGACAGCATCATCGTGGCAACCGATGCCGGTCGTGAAGGGGAACTTATCTTCCGCTGGATATACGACTTTCTGGGCTGCACGAAACCGTTCAGACGCCTGTGGATTTCCTCGCTTACTGACGAGGCCATACGGAAAGGGCTGGAGGAACTGAAGGACGGCTCGGAATACGACAGCCTGTATGCCGCCGCCGACAGCCGCGCGAAGGCGGACTGGCTGGTGGGCATGAACGCCAGCCGTGCCCTGGCCATCGTCTCCGGCTCGTCCAACAACTCGATCGGACGGGTGCAGACTCCGACGCTCGCCATGATATGCAGCCGCTACAGGGAGAACCGCAGTTTCGTATCCACACCATACTGGCAGCTGCATGTTACCCTCAATGGCGGCACGTCACACCGCCGCTTCTTCCATCCCGCGACCTTTGACGACAGGCAGAAGGCGGAAGCCGCCTACCGCAGTCTCTCTCCCGATTCTTCGGCGACGGTTACGAAGGTGGAGCGCAGGAAAACCCTGCAACAGCCGCCACTGCTCTACGACCTGACGGCACTTCAGAAGGACTGCAACGTGCACCTCGACCTGCCCGCAGCAAAGACGCTGGACATCGCCCAGTCGCTCTACGAGAAGAAGCTCATTTCCTACCCGAGAACGGGAAGCCGGTATATCCCGCACGACGTGATGGCCTGCATACCCGGTCTGCTGGAAAGAATCTTGGCCATGCCCGGATTCGCCACAAGTGCCGGAATCCTTGACTTTGCGCGTCTCAACACCCGTAGCGTGGACGACAGCAAAGTGACGGACCACCATGCCCTCATCACGACCGGCATCGCACCCGAAGGGCTTTCCGAAGCGGAGGACGCCGTCTATACGCTGATAGCCGGACGTATGCTGGAGGCGTTCTCGCCCTGCTGCGAGAAGGAACTGATTCTTATGGAGTGCCGTCTGGACAACATGGATTTCCGCTCGAAAAGCTCCCTTGTCGTCAGTCCGGGATGGCGCGGCATCTTCCGCAGGAAAGAGGACAGGCAGGACGACGAACCGGAAACCGACGAGGGTACGGCCATATTTGCCGAAGGGGACACGGTCCATGTTTCAGGATTCGGACTGGCCCAGAAGAAGACCGTGCCCAGACCGCTCTATACCGAAGCCACGCTGCTGGAAGCAATGGAGACCTGCGGCAGGGAGATAGCCGACGAACAGGCACGCGAGGCCGTGAAGGAGCTGGGCATCGGCACGCCCGCCACAAGAGCCGCCATCATCACCACACTGTTCAAACGTGACTATATCGCCCGCTCCGGCAAGAGCATCGTCCCCACGGAAAAGGGACTCCATATCTACGATGCGGTGAAGGACATGATCGTGGCAGATGTTTTCCTGACAGGAAGCTGGGAGAAGACCCTGCTCCAGATAGAGCGGCACACACTCGGACCGGACACGTTCATGGCATCCATCACGGACTACACCCGCAAGGCTACCCGTGAAATCCTGAACCTCAGCCTTCCGGCGGTAGCCGCCCGCACGTTCACCTGTCCCAAATGCAAGACCGGACACATCATCGTCAGGGAGAAGAGTGCCCGCTGCGACAATAAAGGGTGCGGACTGACCGTGTACCGCAGATTCCTGAACAAGGAACTGACGGACCAGCATCTGGAACAGCTTTTCTCCTCCGGCTCCACACGGCTCATCAAGGGATTCAAGGGAAAGAAGGGCGTGGCTTTCGACGCTTCGGTCACTTTCGACGCCGGGTTCACCCTGACACTCTCGTTCCCCAAAAACGGGAACGGCAGGAAAAGGAAATGATGAAGCCATCCCGATTCGAGGGGCAAAGGTCGCAGCCCGCCCGTTTCCACCGGCAAGGTCTGGCCTTACGGTTTCTGGGAAAAATCATCCTCGCCCGAGGCTCCGGTATTTTTCCCGAAAACCTTGCCTGTGGAGGCGGACTGCAAGAAAGCCCCTGAAACCGGGAATGGCATTCCCGCCAAACACATGACGATTATGAAAGCAAAAGAACGTATCAGAAAGATAGCGGACAGCAGATGGGCAAGGACACTCGCGCTGGCCGTAACAGCAGCCATCATATTCAGCTGGCTCTATTCCCACGGCATATCGCCTGTATGGACCGCCGTGGCCATCATCTGTTTCAGGGGACTCTTCAGGTTCCTCTACCGTATAGCCTGTTTTATCGTGACACTGGCCATCATTCTGTGCATACTGAGTTTTCTGGTCTTCTGAAATCTGACGATATGGAACATGCACGGAATTTATCATTGCAGCATAAGGGAGCTGTCCGGGAGCGGGCGGCTCTTTTTGTATCCGTCACAACCGGAAATGACACGGGAAGAAAAGGGAAAGGACTAAAAACACAGACATTGGCAAACCGAGAACTACAGGGCAAAGTTGGCAAACGCTTCTTGTCGGACGGCAAGGTCAGGCCGCAAGCGGTTTCGGAAAAAATCATCCTCGCCGGAGGCTCCGGTATTTTTCCCGAAAACCCTGCCTTTCCGGAAGCATTTGCCGTTGGGCCCTTGTAGTTCAACGGGCTGCCAAAGCCCGGGTATTCACAGTTAAAAATTAAAGAATATGCAACAAGCGATCATCACAAGACAGTCACCAGCTCCGATAGGGATGCCCGTGACAAGAAGACCGAAAGTACACGTCCCGCAACCGGCAATCAAGCTGCCACCAAGGGGAACCACAGGTCCCGTTCACATCTCAAAGCTGCTGAACCCCGTTCTGGAAATATGCAGACATCCGGACAGGAACAGGCTGCTGGCAGAATTCTTCAGCGAATATTGAAACACATCGTCTAATCATTTAATATCTGAAATTATGTTTTTTACAGCAATCCACCAGATGATGACGGAAAGCGTGGACCTCACGATCGTCATCCGCAAGACAAACGGACAACTGACCGTTTCTACATTGCCCAAATCGAACGGACTCAAGGACGAGGCCCAGAACCACATCGTGCCGCTGACTGTCACGGGCACACCGCAGGAACTTGATACGGGATTCCTGCAGGCAGTCACAAGACCTATACAGAAAACGTGCGGGCTGATCTCCAATATGGCACAGTTCGAGGCACAGGCTGACAAGGCCGCTGCCAGCAGCAAGGCTGCCAAGGAAGCGAAATCCAAGGAGACGAAGGAAGAACGCGAGAAACGGGAAAAGTATGAGAAACTGATGAAGAAGGCGGAAGAACTGACAGCGGCCGGAAACCACCGGGAAGCCGTCAGTGTGCTTACACAGGCGAAAGCACACGCGAATGCCGCCCAGTTGAAGGAAATCGAGGAGAAGATAAAGGCGGCCGACACGGAAATGAACCGGGGAAGCCTCTTCGACCTGATGGAACAGGAAGCACAGCCGGAACCTTCGGTACAGCAGCAACAGCCACACTCCCAGCAGCCGGCATACACGCAGGCACCGGAACAGAGAAATCCGCAACCGCAACGTCCGCAACAGCCGGCACCGCAGCAGACATACACGCGGAGACCGTCACAGCCGATGCCGGGACAGGCTCAGCCCGCACCGCAGAGACCACAACAGGCATACACGCAGCATCCGCAACAACCGGGAATATGGCCGTCGCAACAACAGCCGCAACAGCCGCAGGCAAGACCGCAGATACAGCCGCACGCGCAATACGTACAGCGGACAGGAGGACAGCAGCCTTCCCAACCTCAATATCCGCCGCAGCCTGAAATTCAGGACTGGCAGGAACAACGGTTCATGCAGGAGGACGAACAGCAACCGTACCTCTCCGATCAGGAACACCCCGCATACAGTGAGAAGGACTACGAGGAATACATTGATTTCCCGCAGTCCATGCTGGAACCCAAGTATTCACCTTATCAGACAGTTTAAGACATGGCACTCGAAATCAAAGGAATGACACGCTCATTCAAATTCAAGAAAGGAACGGAGTATATAACCCTTCATGACCCGGATCCGAACATCTCGCCGGACATGGTCATGAGCTACTATTCGAACATGTACCCGGAACTGACGACGGCTACCGTTCACGGACCGGTCATCAGGGAGGACATGACAGAATATGAGTTCAAGACAACTATCGGAACAAAAGGATAAAGGATATGGCAAAGGACAACAGAAAAAAGAAGAAATCATGTGTACCATTGGACGGATATCAGGCGGAACAGCTCGCGAGACTTATCATTGCGGAAACAGAAAGGAAGGTGCATTACGGCACGGAAAGAAAGAAACGGATTGCGGCACCCAGCGGTGCCGTAATTCTTTTCTGAACGCTACGTTCTTGCCGATATCCCCATCGGAACTGTTCACGGACGGTACTGACGGGAAGCCGCACAATCTTATCACGCAGGAAAACTATGAGTACCTGCGTGATTCCTTTTTCAGATATGCACTCCTCATGAAGAAGGAGGCGGTACATACACCGGGACGAACGCCCGGCGAAAGCATTGCCAGACTGCACGAAGAGATGTGTAACCTTGTAGGTAATGACATGAATGTCAACATTGAGCAGGACGAAGAAAGACTCCTGTTCCGTCTCTGGAAATGTCATGAATGGGGAGAACTCACGTTGTATTACTTCCCGACAAAGTTCATGGAAAGGCTCGGACCGGAACTGAGACGCATATCCGTCACCTTCATCCACAACCTGATGCAGGCGAACGGGATAAACACCATACTGGACGAGGATGACATGGACTATGCCCTGACACTGATGTCTGAGGATGACTCGGGTGAAACGGCATCTGACCGGAAAAAAAGGCGGCGGCTCCTGCACTCCTATGAGGAAGGCAGGATACATGCCCTGTTACGCCGGGTGGAACGCAAATCCTATTACAAGAATCTGCCGAAGTCAATCGACCGATATAAGCCGAAGGACGGGTACGAACAGTCACTGCTCTCTGTCATGAAGGAGGGTCTGGAGTTCCTTACACCTGAACACGGCATCATGGAATACGGCTACGATCCCTTCTACGAGGAAGAACCGGACTTTCTGCCCATGTATCTCAGCAAGCAGATCCGGGTCATCTATGACTGCACCGACATGATAACGGAATATCTCACCGACTATTACAACTCCTACAGCCAGGAAACATATGACATCATTCCGGTCACCACCTGTGACCTGTCTCCGGAAACGGAGGAACTGTTCCGCATGGACGACTATCCGGAACGTTTCTTCAAATGGGCGGAAAAATTCATCAACATCACAGTATAAACCAATCTGAAAGCATATGATAGACAGCAACGAACTGACCAGAAAGATCAAGACACCGCTCAACCCCAAGGCGGCACTGATTGCCTATGCCTCGGAGAATGACAGGAACTTTTTCCTTGAAATCCGTGAAATTGACGACCGGGGAAACATGACGGAAGGTAGACCGGTAACCCTGGAATTCATGAACACGCTCGTGAAGGGATACTCGGAAAGACACAGCACCACTCCATACGGGAAGATACCCGACAACCTGTTGTATTGCGACCCGCGCAAGGGCAGCGAGAGATACGTGTGGTACAACCCTCCGCACAAGAGGATGATGTTCTTCAGCCCCGCGCTCAAAATAGAAAACGCGGAATATTACCTGCCGGGAGTGATCTATGAGGCCGGAGAACACGGAATGAGAATCTATGCCTACAAGGAAAATGTTCCCGGACCGGATACCGTGCTGTACGCCGCGCCCTTCTTCAACGTGACAGGTTCCAGCGTATGTCTGGGAAACGCCAGGATAGAGCTGCCGAAGGACCTGACCTATGAGAAGCTGCTGCAGTACTGGGAAAGGAAATTCTGGCTGACGGAATTCACCCACCTGGGAGGGAACGGGAACCCGACAAGGTCAAACCTCGTGCTGGTGACAAAGACGGCACGGGACAGGGACTTCAACCTCGACGAACTGAAGCAACTGAACAACATGAAACTTAAAGACATACTGAAATGAAAAGAGTACACTACATCGACAACTATCTCATAAACCCGCAGCATCCGGTAACGGTAAACCTTATCGGAGCGGGAGGAACAGGCTCGCAGGTGCTTACCTGCCTGGCCAGGCTTGACACGGCACTGAGGGGACTGGGACATCCCGGACTGTTCATAACTGTGTATGATTCCGACATCGTAACGGAGGCCAATATCGGGCGGCAGCTCTTCAGCCCCTCGGACATCGGCCTGAACAAGGCACAGGGTCTTGTCACACGCATGAACAACTTCTTCGGCAACGACTGGAAGGCGGTACCGGACATCTATCCGGCAGCTCTGAAGGACGCCAGACGGGACAATCTGGCCAACATAACGATTACATGCACGGACAACATAAAGTCCCGTCTCGATCTGTGGAACATACTGAAAGCCGTGCCGGTTTCAGAATACAGAAGCCACGAGACACCCCTGTACTGGATGGACTTCGGCAACACGCAGGATACGGGACAGGTCATCCTCGGAACCGTACCGAAGAAAATCAGACAACCGGCATCCAAGCTGTACGAAACGGTGGAATCGCTGAAGGTGATCACACGATATGTCAAATACGCGAGAGTGAAGGAAAAGGATTCCGGACCGAGCTGTTCGCTGGCGGAGGCCCTGGAAAAGCAGGACCTGTTCATCAACTCCACATTGGCACAGCTCGGCTGCAACATCCTGTGGAAAATGTTCCGCAACGGTATGATCGAGTATCACGGGCTGTACCTGAATCTCTCTACCATGAAAGTGAATCCTATCGGGGTGTAATTTATACCCCGATTACGTTGCTGAATGATAAGATTAGGAATTTCTGTCTTCACTACTGCTTATCTCAACTGTCAGACCTATCATTTCGCACCGCCAATCATACATTTCTCTATTTCAATGGAATTAAATTGTAAAATACATAGGCTATCCAATAAATTTCCGTAAATTTTGGCTCTAAGGACATAATGACCTCTGTTCCGGTTTTATTATTATGGCTAATATCGAATTTCAACTTAATTGCATATATGAGAAATTTTGTTATTTCTATTGTTTGTTATTGTTTTGTAGGATGTGTTTCTAATGAAAATGTAGTGTTTGTAAAACAAATTGAGAGTACAAATTCAATTGTATTGAGAATGAAGAAAGATAAGAGTTCTATCTTCAGTTTATCATATCCTTTATCTTTTAAGATAAAAAAAACAGATAATAGGGATATTTATTATGCAGAAAACTCTTATTTATTTCACAATGAGAAACTTAGTTCAGGTACAGCTGGCTGTTATTTAACAACTTATGATGAAGACAATTATTTGACTTCCTCTTATAAGGTATTTAATGGTTCTATATTGTATATTATCGATAAAAATGATACTTTGCAAAGAAATTTATCTGGGTACTATAAAAAAATGATAAGTGAAAAGAAAGATACTATTCATGTCTCTTTAAAAGAATTCAATAGAAACTTCAAAGAAAATATTATAAATAGTTTCTTTGAAGGAGATTCTATCTATTTACATTTTCATGACCACAAAAAATGGATTGATGTTCCTTTGAGAATTACATTCAAGTAACTTCTTAATCAACGTGAGTTGTATTCTGCATTCCTATTGCCATAAACAATATTATTTTCTTCTCCCCAAGCGAGTACTATCTTGCATTAATGTTCCAACAATGTCACCATTCCGATCAATGTAGTACCAGTCATCACTTTCCCAATACCAGTGCTCGCCACCGGAGCCTGCCACCTCTTTCCGTTCCCCCGAATCGGTGACTTTCGCCTTGCCACCCTCGAATGGATAGCCGAAGGCAAAGCGGGGACGGATGACGGTCTTGCCTGTCTCGTCTGCGTAACCGATACGCCCTTTCCGGTCCACTATGCGGTACAGTCCTTCACTTACATAGTCGTCTCCGTTGTCATATTGAAACGCTGCATAATGTCTTACACTGCCGCAACTGCACAGCAGCAATACGGCACTCAGATAAATGAGAATCTTGTTCATGATGCGGGTTGTTTTCATTTGATAATCTGTTTTTGTTAATGTCAAGGCAGCAGGAACTGCATGTTGAAACGACAGAACAGCCTGTATGCCACATATCCGGCAAGCAGGGTGATGCCTGTAAAAATCCAAAATATGGTTCTGCGCCTCTTCTTCTCTGAATTTTCCATCCGGTCAAACTTCGCCTTCAACCTTTCATAGCGGCTTTCCTTGTAGATGCGTCCGTTTACCAGAATCAATATGACAAACGGAACAAGGATATAGCCCAATATCCCCTTTGACTTGTGGAGAATATACAGATGCCATGCAGTCTGACTGTCAAGACAATTGAGTATGACAGCCGTGAACAGCACGACATAGACATACTGCATAACTGTAACAGTCGCAAAGGTACGGTGCGGCAGGCCATGTTTGGTCGAATACCATGACCAATAGAAGATATTGTCCCAGAATGAGATTCGGGGAGGTTTGATGAAGGGCTTTTGCTTGTATGCTTCCTTCCTTTCCTGATTATATTTATGCCTTCTTTTCTCCATATTCCATTCAGTAATACCAAACATATGTATTTCAGAAACATTCCATTCATATAGGACAAAAGTAACGAAATCGGTTGATTGTCATGCAATAATGTGGAAGAAATCAAGATAAATCTGTACTTAGAACCTCGTATCTTCAGTCCATTCCAGACTGTCCACTGGACAAAGTTCAACTTTCTTCATTTCATACCATACCGTCAGTAGTATCCTTATGCTGTCAGACGTATATCCCTTGCCCCATGTGCATTCGGCAAACTTCCGTGTGCCATCCCTGATTTCATCAATGGTGGCATGGTTCAACAACCTTGCACGGAACCCTCCGTCCATATCCCCCTTTGTTGCCCGTACCTGCATCGCATAGACCGGTTGCCCGTATCGGGTCGTGCGTTCGTCTTGGTCGATCTGACGCTGCAAGGCTTCATTGGGTGCTTCCTGACGGGCTCCTATCTTGAAATGCAGTGAAAGATAATCCCTGTAACTTTGTGGTACTTCGACCTGCTCTTTCTCCGCAGGAACTGTATTCTCCGAGGCCATGGGAAACGCCATGTTCACAACTACCACTATTGCTACGATAACCGCCCAATAGACCGCTAACGCCCGTTTCCAGTAACGGGGACGCTTACGAAGTTCCTGACGGACTTCCTTGCATATCTTCTTATCGTCAAAAAATCCCAGAGGGATGGCGGACAGCAGCACCGCCAGACCCGCCAAACCGTAGAAGACAACCTTTTGCGGCACGTTTACCAGATGCACGTACCCGTCTTGTCCCCTTGCTGCCAGGAATGTGCCGGCCAACAGGACATATTCCGGGATGATACTCAAGCAATATACTCCGGCAGCTAACGCCTTGTGCTTCCTCTTATTGTTCCATTCCGTGAAATGCGCATAAGGAATTTTATGCAGCATCACCAACATGCGGAAAAATCGGCTGAATATGTTCTTTCCTTCTGTCATTTGAGTATTTCATTTATCCATTTCAGTGCGGTTACTAATAAAACCATTGCGGGAATACCCAGTAAATAGAGAGAGAAAAAGAACAGGTTACGTCGGAAAGGACTGAACTTACAGCCCGCATAATGCTGCATGACCGCTTTCCGCCGGGAAGGCGGGTATATTTTGCCGAACAAGTGGTCTGTCATGATGACAGAAACGGAAAACACGATTACAAGAATGACTCCAAACACCTCGAATGCCAAGTCATGAAGGAAAAGACCGGCTATGGCCAGAAGCGGTATGAATATAAAAAGCACGATACAGGCCCACAGCATATCACTTCCTCTGGGCTGTTTGAAATTGACCTTGTGATAATTCTCCCATGTTATTTCTCCCAACCAGAACAGATAGTCGAAGAAATAATAACGTCGCTTTCGTTCTTGCTCTGTATATTCCTGTTTCCTCATAAGTTTTTCCGTTTATCTTATTTCCTTTCGCAAAATAGCAGGTCATAACCCGTATTTTCCGATATAACAGCAAAATAAGAAAAAAAAGACCACAAAAATCATATATAGAATGGACAAAATACTCCATTTCAACTTTTGAGGTTCATTCTCAACTTCCTCCTTTATTCGCTCATAGGCCCCGTTTTTGCACATGGTACGGTTGCGAAGCCGTTCAATGGTTAACATCCCTAACATATAAAATGCGAAATACAATGGCTCGTATTCTTTTGATAATACATTGTCCACAGATTTATCGATAAGTATTAATATTCCAAAATACAAAAGCACATCAAAGGAAGCCACAAACAACATTGCAGCATAATCTTCTCCGAGTGTTTTACCCAACCCCCATCGACGAAATTTATAAAACTTAATATAAATATACTTCCATACGTTCATTTTACTGGTCTGTATAATGCTTGGGCCGTTATGATATAAAGTTAGGTGACTAACCGACCTTTCAGGGGAAGTTGAACCGCTTGTTAGTGTCATTTTATTATCTTATTCTCAACCAATTAATGAACATATCTGTAAATGATTGGGATAAAAATCTATTCTCAGATAAGTCTAAATCTCCTAATGGTTGTAAAAAAATAAAAGTAGGTTCTCCAAAATAAAAACCGATACAATTATCGCCTCCATCAGTGCCAATAACCAAAGATTTTTTCGACAAATACTTTTGTATTTGGTATTCTTTGTTCAGTTGCATCAAATCTTCAATCTTCCATAATGATAAATATTGACTACCAATATTACCTTCTCCACCATTACTCCATAACATAAATTCCTTATAATCATCTGGTAATGGAAACAACTTTCCCACACTCAACATTATTTGTTGATCACATGGAGGATTGGAGTGCCAACTTTTATTGATTTTTTCTATTATCTGTTTCATTATAATTTTATATGATACTAATGGGTTGCAGCTTGCCGCCGTTAGGCGGCACAGGTGCTTGTTAGCTGCTTGTTACACTATACTTTCTCTTTTATAATCAGTCATAGAATGCCCTAATTGGCTTATCAATTCTTGAACGCTTAATCGTTTTTTCATTATTTGTTGAAGCTCATTATTAGTTACACCAACCAACTGTACAAATTGGAGTTTTCCATTTGGGGTTATAATTTCTCCAGCTTCGTCGAGAATAGTGACAAAACCTGTTATGTTAGAAACTCCTTCCGAATCAATACCATTCGTTTGTCCCGTGTAAATATATTCATACGGTTTGAAGATAGAACCATTAGAGAATGTTTCTTCTGCCAATGACTGCAAGATGCCACAAATACATTCTAATTCATTTTGGACATTGTTCAAAGACGATTTTTTCAGTTTCAGAGTAAATTCAAAACCGTAACCGCTATATTCCTTATCTTCAGATTCTTTTTGATAAAGTTCAGACAATCCGAAAGATACAAAATGAAAAAAATCGTCATTTTCATATACACTTATATTATCCAATGGGTCTCCTCCAAGTCGGTATGAAAACAATGGAGCAAAATGCCGAGGTTCAGTTTGCTCTGGATATAGTTTTAGGAATGTGTCTGTTATTGCATTCCATCCTGTCATGTTTTTTTCTTCTTCCATACTACTTTTACTTTTTGTTTTGCAGCTAATGTTTGGCAGCGTTCCGCTTTAAGCGGTAGTGCTGTTTTTTATCGGTTTATTCATCATTTATACCCGTAGATTACAAACGTATGTTCATCTTCCTTCTCAAATGGTATATTATACTTATGAAGAATTTCCATCAATATATTTGATTTATCTATGATTTCGGGATTTACTAATCTCCCTTTGTAAATTTTATCTAAAGGCTGTATTGCCATCCATTCAATATTAAAGAATGGTGGCGGAGCGTATTCCCAATTTTCATATATAAGTTCCCAATCTCCATAAATCGGAAGCGTCGGTACTTCAAATACGGGAGAATGTTCAATCTCATCAGTCAAAAGTTGAACACCATATATGGGTTCAAATTTCGGAATAGACAGAATAGCGGTTTGTAATTTTAACCACTTGGAATCATTCATTATAGAAGATAGCCCTCTCCGTCTAACTATCATTTCTACTTCATCTTTCAAATCTGTACAGTTAGAATCGATAAATTCCTTATACTTACTGTAAATTGTATTTATATCATATATCTCCATACCTTTAATTCTTGGATTTACCGATAATGTCCGGCGGATAATCGACCATTAGGAAGATTCATCCGCTTGTTATAAGCGACTTTTCTCTTTTATGTATTCTTCTATGTCAGAGGAATTAGTTAAATCCACACATAGACTACAATTCCAATCAGCCAACAAAACGGGAGCGATTTCCCCTAATGAAATTAGGACTTTTCTCCACATATCCATAGTGATTGGCGCAATCTCTATATCCAGCCAAATAGCATTCACTACTCCGGATTCGTTTACCGACCAAAAGATATTTTGTTCATATCCATTACCTCTGCCACAGGTCGCTTCTGATTCTTCCCTATAACTGGAGTAACCTGTTTCAACTAAATCGTAAAGAGGCAAAAAGTTCAAAGCCGCATTTAGTTGTTCTGAGCACAGACCAAGTTCTTCTATACCGTGAGGAGTATTCTCACGAATAAAAATATCAGTAAAAAGTCCACTTTCTAATTGATGCTCTTGGGAGAAATCATTTATCTCACCCATTTGCTTCAAGCAAAAATTTTTAGCGGTCAAAGGCAGTATCTCCCTCTGACAATAATCATCTTCGTGGAAAAATGCTATCCGTTTTTGTTTATCCATAATTTATTTCTTTTATCGCTTATAATGTTCGGTGGCTAACCGACCCTTTCAGGGGGAGGTTAAGCCGCTTGTTAGTCGCAAAATTTGTTCTTTTTTCAACTCAACTATTAGCTGCTCATATTTTTATCATCATTACTATACATGGCAGA
>ENA-OQKY01001048-OQKY01001048.1-human-gut-metagenome-genome-assembly--contig:-NODE-1048-length-18920-cov-3.952376_pt1 | contig 18920 bp, 18 predicted proteins | sample MGYA00242652_ERZ504805 | MGnify/ENA primary metagenome ERZ504805 (study PRJEB26092, sample SAMD00036400) | human gut metagenome | host: Homo sapiens | study: EMG produced TPA metagenomics assembly of... | reverse complement strand
GGAATGATCACCTGACCTCCATTTACCTGAATATCACTGTCATAGCGGATTCTGCTGCCAAACCGCATCTGTTGAATATACACATAATCCTGCACCACCTTCAGCTCCTGATTCAGGGCAACGAACTGCTCTGAGGTTTTCAGATTGTAGCGAAAGAGGTTACTCATGCTGTAAATCATCTTTTCTGTTGTAGCTGCATCCTCCAGCTTCGCCATACATCCAATCATATTTAATGTATTAAACAGGAAATGCGGATTGATCTGGCTTTTCAGCAGCTCCAGCTTTGCTGATTCCAGCTGCTTTTCCATCTCCATACGTTCCAGCTCCTCCCCGTGAAGAAGCCCTGCCATCTCATTATTCTTTTTCAGTGTATTAATATATCCCTCTGTAGCATGCTTCATCTTATTGAAAGCCGCTACCAGTTCTCCCATTTCATCTCGATTGGGTACAGCCAAATCCTCACCGGAAAAATCATTTCTTGCTATTTTTCTGGAATTGTGAGCCAGCTTTACCACTGGCTGAATCAGGGTATTGGAAAGCAGCCGGGTCAGCACAATGGCCATAACCGTAAGACACAGAGAAACGGCAAGAATCAGATAAGGAATATTGTAGAAAACCGGAACCTGTCTCTGATAAGTTTCATTTCCCTTGCTCAAGGTCACCTGCACCAGTCTCCGCGCATAATCCTTCAAATAATCCTGCATATCATACACCCGATACAGGCTGGTAATATATCCGCTCTCCTCCTCATTCATCTTCAGAATCTGTTCCCGAAAGACGCTGTAGGCCTCATAGCTGTTTTTTATATTCCACGTTCTTGCATACCGCTCTTCTCCGATGCTGCTGTACTGAAATGGAAGAGCACGGATGCACCGTTCCGTTCTGACACAGGAAAGAATATACTCTTCCCAGTGTTCCTCAGTTCGTTCTCTTACATAAGACTCAAACGCATCGATTTCCAGTTCCATCGCCTGCTGAAAATCATTGCATCGGGAATTATCGCTGAGAATTTTATCAAATCCATCCAGGGTAAAATCCATAACCCATACATTAAATACAGCGGAGGAAGCCATGATTAAGATAACCATAGCTGTATACAGGCTCAATTTATGCTTCAAGGTTGTAGACAGCCAAAGCTCTCGAAGTTTTTGATACATGGCGATTCCTTCCTGTTTCTGAACCAGAAGCTTTCCGCTTCCGTATATAAACCCTTTTATTATAACACAACTTTGAGTGTTTGACGATAAAAAAGTCCTTTCGCGTCGAGATATGAATTTTTTGTGACTAAAAAATAAGATTTCTGTGAAACACGTTACTTAAGCACTTCTTCTGTGGTACACTAAAAGAAAAAAGGAGACAGTTATGCCACGTTTATTGATAACTGATGACGATCTTCATCTGCGGAGACTGGTTCGCACCTACGCAGATATGGAAGGCTACCAGTGTGAGGAAGCCGACTGTGGAGCAGCCGCTATTGAGGCTCTGCGGCAACAGAATTTTGACTTGGTCCTTCTTGATGTAATGATGCCGGGACCGGACGGCTTTGAAACCCTGGCCGGCATCCGTAAATTCAGTCAGATTCCCGTTATTATGCTGACTGCCCGAGATGAGGAATATGACAGGCTTCTTGGCTTTCAGCTTGGAGTCGATGATTATGTTTCCAAGCCCTTCAGCCCCAAAGAGCTGATGGCGCGGATTGCCGCTGTCCTGCGCCGCACGAAGGGTTCCCTGGAGCACAATGACGTTCTTCAGCTTGGCAAGCTCTGCATTGAACCAAAATCACGAACGATTACTCTGGATTCCCTTCCGTTGCGCCTGCCGCCTAAGGAATTTGATCTCCTCTTAAAGCTGGCTCAGAACCAGCGAATTGTACTGAGCCGGGAAAAGCTTTTAGAAACAGTATGGGGCTACAGCTACTACGGAGACAACCGTACCGTTGATACCCATATTAAATCACTGCGAGAGCACCTTGGCCCGTACCGGAAACTTATTCAAACTGTGTGGGGAGTGGGGTATCGATTTGAATACATGGATGAAAACTAAAATACAAGCACTTCGAAGCCATCTTGTCTTCCGCCTGTGGGCCATGATGATGGTTCTCGTTTTCCTTGCCATCGGTTTTATGTGGGTGGCGCAAATCGGCCTGTTTGAACAAAATTATGCCATATCATCTCTAAAGGACACCCGAGAACGAACTGCAAGCATCCTAGAAAGTCTTGCTGAAGAAGATATCGGAAAGAATCCACACCTGCTTTCTTTTTTAAGTCATGGAAATAGTGAACTGTTTTTAATCAGCCAAGAGGGACGACTTTTAGAAATGTATTCCGCTGGTCATCCAGTCAGCAGCACTGATCGCCGTGAGGAGTTTTTCAGGAACCGTTTTCCTACTGAAAAGAAGGAGCAGCCATTTCCCGCAATAGACCAGCCTTACCAGCAGGTTCTGCGTAAGGGCCGCCATGTAATCGGCTACGAAACGGGCTTTCCTGTAACCTGGAATGACAGCGAATGCTTTCTTTTAATTCGAACTATGCTGATGACAAAAACCGTAATGGATTTTAACAGACAGCAGCTGATCGTCCTGACCGTTCTCCTAACCTTAACAGCCTCACTTCTGGCTGCTGTTTTTTCCAGGCATTTTACCCGCCCTATTGGCCAAATTCGCGATTCTGTGGAACGGCTTACCAAAAACGACTTTACGGAAGTTCCCCCGTTTCATCGCGAAGATGAACTGGGACAGCTCTCTCAGTCTGTTGTCCAGCTTCGATATGCTCTTCAACGGCTAGATGTGCTTCGTAAGGAGGTCATTGCCAATGTTTCTCACGAGCTGCGCTCGCCACTGGCTCTGATTGGCGGCTATGCAGAAATGGTCCGTGATATTACCTGGAAGCAGGAGGAACAGCGAACAGAGGATCTCAACCTGATCATCCGGGAAGCCAACCGAATGAGCCGTATGGTCAGCGATATTCTGGACTATTCCCAGCTTCAGGCAGGATACTGTCAGCTGAAAAAAGAAAGACTGAACCTTTGCGAGCTTCTGGAATCAGCAATTGCCTGGTACCAGCCTCTGGCTCAGGAGCATCATATTACTTTGGAATTGGAATGCATGCAGGAAGAGCTCCTGACAGAGGCGGATGCCTCCAAGATGAATCAGGTAATCCGAAATCTTTTAAATAATGCCATTAATCACACCGCAGATGGCGAATGCATCCGAATCACAGCTGACGGCTGCCGAATTTCCATAGCCAATCCCGGACCGCCCATTTCCGAAGAGGATCGAATAATTATCTGGGAACGATATCAGCGCAGTCAGCATCAAAGCAGCAGGCGTCTGGGAACGGGAATCGGCCTTTCCATTGTCAGCACCATCCTGGAGGCCCATCACCTGGCCTATGGCGTAGACTGCCAGGACGGATGGAATATCTTCTGGTTTTCCTATCAAAGTGCCCGCCAGTAGGGACAGATATCTTCATAAGAGCCGTCCGGCATCCGGAATCCGCCCCGAATGATTCCCAGCTGTTCAAAGCCCAGACGCTCATATAAATGGCGGGCATGGATATTGGACGCCACTACTGCAGTAGACTGGAGCAGGCGAAATCCCTGCTCCTTTGCTCTTTTCATGCAGTCCTTTACCAACCGCTCTCCAATGTGAAGCCCTCTGCTGTCCGCGCTTACCCCATAGCTGGCATTGCAGATATGACCGCAACGCCCCACATTATTAGGATGCAGAATATATAGGCCAAGAATCCGTTCAGACTCTGTGTCCTGAGCCACTCCACAGCAGGTCTGTCCGGCAAAAAAAGCTTCTGCCTCTGCTTCACTGAGCATCTCCTCCTGGGGGAATGCATTCCCCTCTCCAACAATCTGGTTCCATATTTCTGTCATAAAAGGTAAATCTGCTCTTCTATATTCTCTGATCATTATGTCCATAGCCTTATTTCTCCCCTGTTATCCTGTAACTGTTTCTCCGAAAAATCTGTATCGGATTTTCGTTTTCCTTATTTGTCAATTTTCCTGTCTGATAATCCTATTTTAATCATTCATCTTCTGGAATGTAAGAACCATATCCGAAAGTTTTTCTTAAATGTTTAATGAAATTTTCCCGCAGTGCTCAGCCCCGTCTCAGCCGTTCCTCCAGCTCCCTGCACAGCCAGGGAATCTGGGACTCAAACTCTGCCCCATACCATCTGGCACTGTCAGAAGCAGCCGTTGCCTCAATGCAGCGTACCACATAATCTGCAGCCAGGGCCAGAGCATCTTTCAGTCTCATTCCCCGCATAATCCCCCCTGCAACAGTAGAGGAAAAAATATCTCCCGTTCCATGATAGCTCTGTTCACATCTGCGTGTGAAATACGAAAATTCATTCCCGTCCCGGTCCAAAGCAGCTACCCCCAGTTTTCCCGGCTCATAACTGACGCCAGTCAGAACCGCTGTGCCGCAGCCAAGCTCCAGAAGTGCTTCCAGAAGCTGGCGGATATAGGCCGGATCCTGCTCTGTTTTATAAGGAAGTCCCGTCAAAAGACTGGCTTCTGTCATATTGGGGAGAATCACATCAGCCTTTGCACATACCTCAGCCATTTCAGCTGGAAAAGCTTCATCAAAGGCTGCATAGAGCTTTCCATTATCTGCCATAGCCGGATCTACAATAACCATGCTTCTCTTCCCAGATGACCTGCCGGAAAACCGATCAAAAAAATCGCATACCTGATGGCACTGTTCTCCAGATGCCAGATATCCCGTATAAATTCCGTCAAAGCTTACCTGTTCCTTTTCCCATGCATCCGAAATCGGCTCAATCTGATCTGACAAATCCTTGCAGGTATAGGTCTGAAACATCGTGTGCGTAGAAAGTACTGCTGTAGGAAGAATCCCGCATTCTACTCCCATTGCTGATATAATAGGAAGCGCTACTGTAATGGAGCAGCGTCCCACACAGGAAATATCCTGTAAGGTTACAATTCTTTTCATCATCAAAACTCCTCCTGAAACTCTTAATACCAGAAGTATACAGAAAAGTGGATTGATTGAAAATAGCCATTTTCAAAGTTTATGACAAGGCCAGTTTGTCCCTTTTTATTTTAAAGTTCTGAAAAATTCTGGAAATAGTCCAAAACCCCATTGACAGTTTGTTTTCCATAAGCTATAATTTAAGTTCACCGATGAGTCGCGGTGAGCCAGTAAGGGGTTGTACTGGTTTCGACGGGGGTCATGCAGCTGGTGAAGCTATCCGCATGCAATGCGTCAAATGGCAAAATTAAAATTAAACGCTGAAGATAATTTAGCATACGCAGCCTAATGGCTGCTGTCAGCCTTAGTGCACTCACACATTAAGAATCTGGCATCGACGATGTGAGAAACGACATACATTAAGCTTTGCGTGTATGGGCGTATGATGAAGCTACTGAAACCGCAAGAGTGTCTGTTCCCGTGCGGCAGAGGGAATGTCAAATAACCGACTATGATAGTAGAAGAACAGGGAATTGGTTTTCGGACAGGGGTTCGATTCCCCTCAGCTCCACTTTTCAGGAAGCCTTGTAAATACTGGGGAAACCCTTTATTTATAAGGCTTTCGAGCATTTTAAGGGGTAAAAACAAGAAGCCAGAAAGTATCAAAAATACCCCATTTTTCGGGTAAAGTATCACACGAAGTATCACACGAAATAACACAAGCCAGCAAATTTGAAAGAGAAGCAGGAAGGGACTTACCGGGTTCCTTCTTTTTTTGCCTCTAAAGTTCCAGGGCGATTCTTTCAGTGCTGCTTGTCCAGGTGGACTGAAACCGCTCCACTCCATTTCCCATCAATGCCATAGAATAAATCCGGTCATCTTCCGGGGCAAACGGCAGCAGCTTCTCTCGGTTCTCTCCTCTCCTGAGATTCCGCAAGGCCTTATTGTGTTCCTGCCTCACCTGTTCCATTGTGCGCCCAGTCTGCCGCCCGATTCCCGCCAGTGTCTCCCCATCTTGGTATCTTCTCCGAAGAATTTCGCCCTGCTGCCCTGGCAGCTCATCCACGCACCCCCAGAGGACAGCTTGCAGGCTTTCTGCTTCCAGACGTTCCAGACTATCCTCTTCCAGGTTTCCTGCTGCCGGGATAAAATCGCCAAAAGCGCCGCCGATTTCCTCATCAGCTCCCATAATAGGGGCATCCAGGCTGCTCACAGAGGCCATGCAAGCACTTGTCCTAATATTTCTTACCTGCTCCACAGAAATCCCCATAAAATAAGCTGCTGTGCTGTCAGAAGGTCTTTCCCTTGTCTGCTGTTCAGATTGTGTATAGAGTCGGCGATACTGGCTTATCTTTTCGAAACAATGAACCGGCAGGCCCAGGCAACTTCTGGTCATCTGAATGTTCCGCTGCATCAGCTGTCTAATCCACTTTTCTGCATAGGTTAGGAAATTGTACCCGGCAGCAGGATTAAAGCCATCTATCGCCGGATATAAGGCCAGATACCCCTCTTGCTCCAGGTCGTCCAGCTCGGCGCTATTCCGGTACTTCCAGGCGATAGAGCGAATAAAGTCCTTTACCTGGTCATAAAGCTGGGACATATTCTCAGATACATTTTCTCCGGCCTGGATGCGGGCCACAAGCTGCTCGTTTGTCAATCCTGGCATCCCCCTTTCTAAAAATAGAAACCGATATCTCTATTTTAAAATGCCTATTGTTATATTTCAAGTATAACATTTATTTTCACCAATGGAAGCGATGTTTCAACACCTCCTGCCGGCGTTCTAATGTGCTCGACCTCAATTTTGGGTTCGTTAAGTTGTCGCACATATCTCTAGTTTTCCCTAGTTCGTCGGGCGTTCCGCATTCGTTTCGTTTTTTATTAGTAACGCTGCAACGCTGAAAGCTAGTAAAAATAAGGCTTCCAGGCTGTTTTTCGTTCGTATTCGTTTATTTTCGTTCGGAACGCTTCCAGGCTCAAACCCGCAGAAAATAGATCTTCCTGCTGCCGTCTGGGGCGTATTCGTCGGTTTTATTTATTGCGATGTCGCAAACTGAAAAAAGGGTATAAAAATACCACCGGCCTGCTGACTGGTGGTATTAAATACGCCCTTCTTTTTTTAATTTTTCAATTTCTTTCTCTGTCAACTTCCTTGGTTTCATAGGTTGAGACATCTTCTCTTCCCAATCTTTATGTGCTTCCGCACTCATTTTTTTATTCATGGAATTACCTCCAATTCTATAATATCTTCTTTCTTTGATATTACTCTATATATGCTCCCTTTGTCAATGAGAACCTCTCTCTGTGTTGGAAATTGAAAGAAGGTGGTTATTTTAAGAAATTCAGATGTCAATAGTATTGACTTCCGAAAACTGAACAATACCGGAAAGAAATTTATTACAGAGAGAGCAAGATTGCGCTCACCGATTTCTTCCCTCTGGTATATTTGATGTTACCGCTGTAAAACTGAAGTTTTATGAAGTAAAAACAAAGGATGCCCGCTCAAGGCACCCCTTCATATATTCTACCCCAGCAAATACCCCAGGGCTACAGCCATTATGCAGTTGATTGTAATAGACATCATGCAGAGCCTATAAAGTAATGTTTCCACAGTGATTCCCCTTTCTGTTGCGACGTCGCAATTTTTCTTTAATGGCAAGCCCTGTTTGCAGCCAGGGCCTGCCGGCTGGATGAAATGACGTTGACACATCACTCCAGAAGTGTTCCGCACTCTCGCAGCGGCCAGCGGTTCAAGATGGGTATAGTTTATCTATGTAAAAGCCGTTCTAATGTCTCATGGACTTGTAAAGCTTGCGCCTGATTCTGACAATGCGATTCAGAATAGCAAAATATTCTCGTATCGACCTGTTTTCAGTATGCTCTACAACCTCTTTCTTCTCCAAGTCCTCCAAATCCAAATAAAGCGCCATCACTTCAACAATCTTGGCTATACATGGAGTATTTTCATTTATTACAATCGCATCTCTTGACGGATCATAGAAAAACAAAACCTTTCCCATCCTTTCCCCGTCTGCTGATAATATAAAATGCTCCTCGTTAAGAATCTTTGAATTTATGTTCTCATGCTGAGAGCCGCGCTGTTCTGTCTGCATATCAATAATCCTTTCTTTTGACAAGGGGCAACAGGCGTGTTATACTGCCTGCATACCCCTAATTGCTGATATTTCGGGTTGCTTGCCCCTATCAGAGTTGCAGCTCTGGTAAGGGCTCTTTTTTATTCTGTTATGGCAACAACCTGGGATTTCCCGAAAAAACTCGCTGTATATGTCTTTCCGTCTCCCCTGCTGCCCCAGATTAACTGACAGCTGAATAATGCCTTTGCTCCATGCATTACCTCATAGCCCAGCTGCTTCCAGGTGTTCCAGGTTTCGGCCTCTTCTGTGATGCCTGCTGCTGCCTTTGCATCCTCAACTCTCTGCTGGTTGATTTCCTCAGCCTTTGCAGATAACCAGGCTCTGTGAAGGGCTTCACCAAAGCTCAGGCCCTTGTACTTCCGGAAGTTCTTCCAGGCTTTCAGCATAATCTTTCTTAAATTGTACTTCATGCTACTTTTCTCCTTTCTATCATGTGTTGCATCCGGGCGAATCATCTTCCTGGCTATTGCTGGCAGCTCACAGGGATATGGATTTCGCCTTTACATCTTTTCGGGATGCTCGTTTGCTTTAAGGAAACCGGATAAAGTCATCTTCCTGGCTATTACTTCCGCTCAGTCCGTTCACAGGTATATGGGCTTTATCTTCACAGCTTTTCGGGCTGTTCGGCGTTCCTTAACCTTATGGCTATATTATATCGCTAATTCTTGCGATATTCAATAGTGAATATATCTAAATATAGCGACATGATTTTGTGAATTTTGTCGCTATTAATAGCGATGTCAATATATTATAATAAAAATTGAAAGGAGATTGATAAAATGCCAATAAATTACAATAAAATGCTGGATTTATTCAAAGAAAGAAACGAAACCAGCTATACATTGACAAAGAAAAATAAGGTAATCGGACAGGCAACATGGAAAAAAATAAATGATGGGGGGCATATTGACACCAGAAGCATAGAAGCTCTTTGCAAGTACTTTAACTGCCAGCCAGGGGACTTGATGGAGTATACGCCGGATGATGCGATGAAGAAAGATAATACACCTGATGCAGCGGAATAGGGCTTGCGCCCTGCTGCCAGATATGCTATATTGATAATACAAAAGGGAAAGCCAAAGACACACGGCCTACCCTCAAAACAGTAATTTTAGCGAGTTACTTACAGTAACAGCCGTTCACTATTGCGAGTAGTGGGCGGCTATTTTTTTCCCTTAAAGATTGTATAACACAATCCAACAAGGGCAACAATGAATATTCCAATCTGGATTAAATCCGAATATGTAACATACATTGGCATCGCCCTCCTTTCTTTCGTCTGGAGGGTTAGCCCCTCCGAAGTAGGAGGGTAGACCGCCTTTTATGTGCTTTGACTTTCCGTATCTGGATTATAGCACACGACCCGCAATGATACAATGCCTTATTTCGCCCTAATTTGACCGTTTACGGGCTTTTACGCCCTTACCCTATAACTTTATCACAAAGATAATCAAAAAAAGCCTTATAACGCATTTTAGAGGGTTATAAGGCCTTTCGAGGAAGGAACGGGCAGCAGGATTTTGTTTTACAGTGTTTTAAGCACAATTTCCGGATCCAGATAAAGAGGATGTACCGTTTTACCAAACTGTGACGGATCATTAAATATCTCTGAAAGCTGCTCCATTTCAAATTCCCCAACCGCTTCCATTATCCCGCTGACAACAAAGCCTTGTTGAGAAAGTGAACTTTTAATACTTCTAATAATTTCCACATCTGTTTCCGGCGTTGTGCCAATAGGAATTACAGTCTGGAGGGGCTTGTGGAAGCTCTCACCATTTTTATCTACATAATCAACCATGAAGTTTCTGATTTCCAGGGGGATTCCCATAGATTTTATAAATTGTGTTAACATATTTTTACCACCTCTTTTTTATTCGCTCCCCGGGCAGCTCAGCGGCTCCTAGGGGGCTTTTTATATATGTTTACTTACTCGCTGATACTCTTATTTGTTGGTTGGTGTCCCTATACCCATTGGAAAAACCAACGAGTAAGGCGCAAACCCTTATAAATCAAGGCTTCTCTTTACTCGTTGATGTCAACAAGTAAGGGCTGCTTACTATCTTTACTCGTTGATGCCAACGAGTAAGCAAACCCCTTGTAAAATATAGGTTTTTCCTTTACTCGTTGATTTTCCCAGGGTCTGTAAGGGAAATGGTAAAAACTTTATCTTTCCCAAAGCCAAAACCTGTAATTTTTATCAATCCCTCCTGGCTTAAAGCTGTCTTAGCGTTCTTTAAAGAATTGCAACTAACGCCCAGAGCTTTGGCCAGTCCATCAAGATCTCCAACTGCCATTTTCTCTCCTGGCTGATTTTTCAGTGTTTCAAGGATAAAATCTTTCGCATCCTCTACAGCTGGCCGGACGGTCTTTTCTTTAGCTTCTGCAAGTACAAAATCCCGGTCTTTCTTTTCTGAGTAGCTTTCAAAAACAGGAACACAGTTTTCATTAAGCGTATATAAAACAGTATCTTGAAGCCTGCCATAGTTTGACTTTTCTTGTGATATGTAACGCATATTGCTATCTGGACATGTTCCCACCATCAGCACAGAGCGGGAACCATCCCAGATATCAGAACTGTCAGCAATTCGTTTTCGCCCCCACACGCCGGACTGCTTATTTGCATGGGCAATAATAATAGATGTCACTCCGTACTGTTCCCCGTATCCCATCAGAGGGGAAAAACATTTTCTCATGGCGTTTCTATCGCCCATTTTTAAATTAGCAGGGATAAATGCCTGCAGGGGATCAAAAATTATCACACTGGGGCGGTTCTCTATGATAATACCTTTCAGTAAATCACTATCAAAATTAAGGTCAGTAAATCGGTCATCTTCTGGGGATAGAAAGCTAATTCTGCTGAGGTCTGCCCCATTGGCCTCTAATCTATTTCGTAAAACGTAAGACCAGGAATCTTCCGCCGAAAATATGAGGACGTTCTCTGGCTCCCCGGGTCCGAATGGAATGTTATTGGCAGTTAAAAAAGAATGCTGCCCTGTTGTGATGGATGCAACCAGGGCGCACCAGATAGAAGTTTTACCAGTTCCGCCCTCTCCCGCAATGGTGGTAATACCATATCGGGGAATATACCCAGAAATTAGCCATTCGGGTTCTTTTATTTCAACGTCGGCAGCATTGCTTAAGCTAAAGTCTACATTTTCTTTAGCGGCTCTATACCTTCCATTGTCCAAAACGGCAGCAGCATTTTTTGTATAAGGTTTTTTTGCCTTCCAGCCCCTTGTCAAAGCTGGGAAAACCTCCTTTTCAAGTTCTTCACTGGTGCAAGGTGGGGAACATTTCAATTCATTTTCCTCCCGTACCACTACTTTGATAGTTTCATCTGCCAGGCCGCTGTTTTTCAGCTTTCCAATCAATGACACCAGGGTACTTACTCTCTGGCCTTCTGGGATAGTGTCGGGAAGTTCAAACGGCGATTTACGCTCGTCTTGCGCCTTCCTACCGCCATTCAAAAAAGCCTTAACAGTGTCATTTACTGGGGTTATAGGACAGTCACCAGGGGATGTTTCCCACTCATAGCAGCGGCCGTTGGGGTGCAGGCTGGGCGGTGCCACAATATAGCCGCCATTAGCCCTTATATCAACGCCTTCATAAAGCCCTGTCTTGCACTTAAAGGCCTCTGAGGCTCCGTATATTAAGTGATACCCACCCCGGCCTGTGATGCTCTGCCAGGAATCGGGGAGAGCCCCATGGTTCTGCTGCCAGGATTTTAAAACCTCATAGCCATTTACCCCTTTTTCATCGTCAATATCTAAGTCAATTGCGAGTAAGCCAGAGGGCTGCCCCGTGGCAATGCCAATATTAAAATCTGGCGTATTTTCCCACCAGCTTTTTATTTGTTTGGGGTCTGTTGTTGCCCTATGAAAGCCGTTATTGATTGCCGGGGCTTTACCTTTCGGTTTAAGTGGAAACACTGCAAGCCCTAAACTAGCATAGTATAACGCCCATTCTTTTAAACTGTTGTTGTTGGGTTCAACCATTAGTATTTCTCCTTTGCTTCTTTCAGAAGGGACTGTATTTTAAGAATCAGCGCGCCGTTTACGCTGCTGGGATTCCGGCGCATATTGCCCACAGTACGGGCAGATACCCCCAGGCGCTTCCCCAGTTCCTCATCAGTCCAGCCTTTGTACTCTTTGAGAGCGTATAAATCCACTTTGAAATCAATCTCCCATGATGGTGCTTTCATGTTCTCAGCTCCTCTCTATAGTTTCTTTCCCTCATCCATGCGTCCCGCCCGGCGCATTATTCGATGATTTCAGTTACGTCAACGCCCAGAGCCGCTGCAATTTTCCCCGCAGTTTCTGGCCTAACCTTCTTCCCTGCAAGGGCGTGGGTTAGTGTAGCATATGGCACACCCGCTTTGTGGGATAATGCAGCAGGATTAAGAAAGACTCTTGCCATCGCTATTTCCAATTTGCTCTTACTTGTTTTCACGTTCTCACCTCCTAAAGCATTTGCTATAGTTCCAATCATAACCACAACAAAAGCTCTTGTCAATTATTTTTTTGTATCATTTGCTTTTATTTTTCTGAAAAATATGATATTCTAACCTCAAGGAGGTATGAAAGTGTGAATGAGATAGGTAGAATAATCAAAGAAGCGCGAAAGGAAAAAGGCCTTACTCAAAAGGAGTTAGGGGAAAAATTAGGCGTTTCCTATCAGATGATTGCACAGTATGAGTCTGGACGCAGAAAGCCCAAAATTGAAACCCTCAAACGCATTTCGGCAGTATTGGGGGTAGGTTTGGAAGATTTTATGACAGATTCCGAGATATCTTTGTTTGAAAGTTTGTCAAATTTATATTTGAATGCAGGTAATTTGATAGTAGAGGAGTCTTTAAAATATACACCAGAAGAAACAGCTTTGATAATGAAATTTAGGCAGCTAAACACGAAAGGACGCAATAAAGTGACAGGTTATGCAAGTGACCTTTCCAAAATAGCGGAATATACAGAAAAAAAACCAATGCTTAAAGCTGTCTATAAAAAACCAGATGCAGAGAACCAATAAAATAATTTTATACAATATATTTTTATGCTTTCCTTCCTCTCATCCATGCGCCCCGCCCGGCCAGAAAGGGAAGGAACTTGCATGAGACATATTAAAACGCATACAAGGGGCTTTTCTGCCCTTTTGTATAGATTCTTTCATAAAATGCTGGCTTGTGTCCTTCCTGGTAAAGAAAGGAGCGCATGACACATGACCAGAAAGAAAAACACTCTTCCATCCGGCAATGTCCGGATTCAGGTCTACGACTATACCGACCTGGAAGGGAAAAAGCATTATAAGAGCTTTACGGCTCCCACAAAGAAACTTGCTAAAATGGCAGCAGCAGAATGGAAAGCGGCCAAAGAGGACAAGAGGATTATTCCTCAGAATATGACCGTATACGAGGCAGCAGAGCGCTATATTGCAATCAAAAAGCCTTCTATTTCCCCTTCTACTGTCGTAGGGTATGAGAAGATAAAGCGGAACTATTTAAACGGCAAATTCGGCAGTTTACGGCTTCCAGATATTGACAGCTTCACTGTTCAAGTATGGGTCAGTGACCTGGCTGCAAGATTAAGCCCTAAAAGCGTAAGAAATGCCTATGGGCTGCTGTCTGCTGTCCTGGATATGTTTGCCCCCGGCTTGCAGCTGAAAGTCACTCTTCCTGCTGCCCGGCGGCCTGATCTGTACTGTCCCAACGATGAGGACATAAAGAAGCTGCTGCAGAGCATTCAGGGAACAGAGCTGGAAAAAGCCGTGTTGCTGGCTGCCTTTGCACCACTCCGGCGCGGGGAGATATCCGCCCTGGATGCAACGTGCATAAAAGGAAATACAGTGACAGTCAAGGCCTCCATGGTCTTAGATGAAAATAAGATCTGGGTAATTAAGCAGCCAAAAACAGGAAGCAGTTATCGTACTGTCGAAATGCCCACTTTTGTGATGGAGAAAATAGCCACAAAAAAGGGGCGAGTTGTAAACCTCACCCCCAACCAGATAACGCAGCAGTTCGGCCGGAAATTAAAGCAGCTTGACGTTCCGCATTTTCGCTTTCATGATTTACGCCATTATGCAGCATCCATTATGCACGCTATCGGAATACCTGACCAGTATATTTTACAGCGTGGCGGATGGGCTTCTGACAACATCATGAAATCTGTTTATCGGAATGTTATCGACCTAGAATCTGCCAGACAAAACAAGGCTATCAACAGCCATTTTGAAAAGTTAAAAGTCGAATAATATCACACGATATCACACAAAGTATCACACGAACCCTATAAAAACCTTGTAAATATAAGATTTTTATAGGGGTTCGATTCCCCTCAGCTCCACTAAAAAGCCTTGAAGCTACGGTTTCCTTTAAAACCGTAGCTTCAAGGCTTTTTTATTCCATTCCAAACTCAGTCTTCTCCCAGCAGAATTTCCACCTTCTCCCTGTCAAATTCCACTGAGGACACACCGTCCACCTCAATCTGATACAGGGCATTGGCTGCAAGATGCTCTGCTGCCTGCTCCAAATCCCGGATACCACTGGTATTTTCAAATCTATGGATGACTGCATCCAGTCCGCTTTCTGTCATCACACATTCCTCCGGCCTTAAGCTCATGCGTCGGAGTACCTTAGGAAGCGCAAATCGAGAAAAAATAATCTTTTTCTCCTCTGCTGTATAGTCAGGAATATCAATCACAGCAAACCGCGACATGAGAGGCGCGCTGATTCGTGATTTATCATTTGCTGTTGCTATGGGATACACGCCCATGGTAGGCACCATACACTCCATATAATTGTCAGTAAAGCCCAAGTTGTCCAGAAGTGTCAGAAGCACGTCCGCCGGGTTTCCACTTCCTCTGGCAGATGTAGCCTTATCCAATTCATTAATAATAAACACCAGATTGGATTCTCCTGCCATAGAAAATGCCTCCATAATTATGCCCGGTTTGGCATTGGCATAAACTCTGGAGCTTCCAGTCAGCTGCTCTGGATCGCTGATAGAGCTCATATCAAGAGTAGTCCAGGGAAGCTTCAAAATCCTGGCAACCGCATATGCAATCTGAGATTTTCCTGTTCCCGCAGGCCCCACCAGCAAAAGCCCGTAGGCTGGCAGCGTATGAGTTCTGTTGATCTGAATAATCGTCTCCATGATCCTCTGCTTCACCCGCTCCAGTCCGTAAAGCTCCTCATCTAAAATCCTGCGGGCCTCTTTCGGATCAATAGACTCAAAATAGTGGTTCTTCCACTGAATATTCATCATAATAGAAAGAGCTCTCTGGGCGTGGCGCCGCTCTTCTGGAGAAACCTCGCTGGAACGGGCAACCGCAAGATTCCGTCTTGCCCAAAGACGGATATGGTCCGGCAGAGTCTTTCCAGCGCAGGTCATAAAGTCTGTAATGCTCTGCAGACTGGTCAGCTTCATGTCATCGCCATCCTCTTCCTGTCCCTCCTCCCCTGCTTCCTCTGCAGGCGCAGGGCTGACAAACAGCCTTTCAATCATAAACTGCAGAAATCCGTCCTCTGCAGACAGCTTGGTTCCGCCGCCAAAGGCAATCTCCCGGATCCGGTAGACACAGTATCCTTCCTCCCTGTTTTCTCCAGAAAGGCGCACCGGAATATGGTTTTCTCCCAGCCACTTCAAAAGGCTTACAAAACGGGCATCCAGCTTCCGGATATCTGCTGCAGCCACACCGTCCTCCTCCTTAAATTCAAACGAAGTTCTCTTTACAGGATTGGTAAAGATCCCGCAAGAATGATGCGCCCACTTTCTCTCCCGGTTATCCAGAATCAAAATCGGCTGCTCTGGTGACGCCTCTGATTCACTGGACAGAAAGGTTGTATAGGTACACACTGCCTGGTCATTTTTTTCATCTGGCATGTGGTTAAAATCAAATACTGGCATAGCTTCTTCTCCCCTGTATGTTATGTTTTTATTGAATTTTCTCTCAGTTTACCATGATTTATTGTTCTCTACAACCCTATTTTCCGCCTTCCCTCAGCTTCCGAAGTATCCTATTTTAAGCACCTCTCCTGCATTCTATAATATAAGGCACTTTTCCATCCCGCTGTGGTTCATTTTTTCTTCAGTTTTTCCGCACTTAAAAGCCGCCTTGCCGCCTCCCTGGTATCTTCCGGAGAGCCAAAGGTGGAAAATCGAAAATACCCTTCCCCACAGGCTCCAAATCCCGCTCCCGGAGTCCCTACAATCTGAAGTTCCCGAAGAAGATAATCAAAAAACTCCCAGCTTCCCATTCCATTTGGACACTTCATCCAGATATATGGAGCATTCTTTCCTCCGCAATACCAGATTCCAAGCTGATCAAGCGCTTTCATCAGCACCTTTGCATTTTTCTTATAAATACGGATATTTTCGTGAATCTGTTTCTGTCCTTCCTCCGTAAAAACTGCTGCCCCACCTTTCTGAATAATGTAAGACACACCATTTGTCTTTGTTGTACGATTGCGTACCCACATTTCATTCAGGTTCATTCCACTCCGTTTCAATGCTTTTGGTATTACCGTATATCCAAGTCTGGTTCCCGTAAAACCGGCAGTCTTGGACAGCGAGCAGATTTCAATCGCACATGTTTTTGCTCCATCCAGTTCAAAAATACTATGCGGAAGAGTTTCATCCTCAATAAAAGCCTCATATGCTGCATCAAAGAGAATCACGGAACCATTCTCATTGGCAAAATCTACCCATGCCTGAAGCTGATTACGTGAAAAAACGGCTCCGGTAGGATTGTTTGGTGAGCATATATAGAGTAAGTCTGCTTTTATTTCTTCGCTCGGCTCAGGCAAAAAGCTATTTTCTTCCCCGGAAGCCAGATGGACAATCTTCCTTCCTGCCATCACATTCGCATCCACATACGCAGGATAAGCCGGCTCAATCACCAATGCAGAACCGGAACGTTCAAACAAGTCTAAAATATCCCCAAGCTCATCGCTTGCTCCACTTGAAACAAACACCTCGTCTGAGGACAAAGAAACGCCTCTGTTTTCATAATACTTTGCAATCGTATCCCTCAAAAATGAGGCACCACACTCAGGCATATATCCATGAAAACTGCTTTTTGAAGCCTGATCATCCACAGCCTCATGCAATGCCTTGATTACGGCATCGCATAATGGCAGTGAAACATCTCCAATACCCATTCTTAAAAGCTTTACTCCCGGATGCTGCTCTACATAAGCCTTGGTTTTCTGAGCAATATTGTAAAAAAGATAGGAATCTTTTAATTCGCTGTAATGCATATTTGGTCTGATCATGTTATTCTCCTCCCTGTATGATTCGAGATCTAATAATTCTGATGGACAATTCGCCCAATGCCCTTGCAAAAAGAATTCTTGAATGAAGTCTCTTTCCAAGTTTTCTATGAGATTTTGTCACATTATTTCCGTGCAGCCTGTGTTCTAAGACGGTATATTCCAAATGAACGTTGCTTTTCAATAAATTTGCTGCCATGGCAATCCATGTATCATAGGATTCCATATACTTTGGAAACGTTAAGATAACTTCTTTCAATTCCCTCTTGAATGCCATGGCACATCCATAATAAGATGCCTTCCCTCCAAATATTCTGGAGATATTTAGCATATAGTTACAGGAGTCTTTTGCCTGTAATCGATCAAAAGTTTTCTTACTCCTGTTTCCCCGTTTGTCTATGGCAACCATATTTCCTGTAACAAGCATAACCGAATATCGCTGTATTACATGAAGCATTTTTTCCAGGCAATCCTTTCATTCAGCATCTATCGTAGATATACCAATGGTCACTTCCTCCAGCACATCTAAAAGTACCTTTACCGTGTCCAGAGATGTCAGCATGGTAATATTGTTCTGTGTTGCCGCACTTCGGATTGCAACACCATCTTCATAATGAACACCGGAAAGAATTGCACGGGTATTGATGACATAGCTGACGTATCCTGCACGGATCGCATCCAGTATCTCACTGCTTCCTTCCGATGGTTTCCCCAGTATACGGGTACGGATTCCATGCTGTTTCAAATGCTCTCCCGTAAGAGAGGTTGCTTCTATATTAAAGCCCATATCATAAAAGCGTCTGATAAGCGGAAGGGCTTCGTCTTTATCCTCATCTGCAAGCGTCACAATGACTGTTCCATAATTCTGCACACGAATACCGGAAGCAATCATGGCTTTATACATTGCCCTGTGAAGCTTCTTATCATATCCGATTGCTTCTCCCGTTGATTTCATTTCGGGTGACAGGTAAGCATCCATACCACTTAACTTTGCAAAGGAAAATGCAGGCACTTTCACATACCACCTCTTCTTTTCTTCGGGATAGCTCACAGTAATCCCCTGCTCCTTCAGGCTCTTTCCAAGAATGACTTTCGTTGCAATATCAGCCAATGGATATCCGGTTGCTTTTGACAAAAATGGAACTGTTCTTGAAGAACGCGGATTTACCTCAATGATAGATACATTCTCCTGTCTGTCCACGATAAACTGGATATTAAACAGTCCCACAATGCCAATGCCAATACCTAGTTTTTTCGCATAGTCCAAAATCGTAGCCTTTACCTTATCTGAAATGCTAAACGTCGGATATACACTGATGGAATCGCCGGAATGAACCCCTGTCCTTTCTACCAACTCCATGATTCCCGGAACAAATACGTCCGTACCGTCACAAATGGCATCAATTTCGACTTCTTTCCCACAGATGTATTTGTCTACCAATACCGGTTTATCTTCATCAATCTCTACCGCAGTTTTCAGATAGTGCCGCAGGTGTTCTTCCTTTGCCACGATCTGCATGGCTCTTCCGCCAAGTACAAAGCTTGGACGTACCAGCAC
>ENA-OQKY01001039-OQKY01001039.1-human-gut-metagenome-genome-assembly--contig:-NODE-1039-length-19134-cov-2.796496_pt1 | contig 19134 bp, 20 predicted proteins | sample MGYA00242652_ERZ504805 | MGnify/ENA primary metagenome ERZ504805 (study PRJEB26092, sample SAMD00036400) | human gut metagenome | host: Homo sapiens | study: EMG produced TPA metagenomics assembly of... | reverse complement strand
ACTACACGGACTTTGTAAAGCAGGCGCCTGAGGACACCCTTATTCTGACCCTGGCCTGCGGCAAATACCGCTTTAATGACCTGGAGCTTGGAACCCTGGCCGGCATTCCCCGCCTTCTGGACATGGGCCAGTGCCACGATGCGTTTGGCGCCATCCAGGTGGCCATAGCCCTGGCCGAAGCATTCGGCTGCTCAGTCAATGACCTTCCCCTCACCCTGGTTCTGTCCTGGTATGAGCAGAAGGCGGTCATCGTATTGCTGGCACTGCTGCATCTGGGTGTGAAGAATATCCATCTGGGCCCGACACTGCCTGCCTTTTTGAGCCCTGCGGTGGTGCAGTGGCTAAAGGAGAACTATGGTATCAAAACAATTCAGGAGGTTGAAAAAGATATGGAGAATTTCGGTATTACGAAACGTGAACCATCCTATAAGGATATGACGATGGCTGAGCTTTTGAAGCTGGATGAGGGGATGGAGGATGTGCTGTATAAGGCAGGCTTTCACTGTCTGGGATGTCCAAGCGCCCAGTTTGAATCCTTACGCGATGCCTGTGAGCTGCATGCCCTGGATGTTGATGAGGTATGCGCAGCCATACGGGAGTACGTTCATGAGTAAGCGGCTGGGAGGGATTCATCAGCTGCTGTATAAGCGCATCTGTTTTCTGAGCGAATGGAATGAAGCGTTGTGCAGTGCCTTGCACAGGGAACAGAAGCATAGCTATCACAAGCTGCAGCTAGCGGATCTGATTGATGAAAACAGCATTCATGAAAGCCTGCAGGAAATGATTCGGCAGGTACAGTGCGAGCATGCTGCGTTAAGTGAGCGTCTTGTCCATGAACAGGGAAAAGAGATTGCCGCGCAGGTGCTTGCAGACTTTGGACAGCGGCATACAGTCAATGGTGATCTGACACAGCTGCTAAAGCATATCGAAGCACTGTTTCTTCATGGAATGCCCTGTGAACGTAACCTGATCATGGAAATGCAGGATGATACGCATGCACGTATTGTATGGAAGAATGATTCCCAGCTGCAGTATTACCAAAATCCTTCCTTATGGCTGTGGGAGCGGGAACAGCTGCTTCAAAAAATGCTTCCGGCAGGCTATGTATATGAGGAGTATGCAAAGGAAGCAGTTTTATATAAAGATGCTGTGTCCCGTACATGGGTGGAACAGCTGGAATATGAGCATGAAATGATTTCACACCTGCTGGCTGCCATGCAGGAATACTCGCTATCCATACTGCGGACAAAGCAGGTGGACAGAGAATGGCTGAAAAACTGTCTTGATTATCTACAGGAATATGCGGATGTCTTTCATCATCAGAAGGAGGAGGAGCTGGTGTTCAGCCGTTTGAAGCAGGCAAGTCCGCAGGGGAAACTCCTTGTCGAACAGGGAATGCTTGTGGAGCATGATCTCGCAAGATATTACATCCGCTCCATGAAGAAGCTGCTAAAGAAGGATGTCACTGAGGAGGTCTGTGTACGTCTGATCGGTTTCATTCAGGCATATATTGATCTGCTTGAACGTCATATTGAAAAGGAAAACAGTGTGGCGTATCCCTATGCGGTGCGTAAGCTTGCGATGGATGAGATTCAGAAAGCGTTCGATGCACATGGTCAGTATGAGCGAATGGAGGAGTTAAGGGAATTCTTGAAGCTGTCCTGATGGATGCATAGCTACATCTGATTTCCTGTCATAGAGAAAAAGAAAACCTTTCTACAGGTGTAAGGACACGGGCTATGAAGTTCTTCACAGCGGTGTTGATATCTAGTAGAAAGGCTTTTTTCTATACAGGTGTTTATTCCAGAGAGCCTGATGTATTGGCTTTATGCTTCAGGTACAGTTGCTTCAGCTCCTTCTGATAAAACAGCAGAAGGAAGATGAGGGCCGCAAGACCTCCCCTGAGGAGATAAAGCAGGGCGGTTTTATTGTCATTGTAAAAGATAAACAGTACGGCTCCGCAGGTCATTTGATAGCCTGTAAGGATGAGGGATGCAATCATGAGTGCAATGCTTCCATATCTTATATATGCTTTCATATCGGTTCTCCTATCTAACCTGCCAGTGTCGGCGAGTCACTGATTTCTTTATCAAAGGTAAAATTGATGCCGTCCTTTGATTTATAGCGTCCCTTGACAAGAGCATTATTCTTTATATAATCGCCGTCTGTACCCTGAGCGACGATCATATAGGTTATTCCCCTCTCCTGATAAACATATTCCATCTGAACGAATGGCTTGAAGCTGCTGCCCAATATCTCCACCTCATGAGCAGGGATTGTCAGTGTGGTATACGTATTTCCATCATCCTCTGTATAGTATACAAGCGGATTTCCCTGTTCATCCGTTCCGGCGCCGATGTAGGCAGTTTCATCGGAAAGAAAGATAATGTCTCTTTTCTCATTCAATACTTTACCAAACAGCTGTTTCCAGGTTTTTAAATCGCTGCTTTTAAACGTGCTGTAATACTCATGACCGAGTGAACGATCTGTCTCCAGTGTGATATAGCATCTGTTTTCCTTTTTTGACAGATAAAGCGTATCTCCGCGATAGGTTCTTGAAATAATTCTGCTTTTTTCCCATGTCTTTCCCATATCTTCACTGTATTGCAGGTAGCTTCCGGTTTCGTCATAACAGACAAAGGCAGTAAAGTCCCTGCTTACAATATATCCATGTGCGGGAAGCAGTTCATTGTAGGTACTGTTATTTGTACCTGCGATATCCTCATAGGGTACCGGAACCTCGGTAAAGCTTTTCCCTGCATCATAGGTGACATACAGCTGATTTTGAGAGAATGCATAGGTTTCCTTCCTGTCAGCCGTCGCGTAATGCGTGGTTGGCGGTTTGCGCAGGGAAGGGTCTGTCTGGATTTGATACTGTACCGGTGACATTTTGTTTTTTACAGTATATCCATTCAATGTTTTCTCAAGCTGTAATACAACCTGCGCTACATACCAGCCGTTCTCCTGCAAGGCGGCGGTATAGTAGGATGTGACATAAGGGTTATCGCTTGCGGGCCTGAATTCATAATCGAGCTGTACAAAGCCCTCTTCCTTATTTAAGACTTCAATGGTTTTTACTCTTTTATCCCTGATGCGGAATTCAAAGGGGACAAAAGGTCCTTCATATTGCTTGAAAAACTCAGCAAACCATTGTTCGGTGACTTTCTTTACATCCGTGTTTTCCGTTTGTATGCTGCTGCCGATAATCGCTGTGGGATTGTATTGATTCCAGATACCGTACAGTACCATAGCGGATACCCCGCAGGCCATCAGCAGACACAGCAGCGCCAGTCCGATTTTCTTCATGCTATGCACTTCCTTTTTTCATAGTATAGCACAGGTTGACAGCGATAGATACATGAAATATGATATGGTAAAATGCTATGATTTCCGGTTTCTTGAAAGTCATACACCTTTGTTGATGTATGCCCTTTTTGATGGCACACCCGTCGGGTATACAGCCATTTCCGTTATTTATCAATAAACGGAAAAGCAGTATGTTTTTCCTACGGTGATTTCGCAAACGGACAAACCTTGCAAATAGCTTTCTCTTTTTATAGAGACATGCGGCCCTGAGCGATGTTTCGGCTATGCATTATTGTGCGAAATCCTTTATTTTATGTATTTTTCCTTGTCTTTGCGGGAAGAATTCTATATAATGATACTGCAAAGGTAATGACAGGAAGAGTAGCTTTTATCCAAGGCGAAGAGAGAGAATGGCTGGTGTAAATTCTCATGAGGAAAAAGCGAACATGGCCCTGGAACCGTTTTTCTGAATAATTAGGAAGAACCGCAGGCCGGCGTTAACGGCAAATGAGGTGTACGTGTATGCGTGCATGAATAAAGGTGGTAACACGAAGCTTTCGTCCTTTGGCGGGGGCTTTTTCTTATATAAGGAGGATATGAATATGTGTAAGGAATGTAAGAACAAAAAACCATACTACATCACAACCGCGATTACCTATACATCGGGAAGACCGCATATCGGTAATACGTATGAAATCATACTGACAGATGCGATCGCAAGATACAAGCGCCAGCAGGGCTTTGATGTATTTTTCCAGACAGGTACGGATGAGCATGGACAGAAAATCGAGGAAAAGGCAAAGGAAGCCGGTGTAACGCCGAAGGAATTTGTCGACAAAGTTGCCGGAATTGTGCGCAAAAACTTTGATATGATGAACACATCCTACGATTACTTTGTTCGTACGACGGATGACTATCACGAAAAGCAGGTCCAGAAGATCTTTAAGAAGCTGTATGAACAGGGCGATATTTACAAGAGCACCTATGAGGGCTTATATTGTACGCCGTGTGAATCCTTCTGGACGGAAAGTCAGCTGATTGACGGAAAATGTCCGGATTGCGGGCGTCCTGTGGAAAAAGCAAGTGAGGAAGCATACTTTTTCAATCTACAGAAATATGCACCGCGTCTGATTAAGCATATTGAGGATCACCCGGAATTTATTCAGCCGGAATCCAGAAAGAATGAGATGATCAACAACTTCCTGAAGCCGGGTCTGCAGGATCTGTGTGTATCCCGTACATCCTTCAAATGGGGTATTCCTGTTGATTTCGACCCGGGACATGTTGTCTATGTCTGGATTGATGCCCTAAGCAACTATATCACATCACTGGGCTTTGACGCTGATGGAAACCATGGAGAGCTGTATCAGAAATACTGGCCTGCGGATGTACATATCATCGGTAAGGACATTCTGCGCTTCCATACCATTTACTGGCCGATTATGCTGATGGCACTCGGTGAGCCGCTGCCAAAGCAGGTGTTCGGTCATCCATGGCTGGTGGTGTGAGATGGAAAGATGTCCAAATCCAAAGGAAACGCCATCTATGCGGAGGAACTTGTGCATTATTTCGGTGTGGATGCTGTACGGTATTTCGTCCTGCATGAAATGCCGTTTGCACAGGATGGAACGATTACCTGGGATCTGGTCGTGGAGCGTATCAATTCTGACCTGGCCAATGTTCTGGGAAATCTGGTGAATCGAACCATTTCCATGCAGAATAAATACTTCAACGGTGTGATTTCCAATCCGCTGGAGCAGGAGGATATCGACAAGGAGCTGATTGCTCTTGCTCTGGATACACCGAAGCGTGTGGAAAAGAAAATGGAGACTCTGCATGTCGGAGAAGCAATTGATGAAATCTTTACCCTGCTGAAGCGCTGCAATAAGTATATTGATGAAACGACGCCATGGGTGCTTGGCAAGGATGAAGCGAAGAAGGATCGTCTGGCAACTGTACTGTATAACCTGCTGGAATGCATCCGTATCTCTGCGGTACTGCTGAGCAGCTATATGCCGGAGACTGCTGAGAAAATTCTTGAGGAGCTGAGCACATCCGAGCGTGATGCAAAGAGCCTGAAGGAGTTTGGAATGCTGGAATGCGGGCATACGGTGGAAGGAAAGCCGGAAATCCTGTTTGCACGAATTGATGCAAAGGAGTTTATGGAAACACTGGAAGCAGACCGCAAGAAGGAAGAAAAAGCCGCAAAGAAGGCGGATAAAAAAGAAGCGAAGAAAGAAGATGCACCTGTTGAACAAATCGGAATCGAGGATTTTACAAAGGTGGAGCTGAAGGTTGGAACGATTATCTCTGCCGAAAAGCATCCAAAGGCGGACAGATTATTGGTGGAACAGATTGATCTGGGTGAGGAAACACGTCAGATTGTCAGTGGCATTGCCGCAAGCTTTTCACCAGAGGAAGTTGTCGGGAAGAAGGTCATCGTAGTGACCAATCTGAAGCCGGTCAAGCTGCGTGGTGTAGAGAGTCAGGGCATGATTCTGTGCGCCAGCAATGCGGATGATCTGGATATTGTAACGATTGTTAAGGATCTGCCAAACGGAACGAAGGTGAGCTAATTGCAAACAAAAACGGTACTGCCTGCATTACTGACAGCTATATTCGTATGTCTGATTTCCTGTTTCTTTATCTATTATGGTATCGACAGTGATCAGATCGTGTTGTCGGTGATCGGCGGGGCATTGCTGATTGTTGGGATTTTACGTCTGGTATTGTTTACGAAAGCATATCGTGAGCAAAAAGAGAAATAAGAAAGTATGAAGAAGGATTCCATTTCTGTCATAAGAGATGGGGTCTTTTTTTGTATGCGTACATATGGAGACCGGGATTTTTTTACCGTGATGGAATGGTATTTCTTTTAGAGGGTATGGAATTGCATATCGCTTTGCCGGATTACTGTGAAATGGAGGATGTGTATTTCACTTATAGCTGTCATAAGCAACAGGAACAGCTAAGCACAAATCACTTTAATGAAATACCGCAAAATACATTAACGAAAAAGCACAAAGTACATTAATTGAATACCACAAAGTACATTAATGAATTATCACAAAAAGCCGAAAATATCCTAATTTTAAAAAATCCTCTTTTCTCAAAAGAAGAACTTTTTTGTGTATTATCCGTATAGATAAATTAGACTTGACATACTTAGGAACAACATATCGAAATTTTTAATTTCTTTAATTTCCACTTTTTTCGATAGCTCAATACTTAACTCGAAAAATGATGGACAGTCATTCACAGGTTTGAATTGATAATATCTGCATAATGTTCAAAGATATCATTTATATACAATACCTATTGTAATTTTGTTACTAAAAGCATGTAATTTTTGTAACAAGGAGTGATGTGTTGTGGGAGAAAATCTTATGATGAAAATGGAAGAACGGATGAAAAACTCCCCCAAAGGCACTATTTTCACAAACAGTGATTTCTATGATATAAGCAATCCGGATGCAGTTAAAATGCCTCTTCACAGACTATACAGCAGTAATAAAATATACCGGCTTATCAGTGGATATTATACTATCCCATACTACAGTAATGTTTTACATGAATATGGATATCCTTCGGCAAATGCTATGGCAGAAAAGCTTGCTGAGAAGTATGCATGGAATATCTGTCCGTCTGGAGTGGTATCCTTCAAAAAGAAGTTTTATCCATGTAATTGGGCACGATATGATTTAGTATTACAAGGCGGCTGCAAACTGGTACCGAAGGAAAATGCTATCGCATATTTTGGAAAGGATTATAAGGCGATGAGCAATATGATTTATGGTGAATCCATACCCTGTGAAACAATGATGAAAAGGATACAGCAATTCGAGGAGCAATTAAATAAAACGGTGCTAGATCAAATAAAGATACAAGGCTAATTCATTGTAATCGTTCTTTAAATGTTTCGTTATCTCTTTTACTTACATATTTATTTTGATGTTGCATAATTCAAAACATCATATAAAAAAGGGTAACCCATTTTTATATGGTGTTCACCCTTTTAAATCTTTATAAGCTGCGTCCCAGCTCGTACGCCTCTCTCGGATAATCAGATTGCTCAATATCCTCTCTGACATACATTCCCAATGCATACACACTGCCGATGCATGTCCACCGCATATAGCGGAAAGCATCTTCAAAGTGGTGCTTTAATGCATCAAATGTCCAGTCCTCCGTATCGCCGCAGGTAGCTAATACAATGGTTTTTTTCTGCTGTTCCCGTAATGCAGTATTGTTCGCATAGAAGCGGTCGAATACGGCTTTGATCTGTGCACTCATTCCGAAATAATACAATGGTGTTACAAACACAACCAGCTCTGCATCCGCAAGCATTGGATTCAGCTTTTCCATTCCATCCTTAAACACGCATCCGTTACCGGTCTTACGGCATGTATCACAGGCAATGCATGGATGGACATCCTCTCTGGCGGCATGAAACACATGGATTTCATGTCCTTTTTCCTGTGCTCCCCGTATAAACTCTTCCATCAGTAGTGCAGAAGTGCCTTTCACATGCGGACTTCCGTTGATAACAAGTATGTTCATAATCTGTGCTCCTTTTCCTCTTTATTATGTATGATACCACTTCATGTCCCGGAAGTAAATCGGTCAAAGAATACCCAAATAGGATATTCATCAAAAGATTGTATCTGATCATCCTATGTAACCATTATTGAAACAACAGATATTGTTATATAATGGATATATCGATATAATATAAAAACAGTAATTAAACAGATTTCTGCAGTTAAGATGAGTTAAAAAACAAAATAAGAATATGGAAGGCAAAGCATTTAATGCAGAGTTTATGAAAACGAAAACGAGGTGAAAAAAATGAAAATCATCACGGTATGTGGGAGTCTGAAATTCAGGGATGAGATTATGAAAATCACAGAGGAAATGACATTGCAGGGAAATTGTATGTTAAGTATTGTATATCCGACGAATTCAGATATAGCTGTGTATACAGGAGAAGAAAGGGAGCTGCTTGGTAACATGCATAAGGAAAGGATACGTATCTCCGATGCAATCCTTGTTGTGGATATTGATCATTACATAGGAAGCAGTACACAAGGTGAAATTGAGTTCGCAAGAGCTTTAGGAAAAGAAATTATATACTATACGGATATTGTAGGTACGATGGAGTGATTATTTGTTTCTGAAATTTTATTTTTCACAGATTGGTATTTTGCAGGAGGATAGCAAGCAGACAGTTTCTTCATCTTATCCGAAGGGAAATGACATAAGAAACCACATGTTTCGTAAACGTTAAGAAAAAGCATGACAAAACTGTAAGGGAAGGGTAAGGAAATCGTATGGTATGGATAAGCTTTCTACGATATACTGTTATTAACAAAAGGAGGCTGAATGCATGACACAAAAAACGATGTCCGTTCTGCTTGCCACTGCCTTTCTGGTTGGTGTTGGATACAAGGCGATGCGCCACGTATTTCCAAAAAGCAGATAATCAGTATACGAATACATAGGGAATCTATGAAAAGCCGCAGAAATCATCTGCGGTTTTTCATATACCTGTGTGATATGAAAATCGCTGTAAACATCAATAGCTGCTGGTGCCACTCCATAACCGTCTGACCCATAAACGATTCTCTGGGAAATTTCCTGTAAAAAGGGAAAAATTCCTACTTCTGCCACCTTGGAACGAAACGAACTGGATTGCTTGTGGATGGTAAGCCTTTTACGATACAATAGCGGTGTTAATGAAAACCTTTACATGTAATTGGGAGAATTGGAGGATGTTATGAAACAGAAGATTCAAAAATTTGGAGGGGCCATGTTTACACCGGTGCTGCTGTTTGCCTTTGCCGGAATCATGGTCGGTCTTGCGACGACCTGTATGAATCCGCAGATCATGGGGGATCTGGCGAATCCGGAATCCATATGGTACAAATTCTGGGCGATGATCAGTGCCGGTGCGAATACGGTATTCAATCAGCTGCCTGTCCTGTTCGCAGTTTCTCTGCCGATTGCGCTTGCGAAAAAGCAGAATGCCAGAGCATGCATGGAAACCTTTGTGATCTATATCACGTTCAACTACTTTGTCAGTGAATTTTTAAACCAGTTTGGCGCTTCACTGGGCTTTGATTTTGCCGCTGAGGTAGGCGGTACCAGTGGTCTTGCCATGATTGCCGGTATCAAAACGCTGGATACTGGAATGATTGGAGCAATCCTGATTGCAGGTATCGCAATTTACCTGCACAATAAATTTTATGACAAGGAGCTTCCGGATTATCTCGGTGTCTTCAAGGGATCTGCCTTTGTTGTCATGATCGGCTTCTTCGTCATGATTCCTGTCGCTATCCTCATTGCACTTGTATGGCCGCATGTACAATCCGCCCTATTGGGTCTGCAGGGCTTCTTCAAGGCGAGTGGCGCTGTTGGTCTGTTCACATATAATCTGTTACAGAAGCTGCTGCTGCCATTCGGTGTTCATCACTTTATCTATGCACCGGTTCTGTTTGATAACGTCATTGTGGATGGTGGTACGATATCCTATTGGGCACAGCATCTGCCGGACTTTGTTAACTCCTCCAAGCCGCTGATTGAGCTGTATCCGCTGGGTGGCTTCTCCAATGGAGAGCTTGCGAAAATCTTCGGTGTCATCGGTGTTGCCCTTGCCTTCTATAAAACAGCACGTCCGGAAAAACGGAAGATGGTTGTCGCACTGATGGTGCCTGCCTGTCTGACAGCGATGATGACCGGGATTACTGAGCCGCTGGAATTCACCTTCCTGTTTGTGGCGCCTGTGCTGTACGTTGTCTATTCAGTACTGTCCGCACTGCTTGCGGTGGTCATGCTGCTGTTCGGTGTCATTGGAAACTTCGGTCAGGGTATTCCCAACATCATTTTCCTGAATCTGATACCACTGTTTAAAAATCATGAAATGATGTATGTCTGGATGCTTGTCATCGGTATTGCCTTTACCGCGATTTACTACTTTGTATTCAAATTCATGATTCTGAAATTCAATTATGCAACGCCGGGACGAGAAGCGGTGGATGAGGATGCCAAGCTGCTGACAAAGGATGAGTACAAGGCATTAAAGGATGAGAAAAAGAGCACCGGAAGTGACCGCTTTGATGTAAACGGCATACTATCCGCACTGGGCGGTGGAGACAACATTCTGGAAATCAGCAACTGTGCGACACGCCTGCGTCTGCTTGTTAAGGATGAAAAGGCGGTACAGAGCCTGGAAGAGTTTAAGAAATACGGGGCAATCGGCCTTGTGAAAAACGGCACCTCCATTCAGGTCATCATCGGTCTGGATGTACCAAAGGTAAGAGAACAGGCAGAGCTTTTGCTTGGAAGAGAATAACGAGTATAGTTTATAACGACAGCCCTTAAAAACGGCTGATAAAGGAGGATACTGATATGAAGAAATTTTCAATACTGATTGCAGGTGGAGGAAGCACCTATACACCGGGTATCGTTTTGATGCTGCTGAGCCATCTTGACCGCTTTCCGCTTCGCTCTATCAAGTTTTACGACAATGATGCGGAGCGTCAGAAAATCGTTGCGGATGCATGCGAGGTCCTGATTCGGGAGCGGAATCCGGAGATCAGCTTTCTGGCGACTACCGATCCGGAAACAGCCTTTACGGATGTAGACTTCGTCATGGCACATATTCGTGCGGGAAAATATGCAATGCGTGAGCTGGATGAGAAAATACCGATGAAATATAATGTCGTCGGACAGGAAACCTGTGGACCTGGAGGAATTGCTTACGGTATGCGTTCCATCGGTGCGATGCTGGAGCTGGTTGACTACATGGAGAAATATTCACCGCAGGCATGGATGCTGAACTATTCCAATCCTGCCGCAATCGTAGCGGAGGCGACAAGAAAGCTGCGCCCGGATTCCCGTATTCTCAATATCTGTGATATGCCAATCGGCATTGAACGTCATATGGCGGAAATCCTGCATCTGGATTCCAGAAAGGATATGGACATCTCCTATTACGGACTGAACCATTTCGGATGGTGGACGAGTATTAAGGATCATGCGGGAAATGATCTGATGCCTGTATTAAAGGAACATATCAAAGAAAAGGGATACTGTGTGGAAGCACAGATGTATCAGCACACGGATGACAGCTGGACAGATACCTTCCGCAAGGCAAGAGATGTCTATGCACTGGATCCGGATACCCTGCCGAACACCTATCTGAAATATTACTTCTACCCGGATTATGTAGTGGAACATACCGATCCTGCCTATACCCGTGCCAACCAGGTTATGGATGGCCGTGAAAAATTCGTATTCGGAGAATGCCGCAAGATAGCAGAGGCACAGAGCAGTGAGGGAGCGGATCTGCATATTGATGAGCATGCATCCTATATTGTCGATCTGGCATGTGCACTGGCATACAATACGAAGGAGAAGATGCTGTTGATTGTGGAAAACAACGGAGCTGTACAGAACTTTGACCCAACTGCAATGGTTGAGGTACCTTGTCTGGTGGGAAGCGATGGTCCGCAGGCATTGTGCATCGGGGATATTCCACGGTTCCAGAAGGGATTGATGGAGCAGCAGGTTGCTGTGGAAAAGCTGGTTGTGGAAGCATGGGCGGAACAGAGCTATCAGAAGCTGTGGCAGGCGCTGACGCTGAGCCGCATGGTACTAAGTGCAAGTGTCGCAAAAGCGATTCTGGATGAGCTGATCGAGGCGAATAAGGAGTACTGGCCGGAATTAAAATAAGAATATAAAAAATTATGTTATTGTTATAGATATATAGAAGAGAACACCCGTACTTGCATACGCTTATGCATATGGGTGTTTTTTTGCTGTATCCTGTGTAGGAATGCTGTGATCTTTTTCAGAATTGCTGGCGTATGATTGAATTCATGATATAATCGTAGAGAATGAGGTGAAGGATCATGAAACTTGCAGAGCTAGTCAATCAGCATTATAAGGAGCTGTCCTCCAATGACCTGTATATTTGGGACTACATACAGGCGCATCGAAAGGAATGTCAGAATCTGTCCATCGTTGAGCTTGCACAGCGCTGCCATGTTTCCAAAACGACGATCCTGCGCTTTGCCCAGAAGCTGTCATTAAAGGGATACAGTGAGCTGAAGGTATACCTGAGCTGGGAAAACCGGCCATCCGGGGATATGGTGATTGATGAGCATCTGATTGAGCATGTATGTGATACAAGCAAATACGCCATTGATGAGCTGCGGGAGCGTGATTTCACGGATATCTGTGAAATGCTGTATCATTCCGGACGTATTTTCGTATATGGAACAGGAGCTTTGCAGGATTCTGTGGCAAGGGAGCTGCAGCGTATGTTTTTGTATTGCGGGGAATTTGTCTATGTCCTATCCGGTGAAAAGGAAACGGAAATGGTTCTGCCCTTTTTAAAACGCGATGATGTTGTTATTTTGATTTCACTGCGTGGAGAAGGAGAGCTAATCAATGAGTTTGCTGCTCAGCTGCGTCTTAGAAGCATTAAAACGATATCCATGACACGGCTGAAAAATAATGAGCTCGCCCTAAAATGTACAAAGAGCATCTATATCACTACCTCACAGGTGATGATTGGTAATCATATTCTGCATGAGGCGGCAAATCTGTATTTTGTATTGGCAGAGCTGTTGTTTCTGCGCTATTCCCAATATAAACAGAAACAGGATGGTATAGGAATAGGATAACCGCAAAAATGGCGGTTTTTTTTTGAAAACTCTTGTGGGTGACGCAGGGGAATCGTCTACCATAGGGGAAGAGGTGAAGAATACGTATCAGATTCATGAGGTGTGCGAACGCTGTCATTTAAGCAGAAAAGCGATTCGTCTGTATGAGGAAAAAGGACTCCTGCATCCGGATAGGATACAGGGAAATCGAATGTATAATAAAGAAGATGTAGTGCGGCTGCAATGTATCAGCTATTATCGTGGACTTGGGTTTTCTCTGGAACAGATTCAGCAGCTGTTGCATGGCAGCAGTGAAAAATGTTTGAAGGAGCTGCTTATGACACATAAAAAGCAGCTGAATCAAAAGCTGGAGGAAAAGCAGGAACAGCTGAGGGCTGTAAACAATGTTATACATGCGATCCGGCAGCATGAGGAATTTGATATCACTGCAGCGGTATCGGATGAACAGCATGACGATGATTGTGTGGAGGGGATGCTGATCTGGAAGTGGAATTCCATCTATCAGATTTATAACTATCGATGCAGCAGAAAGACCTATCGGCATGCGGTTATTTCCACACGGCTGTTTTGTGCGATTCTTGTAATTGTACTGGTGTTTGCATGGCTGGAGAAGGGAGGAATTCTGTAATGATTACCATACGTGAGCTTGCGGATTCCTGCAATATCAGTGTACGGACACTGCAGTATTATGATCAGATTGATCTTTTGAAGCCCAGCGGTTATCAGGGGCGCATTCGTCTGTATGATGAAGCAGCAAAGAAAAAACTGAAATGCATCCTTGCATGGAAGGTACTGGGCCTAAGTCTAGAGGAAATCACAAAGCTTCAGCAGGGAGTCATGGATCGGGAACAGCTGTTGATTCTGCTGGAACAGAAAAAGGAACAGCTTATGATGTTCAAGGATGCTTTACTAAAAAATCAGATGCAGGTGGATGACATATTGTTTCATATCCGGCAGTCTAAGGAGTGGAATCCCGGCGACTATATGGAAATTTTATCACTGCAAACTATGGATCATCCGTATTCACTGACAACACATCTGGTTGCACTGCTGCGTAATATGACGCTGCTCAAGGTGATCATTTTGATATTTTACATATTGAATGCCCTCTGTATTGCCGCACTTATCGCAGAATGTGCAACCCTTCTATTCCCATAGGGCAATAAATCATAATTCAGATGCTTTGATAGAAAGATATGGAAAGCGGCAATGGGCTTATTCATATTCAAATTCGGAACGATTTCGTATTCATGCAGAGGCTAAGCTGAATGAGAAGATAATCTTACACATCCGTCGTTTCCCTACCGGGTAAACTGTTGTATAATAGTGATATTGATCATACAAGGAGACGAAGGATATGTCACAGAAAAAAATTACCTATATCAAGCTGCTGCATCAGCTGGAAAAAAAGATGAAGACCAAACGCCTTGAGGGCAAGGTCGCTATACAAAGAGAAGAATTTGAAATTCTGTTGTCCGGAATACCTTCAATTTTAAACGGATACGATCTGGTAACGCTTGAGGTAGGTGAAAACATCAACCGGGAGGCATTGCGAAAGCATCTGAAGGAACAGTTTGAAATCACCGATAAAGAGAGTGCAATCAGGGCAATCAAAGCCTTTTTGAATGATAATGTGCAATGGCAGTACGAGCAGTTTCTGGGCTTCTGGAGGGATGAGCCTCAGTTCGATTTGGAAGAGCTGGATGAAAAAGCAAGGCTGTTCTTTGAGGGCTGCAAAACCTTTGCGAAGCAGTTTTACCCGTTCCTGAAGGATCAGGGCTTTGCCGGCTTTGATTATGGAGAATGTGTCCGCATGATACGGGAATGCTATGCAGTGGAACTTCTGGATCGGGAAACGGCGGACATGATGCTGCAGGATATCGGAACCCGTGCATTCCGGCAGTTTGACAGATGGGAGGAATATGCGCTCAGTTATCTGTGCGGAGGGTGTTATTTCATGTTCCGCAGCTCCGGGATGAACAACGATTATGGAAGTATGATGTTTCAAAATGAGCTGCAGGCGATTGAAAAGCTGTTTTTTGAAAATCGTACCAATGTATGGAACCGCTATTCCTGGCTGGAGGGAAAGAAGTATTTCCCGGGCATGAAAGAAGGGAAAAAGCTGATTGACAGCACGTTGGGCTGCTTTGTGACGGATCGTGTCAGCATAGATCAGGATGCCATCTGTTATATGGTACGCGAGGAGCCCTCCAAAGACAATCCGGACAGCGGCTGGAGAATCTTCGCCGGAGATGAAACACAGGAGTAGATTGATGATATTGAACATACGCAGGTTTTCGCTTTAAATACCGTATGCAATTATGATCCGGAAATCATCCCGTTTCTTGACGAGCCGATTGGTACGGCGATTGTGCGCAATCGGGAAGGAAAGCTTGAAAAAGAGGAAAAGCAGAATCAATAACAGCTGTTTTTATGGGAATTCACACTCTGTTTACTGTATATCCGCTATACAGCTTATACCGAACGTAAGGTTTGGACATGATCTGAATTCAGATTGTCCGGACCTTTTTCTTCATATTCATTTGGTCCTATGGTAACCGGTATAGTCATAAATAGTTTAAGAAAACAGATATTCGACATAGTTGTTATTGACAGAATACGAATACCATGATAGTGTATTACTGTATTTAGTACACTAATACACTGGAGGTGCAATTGATGTTTGTAATTGACACGCAAAGCAAACTTCCGATATTTGAACAGCTGAAAAAGCAAATACTGGAGTTTATCACAATTGGTATTCTGTCACCAAACGACAAACTTCCCTCTGTCCGTGCCATGGCTTCACAGATTGGTGTAAACCCCAACACGGTTGCCAAAGCCTATCAGGAGCTGGAGGAGCATGGATATATTTATTCGGAGAAAGGAAAGGGATGCTTTGTGGCAGACAATGAATCCGATAAGCTGATACAGGAAGAAAAGCTGAAGGACTTTAAGGGAACAGTTCTTGATATGAAGCAGCATCATATCGAAAAGGAAGCGCTCTATAAAGTGGTGGATTCCGTATATGAGGAGGGAAAGGATCATGCTTAAAATCAGGTCACTGACAAAGAAATTTAAAGAAAAGACCGTGCTGATGGATGTAAACCTGGATATTCACAGCGGCAGTGTTTTTGGTCTGATCGGTCCCAATGGTTCAGGTAAATCCACACTTCTGAAAATCATGGCCGGTATTATGAAGCCGGATCTGGGATGTATCTGTATTGATGATGAAAGGGTATTTGATAATCCCAAAGTGAAACGTGATATTCTGTTGATCAGTGATGATCCGTTTTATTTCTTTAATGCCACGTTAAAGGATATGAAGGAATTTTACCGTGTATGGTATCCAAATTTCAATGATGAAATCTACGAGAAATATCGTGCTATCTTTAAGCTGGATGAAAATAAGACACTGAAGAATTTCTCCAAGGGTATGAAGCGTCAGTCCTTTATCGTTCTGGCACTTGCAATTTCACCAAAATATCTGTTTCTTGACGAGGCATTTGACGGTCTGGATCCGGTGATGCGGCTGACCTTTAAACGGGCAATCAGTAAAATGATCGAGGAAAAGGAAATGACCGTAATCATATCCAGTCATAATCTGCGTGAGCTAGAGGATATTTGCGATACATTCGGTATCTTGGAGGATAATACGATTCGAACTGCCGGCTATGTGGATGAAACGAAGGAAAATATCCACAAGATTCAGCTTGCGTTTAAAGAAGAAAAACGTGAAGATGATTTTAAGGCACTGGATTTGCTGTCGATGCATGTGCAGTCGCGTGTAGTGAATTTGGTTGTTAAGGGAGATATTGAAAAAATTAAAAATTATTTGAATACAATGGACCCTCTGATGATGGAAGTTCTGAATGTCAATCTGGAGGAGGTCTTTATCTATGAAATGGAAAAGAAGGGGTATGGTGTTTATGATGAATGATTTTAAGGCCTATCTACGCTATTATGTAAACAGTAATAAACGGCTGTTGGTATTGGTTTTTATCATTCTGTTTCTGATAATGCCGTTCCTTACCTTTAATTATATGGGGCTTCCGCATGGCTCGTATTCCCTGGATACCTTCTATATGGGGTTCATCGCTCTGGGAGCGGCAACCTGTGCCGGAGGCTGTGTCCTTTCATATCTGATACCGATTTTCAATTTCCGTTATCTGTATAAGAAGAGAAGTCATGAGCTGTACTTCTCTTTGCCGATTCAAAGAAAACACCTGTTTCTATATAACTATATCAGCGGCTTGCTTGCCGTATTGGTACCGCTGCTGATCAACTATCTTCTGGGCTACCTTGTATTGCTGGGACTTGGATATCGGGAAAGACTGCTTTATATGCTGTTACCATTATTGTTCTTCCTCGGGTTATCCGTTCTGCTTTTGATTCAGTATACCATTTTCACCTTTCTGAGTGTGAAATGCAACAATCTGATTGACAGTATTCTTGTCAATGGTGCTTACGTTGTCATGCCGTTTATCGTCATGCTTTCCGCGACGATTTTCTTTAGTAATCAGATAACGGCAATTCTTGGAGATATCGGCGCATCACCAAGTGAATTTATCAATATGGGAATGATCCAGATGCTGCTTTCCATGCCGAGTACGATTTATGCTTTTCTATTTAACACACTATCTGCTATGGCTTCGGAAATGTATAGAACAGACAACCTGATAAATGTTTTTAACTGGCTGTACTTTCTATATTGGGGAGTCATCGGTGTGCTGTGCTTCTGGTTTGGCTGGAAATCCTTTGTGGATAGAAAGCCTGAGGATGCAGAGCAGCGAACTGTTACCTTATTCGGATACCCGGTGATTATCACGGTTATCACCTTCTGTATGGTTTTATTCGTCATGAATATCAATGGCGGTGTCGTTGTTCCAAGCTTGATTATACTGGTTGCATATTTTTGTATGATATTCTTCTCCAATCGAAAGATACAGATAAAAAAGCTTCACGTAATCGTATTTGCATTGCTTTATATCGGAACCTTCGGCTTTAGCTATATGTATACGCAGACAAAAGGGCTGGGGATGGTAAAGGAATTTCCATCGCTGACAGACATGGTGCGTGTAAATATTGATGTGAATGCATCTTCTATTGAAAATGATTCCGCTATGCAGTTCTATGATGCGAAGAATAAAGAATATTATGATGGGTATGGTACTTCTGTTCAGGATGAGGAATCCATGAAAGATCTGCTGGATGTGCAAAAGGAAGTCAGTACTAGGAGTGTGAAGGAGTACTTTTATGATAATGCGTTTTATATCAGCATTTCCTATATCAAGCAGGATAACTTTCAGGTTTCTCGAAACTATACACTAAAAATGAATAAAAAGAATAAGGACTATCTACAAAAGCTGATGGAAGAGCTGAAGCATACGGAAAAATTCTCTGTTATGCAGCATTGAGAAATGAGCTGAAAGTAAGAAAATCTTTCTTGCTGTTCATAGAAAGCATGAAGGAAAAATAAGTCATTCTTTTACCACAAAAGGAAGGCTTTGCTGTTGAATGAAAGGGGTTCTATTGCATAATAGAGTACACAATTCGCAAGGGGATTGCGATACCTCTTATAGTAAGCAAAAGGCTCTCAGCACTTATGTGTGCAGAGAGCCTTTTTGCGTTGTACATCTAAAACAGTAACACACAATGTATGTATTTACAAATGACAGCTTATATCGTCGTGTCGGACTTGCTTATTCGTTTTTTTACAGACTCGAAGGTATCACATTCCAGAACCAATGTGGATACTATATGCATTTGTTCCTCAGTTAATGCCTGCAGCCACATTGCGCAATCCTCATGAAACTTGATTTGCATCTGTCTGTGTAAGAGCTGCCTCTCTCCTTCCAGCTTACCTTCCATTTTTCCGGCAGCTTTTCCCTCTTCAAAGCTGTCACGCAAGCCGTTGCGGTAACGTGCCTCTCCCATCTGAATCGCCATTGCGGTTGACCACAGCTCATCATCCTTCTGCATTTCCTCGTACTTGTCCATGAATACCTTCACCAGCCTTTCCTTCGCCTTCAGTATAACATTTTTTTTATTATTTTCAAACAGGTATACCATCTGTTCACAGTCATTCAGTCACTGCACTTCATTCTCCTTTACCATGTCCTTGTTTGCTGGCATATGA
>ENA-OQKY01001009-OQKY01001009.1-human-gut-metagenome-genome-assembly--contig:-NODE-1009-length-19615-cov-4.732245_pt1 | contig 19615 bp, 11 predicted proteins | sample MGYA00242652_ERZ504805 | MGnify/ENA primary metagenome ERZ504805 (study PRJEB26092, sample SAMD00036400) | human gut metagenome | host: Homo sapiens | study: EMG produced TPA metagenomics assembly of... | reverse complement strand
TGGGTAGTGGAAGCATGAAAGAAGATCGTGTGCTACAAGGTGAAGAACGTAGTGGCTATGAACCGCGAAGAGATTGTAGAACGTGCCGACCTCGAAGAACAGACTGTTGACGAGGTACTTGCTATCTTATCTGCCGAATTTGAAGAAGAAGAGGGAGAACCTCAAGAATAAGTATTACGACAAAGTTTGATATGCCCATAAAATTAATACAAGTACAGAGAAAATTAAATGTAGGAATCAACACGGTTGTTGAGTTTCTACGCAAGAAAGGGTTCGAGGTTGAGGATAACAATCCCAACACGCGAATCGGTGATGAACAGTATGCTTTGCTCGTAAAAGAGTTTGGAAAAGATTTACCGAACGGCGGACGTGAGCGTGAACGGGTCGTGCCCGAACGCTCTCACAGGGAAGCTTCTTCTGTGAAAGAAGAAAAGAGTTCGGAAATAAAGACTGTAATACCGGAAGAATTCAGACCTAAAATTGTGACGAAGGGTCGGATCGATCTGGACAGACCGCATAAAAAAGTGCAGGAGGTGCAGCATCAGCCTGTTTCCGTTCCTGTGGAAAAGAAAGTGGAGAAGCCTGTGGAGGCGGCCACTGCTGCAAAAACTGCTGATGCTCCGGTTGAGGAGGTGAAAACCCCCGAAGTAAAGGCACCTGAGGTGGAAATGCCTGAAGTGAAAATCCCGGAAATGAAACAGCAGCCAGAGGAGATAAAAGAAGAAAAAGTTATAGTAGTGGAAAAGGAACCAGCAGAAGTGATGAAACCGGAGCCTGTACAGGAGCCGAAAACTGCAAATGTAGAGTCAACGACTGCGACGACTGCAGAACCGGCGGCATCTGCCGGCAACGATTCTGACGAGGGATTATTCCGGTTGAATACTCCGAAGTTCGAGTCGAAAATCAAGGTGACAGGGAAGATAGATCTGAACGCGTTGAATCAGTCTACCCGTCCGAAGAAAAAGACGAAGGAGGAACGCAAGAAAGAGCGGGAAGACAAGCGCGAGAAGTTCGCCGGTAACAAAGCGGGGCAACAGTCGGGTAACGGGCTTTTCAATAAAGGACCGAAAGACGGAACGGCAAGACCAGGTGCTCCTGTCAAACCGGGAGAAGGCGGTACGGATGCAAAGAAAAAACGTAACCGTATCAAGAAAGACCGCGTAGATGTGAACAATACGCCGGGAACTAATGCACGCCCGTCACGTCCGAACGATGATCGCAAGCCGCGCCTACGCAAGCCGGTGAAGGCGGAAATCAGCGAGGAAGATGTACAGAAGCAGGTAAAGGAAACCTTGGCCCGTCTGACCAACAAGGGAAATAAGAATAATAAAGGTGCCAAGTACCGTCGCGACAAACGCGATGCCATCCAGAAGCGTGAACACGAACTGATGGAACAGGAAGAAATGGAAAGCAAGGTGTTGAAGCTGACGGAGTTTGTGACTGCCAATGACCTTGCCAACATGATGGACGTTCCTGTGACGCAGGTTATCGGTACTTGTATGAGTATCGGTATCATGGTTTCCATTAACCAGCGTCTGGATGCGGAAACAATTAATATCGTAGCTGAAGAATTCGGTTTCCAGACCGAATATGTAAGTGCCGAAGTGGTGGAAGCCATCAAGGCCGACGAAGAAGACGACAACGAAGAAGACTGGGTGGCGCGTCCTCCTATCGTGACTGTGATGGGACACGTTGACCACGGTAAGACCTCTTTGTTGGATAATATCCGTAATGCAAACGTAATTGCCGGTGAGGCAGGAGGTATCACGCAGCACATCGGTGCTTACAACGTGAAGTTGCAGAGCGGGCGTCGTATCACGTTCCTGGATACGCCGGGCCATGAGGCTTTTACCGCCATGCGTGCCCGTGGTGCCAAGGTGACGGATATCGCGATTATCATTGTGGCTGCCGACGATAATGTCATGCCACAGACTGTCGAAGCGATCAACCATGCTTCGGCTGCTGGTGTACCTATCGTATTTGCTATCAATAAGATCGACAAGCCTCATGCCAATCCTGACAAGATCAAGGAGGAACTGGCTAACATGAATTATTTGGTTGAAGACTGGGGAGGTAAGTACCAGAGCCAGGAAATTTCAGCCAAGAAAGGTATCGGTGTGGAGGACTTGTTGGAAAAAGTATTGTTGGAAGCCGATTTGCTCGACTTGAAGGCTAATCCGAAGAGACGTGCTGTTGGTTCCATCATCGAATCTTCACTTGACAAAGGACGTGGATATGTTTCTACCGTGTTGGTTGAAAACGGAACACTGAAGGTCGGTGACATCGTACTGGCCGGAACCCATTTCGGTCGCGTAAAAGCGATGTTCAACGAACGTAACCAGCGTATCGAAAAGGCTGGTCCTTCCGAACCGGCTCTGATCCTCGGTCTGAACGGTGCTCCGCAGGCTGGCGATACGTTCAACGTACTGGAAACAGACCAGGAAGCCCGCGAAATTGCCAACCGTCGCGAACAGTTGCAGCGTGAGTTGGGCCTACGTACGCAGAAGATGCTTACGCTGGATGATATCGGTCGCCGTATCGCAGTCGGAAACTTCCAAGAACTGAACGTGATTGTGAAGGGTGACGTGGACGGTTCCGTAGAAGCGTTGTCAGACTCCCTGATCCGTCTGTCTACAGAGGAAATCCAGGTGAACGTGATCCACAAGGCTGTCGGTCAGATCTCCGAATCGGATGTCGTACTGGCTGCCGCTTCTGATGCGATTATTATCGGATTCCAGGTGCGCCCGGCATTGCCTGCACGCCGCCTGGCAGAGAAAGAGGGAGTTGAAATCCGTCTGTACTCGATTATCTATGATGCGAACGAAGAAGTGAAGAGCGCTATGGAAGGTATGCTTTCACCGGAAATCAAGGAAGAGATCACTGCGAACGTGGAAGTGCTTCAGGTCTTCAAGATCACGAAAGTGGGTACGATTGCCGGGTGTATGGTACGTGAAGGTAAGATCAAGCGTTCGAACAAGGTGCGCGTGATCCGTGACGGTATCGTGGTTCATTCCGGAGAGTTGGAATCTTTGAAACGTTTCAAGGATGATGTGAAGGAAGTGGTTGCCGGTTTGGATTGTGGTTTGAACATTGTCAACTACAATGATATTCAGGTTGGTGATATCATCGAGGCATACGAAGAAACGGAAATCAAGAAGACATTGTAAACATGAACTGGTTGGACATTACATTGCTATGTCTGGCAGGAATAGGATTTGTGAAAGGCCTGTTTGATGGAGTCATCAAACAGGTTGTTTCGCTTATAGCCCTTTTGGTCGGGATCTTTTTTTGTACGAAGGCGGCACTTTGGCTGCGTGGATATATATTGGCATTGGGCTGGTTTCCCGAACAAGGAGTGACGGTGCTCAGCTACGTGGCGGGTTTCCTGTTGATCGTGGGTGTCATATTGCTGGCGGGTGAGATTCTGACTCGTGTCGTGGGAGCGACGCCGTTGAGCGTCCTGAACCATTTGGTGGGTGGTGTCTTGGGGCTTTGCTTTATGATGGCGTTTGTCAGCCTTCTGCTGAACAGTATGGAGATGATAGACAAGGGATCGGTCCTGATCCCGCGTCAGGCAAAGGTCGAATCCCGTTTTTATAATTCAGTCAAAGAAATAATCCCAACCATTTACTTCCAAAATTTGTTTTTTAAGGAGGAATAGGTTTCATAATTTGAACAATATATTTAATGTATAATGGAAGATTCAAACGACATACTAAATGAGGTGACGACCGGTGATTATAAGTACGGATTCGTTACCGATATAGATACGGAGGTGATTCATCGCGGATTGGATGAAGAGACTGTTCGTATTATTTCCGCCAAGAAGAATGAACCGGAATGGCTGCTTGAGTTCCGCTTGAAAGCCTTCCGCCATTGGCAGACACTGGAGATGCCGACATGGCCTCACCTGAATATCCCGCCGATCGACTATCAAGATATCATCTACTATGCCGCTCCGAAGAAGAAGGAAGGCCCGAAGAGCCTGGATGAGGTCGATCCGGAACTGATGAAGACTTTCGACAAACTGGGTATTCCTCTGCACGAACGTGCGCAGCTTAGCGGGATGGCGGTCGATGCAGTGATGGACAGCGTCTCCGTAAAGACAACATTCAAGGAGACGCTTGCTGAGAAGGGCATTATCTTCTGTTCTTTCAGCGAAGCCGTCCAGCATCATCCCGATTTGGTCCAGAAATATCTGGGAAGCGTGGTCAGTTATCGTGATAATTTCTTTGCCGCATTGAATTCGGCGGTGTTTTCGGACGGTTCGTTTGTCTATATCCCGAAAGGCGTGCGTTGTCCGATGGAGCTTTCTACCTATTTCCGTATCAATGCGGCCAATACCGGACAGTTCGAACGTACATTGATTGTGGCGGATGATGAAGCCTATGTCAGTTACCTTGAAGGTTGTACCGCCCCGATGCGCGATGAGAACCAGCTTCATGCGGCTATCGTCGAAATCGTAGCGCATGAACGGGCCGAAGTGAAATATTCCACCGTTCAGAACTGGTATCCGGGTGACAAGGATGGAAAGGGAGGTATCTACAACTTCGTGACTAAACGCGGACTGTGCAAGGGCGAAGGGAGCAAGATCTCTTGGACACAGGTGGAGACTGGTTCCGCTATTACCTGGAAATACCCAAGCTGTATTCTGGCCGGTGATAATTCGGTAGGCGAGTTCTACTCGGTGGCCGTCACCAACAATTACCAGCAGGCCGACACCGGTACGAAGATGATCCACCTTGGACGGAATACTCGCAGTACGATCGTCTCGAAAGGTATCTCCGCCGGGCATAGCCAGAACAGCTATCGCGGCTTGGTGAAAGTTTCTCCCCGTGCCGAAGGCGCCCGTAATCATAGCCAGTGCGACAGCCTGTTGCTTAGTTCGACTTGCGGTGCCCATACCTTCCCCTATGCCGATATCCAGAACGAGACGGCGGTAGTGGAACACGAAGCGACGACGAGCAAGATCAGCGAAGAACAGTTGTTCTATTGCCGGCAGCGCGGTATCTCGGTCGAGGAAGCTGTCGGTCTGATCGTCAACGGGTATGCCCGCGAGGTAATGAACAAGCTCCCTATGGAGTTTGCCGTGGAGGCACAGAAGCTGCTGACTATTTCTTTAGAAGGAAGCGTAGGATGATTTTATGATTTATGATTTATGATTTATGCGTCGATGATAAATCATAAATCATAAATCATAAATCGCATAAATCATAAATTATAAAGTCATGTTAGAGATAAAGAACTTACATGCCAATATCAATGGCAAAGAGATATTGAAAGGAATCAACCTTTCTGTCAAGGCGGGTGAGGTACACGCCATCATGGGGCCGAACGGTTCCGGGAAAAGTACCTTGAGCAGTGTGTTGGTCGGTAATCCGGCATTCGAAGTAACGGAAGGGGAGGTGATCTTCAACGGTAAGAGCCTGTTGGATCTCGAACCGGAAGACCGTAGCCGTGAAGGTATTTTCCTGAGTTTCCAGTATCCGGTGGAGATTCCGGGAGTCAGCATGGTGAACTTCATGCGTGCCGCCTTGAACGAACATCGTAAATATAAAGGGCTGGAACCTGTTTCGGCTACCGACTTCCTGAAGCTGATGCGCGAGAAGCGTGCGATTGTGGAATTGGACAATAAGCTGGCGAGCCGCAGCGTGAACGAAGGTTTTTCGGGTGGTGAGAAGAAGCGGAACGAAATCTTCCAGATGGCAATGCTCGAACCGAAGCTGGCGATTCTCGATGAGACGGATAGCGGTCTGGATATCGATGCCCTCCGCATCGTGGCAAATGGTGTCAACCAACTTCGTACGCCAGAGAATGCGGCTATCGTGATCACGCACTACCAACGTCTGCTGGATTATATCAAGCCTGACGTGGTCCATGTCCTCTACAAAGGACGTATTGTCAAAACCGCCGGTCCCGAACTGGCTCTCGAACTCGAAGAAAAAGGCTACGACTGGATCAAGAAAGAGATGGGAGAAGAATAAGAATAATTAGGCACGGATTACACGCGAAATCCGTGTAATCCATGCCAAAAAATTAGATAGTAATGAAAGCAGAACAACAATATATCGATCTTTTCACCCATTATGAGGATCTGATTTGTCGGCATGCGGCGGGGTTGATGAATTTGCCGCGTGCAGAGGCTTTGGCTGATTTGGAACGGTTGGGCTTTCCGACGGTGAAGAGTGAAGATTATAAATATACAGATGTGGCGCAGGCTTTTGCTCCGGATTACGGGGTGAATATCAATCGTCTTGATATCCCGGTCAATCCGTACGACGTGTTTCGTTGTGATGTCCCCAACCTGAGTACCTCGCTTTATTTTGTGGTGAATGATACTTTCTATGACAAGATGTTACCGAAAGCCCATCTTCCCGAAGGTGTTTATGCCGGGGGAATGCGTACTTTCATGGAAAAGTATCCCGAAGTGGCTTCCCGCTATTATGGCAAGGCGGCACCAACCGGTAAGGATGGTATCGTTGCCTTGAACACTATGTTGGCTCAGGACGGTTTTGTGGTCTATGTGCCGGAAGGTGTCGTAGTGGAGCGTCCGATCCAGTTGGTGAATATCTTCCGCAGCGATGTAGACACGATGGCGAACCGCCGTATCCTGGTGATTATGGAGCCTCGTTCGGAAGCCAAGCTGTTGGTGTGCGATCATAGCATCGACGATGTTAAGTTCTTAGCCACGCAGGTTGTCGAGATCTTTGCGGGTGAAGGTGCCTTCTTCGATTATTACGACCTCGAAGAGAGCAGCATGTCGACTACTCGTTTTGCCTCCGTGCATGTGAAGCAGGAAGCGGGAAGTAATGTTTTGGTGAATGGTATCACGCTGAATAACGGCCTTACCCGTAACAACTATTATATCGAGCTGAACGGCGAACAGGCTGAAGCGACTTTGTGCGGTATGTCGATCCTAGACAAAGAACAGCAGCTGGATACCTATAGCCATATTACGCATGCCGTACCTTATTGTACTAGCAACGAACTGTTCAAGAATGTTTTGGACGATCATGCGGTCGGTGCGTTCAGCGGCCGTATTTTAGTGAAGGAAGATGCACAGAAGACTGCGGCCTATCAGACGAACCGCAATCTTTGTGCGACCCGTGAAGCTCGCATGTACAGCAAACCTCAGTTGGAAATCTATGCCGACGATGTGAAATGTTCGCATGGCATGACCACCGGACAGTTGGACGAAACTGCTTTGTTCTATATGCAGAGCCGCGGCATTCCTCGTGACGAGGCACGCATGTTGTTAAGCGTAGCTTTCACCGCGGACGTGATCGATTACGTACGTCTGGATGCTTTGAAAGACCGTTTGCATAAATTAGTAGAAAAACGTTTTCGTGGAGAACTGGCGAGATGTGCCGGTTGCCGGATTTGTAAATAAGAATAACATATGCAATTGACTCATATCGCTATCTGGACGAACGAACTGGAACGTTCGCGTGATTTCTATATCAAGTATTTCAACGGGAAAAGCAACGAGAAGTATGTGAATCCGAAGAAAGGCTTTGCCTCTTATTTCGTCACTTTCGAGGGAGGGGCTTCACTTGAAATCATGCAGCGGACCGATATTACCAAAGAAACGGCAGATGTCTTCATCGGACTTGCCCATTTTGCCTTTTCTACCGGATCGAAAGAGAAGGTGGATGCCATGATCGAACAATTCCGTTCGGACGGTTACAAGATCGTAGGCGAGCCGCGTATTACTGGTGACGGTTATTATGAAGGAGCTGTTTTGGATCCGGATGGTAACATTGTTGAGGTGATCGCTTGACGGAAACGTACCGGGATTGATATTACCAGACGCAGATAAATACGGAAGGGCGCTGAGTTATGCGGACATCATTGGTAAGATAAGTCCGCATGATTCTGCGCTCTTTTGTTTTCGGTACTCAGTAAAGCCAGACAGCCGTGTATGGGCGGAAAGGCCGGATCAGTTCATATAGGATAAGAATACCAACAGAGGTATGTAGTCTTTCAGATTGACATGTAACTTTTTCAGAGCCTGGGCGATATGGTATTCCACGCCTTTGGTTGTCATACCGAGTGTTTCTGCGATCTCTTTGTAAGGTTTGTTTTCGTAGCGACTCATGATGAAGATACGGCGGGTCTGTTCCGGCAGGGAGGCCAATGTCTTGTTCACGATTTCTTGTGCTTCGGCTGTAAACAGTTCTTCCGGATTGCAGGCTTCGAGGGTGGAGATGCGGGTGTTCAGTTCCCATTCGGCATGATTCTTCAGATGTTCGCTGGCATCTTCCCTGACTTGTATATGTTGCAGGTAGTTGATACATTTGTTTTTGATGATCGTGAGTATATAGGCCGGAACATTGGAATCTGCCTTTAACGTGTTCCGGTTTTCCCAGTATTGCATCAGTGCCTCTATGGTGAAATCTTCGGCAACAGCTATATCCCTCACATATATATTCGCAAAGCGGATGAACCGTCCTTGATAATCTGCGAATAATTGATTGAAGGCCTTTAAATCTGCTGAATATTCCATATACCCTATCGATTAGCGCGTAAATATAATAAAATTTAAAAGAAAAGCTATATTTATTCCACGTAGATTACCTTTCCGATTTTTACCGCTTCCTTCTCTATATTGAAAATTCCTGCCCTGTGTCTGGTAGGACGGTGAGGCAGAGCAGGAATATGTAAATGATTTTTTTATGCGTCGTTCTTTATAACCCCATTGAAGGTGGAAGCGATCCGGCGGAAGAAGCCCATTCTTTATTGGGGCTATCTCCCATGACGAACGAAAGGATGCCTCCGTTCATGATGTCTTTGTGGAGGATGTAGCTCTTGTTGTATGGCTGACCGTTAAGGGTAGCCGACTGAATGTAGATATTCTTTTCCGATGCCCCTTTGGCTTCGATTGTGAATTTCTTGCCGTTTTCAAGTGTGATAACGCTTTCTTCGAATGACGGGCTGCCGATCACGTAGTAGGGCATGCCCGGACAGACCGGATAGAAGCCGACCATGCTGAAGACCAGCCAGGATGACATCTGGCCGGCATCGTCGTTGCCGGATAGTCCGTCGGGAGTCGTGAAATACTCGCGGTTGATGATATCATGTACCCATTTTTGTGTCTTCCAAGGTTCACCGGCATAAGCGAAAAGATAGGCGATGTGGTGTCCCGGCTCGTTGCCATGCCAGTAATAGTTCCCTTCGAAGAAGTTGTCCAGACGGTTGATGAAACGTTCTTTTCCGCCCATGTGCCGGATCAGTCCGGCTATGTCCTGGGGAGCATACCAGGTGTAGTGGTAAGGAGTCCCTTCACAGATGAACGAAGTGGAGGCAAACGGATCGAATGGCTCGATCCAGGTTCCGTCGGCATGGCGTCCACGGGCATAGCCTGTTTCGGGGTCGATTACGTTCCGGTAGTTTTCCGCCCGTTTGATGAGTGCTTTATAATCGTCTGTCTTGCCTAACTTCTTGGCAACCTGTGCAAGGACAAAATCATCATAGGCATATTCCAGTGTGCGGGATACTTGTTCACGACGGTGGAATGCTTCCGTTACTTGATCCTCTAACGGCACGTAATTGTATTTCAGGTAAGACTCCATTGCCCGTCGGCCTTTCCCGTCGCGATAGCTGCCGGAGTCCGGATTGGCCTCGAAAGCGTTTTTGCGCATCAGCGTGTAAGCTTCTTCATAGTCAAAACCCGGAGTGTCTTTGACGATGGCGTCTCCGATCATGGCGATGCAGTGGTCACCGATCATGGCAGCCGTGTAGCTGTTCCAGGACGGGAAGATGGGCAACCAGCCGCCCTGCTGTCCTTTTAATACGAGCGAATGTGCCATGTCTCCGTTGCGGGAAGGGGTAAGGATAGAAAACAGAGGGTGGACGGCACGGTAGGTATCCCATTGCGAGAAGTCGCAATAGTAGGTTCCGTGGTCCATCTTCATAATCTGTCCGTCACCGTCGAATCTCGGATAGGAGCCGTCCACGTCGCTGAACGCGCGGGGCAGGAAGTGTGCGTTGTAGAGAGCTGAATAGAATTTGACCTTTTCTTTTTCGTTGTTTCCTTTTACTGCGATTTGCCCCAATGCCTGGTTCCAGATGTCGGAGGATGCCTGTCGCACTTCGTTGAAGTTCCATCCCGGAATTTCGGCAGCCAAGTTTTTGCGGGCATTGTCGATGCTCGTAAAGGAAGTGGCAACTTTGACCAGTATTTTCCCCGGCTTATCGGAAGTCAGCTTTATCCAAGCTCCGACAGCATGTTTTTGTCCTTTTGCCGATTTTCGTCCGGGGGTGATCGTGGTGCTGTCCCAAACGCCATAGTCGGCAATCTCTTCATTCAGCTGAATCACGAAATGTCCGCTGAATCCGGCTTCCTTACCGTATCCTTGGTAGATGCGGTGTACGGGGTTGTAACCGGTAATTTCTTTTTTCTCCGGATCGATTTCGACGAAGGCGACACCTTCATCACTATTGGGTTCGATCACGATGTAGTGGTCGCCATCCTGTTCGAAGCTGAATTGCATGATGCCTGCACGGGAGAGTCCGGTCAATTCGGCATGGATGTCATAGTCGTTCAAGTCGACCGAATAATAGGAGGGAGTTGCTGTTTCCTGAGTGTGATCGAAAGTGGAGGCGCGTTTGACCGGGTCTATTTCGAGCTTATTGCTGAGCGGCATAATTGTGATGCTGCCGTAGTCTTGTGTACAGGAGCCGTTCATCCAGTGGCTGGCCCGGAATCCCTGGATTGCATCCTGGAAATAATAGTAGGGAGGATGACATTTCTGTTCGGTCGCCTGTGTCTGTGCCACCCAGTTGGTCATACCGTGTGGAACCCCGACTGCCGGCATGATTTGTCCGCGTTCTTCCGTCGAGTTCTTGTCTTTTCCTTGTACGATGCGGATATCTGTACCGATCAGCGGGTCTACATATTTTTCAAATTTATTTTCCTGTTGGTTGCATGAGAATAAACACAACGTACTTAATAAAATTGTCCAGCTCTTCATGTTATATTATTTTAGGTATGCTGTAAAGATAGAAAAAAAGCAGAAAAGTGTATCAAAACTATCCTTTGTTCCCGCGCTTGACGCGGGATCGCATTATATCAAGCGCGGGGACAAGGGGATTTTGATACACTTTTGAGTGTATATTTGCTTGCTGTAATAGTTTGAAGTGAATCCTAAAAGCTTAGATATAAAACTTTTAGAGTTTACTTCTTTATCCAGATTAGGCTTTATTTTTCAATGAATATCTTTATTCATTAATTGAGCCCAAATATTTCCTGGATAGAGCTGAAGAGCTTGAGTAAAGTCATTTTTTGCTGCTGACGGATTATTTTGTAGGAGATGTATCAAGCCGGAATAATAGGAGATATTGCTCTGTTGTACGTTTTGGTTGGCTTCACCGAATTTAGCATATGAATCCGTTGGATTTCGCAGTATACGTTCCAGTGTTTTTTGCATATTACTTAGAGCTACATCTGCTTCTCCATTTCTGTTTAGTTTCCTGAGAGATTTTATTTTATAGTAATTTAAATCTGTCAGATGGCTTCTGAAGTGTGTGTCAGCAGATTTTTCGAAACATATCTTAGCTTTATCTGTTTGCTTCATTGCTTCGTATGCAATGCCGGATAAATAATAGATCTTGGCTTCGTAACCGCCATTGGGTGAAGGTGCTACTTCCAAATTGGACGGATATTGATTGGCAAGGTCAAATTCTCGGATCGCTTCTTTGTACTGTTTTCTTTTCAGAAATTGCATCCCTTTCAATATATGTGAATCGGCGTAAATATCGTGTACTTGTCCGCCTCCTTCCCATAAATGAAAATGTCTGGTATTCAGTATTTTTATTGATTTGTCATATTTTGATTCGGCATTATAGAGTGTAAGCAATCGCATCACGGCATCGTCATGTTTCATGACGGTTTTCAAGTGGGATTCCAGTCTTTTTAGTCGTTGGTCTGTCGGGATGTTTGCTTGCTCATATATTTTGTCCGATTCTGTCAATAATAGTGGATCATTTGGATTGGCATTGATTGCTCTATCATAATATTTTATGGATTTTTCCAAGTCGTTTAGGCATCCATATCCGAAGCCTACATTACGTGCTGCAATAGCAAAAGATGGATCAGTTTCTGTTGCGTGTAACCAATGTTCGAGACCACTTTCTTTCTGTCCGAGAAAATAGAGTAAATTACCCAAATGATAGTGAAGGAGCGCATCGTCTGGTCTTTTTTGTAATAGCGTTTTGAAAAGAGCTATTTCTTCAATCCGGAAAGGATAATTGTTTAATGGTGATAACGATCTTGCTTTATCTAAACAAGTTTGGAATTCGATTGAGTTTTTGCTTTTTAGTAGATTATATGCCTTGTAATAATAAAGCAAAGGATTAGAAGCATAAGGTTCACCTAAAGAAATAGCACTGTTCAGCAAAGTAAGTGCGTCTTCTGTTGCTCCGATAGTCATGTAATTGTTCACAACTTCCAGTAATTCTTGTATAGCTATGATTCCTTTGCTGTTATGATTCGTTCCTGCTTTTAGAAAAGAAGCACCTTGTGAAGCGGATAAGCTAGCTTCGGCTGCACTCCAGTAATCAAGCGGATCAATCTGTTGGATATAGTGGATCGTTTCCTGTGCCTCTTCTTTCTTATCTTGCATCCTGAGAATATATGCTTTGAGAGTAAGTGCTTGTAAGTCACGTCCTCCAACGTAAAGTGATTGGGTGATCATGTCCATCGCTTGTTTGTAATCCTTATCTTTGACAGCCAAGACGGCTAGCTCATAGAAAGAGCGATGTTTGAAGTCTGGAGTCCAGGTTGCAGCCCAATAAGCATCAGTTGCCTTACTGATCTTGCCTGTCATTTGATATAAATACCCCAGATAGTAGAGGGCTTCTGTATTCTTTACCGTTGTATAGTCGTGGGACAAGCGTGCCTGAGCACGTAATAGGTGCTGTTCTGCTTTTTCCCACTTTCCCTGGCGAATATAATGTTTTCCTATTTCGATGTTTACACGTGCATCCATTGAGTCACGTAAAAGAGCCTCGTTGTAAAAATCCATATAATCCAGACGGGCATTGTTGAACTGGTCGATGCGAAGACCTGCCAGATAGAGTTCTTCGTTTGTTTTGTATTCTTTGACAGGTTTGGTTCCGTCGATAACTTTTGGCAGTTTTTTTTCTTCCTGTACGATCGGACGGTAATCGACTAACAAGTTGTCTTTTGCATCGTAAAGTGCAGTGTAGAGCATCGAGGGGATTAAGGAATCAGGCACGGCTATTTGATCAAGAAAATATTTGTCTGGATCAATGTTGACCTGTTTATCCAGTATTATCTGATTTTTATATTTTACGACAACGCGGGCGTTTTTGTATGAAGTAGTTGTACAATAACCTATACGGTAGTTGTTGCCTTCAGTTGGTTCAAAGTTTACGGCTGCGTCTTTCGTTGCATTTTTTACGCCTTTGATACCTTTTATCGGATACCAGATTTGACTGAATTCACGGATTTCACCTGGATTTATCCAACTGTAATCAGGTTGGTTATCGGAGTAACCGCCTACCATCAACTCAAGGTAATGTCCGTCGTTGTCGGATAGTATTTTGTTCCACATTTCGCCGTTTGCATTGTTCCCCCATAAGAAAAATTTCTTTCCGGGGACGATATGCCGATTGGCTACGTGTACTGTTCCTGCATCTTTTCCATAGTCATAGCCCGCGAGGAAAGACATTTCACTACCCCAGGCAAAAATAGAACGGGAGTTTCCCGTAAAGTTTTTCCACCAAGATAAATTGGCATTTTTTCCGCTGCCGAGGTTCGCTTCTCCGATCGGCCAATTTGTGAAGTATACTTTATGATGATCGGCACCAAATTGTACGTCAGGTGGAAATATCACTTGATATTGATCGTTACAATGGACGGATACATTAGCCCAATATAACATCGATTGGATCATCGGGGTTGGGTTAATCACTTTGATTTTGGCTTCTACCCAAGAACGGTTAGGATATACTGATATACCTATCGACCATTTTAGTCGATGACGCAATTCTGTCTCTCCTACCCAGATGGTTTTGCTTCCGTCTTCATTTTCTTTCATTGTCCAATTGATAGGCATATAGCTGCTGGCACGATGATGATCGGGAATATTCCACTCGACACCACCTGAAAGCCATGCTCCCAACATGCCAATCAAGGCCGGTTTTATTCCTGTTTGGGTGTAGAAAAAAGGATAATCGTTTGTTTTGTCGGAGGCTGCAAAGATACGGCCTCCGATCTCTGGAAGAATAGCAATGTCTACGTACTGATTGTTCAACCGGAGTACATTATAATCCTTTTCAATTTTCTTTTCTGTTAGGATATCATAAAGGGGATAAGGGTAAATATATCCTTCTGCTCCTTGATAAACACGACCAGTAAAAAAAATCGGATCGATTTCCGGGGCACCGATTTGATAGGTTGGTATTTTCTCTGTTACAGATTTCATGTGAACCTCTTGAGCCAAAAGAGGAGTTGCACATAACAATAACGCTGATAGAAATTTAGAATTCATGGTGTCACAACTTTAATTTATTATTAAGTATGCATAATAGGATGATTTTGAGGGGATAAAGAACTGCTCGAGATTTATTCCCGAACAGTTCTCAACAAGTTGCATTTTGACTAATACCGTAATTTGAAAGGTAAATTCATCGAGTCAAATTAGGATTCAGTTGGGTGTCGGATGCTGGATATGGCAGATAAATGGATTTTTCACCTTGCCAGGTAAGAGAAGCCGGCAATTCCACTTTTTCCTTTCGCATAACGCCAGGAGCTACTTCGATAGCTGTGTTGGCTTTACGTTCATTGAATGCCTGTTCTAGTAATTCCATACGCATCTGGTCATCGCGACGGGTTACCAAAGCAACAAAGTAGCCAGCTACTTCCCAACCGTGTTCTTTCAAGGCTGCATTAGCAAAAGCTTCACCGCTCATACCTGATTGTAGTGGTTCTAAACCGGCGCGTTCACGTACTTGGTTTATACATTCATAAGCCATTGCGTTCGGTGTGCCATCGGCACGAGCCTGTGCTTCGGCATACCATAGTAATACTTCCGAATAACGAATCAGACGATGGCGGTGATCGTTGGTCATTAAGGAGGTATTGGCTGGTTTTGTATAATCATAATCCCCACCGTCTTCACTGATGGTAAAAGCGCAGAACATGGGTTGTTGTTCTGGAATACTTTCATCCCACCAATCCAACAATTTGCCTCCTTCTTTGTTACCCTCTAGAATCTTTGGGTTGTAGGTTGCATCTTTTCTAGGACCGGAAGGAAATTCTTTCCAAAATTTGATTTCTCCTAATGCATCTCCCCATCCGGTAAGTGATTCGAATAAGTGGCTATTTGTCATCTGTGAATCTTCTGACCAAGTTCCGACAGCACTGGAAAAATTGATGCCGACTACTGTTTCATTCGTATAATTATGACTTGGAGCATATACATACTTATATTCCGGCTCTAAAATATATTCATATGTTCCGCCATTTACACCGTCAATAACCGCTTTTGCCTGTTCTGCAGCGGATGCATAATATTGTGTCTGTTTTAAAGGCCAGCCTGCCATTGCCATATAGACGGCAGCCAGCGTTGCTTGAGCAGCCTGCTTGGTAATGAAGATGTTGGCCCCTTGATATTTCTGGGGAGGTTTGGAGTAATCGGTCGGAAGCGTAGTAACGCAGTCTTGTAAATCTTTGACAATTTGATCATAGATCTCTTGTATGCTGGCTAAAGGACGTTCGTAGTTGACTTCGGTGTCTAAAATCAGAGGAACGGCTCCCCAACGACGAACTAACCAGAAATAATGTACTGCACGCCAATATTTGGCCTGACCTAATGCAATATTTATTTCTTCTGGAGTTGTAGGCGTTTTAGCGCCATTCTCTATGATATAATTGGCCGCTTTGATCACGACATATGAGGTAGACCAAGCTGCTTCTACTCCTTTGTTGGCATCTGAACCTCGGAAGGCATCTATTTCTGCGTAAGCTTGTTTGTTACTGCCTGGGTTAGCTGTTACATCGTCACCTAACCAAGAAGGAATTGTTGGATTGGTATTGGTCTGTGTTAAACAGACATTTTTGTATAGCGCATAAGTTGCCATTGTCAATTCATCTTGTGTTGAGAAAAAAGTTCCCGGTGTAAGTTTGCCTTTTGGATCTTCGTCAAGAAAATCATTACATGAGCTTGACAACATGGCTATGCCTAAAGTATATAATATATATTTTGCTTTCATGATAATTATGCTTTATTTTAGTTAGAAATTCATGCGAACTCCGAATGTATATGAACGAGTTAACGGATAAGCTCCAAGATCGATACCATCGTTTACATCCACACTGCCTGTACCTGTATCTACAAATGAAATACCAGCTGGATCCATTCCTTTATAGTTGGTTATAGTGAATAAATTCTGACAACTAAATGTAAAGCGGAGATCTGCAAATTTGGAGACTGCTTTTGGTAGATTGTATGACAGGCTGATATTGTCTAGCCGGAAATAATTTGCTGATTCCAAATATTTTGTAGATGTTGCAGCTGCTTGATAATTATTACCTTTAACATTTACGGAAGGATAGCGGGCTGATTGTCCTTTTGTATCGAAATTATCATTCAAATACTCTTTAAGAGTGATGAAAGCAAAGTCACCAGTCATGGAGGTACCGGTATAACGTACCATATTGAAACGTTCAGCTCCGAATGAGCCAGTAAAGAATATGTTCAAGTCCCAATTTTTCCAGTGTAAGCTATTGTTCCATCCCAAAGTGAAATCTGGAGTGGCTTTACCAATAAAGGTACGGTCTTTGCTATCGATTATGCCATCCTTGTTCCGATCAACGAATGAGTCATTACCTGCTGCATCCAATCCAGTCCATTCATAACCGTAGAATGCACCGATCGGTTGTCCTACTGCTATACGGGTGACACCATCTGTGGAAAACATTCCGCTAGCGATATTCGCACCTTGGATAAAGTCCAAACCCGCCAGATCTTTTACTTCATTCTTTAAATAAGTACCGTTAAAGTTCGTATTCCAACTGAAATCTGAGCTTTCGAAAATATTTGCATTGATAGAAAAGTCAATACCACGATTGCTGATTTCAGCGGCATTCACCCAGTAAGAACCTCCACCGTCATAATTTGGAATTGTTCGTTTTAGTAGACCGTCTTTTGTCCGTTTGTCAAAATAGTCGAAAGATATATTCAATCGGCTATTCAAAATGGAAAAATCTAAACCTACGTCGAATTGGTGAGTCGTTTCCCATGATAAATCAGGTGTTGCAACAGTTTGTCCAATCCAATATCCTGTATAATAAGCGTTTCCTCCGAATGCATACATGGCTTGAGTCATTAATCCCAATGTTTCGTACGGATCGATGGCTTGGCTGCCGATCAAACCGTAGCTGGCGCGTATCTTGAGGTCTTGTATGAAATTCTGATGTTGCATAAAGTTCTCATTGCCCATTGACCAAGCGGCTGCAATTGAAGGAAACCAACCCCATTTATTGTTGAAAAACTTCGATGAGCCGTCGGCACGAATCGTTCCGGTCAGCATGTAACGGTCTTTGTAGTTATACATTACACGACCTACGCCAGACATCAGAGCCCATTTTGAATAATCGTTTTTCGCATTGCGGGTGCCGGCCATTTCTACATTCCACCATCCCACGCTTTCTGTCATCAGATTATTCCCACTGATATTCATATAGCGGTATTCTGATTGTGTAGCTTCGTAAACGGCAGTAGCAGTCAAAGCATGGTCGCCCCATTTACCGTTGTAGGTTAAGTTATTTGTCGTTTGTAAAGTCATTCGGTACGCATCATTGTTACTCATACTGCTTGAACTGGATACTTTTGTGGTAGCGAAAGAGTAATTTTTTACATCGTTGTAATCAATACCGTTGCTAGTCGTAAAAGTTAAACCAGGCAAAATGTTGAATTTTAAGTCTATATGAGCATTGACGATATCTCTCATTGATTCTCCGATTTGCTCATTAAGCAGACCTACCGGATTCAATTGGGTGATAGCACTGTATGGGTCACGTGTATAGGTGCCATCTTCATTCATGATTCCGAGTACCGGTGCATAATTCATTGCTATATTGACAATATTACCTTTTGCTGCGCTGAAATCGGCACTTCTCTTCACATTGTGAGATGCATTTACATCGGCCGTTAGGTGTAACCAGTCTGTCAGCTGAGAAGTAATATTGGCACGTGCCTGATAACGTTTGTTTGTATTTTCTTTGACAACACCTTCCTGTCCGACGTAGTTACCAGAAATAATATACTGGATTTTATCACTACCCCCTGAAAGAGTTAGTTTGTAATCCTGTGTGATGCCATTTTGAAAGATTTCGTCCAGCCAGTCTGTACCTGCTGTTCCGTTTTGAAATGCGGACAACTGTTCAGGTGAGAATGTCTCTTTCCGATATGTATTATATAGTGTTGCAAACTCATATGGATTGAGGGTTTCGTAACGTTTGGCTACAGTACCGACACCAATTTGTGCATCAAACATGATTTGACGGACATTTGCTTTACCGGTTTTTGTCGTGATTAGAACGACCCCATTTGCACCACGGGAACCATAAATGGCTGTAGAAGAGGCATCTTTTAATATTTGCATGGACTGAATGTCTTCCGGATTCAAACCTGTCAGACCACTTTCACGAACGATACCGTCAATTACATACAAAGGATCGTTACTGCGATTGATAGAACCGGAACCACGGACGCGAATCTTAACAGTTCCACCAGGTACACCGCTGCTCTGTACTTGAACGCCTGACACCCGACCTTGCAAAGCGTCTGATATCTGTGTGATCGGCTGATCTTTGAATGCCTTATTGTCCAAAACTGCTACAGAGCCTGCTAAATCGGCCTTACGAACTGTACCGTAACCTACAACAACGACTTCGTCGAGTGATTGATTATCTTCTTTCAACATAATGTTATAAGAAGACTGGTTGTTAACTGTAATTTCTTGTGGAAGATAACCGATATAGGAAATTTGCAGGATTGCGTTGGCAGGAACATTTTCCAGGGTAAATTTTCCATCTAGGTCACTGATTGTTCCGTTGGTCGTTCCTTTGATAACAATGTTAGCACCAGTAACAGGCCCCATATTATCTCTTACAATACCTGAAATTGTACGTGTGTCTTTTTGATTTGTTTTAGTATTTACAGGTGTTTCTTTTTTAGAAATGATTATCTGACGGTCAGATATGGAATAATTATTTTCCGTGTTGGAAAATAATTGATCAAGGATAGTCTCTATTTTCTGTTCTTTTACATTGATAGATACTTTACGGTTCAGATCAATAGATTTGTCTAGGTAAAAGAAGATAAATTCGCTGTTGTTTTCTATTTCGTTAATAATTTCTTTAATCGTTTTGTTTTCGTAGTTCATAGAGAATGATGCTTCTTGAGAATATGTTTCTGAAGCAAAACATGATCCTGTTGTCAAGAGTGCAAAAAGTAGAACCTTAATTCCGCAACATAATTGATAATTATTTTTATAAGTTCCTGAGCAACATTTTGTTGCCCAGGTTTTTGCCATGTCAGCGTTTTCACTTACCTTAGTGTTGCGAATCCAAAGACAAAGAAAA
>ENA-OQKY01001006-OQKY01001006.1-human-gut-metagenome-genome-assembly--contig:-NODE-1006-length-19671-cov-2.176729_pt1 | contig 19671 bp, 17 predicted proteins | sample MGYA00242652_ERZ504805 | MGnify/ENA primary metagenome ERZ504805 (study PRJEB26092, sample SAMD00036400) | human gut metagenome | host: Homo sapiens | study: EMG produced TPA metagenomics assembly of... | reverse complement strand
GCCGACCTGTCCGTCTTCCACGGAGCCGTGTTGGCGTGGGAACGGGGCGTTCAGCGCGTCCGGGGAAACGCCGTTGCCCGGGGGAGGCTCGTCCGGGTCGTCGAGCGGCCCGATGAGACGCTTTGAGTGCTGGCTGGCCACTGCCGCAAAGCGGCGCGATTGGCTGCTCTCGGTCAGCTGCTTTCCGAACACCGTCCACCAGTAGCCGCGCTCCTCCGAGAAGCAGGCGCCCGCCGCAGCGTTCGCGTCGTCCTCGCGCGCGAAACGCTTCCCCAGCGCATCCACGATGACCGTGGGGCCGAACAAGCCCCAGGCGGTCGCCTGCGGCAAGCTGCCGGTAAGCGGCGCAGCCTTGTCCATGTTCACCAGCTGACCGCCCAAAAGCGCGCACAGCTGCTGACCCTCGCCCATGGAGGCGACGGTGTAGCACCCCACGCGCTCATAATCGGGCGTATGCTCATGCACGAGCGGCTGGCTGCTGGCGAACCCGCCTGTCGCGACAACGATGCGCCGAGCCCGCACGTCGAGCACCGATGCGCCCGACCCTGCATAGAAACGCATCCCGCACGCCGCGCCGTCCTCATCCAAAATGAACGCGACCGCCCGATGGCCCGTAGAAAACGTGGCGCCTTTCGCCGTGAGGGCGTCTCGCAGCGGCATCATAATGCTCTGCATGTCACCGAGGCCGTTCTTGGGCAGCATGATAGCCGCATTCACCTTGCCGTCCACGAAGGTTTTCGGATCGGCGAACTGCGCCCCGTAATCGGATGCCAGGCGATTCGCCCACTCGGTGGCCGCGAAGAACAGGGTCTTTGCGAAATCAAGATCATCGTCGCCTGCAGCGCTCAACTCCTTTTTGCGCGCCCCCCATGCCTCGTCAACCGTCGCATTCACGCCCTCATCCTGCTGCGCAGTCGTGCCGGCGATGCGCATAACGCCGTTCGACTCGTAGCTTTCGCCACCCAACAGATCAAGTTTCTCGACCACCATAACGGAGCGCTTCGCCTCGAGCGGATCCATGGCGGCAGACAACCCCGCTACCCCGCTGCCCACGATAAACACATCCACGTCAGCATCGAAGGCGATGGGCGGCTGCCCCATTACGCTTGATTGACCAGCGGTTTCGTTGGCTTTGTTCGTCGCCGCCAGAGGATTGTCCGGCAGCTTTCCCGCCTCACATGCGCCGAGGGTTCCGCCCACGGCCAATACCGCAGCGGACAAGCCTGCAAGTTTGAAGAACGAACGACGCTCCACGACGGACGACCTCCTTGGCGACGGAAACGGAAACGAACGGCCTCAGAGTATAGTGACGCGAAAACGTTTTGTCGTGAGGCGCCGACATGCCGTCACGCAATCTGCGCAATGGAGACTGCGAAACGAGCCCAGCGTGCCAAGGGAGGTGCCAAGGGGACGCTACTCGTAGAACGTGGCGTCGGGGCACGGGGGCTCCAAAGCTCGCTTGAATGCGGTCGCGCGCACCGTTCGCAGCACGCGCTCGACGTCGGCCGCATCGAACCCTTCGGACACCAACGCTGCGGCATCCAAGCCACGATCCACATGCGCTTTCAACAATCGATCGAGCGTCGGGTAATCGATGCCCATGCTCTTCTCGTCTTCCTGGTCGGGTGAGAGCTCGGCGCTGGGCGGCTTTACGAACACATGCTCGGGAATAGGCGGAACCTCGCCGGCGATCTCCGCTTGTCGATTACGCCAGCGGGCGACGGCGAACACGTCGGTTTTGTACAGGCCGCCGATAGGAGCGAACGCGCCGGCCGTGTCGCCGTACAGCGTGGAATACCCCATCATGGCCTCGCTCTTGTTGCCCGTGTTCACCAGCATCCAGCCGTATGCGTTCGACAACGCCATGAGGCACACCATGCGGCAGCGCGCTTGCGTGTTCTCGGCCGCCAGACCCGAGAGCTTGCCGCCGCACGCCTCGGCAAGCGCGGCCTCGAACGCCCGATACGGTTCCGCGATGGAGACGGTGCGCGTCCGGATTCCGAGGTTGCGAGCCAGATCGAGCGCATCGTCCACCGAGTGGTCGGTGGAGTACGGGCCCGGCATGAGCACGCCGTGCACGCGATCCGCGCCCAGCGCGTCCGCACACATCACGGCGACCAAACTCGAGTCCATGCCGCCCGACAACCCGATGACGACGTCGGAGAATCCAGCGTCGTCCATGAAGCCTTTGAGCGCGTTCACGCAGAGACGATACCGTTCGCTATTCTCCACGACTCCCTCTTCCTCCATCATCATCTCGCAGATCCACCAATATCAGCGAGAAGCGCCAAGGTGCCCGAGATCGCCCGTTTCGCCAGCTGCGCCGCGCGAAGCGCAAGTCCCTTTAGGGAAGCGTGCTTTCGCACGTGAGGGAAAGCGGAAAAGGGGCGAGATCGGGCGCATTGGCGCTTCGCAGCGTCGACTTCGTTCCGACGGCTGACAAGCCGTCGGAACTAAACGGCGCGAATGCGGTTCGCCAGCCACTCGGCCCAGGAGTCCACGCCGTCGCCTTTCGTGGCGGCGATGGGGAAGATGGGGGCTTGCGGGTTGAGCTGCGTGACCGCCGCCTCGAAGGCCTCGCGGTCGAAGTTGAACACGGGCATGGTGTCCACCTTATTGAGCACCACGGCCTCGGCGACCTGGAACACGCCGGGGTACTTGAGCGGCTTGTCGTCGCCCTCAGGCACCGACAAGATCATCACCTTGGCGTTCTCGCCCAAATCGAAGTCGGTGGGGCACACGAGGTTGCCCACGTTTTCCACGATGATGAGGTCGAGGCGCTCGAGGTCCAGCACGTCCACCGCGCGCTTGATCATGGCGCTTTCCAGGTGGCACGCTCCACCCGTGTTGATTTGCACGGCGGCGATGCCCTGCGCCTTGATCTTCTCGGCATCCACGCTGCTGGCGATGTCGCCCTCGATAACGGCGATGTTGAACTCGTCGCGCAGCGCGTCGATGGTGGCCAGGATGGTGGACGTCTTGCCCGAACCGGGGCTGGCAAGCAGGTCGAGCACGAACACGTGGTTCTCGGCGAAACGCTCGCGCAGTTCGGAGGCGATCGCATCGTTCTTCTGGAGGATAGGCTGCTTCAGATCGATTTGCATGGTTAGTCCTCGTTCTCCTCGTCATCGTCGGGAATGTCCACTTCGATGCTGTCGATTTGCAGTTCGCGACCGGCGATGAGCTCGGTGGCGAAGCTGCCGCATTCCGGGCACAGCATATGGAAACGATCGTGCTCGTATTCGGCACCGCATTCCAAGCAGCGGCTTTTCGGCTTCACCATGGTGATTTGAAGCTCGGCGTCTTCGCAAAGCGTGCCTTCCGACAGAGCCTCGAACGCGAACATGAGCGCGTCTTCGATGGCCTCGGTCATCTCTCCAACCGACAGGCTCACCTTCAGCACGCGCGTCGCACCGGCCTGTTGCGCCGATGTCGTCACTGCATCCATCACGCCCGTCATGATTCCCAATTCGTGCATGGTGCTCCTTCGTGCCCGTTCCGCCTCTATCGTTCATGCTTATAGTAGCCCAAGAGTTATTCGCGCGAAGGTATCGATGCGTCAACGGCGCGAATGACTCCTAGAAAAAGCAAAAAGGCCCGTCGATCTCGACGGGCCTTCACCATCAGAATAAGGCTACTTCGATTTCTTGGCCTTCTTGATGCCGAGCTCGGCAGCGCGTTCCTCCGCCTCTTCCGCGTCAAGCTCCTCGTTCTGCTTCTTGATGCGGTTTCGCAGGACGACGCGGGCGATGAGCAAGCTGCCTTCGTACAGCACCAGCAACGCCGCGAACATGAGCAGCATGGTGATCGGCGAAGCGTCCGGCGTGGCCATAGCCGAGACGACCATGAGCACGACATACACCGTGCGCCAGCTGCCGCGCAGCTTCTTGTACGGGACGATGTCGAAGATGACGAGGTAGAACACGATGAGCGGTAGCTCGAACGCAAAGCCGAAGCCCAGCTCGAACTTGATGATCATGTCGATATAGGTCGACGCTCGCGGCACCACTTCACCCAGACCTGCAGCCTGATCCGTCAGCCACTGAAACGCGGGATCGAGAATAATGAGATAGCAGAAGATCGTGCCGAATATAAACAAGCTCACGGCCGCGGCAAACGTGGGAACGAACCACTTGCGCTCGCTCGGCTTGAGCGCCGGCAGAAAGAACGCAAGAATCTGCCATAGGATAACGGGAGAACAAGCAACGACCGAGGTCCAGATCGATATCTTGAAACGAGTCGCAAACGCCTCGAACGGATCGAGCACGATCGTGCCCGCCAACAAACCATCGGTACCCTCCGGCAGATACGGAGAAATCGGCTGAAGCAAGAACTGGCTGATAATAGGCGTTGCCATGTAGAACACGACTACGGCGATGGCAAGGCAAGCGATGATGCGCACCAGGCGCATGCGGAGCTCGCCCAGGTGATCGAATAGGGGCATTCGTGCCGGTCCGACGGGCATGGCTTACTCCCCCTTCTCGTTCTTGTTGGCCTTGGCGGCCGCTTCGGCGGCTGCCTTCCTGTTCGCCGCGCGCGTTGCAGCGGCCTTCTTCGCCGCGGCAGAGCGTGCGGCAGCCTTCTCGGCATCGGTCTTGGCCGTAGGCTTCGCAGCGCTCTTGGAAGCGGCGGCGGCTTTCGCAGCCGTCGGCTTGGTAGCCGGCTTCTTAGCGGCGGGTTTCGTGCCGTACAGCTCGTCGGGCGACGGCTTCGGCTTCGCGGCGGTCGACTCAGGCTTGGCGGCCGGCTTCGCAGTCTCCGCAGCCTTCGGCTCTTCCGGCTTGGCGAACGATCCGTCGGGCTTGGCCACCGGCTTGGCAGCAGCGGCGGTCGCCGTCGCGGCTGCGGCCGTCGTCGCAGTCGTTTCGGCAGCACCGGCCTTCTCGGCTTCGGCGGCCTTCTTGGCTGCGCGCTCCTTGTCGTAGCGAGCCTTGCGCTCGGGGAAGCTCTCGGTCTTCTCCTCCTTGTCGTCTTTGCCGATCTCGCCGACCTTCGACAGCGCCTCCAGCGGGTTCTTGCACGGCTCATCGACCGTAGGGTCGTAGACCCCCGTCTTGAGCACCCTGTTCATTTCTTCCTGTGCGCTTCTGAACTTGTTGATAGCCTCGCCCAGCGTCTTAGCCATCGCAGGCAGCTTGTCGGGTCCGAAGATCAAAAACCCGAACAGCAGAATGAGGAATAGCTCGAATCCACCTATACCAAACAAAGCAAACCCCTTTGTGCGGTTACTCTACTCTCGACTCCGCGCCCCGTGCGCGGCAACGATTCATAGTATCACAAACACTCCCCGTCGACCCGAACGAGATAGCTCTACAGAAAAAGCATGACGGATTCTCACACGGGAAACGCGAAGGGCGTCCGCAAGCGGGAGACGCTGCGAACGCCCTTCGTCATCGGGCGGAAGCTAGGAGCCGTTCCCCAGGAAGGCGAGGGCTACGGTGGGGATGCCCAACGCCAGCACGAGGATGACGCACACGACGATGGTGAATATCTTCTTCGTGCGCGCGGCCGCCTCGCGACGCTCCTTTTCCTTGCGCTCTCGCTCCTGAGCAGCGCGGATGCGCTCGCTTTTCTGCTGTGCCGTTAACTTCTGGTTCGTTCCCATAGATTACAACCTCAACTTACCGCGGATTTCGATGATGCGGGCGATGTTCCTGGCAACCTCGACGCCCACGTTCCACTTGTTCTTCTCGTACAGCGCGGTGCCGTTCACCATGGTCATGAGGATGTCGGCGCCGCTGCAGGTGTTGACCACGGCCGAAACCGGATCGGTGGTGGGCGTCTGATGCGAGCCGGACAGGTCGACCGCGATGATGTCGGCCAGCTTGCCTATTTCCAGGGAGCCGATCTTGTCGTCCAGCTTGAGCGCGCGGGCGCCGCCGATGGTGGCCATCTCCAGCATGGTGGCCGAATCCAGGAACTCGCCCACGTTCACCGCGCGCTGCACCAGCATGCCGATGCGCATCTCGGTGAGCATGTCGGTGGAGTCGGTTGCGGCCGGCGAATCGGTCCCCATGCCCAGGCGAAGGCCTGCGCGCATGAACTCGTTGATGGGAGCCACGCCCATGCCCAGCTGCGCGTTGCAGCGCGGGCACACGGCCACGGCCACGTCGTACTCTTTCAGCTTCTGCACGTCTTTGTCGTCCGCGTGCACGCAGTGGATGGCCAGCACGTTGTCGGACTCGAACGCGCCCCAGTTCAAAGCGTAGCGCACGGGCGTCGTGCCGGTGGGCAGCCACGGCGGAATCTCCACGAAGCCGCGCTTCTGGTCCATCGTGTGCACCGAGAACGGCGACGAGCCGTACTTGATGAAGTTGTACTCTTCGCGGTTGCCGGCCACGTGCATGGCGACGGGCACGTTCTCACGCCGAGCGAATTCGGACACCTTCGAGAACATGGACGGATGGCAGGCATACATAGCCGCGGGAGCCACGCCGATGGTGATGCGGTCGCCGTCAACCTCTTCGCGCCAGTGCATGATGTCGTTCTCGGCGATGCGCATGGCGTAATCGACGCGGCGCTTGTCCATGGCGCCCACCTCGCGGTAGATGACGCTGCGCATGCCCAACTTCTGCGTGGCGGTGCATGGGGCGCCGGTGGCAGGGATATCGGCGACGCAGGTAATGCCGCTGGACAGCGCTTCAAGACCCCCGAGGATAGCGGAGTCGTACCAGTCGCTCACGTCCATCTTTGCGCTTTTCTCCAACATGGCCGTGACCCACGTGGTATAGGGCACATCGTGCACGATACCGCGCATCACGGAGTTCTCGAGGTGCGTGTGCAGGTCGACGAGGCCCGGCATGATAGCCGCCTGGCCGAAATCGACCACTTCTTCGTCGGGATAGCGCAGCTTGAGCATCTCGGCCGTGCCGATGTCGCGGATGACGTTGTCGCGGACAAGCACCGCGCCCTTCTGAAACGGCTCGGACGTGATGGGAAGAATGTATTGTGCGCACAAAAGCATATCTGTCCCGCCAATCTCTTAGAATAATCGCATGATGCGTATGATAGCATTCCCGACCCGCTCTTCGGGGAAAGCACACAGGGGAATCGGCAGGCGCATGGGCAGGGTCGCTTGCTCGCGCATTGCCGCCGCCCCCGCTACGCCCGCCCGGCCAGCAGCGGGGTAACCTCGCCTTGCGCGAGCAACGCGACGCCGCGGGTGGCACGGGAAACGGTGGTGTACAGGCGACGGCGCGACAGCGGGTCGTCGGGAAACGCGCGCTCGCTGGCGTCGGGGACGATGACGTGGTCGAACTCCAGTCCCTTCGCCAGCTTGAGTGGCCCCAGCACTACGCCGCTGGCGGGCAGCGTGGCGGCCGCGTCGATGAGCGCGGGAGCCGCGTCCCCCAGCTTCTTCCGCAGCAGCTTGGCCTGATGCTTCTGCGGCACCACCACGGCAGTGAGGCCGTCGTCGCCGACCGCTTGAGCAAGAACGCGCCGCAACTCACGGTCGTAATCCTGCTCGCTTGCGCACGCGATGATCTCCAGCGCGGCGTCGGCGCGCTGGATGGACGAGATGCTCAGGCGCTCGTCATCGTCCAGCAGGCCGGCGAACAGCTGCGTGATCTCGGGGGTGGAGCGGTAGCTGGTCATGAGGCGGCACTCCTCCAGCGGGCCGCGCACCTCCCGGAACAGCGCGCGCACCTGGTCGAACGTGGCGGTGCCCGGAGCGATGGCCTGGTTCTGATCGCCCAGCAACAGGAAGTGCGCGCGCTTGAAGTAGCGCGCCAGCACGGCCAGCTGGGCCACCGTGTAGTCCTGCACCTCGTCGATCATCACGTACTTCGCATCTGCGTTGCCGAGGCCCGTCAGCGCCATCTTGAGGTACAGCCACTCGACCGGAACGAGGTTCTCCACGCCCAGAAGGCGCATGCCGATGCGGTCGATGCGCAGCCAGTCGTCGTTCTCGACGGCTCGGCGCGCGTCGGCGAACCGCAAATCGACGTACTGCTGCGCCACTTCGCGCACCTGGCTCTCGTCGTGCGGGTCGAACGTTTCGCGGAACAGCTCCACCTGCTGGTCGAGGGTAAGCATCGAGATCTCGTCGAGCACTTTGTCCGAGGCCGCCAGCTGCTTCAAGCGGCTGTCCAGACGCCGCAGCAGCTCCTCGCGCATGAGCGTGACCAGGTGGGGGCCAGCAGGGATGTTCCTGAACTTGGCCGCTACTTGGAGGATTTGGCCAACCGTGACCAGGCGCTCGCCGTTGCAGTGGATCTCCTTGAAATCATGCTGGTCGAACGAGAACGTCGCGCACGCTTCGTCGATGCGCTGGAGCGTTTCAAGCGAGGCCGGCGCCTGTCCGCCGGACCGTTCGGGCGGCATGAGGCCTCGCAGGAACTCATCCCACGTGAGGCATTCGGGATTGCGCTCCCCCAGGTCGGGAAGCACGCCTTCAATGTAGCGCTCGAACACCGGGTTCGGCGTGATGAGGAACACCTCGCTGGGATCGAGGCTCTCGCGCTGCTGGTAGAACAGATACGCGATGCGCTGCATGAGCACCGACGTCTTCCCGCTGCCGGCGATGCCGTTCACCAGCAAGGTGGGCGCGTCCGCGTGGCGGATGACCTGGTTCTGCTCTTTCTGGATGGTGGCGGTGATGGCCTGCATCTGCGCCGTCCGGCGCTTCGACAGCGACGCCAGCAGCATGGCGTCTTGGATGGCGACGGTCGTGTCGAAGTAGGCGTTCAGCCGATCGGCTTCGATGTCGAACTGGCGGCGCAGCTTGAGATCGACGCGGATGGTGCGGCCGTTGGCCTCGTAGGACGTGGGGCCGTTCTCCTGGTTGTAGTACACCTCGGCCACCGGCGAGCGCCAGTCCCCCACAAGGCGGCGGTAGTTCTCGTCGGCGATGCAGGCGGTGCCGCTGTAGAGCTCCTTCGGCTCCTGCCCAGGCTTCATCTGCAGAACCACCTTGGCGAAATAAGGTTGCTTGAGCAGCACCTGGATGCTGGTCAGCTTTTCCGCATCGACGGTTTGCGCCAGGTTGTACGCGTCGATGACGCGGTTCACCGTGGCGAAGTCGGCATAGGTTTCCATGGCGTCGGCGTAGCTGGCCAGGTTCACCGACAGCTCGTCGACCATGGCCAGCTTGTCGGCGGCCGCGTCTTTGCTGTTAGCCTCCATCTTCGCCAGCAGATCGCGACCCATGGTCTGCAGCTTGGCATAGGTTTCGGTCAGATGCTGCTGCTCTTCTTCGAATACGGGGTCGAATTCCTGATCGAGTTCGGGAGTTTCATGCTCGTGTTCCAAAGGTGCTCCTCAATCTCCTTCGTGGGCTCGGGAGATTATACGCTCGCCCTGCGGAAAAAAGGAGCCTGTTCTCGCCAGGTTCCTTTCCTGTATAATAAAGACGCGCCCGAGAGGCGCACCCTTCCAATCTTTCCTGATCAACGGAGCATCACCTGTGAGCATCGATACCGCTACCGGCAAGGAAGCGCCCGCGGACATCTCGTCCGAACGCGTGAAAGACATCTTCTCCACCATCGCGAAAAAATACGAGCGGTTCAACGCCGTCTCCAGCTTCGGCGCGTACAAGACATGGCTGGCGGGCATGATGCGCCAGGCGCCCATCGACGAGAACGCCGACGTGCTGGACATCGCAGGCGGCACCGGCGATGTGACGTTCACCGTGGCGCGCGCGAAGCATCCGCGCCATATCCAGTGCACCGATCTCGTGGACGAGATGCTGGACGTGGCCCGCATGCACTATGCGGACGGCAAGGCCGAGGGCGTACCGGTTGACTTCGAGGTGGTGGATGCACAGCATATCCCCTATGCCGACGAGTCGTACGACGCCATCACCATGGCGTACGGCATCCGCAACATGCCCGAGCGCGACCAGGCGCTTTCCGAAATGTTCCGCGTGCTCAAGCCCGGCGGAGCGCTGGTGTGCCTGGAGTTCTCAACGCCGCCGAACGCCGTATGGCGCGCGCTGTACGGCTTCTACCTCAAGCACCTCATCCCCTTCTGGGGCGGCCTGATCACGGGCGACCGCGAGGGCTTCGTGTACCTGTCGCGCTCCATCAAGGCCTTCCCTAACCAGCAAGGCCTGGAAGCCATGATGGAGCAAGCCGGGTTCGAGGATGTGACCTGGAAAAACTATACCGGCGGCATCGCCGCCGTCCACGTGGCGAAAAAGCCGAAGGCGTAGACGCGGAATCGCCGCAGGCTCCCCTATCAGGATTCCACCTCGGAAACAAGACTTACAAACAAATGCTCTGCTTGATAAAATGAACTCGTACACGAGCCAGTGCAAGCGCCGCGCATAAGCACAGTCCGAAGAGGCGAAGGTGTTTCCCTTCCGCCTGACGCAACGCTTGCAAGATCCTCGCAGCCAGGGAACGGGGGGGCCGACTTAGGAACTCGCGCCCGCAAGGTAGGAAGATATATGGCACGTATCATGCATGAACGCGTACCGCTTGCCGTAATCGAAGGAGGTGAGAACATGGCAGAATTTCAACCTGATCCGTTTTTAACGTCCCTTGGGATGTCGGTCGACCAGCAACGTGCATATGATGCGTACTGCGATGCGATTGTAGACGCCTCGGAAGCCGAGATGAAGCGCACGGGGGTTACGTACACCCTCGACGAGGTCTTCGAACATGCACACGAGGAAGTCGAGCGCCTTAAGCGTGAATATCCCCGAGAAGATTGGGGGCGGCCATGTTCCCAGTAAGAACCACCGCTCGCTTCGATGTGAACATTCGGCGGATAACGCAGAACTTGTACTTTTCAGGGATCGAAGATCCCGACCAAGGCTTGAAAACAAGTCTTGTCGCCGCGCTCGTCAATGTGCGCACGTTCCCGGAAGCCTATCCTCGCACGGGCAAGGCAAGGCGACGCTTCGTCTTCGAATTCCGTTCGATTCCCCACGTGGTATTGTACGCATTCGACGGCGAGCTGGTCGTGCTGCACGATATCCACTTCGCCCGTTCGGCGCAAACGGCACACTGGCTGAGCGAGTGATCGGACGCAGTGTTCCTTCACGGCTCTGCTCGCGGAGGAACACTGCGTGACTTTAACCGACGATCTCTGCGACGGACTTGATGTCGGCTATGCGGAACAGGCGCTGCGTGGCGCCCTTCGCGCCGAACGGGGCGGGACACTCGATGAGCACCCATTCGTCGTCGGAGTCGAGGATGATACCGCGTCCTTGCGTTGACGGAGACTCGTCAGCAAAAATGCGCCCTGGCGCCCAGAGAGTGAACGCACACGCGCAACCGTGCAACTTGCGAAGCTGGGAGGCGACGAACACGGCGTTCCCCTTCTGCTCGCGCTCGAAGCGATCGGATACGCTCTCTTTCGAGGAATCGTTTTTCTTGGGCAGCCTGCTCAAAACGAAGCCGAGCTGCACGATGACGATAACCAGCAAAAGCTCCGTCACGAGATCGCCTCCTCGCACGTTGCCGCATGCGGACTATCATCCTCGTTCGGCCAAGCCAGTACGCTGTCGATGATATCGATGTCGATAAGGCGCACTGCGGTTTCCTTCTTCGACCAGGGCGCACCGCCGCCCAGCTCGTGTTCGACGCGCAGCCAACCATCGCTGACATCGAGCACGCGCGCTTTCTCGGGCATCGAAACCGCTTTGAAGATGTCGATTTCATCATGCGTATACCGATAGCAGATGCGGCATTGCTTGCCTTCCAGATGGCGGAGCACATGCAGGTCACGCGGCTTTCCAGCGGCCTGATCGGGATCGGCCACTACCACTTCCACCTCGTCGGCCACCAGATCGTCCAGGCTCACGCCGCACAGACGGGCGAGATCGGCCGCCTTGTCGAGCGACGGAGCACCCTGATCGCATTCCCAATTGGAAACGGTCTGCCGCGTCACGCCCAGCGCGGACGCCACCTCCTGCTGGCTCATCCCCCGCTTCTTCCGCAGCTTCATAAGCTTCTCGCCCACCATGCGCTGTCCCTTTCCCAACGATTCCATCGTGCACTATTCTCGCTGATCAGGGACTTGCATTGAAGCAAATATTCCCGACATTTCGTCAAATTCGCTTGGCGGGACAAGCTCCTCGTCCCGTTTAATGGGCGGCATCACCATGCACATGACGAAAACCCGAGAATCCGACTCCCCGTTTAACGCATAATGCCGGATCGCGTTCTACGACCTCGCCTCCGGTGAAGGCATCGGCTGGAAAGATCCGCGCCGTCGCGTTCCCGACGCAGACGGGGGGGCGTTCCCGCACGCCGACCCTTCCCTTGGCGAAAACACGTTCTGATGACGGTTTTGGTAGGGAAACCACCGGATCGGGTTCCCTTTCACCCGATCCGCGGAACGTTTTCCCAGTTCGAGAAACCTAAGCGGATGTCCGCAGGGGATTTTCTCTACCAAAACCGTCATCAGAACGTGTTTTGGTAGGAAGCTGGCGCGGCTCCGGGGGCGAGGAGCCTCTTCCGAGGATTATGCGCCAACCGGGGAGTCGGAATCGAGAAATCGAAAAGCGCCAAATCGCGCCAAATCGCGCCAAATCGCGCCAAATCGCGCCAAATGTTGTTATACTGAGTTTCCTCTGAATCACTCGGAAAGGGCGCCCATGGACGAAGCAGAATTGCGCAGCGACCTCGCAACCGGAGAGACCCCCTCCATCGAGTTCAAACGCTGCGGAAACTCGGTTGGAAGAGACACGTTCGAGACCATCTGCTCTTTCGCGAACAGCTTCGGGGGCAGCATCTACCTGGGAGTAGAAGACGATGGAAACGCAATCGGAATCCCCGAAGAGAATATCGTGCCCGTGAAAAGGAACGTGACCAACGTGGTTCACAATCCGAACGTTTTCGACCCGCCGGCCACCCTTGAGTTCGAAGACATCGTTTTCGAGGGCTCGTCGCTTGTTCGGATATGGATTCCTCCCAGTCCGTCGATCCACCGATACAAAGGGAGGATATTCGAGCGCATCGAGGACGCCGACGTTGTCGTGAGCACCGAAAGCCAGCTTACGGCTTTGTGCGTACGCAAGCAGAACATCTACACCGAGCAGCGGGTGTTCCCGTATGTGGAAGCAAGTGATTTGCGCATGGATTTGCTTCCCGCCATCCGAACGATGGCCACGGGAAAACGAACCCGACACCCTTGGAACGGCATGACCGACGAAGACCTCTTGCATTCGGCAGGGCTTTTCGGCAAGAACTTCGTCACGGGCGAAAAAGGATTCAACCTTGAAGACGTCTTGTTGTTGGGCGATGCCGACGTCATTCGGTCGCTGTGCCCTTCCTATAAAACGGATGCCGTTGTCAGGATAAGCGACCAGGATCGATACGACGATCGCGTCATCGTCACAAGCAATCTGATAGAAGCCTTCGACCAACTCACCGGCTTTTGCACGAAACATCTGCCGGATCGGTTCCACCTTGAAGGCTCCGTTCGCGTGAGCCCTCGCGACATCATCGTTCGCGAGGTAATCTCGAACATGCTCGTGCATCGCGAATACACGAGCCCATTTCCTGCAAAACTCATCATCGACAATGAAAGGTTGCGCACGGAAAATGCAAGTCGCGCCCCTTTCATGGGTCGAATCACGCTGAGCGATTTCAATCCTATCCCAAAGAACCCCCTGATAGGCGCATTCTTCAACAACATCGGGCTGGCGGAAGAGCTGGGTTCCGGCACACGGAACCTGTACAAATACACCAAAGTCTACTCTGGGGCGGAACCGGTTCTCAACGAGGGGGCGATTTTCACAACGACGGTCCCCCTGCACGTCGAGAACGTCGAACCCGTCGCGGAGCGTCCTCACGATATGCTTTCTCTTGCAAGACAAATCGCCTTGGATCGTGGATATGCAACGGTTTCCGATCTCGAGCGCAAGGGAGTCGCCCGCAGAACCGCTCAGCGCGAACTGGCAGCACTCGCCCAACAGGGGACGCTGCAAGCGAAAGGAAACGGTCGGGCCCGAAAATATTTCCTGCCTTAAAACCCTATTCGACGATCGACCGAAAGAAGAAGAAGAAGAAGAAGAGAGAGAGGGGGGGTCGTAAGCTCGAAGCGCTCCTATTCCACGCGCATCATGCGATACCCTACCCCTACGTGGGTTTGGATGTAGCGAGGGTTCGCAGGATCGGGCTCGATCTTCTTGCGAAGCGTGGCCATGAACACGCGAAGCGACGAGCGATCGGACGCGAGCATGGTGCCCCACACCTCTTTGAGCAGGTAGTTGTGCGTGAGTACCTTGCCGGTATTGCGCGCCAGCAGACAGAGGAGCTTGTATTCGAACGGCGTGAGGTGAATCTCCTCGTCGTCGCGCCACACGCTGCCTGCCGCATAATCGATGCGGAGGCTCCCGTTGCGGTAGACGGCTTCGTCCGCATCCCCCTTCATCGCTCGCTCCCGATCCAATCGGCGCAGCGCCACGCGCACGCGAGCCAGCAGCTCCTCGACCGAGAACGGTTTCACCAGGTAATCGTCCGCTCCGGCATCGAGCGCTTCCACTTTGTCGGCATCCTCCAAACGCGCCGATAGCACGATGACCGGCAGCGACGACCACCCGCGCAGCGTGCGAATGACCTCCACCCCGTCTCCGTCGGGCAAACCGAGATCGAGGATAGCCAGATCGGGCGGCTGCGACGACAGTTCGAGCAGCGCCTGCGACGCCGTACGGGCTTCCCGGTACGCGTATCCGTGCAAATCGAGCGTGGTCGTCACAAGGCGCCGCACCGCCGCGTCGTCCTCTACCACCAGTATCCGGTACCCATCAGCCACGCGCTTCCTCCGTCGATCGCGCCACCACGTCCCCGGCCTCCACCGCTGCCAGCGTGAACGAGAACTCGCTACCGTGCGGGTTCACATTGCGCACGTCTAAAGTGCCGCCGTGCACTTCGACGATGGAACGGCATAGCGACAAGCCCAAGCCCATGCCGCGCTTGAAATCGCCGCTCTTTCCGCCCCGCCGGCCGGTGGAGCCATTGTAGAACATGTCGAAGATATGCTTGCGATCTTCCTCGGAAATGCCCGGGCCTTCGTCGGCAACCGCGATGCGCACCCGCGGACGATCGTGCTCCACGACCCGCCGCGCGCTCACGACTATGCGCCCGTCGGCCGGCGTGTACGATACCGCGTTGTTCACCAGGTTGATGATCACCTGCACGATCAAACGCGCATCCATGTCGGCCATAAGCAGCTCGTCTTCCAACTCCACGTCGACGCGGCGTCTCCCAGCGCGGCGATCGACGTGCTGGAGAGCCTCCCTCACGACATCCGCCACCAGCTCGGGCTGTTCGGCCAGCTGCAGCGTGCCGTTGTCGATACGCGTGATGGACAGCAGGTTCTCCACGAGCGTGACCAGCCAGCACGCGTCGTCGTGAATGTCGCGGTACAAGTGCTCCTTCTGCTGCGCCGACAGCGCGCCGCGATCGTGCAAAAGCATGTCCGCGTCGCCCGAAATGCTGGTCAACGGTGTACGCAGGTCGTGCGAGATGGTGCGCAGCAGATTCGCCCGCAGCGTTTCCTTCTCCATGCGCATCTCCATGCGCCGCCTATCCTCGGCGAAGACGATCTGCTCGGTAGTCTGGCCGCATTCGTCCAGGATGGCCAGCAAAAGGTTCTTCTCGAAAGCCCCGAAGTCCTCCTCCCCGTCGATGTCGTCCATCGCGATGCCGGCTACTCCGAACACAGCGTCCTTCGAATGGATGGGCAGGTACAGGCATTGCGAATCGGCGAGCGTGTCGGTAGTGGCTCCGGCACGCTCGTTGTTCGCCGCAGACCATGCGGCGACCGCGGACTCTTCGGGCGATGCGAGCGCGCAGGCACCGGCATCGCCGCCCAGCGTCCCAGGGACGGCGCGCACCACGGGCTTCGCAAGACGACCGTCGATGCCCAAGCGGTACATGACCACCGGGCGGTTCAGCAGCTTGATGACCTGCTCGGCCGCAAGCCGGAAGCACTCGTCCGCATTGCGGGCACCCCGCAGCTTTCGGCTGGATTCCAACAGCACTTCCATGCGATACGCACGGCGCGCGGTGCTCTCGGCCTGACGCTTCATGCGGATGGCCAGCGATGATGCAGCGAATGTGCCCACGAGCAGAAACGCGAAGATGATGGGATAGTTCAGCCCTACCGCATGAAGCGTGAACCGCGGGATGGTGAAAAAGAAGTTGTATGCAAACACGCTGCCCATCGACACGAACAGCGCATAGAAGAAGCCGTCGGCGCGCGTAGCGATGAGCAGGGCCACGATGAGGTAGAGCATGAGCACGACGGAACCGGCCAACCCAAGGGAATAGATGGCCAGTCCGATAGCCGTGGCGATGGCGACCGACGCGAGCGCACGCCAAACGTCAGCGCCTGTCAGGCGAAACCCTGTGGCTTCGGACAGCCGGCCATATTGCGCAGGCAAGTCCTTCGTCGGCACGACGTCGACCACGGCCCCATGCGCGAGCTTCATCAGCCGGCTCACCAGGCTCTCGCGCAGCAGGGAACGCACCGACAGGCCACCCGTGGCGTTGCCCACCACGATATGAGTCGCGCCGGCCGTCACCGCGTACTGCGCCAGCTGCTGGGCTATATCGTCACCGAACAGCGTGACTACGTGCGCACCCAGCTCTTCGGCCAGATCGATGTTGGCGCGCAGTCGTCCGCGCTGGTCGGAATCGAACTTCTTGCTCTGCGACGACTCGACCACCACCGCAGTGAGCGCCCCATGGTAGGACTCCGCCATATTCGCAGCGGCCCGGATGGCTTTCACGTTGCCCGTATTGTGCGTTACGTACACCAGCACGTCCTCGCCGGCCTCCACACGCGCGCCCGCCTCGGTGCATTCGGCCTTGCGCGTCAGCCGATCGGCCATGCGGCGCAGCGCGATCTCGCGCAACGCCGCCAGGTTCTTCCGGGAGAAGAAGTTGCCGAGCGCCGTGCGGGCGCGATCGGGAAGGTATATCTTTCCTGCCTCCAAGCGCTCGATCAGATCGTCTGGCTCGATATCGACGAGCTCGACCGATGCAGCCTGGTCGAAGATACGGTCGGGAATGCGCTCGGCTACGCTCACGTGCGTGATGGCGGCGATCTTGTCATTGAGCCCTTCGAGGTGCTGGACGTTCACGGTGGTGAACACGTTGATACCTGCGCGCAGCAGCTCCTCGACGTCCTGGTAGCGCTTCCGATGCCGGCAACCCGGGGCGTTCGTGTGGGCCAATTCGTCCACCAGCACGATCTGGGGATGGCGCGCCAGCACGGCGTCCAGGTCGAACTCGCGCAGAGAGATGCCTCTATGCTGAACCGTCGATGGGGAGATCTGCTCCAGTCCGTCGACAAGCGCCATCGTATCGGCCCGCGTGTGGGGTTCGACGTAACCGACGACCACGTCGAACCCCTTTTCCAGCACGGCGTGGGCCTCCTCGAGCATGGCGTAGGTCTTACCCACGCCCGCCGCATAGCCGAAGAATATCTTGAGCTTGCCGCGCGTATCGCCCTCGGCAGCCTCCTCCTCGACGATTTGCCGCAGGATCGCATCGGGGTCGCGCCTTGCTTCGTAGTCCATAATCACACTCGCAGTCGTATCGGTGCCGCCATCATAGCACGCCGTCGAGCATCAGGTTCACTTTCAGCACGTTCACGCGCGCATCCCCCAGAAAACCGACCTGGGGCGGCTCGGTGCATTGCTTGATGATGTCGCGGATCTCGGACGCGCTCTTGCCGGTTGTCCTCGCCAAACGGTCCACCTGGTATTCGGCGGCAGCCGGCGAGATGTGCGGATCGAACCCGCTGCCGGAGTTCGTCACGAGGTCGCTGGGGATGGGCTTGTTCCCCATCTCGGGATGAGCCGCGCGGATCTGCTCGACGCGATCCTGCACCGCCGTCGCGAACTCGTCGCCCGCAGGGCTGAGATTGGACGGGGCGTACCACAGCACGTCGTTTCCCTCGGCATCGGTGAACGTGCCCGTGCTGGGGTTCATGGCGCGGCCCCACAGGTGCTTCTCGTCGGTGAACCGCTGGCCCACCAGCTCGCTTCCGTACTTCGTTCCGTCGACTTCGATGATGGAGCCGTTCGCCTGGTGCGGAAAGAAAAGCTGCGCCAAACCCGTGCACGCCGCCGTGTAGATCACGCCGCACAGCACCGTGGTGACGAGGAAGAACAACGCCGCACTTCCCCAGGTCTTCGCTTGGTTTCCCAATTTGAACGTCATGATGGATCCTTTCCTTCCTACGCGACGCCCAGCGCCGTCAGGCCCATGTCCAGCAGTTTGATGGCGGCGAACGGCAAGACGATGCCGCCCAGGCCGTACACGGCCAGGTTGCGCTTGAGCAGGCTCTGGGACGTGGCCTCGCGGTACTTCACGCCTTTAAGAGCCAACGGGATGAGCGCCACGATGATGAGCGCGTTGTATATGACGGCCGCCAAGATGGCGGTGGTGGGGCTGGTCAGGCGCATGATGTTGAGCGCCTCGAGCGCGGGGTACAACGGCACGAACAACGCCGGGATGATGGCGAAGTACTTCGCCACGTCGTTGGCGATTGAGAACGTGGTCAGGCTGCCGCGCGTCATGAGCAGCTGTTTGCAGATGCGCACGATGTCGATGAGCTTCGTGGGGCTGGAATCGAGGTCCACCATGTTGCCGGCCTCTTTCGCCGCCTGGGTGCCGCTGTTCATGGCCACGGCCACGTCGGCCTGCGCGAGCGCCGGCGCGTCGTTCGTGCCGTCGCCCGTCATGGCCACCATGTGTCCCTCGGCCTGGTACTGCCGGATGGCGGCAAGCTTCGTCTCGGGCGTGGCCTCGGCGATGAAATCGTCCACGCCGGCCTCGGCGGCGATGGCGGCGGCCGTCAGCGGGTTGTCGCCCGTGATCATGACGGTTTTGATGCCCATCGTGCGCAAGTCGGCGAAATTCTCCTTGATGCCATGCTTGACGATGTCCTTCAGATAGACGACGCCCAGAATACGATGATCGCGAGCAACAAGCAGCGGAGTGCCGCCTGCGCGCGAGACATGCTCAACCGCCGCGGCGCACTGAGCGCTGTACGTGCCGCCGCACGACTCCACATAACTCTTGACGGCATCGGCCGCCCCCTTCCGAATCTCGTGGCCCTCGAAGTCCACGCCGCTCATGCGCGTCGGCGCCGTGAACGGGATGGTCGTCATGCCCGACCCTTCCAGCACGCGGGCGCGGATGTCGAACAGCTCCTTCGCCAGCACCACGATGCTGCGACCCTCCGGCGTCTCGTCGGTGAGGCTTGCCAGTTGCGCCGCGTCGGCAACCTCGCGCTCGCTTGCGCCGTCGACCGGGATGAACTCGGCCGCCTGGCGGTTGCCCAGCGTGATGGTGCCCGTCTTGTCCAGCCGCAGCACGTCCACGTCGCCAGCCGCCTCCACGGCCCGGCCGCTCATGGCCAGGACGTTTGCCTGGTTGAGCCGGCTCATCCCGGCAATGCCGATGGCCGAGAGGAGCGCGCCGATGGTGGTGGGCGCCAGGCAGATCAGCAGGGCCACCAGGTTGGTGATGGAGGTGGGGTTCACGGTTCCCTTTTCCACGGAAGAAAACAGGGAATAGGAGTACAGAGCCGCGGTCACCAGAACAAAGATACTGGACAGGGCCACCAGAAACATCTGCAGCGCCAGCTCATTGGGGGTTTTCTTTCTGGAAGCGCCCTCCACCATGGCGATCATCTTATCCATAACACACTCGCCGGGGTTGCTGGTGCCCTTGACCACCAGACCGTCGGAGACCACCG
>ENA-OQKY01001000-OQKY01001000.1-human-gut-metagenome-genome-assembly--contig:-NODE-1000-length-19768-cov-2.998320_pt1 | contig 19768 bp, 16 predicted proteins | sample MGYA00242652_ERZ504805 | MGnify/ENA primary metagenome ERZ504805 (study PRJEB26092, sample SAMD00036400) | human gut metagenome | host: Homo sapiens | study: EMG produced TPA metagenomics assembly of... | reverse complement strand
GGGTGGGGGGTCGTGTGTGTCTGGCACCGAGTGGGGGAAGTGAGCGGGAAGTGTGGGGGGTCTCGACTCCAACCCGTCCAAGTGGATCGTGGTAGTGCACATTGGCAAACAGAGGCTGGTGACCGGGGGCTCGTGGACCACCGTCAGCATTGCCAACGATGTGGCGAAATACTTCGCCATTATTCCAGCGGCGGTCGCGGCAACGTATCCGCAGTTAAATGCGCTGAACATCATGCGCCTGCATTCGCCCGACTCCGCCATTCTCAGTGCGGTCATTTTCAACGCCTTGATTATCGTCTTTTTGATTCCCCTGGCGTTAAAAGGCGTGAGTTATAAACCGCTTACCGCTTCTGCCATGTTGCGCCGTAACTTATGGATTTACGGTCTGGGTGGGCTGCTGGTGCCGTTTATTGGTATCAAAGTCATTGATTTACTGCTAACCGTTTGCGGTCTGGTGTGAGGTTTACCATGCGTGGATTACGTCCGGCATTATCGACATTTCTCTTTCTGTTATTGATTACTGGCGGCGTTTACCCGCTGCTGACCACCGCACTGGGGCAATGGTGGTTTCCCTGGCAGGCCAACGGTTCATTGATTCGTGAAGGTGATACGGTGCGCGGTTCGGCATTAATCGGGCAAAATTTTACCGGCAACGGCTATTTTCATGGTCGCCCGTCGGCAACAGCAGAAATGCCCTATAATCCACAGGCTTCTGGCGGGAGCAATCTGGCAGTCAGTAACCCGGAGCTGGATAAACAGATAGCCGCACGCGTTGCCGCATTACGGGCTGCTAACCCGGATGCCAGCACGAACGTTCCGGTTGAACTGGTGACGGCGTCAGCAAGCGGGCTGGACAATAACATCACCCCGCAAGCGGCGGCCTGGCAGATCCCACGCGTGGCGAAAGCGCGTAATCTCAGCGTTGAACAGCTCACGCAACTGATCGCAAAATACAGCCAACAACCGCTGGTGAAATATATCGGCCAGCCGGTCGTCAACATTGTCGAACTCAATCTGGCACTGGATAGGCTTGATGAATAACGAACCCTTACGTCCCGACCCCGATCGTCTGCTGGAACAAGCTGCCGCGCCGCATCGGGGGAAGCTGAAAGTATTCTTCGGTGCCTGCGCAGGCGTCGGGAAGACCTGGGCGATGCTGGCGGAAGCCCAGCGACTGCGGGCGCAAGGGCTGGATATTGTGGTTGGCGTGGTAGAAACCCACGGTCGGAAAGATACCGCCGCCATGCTGAAAGGTCTGGCTGTTCTGCCGTTAAAACGCCAGGCGTACCGTGGGCGGCACATCAGCGAGTTTGATCTCGATGCCGCCCTCGCCCGCCGTCCGGCACTGATCTTAATGGACGAACTGGCGCACAGTAATGCGCCAGGTTCTCGTCATCCTAAACGCTGGCAGGACATTGAGGAGCTGCTGGAAGCAGGCATTGATGTTTTCACTACCGTCAACGTTCAGCATCTGGAAAGCCTGAACGATGTGGTCAGCGGCGTCACCGGAATTCAGGTGCGGGAAACCGTGCCCGATCCTTTTTTCGATGCCGCCGACGACGTGGTGCTGGTGGACTTGCCCCCGGACGATCTGCGCCAGCGACTGAAAGAAGGCAAAGTCTATATTGCCGGGCAGGCGGAGCGCGCCATTGAACATTTTTTCCGCAAAGGTAATCTGATCGCCCTGCGCGAACTGGCACTACGCCGTACTGCCGATCGCGTAGATGAGCAAATGCGCGCCTGGCGGGGGCATCCTGGCGAAGAGAAAGTCTGGCACACACGCGACGCGATCCTATTATGCATCGGGCATAACACCGGCAGTGAGAAACTGGTCCGCGCGGCGGCGCGGTTGGCCTCGCGCCTGGGCAGTGTCTGGCACGCGGTGTATGTTGAAACCCCTGCCCTGCATCGCTTACCGGAGAAAAAACGTCGGGCAATTCTCAGCGCCTTACGTCTGGCGCAGGAGCTGGGCGCGGAGACGGCAACACTTTCTGATCCAGCGGAAGAGAAAGCGGTAGTGCGTTATGCCCGTGAACATAATCTCGGCAAGATTATTCTCGGTCGCCCGGCTTCGCGCCGCTGGTGGCGTCGGGAAACATTTGCTGACCGGCTGGCACGCATCGCCCCCGATCTCGATCAGGTGCTGGTCGCGCTTGATGAACCACCCGCCCGCACGATTAACAACGCGCCGGATAGCCGCTCTTTTAAAGACAAGTGGCGGGTACGGATTCAGGGAGGCGTGGTTGCCGCCTCGTTATGCGCCGTTATCACCTTAATTGCCATGCAGTGGCTGATAGCGTTTGATGCCGCCAACCTGGTGGTGCTGTATCGGCCTGGCGTCGTGGTGGTGGCACTATTTTACGGACGCTGGCCTTCGGTGGTTGCCACCGTCATTAATGTGGTGAGTTTCGATCTCTTTTTTATCGCCCCACGCGGCACGCTCGCCGTCTCTGATGTGCAATATCTGCTGACCTTCGCGGTGATGTTAACCGTCGGGCTGGTGATCGGGAACCTTACTGCTGGCGTGCGTTATCAGGCGCGGGTAGCCCGTTACCGCGAACAACGCACACGGCACTTATATGAAATGTCCAAAGCTCTGGCTGTGGGCCGTAGTTCGCAGGATATCGCCGCCACCAGCGAACAGTTTATTGCCTCCACGTTTCATGCCCGTAGCCAGGTGTTGCTGCCTGATGACAACGGTAAATTGCAGCCTTTAACACATCCGCAAGGAATGACGCCGTGGGACGATGCCATCGCGCAGTGGAGTTTTGATAAAGGCCTGCCTGCGGGCGCAGGCACCGACACGTTACCCGGTGTACCGTACCAGATTTTGCCGCTAAAAAGCGGCGAGAAAACCTACGGGCTGGTGGTGGTGGAACCGGGGAATCTGCGCCAGTTGATGATCCCGGAACAGCAGCGCCTGCTGGAGACGTTTACGCTGTTAGTCGCCAATGCCCTTGAGCGACTGACACTGACCGCCAGCGAAGAACAGGCGCGGATGGCAAGCGAACGTGAACAGATCCGCAACGCCCTGCTGGCGGCGCTTTCGCATGATTTACGCACGCCGCTTACGGTGCTGTTCGGTCAGGCAGAAATCTTAACGCTCGATCTGGCAAGCGAAGGATCGCCCCACGCCCGCCAGGCCAGCGAGATTCGTCAGCATGTGCTGAACACCACCCGACTGGTGAATAATCTACTGGATATGGCGCGAATTCAGTCCGGCGGCTTTAATTTGAAGAAAGAGTGGTTAACGCTGGAAGAAGTGGTCGGCAGCGCGCTGCAAATGCTGGAACCGGGTTTATCGTCGCCCATCAATCTTTCTCTGCCAGAGCCGCTGACCTTAATCCACGTTGACGGGCCACTCTTTGAACGGGTGCTGATTAACCTGCTAGAGAACGCGGTGAAATATGCGGGGGCGCAGGCCGAAATTGGTATCAATGCCCACGTTGAGGGCGAAAATCTACAACTGGATGTCTGGGATAACGGCCCCGGTCTTCCACCAGGCCAGGAGCAGACGATATTTGATAAGTTTGCTCGCGGGAATAAAGAGTCGGCGGTACCGGGTGTAGGGCTTGGGTTGGCAATTTGTCGGGCGATAGTGGATGTACACGGCGGCACCATTACCGCATTCAACCGACCGGAAGGTGGTGCCTGTTTTCGTGTTACACTTCCCCAGCAAACAGCCCCTGAACTTGAAGAATTTCATGAGAATATGTGACAACCGTTCTGATTGTTGAAGATGAACAGGCTATTCGTCGCTTTCTGCGCACGGCGCTGGAGGGCGACGGTATGCGCGTCTTTGAGGCCGAAACGCTGCAACGCGGCTTGCTGGAAGCGGCAACCCGTAAGCCAGATTTGATTATTCTCGATCTCGGCCTGCCCGACGGTGATGGGATTGAGTTTATCCGCGACCTGCGCCAGTGGAGCGCGGTGCCGGTGATTGTGCTTTCCGCACGCAGCGAAGAGAGCGATAAAATCGCCGCGCTGGATGCCGGAGCGGATGATTATCTGAGTAAGCCGTTTGGCATTGGCGAATTGCAGGCCCGTCTGCGCGTCGCATTACGCCGCCACTCCGCCACCACCACGCCCGATCCGCTGGTGAAATTTTCCGATGTTACCGTCGATTTAGCAGCTCGTGTGATCCATCGGGGCGAGGAAGAGGTGCATCTCACCCCGATTGAGTTCCGCCTGCTGGCAGTGTTGCTTAATAATGCGGGAAAAGTGCTCACCCAGCGCCAGCTCCTCAACCAGGTGTGGGGGCCAAACGCGGTCGAACACAGTCATTATTTGCGTATTTATATGGGGCATCTGCGACAAAAACTGGAGCAGGATCCCGCCCGCCCCCGCCATTTTATTACTGAAACCGGTATTGGGTATCGGTTTATGCCATGAATTATTATTCAATAAATACGCTTAAATAATTATTAATTTATTATTAAACCTGCCCCGAAAATTATTATTTGGCAGGTTTAATTTCTTAATGAAAATACAACCCACAAAATTGCAACATTTAAACAACAAAACAGCATCTAATATGGCGCTATTCATCATTAATGATTTATTATTTGGGATATGATCGTTTTTTGTTGATCTTCTTCACAGATTATAGCCATTTCATGGATAGAATAACCCTACCTTCAACTGACACAGAAAAAGGTAAAGGTAAATGGAAAATAATAACCGCTTAATGCCTCATATAAGGCGGACAACCCATATCATGAAGTTTGCCCATCGTAATAGTTTTGACTTTCATTTCTTTAATGCCCGCTAGTCTTCTGACTAAAGGGCACCCCAGCGTACAGGTCTCCCTGACTTTAAGCATTACAGGTTAATACCTGTATCCCTCGGTGCTCATATACTGCTAACCCTTTTAACCTCTTAATAATTCGAGTCGCAGCATAGGCAACTTGAAGTATGACGAGTATAGCCAGTTACCGGGCTGGTCTGGGTTATTGCATCTGCAAAAAGCAAACTACTGATTTATTTATCAGCGGTGGGGTTTTGCTTTTTTCCGGCGTGATCAATTTCTCCTTTGAGAAATTGAGGACCTGCTATTACCTGAAATAAAGAGATGAACAAAATGTCAGAATTAAAAATTGCCGTTAGCCGTTCTTGCCCGGATTGTTTTTCCACTCATCGTGAATGCGTGAATATTGACAAAAGTAATTATATTGACGTTGCCGCCATTATTTTATCAGTCAATGATGTTGAACGTGGAAAACTCGATGAAATAGACGCTACTGGCTATGGCATTCCTGTTTTTATTGCAACGGAAAATGAAGAACGTGTACCAGCAGAATATCTGCCACGTATTTCTGGTGTCTTCGAGCATTGCGAATCACGGAAAGAGTTTTATGGACGTCAGTTAGAAACCGCTGCCAGCCATTATGAAACGCAACTGCGCCCGCCCTTCTTCCGCGCACTGGTCGATTATGTCAATCAGGGCAATAGCGCTTTTGACTGCCCGGGTCATCAGGGAGGTGAGTTTTTCCGTCGCCATCCGGCAGGCAATCAGTTCGTGGAATATTTTGGCGAAATGCTCTTCCGCTCCGACTTGTGTAATGCCGACGTTGCAATGGGCGATCTACTGATTCATGAAGGTGCGCCATGCATTGCACAGCAACATGCGGCTAAAGTGTTTAATGCTGATAAAACGTACTTTGTTTTAAACGGCACCTCCTCTTCCAACAAAGTGGTTTTAAACGCCCTGCTGACACCGGGTGATCTGGTGCTGTTTGACCGCAATAACCATAAGTCTAACCACCACGGGGCCTTGCTACAGGCTGGTGCAACACCGGTTTATCTGGAAACAGCACGTAACCCGTATGGTTTTATCGGTGGCATTGATGCGCACTGCTTCGAAGAAAGTTATCTGCGTGAACTGATTACAGAAGTTGCACCGCAACGGGCAAAAGAGGCGCGTCCGTTCCGCCTCGCTGTGATTCAGTTAGGCACCTACGACGGTACTATTTATAACGCCCGCCAGGTGGTGGATAAAATCGGTCATCTGTGTGACTACATCCTGTTTGACTCAGCATGGGTCGGCTATGAACAGTTTATTCCGATGATGGCGGACTGTTCGCCACTGCTGCTGGAGCTTAATGAGAACGATCCGGGTATTCTGGTTACGCAATCTGTGCATAAACAACAGGCTGGTTTTTCTCAGACTTCACAAATTCATAAAAAAGACAGCCATATCAAAGGGCAACAGCGTTATGTACCGCACAAACGCATGAACAACGCATTTATGATGCACGCCTCCACCAGCCCGTTCTATCCGCTGTTTGCCGCACTGGATATCAACGCCAAAATGCATGAAGGTGTCAGCGGTCGTAATATGTGGATGGATTGTGTGGTTAACGGTATTAATGCCCGCAAATTGATCCTCGATAACTGCCAGCACATTCGCCCGTTCGTTCCTGAACTGGTGGATGGTAAACCCTGGCAGTCGTATGAAACAGCGCAAATTGCGGTTGATCTGCGCTTCTTTAAATTTGTACCCGGTGAGCACTGGCATTCTTTTGAAGGCTACGCAGAGAACCAATACTTTGTCGATCCGTGCAAACTGTTGCTGACAACTCCAGGTATTGATGCACGTAACGGCGAATATGAAGCGTTCGGTGTACCCGCAACGATTCTTGCTAACTTCCTGCGCGAAAATGGCGTAGTGCCGGAAAAATGCGATCTTAACTCCATCCTCTTCCTGCTGACTCCGGCAGAAGATATGGCCAAACTGCAGCAACTTGTTGCCCTGCTGGTACGCTTCGAAAAACTACTGGAAGCTGATGCGCCTCTGGCGGAAGTACTGCCTTCCATCTACAAACAGCATGAAGAGCGCTACGCCGGTTATACCCTGCGTCAGTTGTGCCAGGAAATGCATGATTTGTATGCCCGCCACAACGTGAAACAACTGCAAAAAGAGATGTTCCGTAAGGAACACTTCCCACGCGTCAGCATGAATCCGCAAGAAGCCAACTACGCCTACTTACGCGGTGAAGTGGAGCTGGTTCGTCTGCCGGATGCAGAAGGCCGTATCGCTGCCGAAGGTGCGCTTCCTTATCCTCCGGGTGTGCTGTGTGTTGTTCCTGGTGAAATCTGGGGTGGTGCTGTTCTGCGTTACTTCAGCGCTCTGGAAGAAGGCATCAACCTGCTGCCAGGTTTTGCACCGGAGCTGCAGGGTGTCTATATCGAAGAACATGATGGTCGTAAGCAAGTTTGGTGCTATGTCATCAAGCCTCGTGATGCGCAAAGCGCCCTGTTGAAAGGGGAAAAATTATGAGTCAGGCGAAATCGAACAAAATGGGTGTCGTTCAGTTAACCATACTGACGATGGTCAACATGATGGGCTCCGGTATCATCATGCTGCCGACAAAGCTTGCCGAAGTCGGGACAATCTCAATTATCTCCTGGCTGGTGACAGCCGTAGGCTCAATGGCACTGGCATGGGCATTCGCAAAATGCGGTATGTTCAGCCGTAAATCAGGAGGTATGGGCGGTTATGCCGAGTATGCTTTCGGTAAATCCGGTAACTTTATGGCGAACTATACCTACGGCGTCTCGCTGCTGATTGCTAACGTCGCGATTGCTATTTCGGCGGTTGGTTACGGCACCGAACTGCTCGGCGCGAGTTTGTCGCCAGTGCAGATTGGTCTTGCGACCATCGGGGTGCTGTGGATTTGTACCGTGGCTAACTTTGGTGGTGCGCGCATTACCGGGCAAATCAGTAGCATTACCGTGTGGGGGGTCATTATTCCGGTGGTAGGCCTGTGCATTATCGGCTGGTTCTGGTTTAGCCCGACGCTTTACGTTGATTCCTGGAATCCGCATCATGCACCGTTCTTCAGTGCGGTAGGTTCTTCCATCGCTATGACGCTGTGGGCTTTTCTTGGTCTGGAGTCTGCGTGTGCGAATACTGATGTAGTGGAAAACCCGGAACGTAATGTGCCAATCGCGGTACTCGGCGGTACGTTAGGTGCGGCGGTGATTTATATCGTCTCCACCAACGTGATTGCCGGGATTGTGCCAAATATGGAGCTGGCAAATTCAACGGCACCATTTGGTCTGGCCTTCGCGCAGATGTTCACGCCGGAAGTGGGTAAAGTCATTATGGCGCTGATGGTGATGTCCTGCTGCGGTTCGCTGCTTGGCTGGCAGTTCACCATTGCCCAGGTGTTTAAATCTTCTGCCGATGAAGGGTACTTCCCGAAAATTTTCTCCCGTGTGAGCAAAGTCGATGCACCAGTACAGGGAATGCTGACCATTGTCATCATCCAGAGCGGATTATCACTGATGACCATTAGCCCGTCGCTGAACAGTCAGTTCAACGTGCTGGTTAACCTGGCCGTGGTGACCAATATCATCCCGTATATTCTGTCAATGGCGGCATTAGTCATTATTCAGAAGGTCGCTAATGTGCCCCCCTCAAAAGCGAAAGTTGCAAACTTTGTTGCTTTTGTTGGCGCGATGTACAGCTTTTATGCGCTGTACTCATCCGGGGAAGAAGCCATGCTATACGGTTCCATCGTGACCTTCCTCGGTTGGACACTGTATGGTCTGGTCTCACCACGCTTTGAACTGAAAAATAAACACGGTTAATTAAGCAAAGCAAAAAAGGGCGATCTTCCGACCGCCCTTTTTCTTATTTGATATGTTTACGCGTTTTTCAGAACTTCGCTAACAATCTCAACCGCTTCTTTCTCAATCTGCTTGCGATGTTCTTCACCAAGGAAGCTTTCGCAGTAGATCTTATATGCGTCTTCCGTGCCTGACGGACGCGCGGCGAACCAGCCGTTGTCAGTCATCACTTTCAGACCGCCGATAGAAGCGCCATTACCCGGTGCCGCCGTCAGACGCGCGGTGATCGGGTCACCTGCCAGGGTGCTGGCGCTCACCATTTCCGGAGACAGCTTAGACAACGCCGCTTTTTGTGCGGAAGTCGCTGCTGCCTGCAAACGGTTATAGCTCGGCGCACCAAAGCGTTTTGCCAGTTCGTTATAGTGTTCCTGCGGGTTCTTACCGGTGACAGCGGTGATTTCCGCCGCCAGCAGACACATAATGATGCCGTCTTTATCGGTGGACCACGGCGTGCCGTCGAAACGCAGGAAGGAAGCGCCTGCACTCTCTTCGCCGCCAAAGCCGAAGCTGCCATCGAACAAACCATCAACAAACCATTTGAAACCTACCGGTACTTCTACCAGCTTACGGCCCAAATCATTGACCACACGGTCGATCATCGCAGATGAAACCAGCGTTTTACCGACAGCAACATCTTTGCCCCACTGCGGACGATGCTGGAACAGGTAGTTGATCGCCACCGCCAGGTAGTGGTTCGGAATCATCAAACCTGCCGGAGTGACGATACCGTGACGGTCATAATCCGGGTCGTTAGCAAACGCCAGATCGAACTTATCACGCAGTGCCAGCAGGCCCGCCATCGCACACTCGGAGGAGCAGTCCATACGGATCGCACCGTCTTTATCGAGGTGCATAAAGCGGAAGGTTTGATCGACCTGATCGTTAACGATGGTCAGGTTGAGGTTGTAATACTCGCCAATGCGCTTCCAGTATTCGATACCGGAACCACCCATCGGATCAACGCCCAGCGTCAGGCCCGCTTTCTGAATCGCCGCCATATCAACGATATCGGCCAGCCCTTCCACAAACGGCTGCACCAGATCCTGCTCTTTCACATGACCGGATGCCATCGCTTCGTCGAGGGAGATACGCTTCACGCCTTTCAGGCCATCAGCCAGCAGTGCGTTGGCTCTGTCTTCCACCACTTTAGTGACGTTGGTATCAGCCGGGCCACCATTTGGCGGATTGTACTTGATACCACCATCTTCCGGCGGGTTATGGGACGGTGTAATCACGATACCGTCTGCCAGTGGGCCACCTTTTTTATTGTGAACCAGAATGGCATTGGAAATGGCAGGTGTCGGAGTGAAGCCATTGTTTTCCTGCACAATGACATCAACGCCGTTCGCTGCCAGCACTTCCAGTACGGAAATGAACGCAGGCTCGGACAGGGCGTGAGTATCTTTACCCACATAGCAAGGGCCAGTGATGCCGTTTTTCGCACGTTCTTCAGCAATTGCCTGAGCGATCGCCAGAATGTGCGGCTCGTTAAAGCTGTGGCGCGCTGCACTGCCACGGTGACCGGAAGTACCGAATTTCACCGCGTGCTCCGCATTCCCTGCTTCTGGTTTCAGTACATAATATTGCGCCGTCAGTTGGGCGACGTTAATCAAATCACTCTGTTGTGCAGGTTGGCCTGCACGATTGTGGATTGCCATTGCTTTGTCCTTTGTCTGCAACGTTTTAGATAGTTCCGCAAACCTTCTCAATCAATTCCGCCGGGAATTGCATCGACTGCATGATGTGTTCGATCATGCTGCATTTACGGCCGGTGTTGGTGTTGGTGATCACCCAATACGGCGTACCAGGCACATGTTTTGGCTTGGTCTGATTACCATTTTTCAGCAGCGTTTGTTCATCTGCCGCAAAGTAAACGCGTGTACGACCGTGCAACGATTCCGTTGCTTCGGCAAACGCCTGGGCGTCAAGAGAATATAGTGTAGACAACAGCAGCATAAAGCGATTGACCGCTCGCTTTTGCTCTGCGTATTCGTCCGAAAGCAGAAGTTCACGCATTGCGCGAACCTTGTCTTTAATCGTTTTGACCGGCTTCGCTTCGACGATAGCAGGTGACGCAACGCGAACCTCTTTCGTCACCGGAGCAGCAGGCTGTGATGCGGCGGTAAATTTCAACATACGCCGTAAAATGTCGGATGCGCTCTCGCCGATATGCTTAGTGTGGCTGGCAATATAGCTGTAGAGTTCATCATCAACTTCAATCGTTTTCATCTTAATCCAGTGCAGTGTCTTAGCTGAATACAAGTCGCCAGGAGTATATGAATAAATCCCGGCAGCGGATAGCGTCAAGCCTGGCTTGCAGAAAAACTCGGAATAAACATTATTTGTTGCAGCCCTGTGGCACAATGGTCAACATAATACCCTAACCCGACAACGCTAAAAAAAGAACTTTGCCATGAAATTGAATATCCGCGCGCAAACTGCACAAAACCAGCACAATAATTCTCCCCTCATTCTTGTCCATGGTCTGTTTGGCAGCCTCGACAACCTTGGCGTACTGGCTCGCGATCTGGTAAACGATCACAATATCATCCAGGTTGATATGCGTAACCACGGTCTTTCACCGAGAGATCCGGTAATGAATTACCCGGCGATGGCCCAGGATCTTGTTGATACCCTGGATGCACTGCAGATCGACAAAGCAACATTTATCGGTCACTCCATGGGCGGTAAAGCGGTAATGGCTCTTACTGCACTAGCCCCCGATCGCATTGACAAGCTGGTGGCGATTGATATTGCGCCGGTCGATTATCACGTTCGCCGTCATGATGAGATTTTCGCGGCCATCAACGCAGTCAGTGAATCAGACGCACAAACACGCCAGCAAGCAGCGGCAATAATGCGCCAGCATCTTAATGAAGAAGGGGTGATTCAGTTTCTGTTGAAATCTTTTGTTGACGGGGAGTGGTGCTTTAACGTGCCAGTATTGTGGGATCAGTATCCGCATATTGTGGGTTGGGAGAAAATCCCGGCATGGGATCATCCTACCCTGTTTATCCCTGGCGGCAATTCTCCGTATGTTAGCGAGCAGTACCGTGATGATTTACTGGCACAATTTCCACAGGCTCGGGCTCATGTGATTGCAGGCGCGGGTCACTGGGTTCATGCTGAAAAACCGGATGCGGTATTACGCGCTATCCGTCGCTATCTCAATGATTAACGCAACTGATTAAAAACCCAGCGTCCGCGTCGCTTTCCGCGCGTGGACGTTGGCGTGACTCATCGCGCTGATGTATTATGGCGCGCTATCCATCCGGGCAGAGGCCTGGCTGATTGTTTCCCCCGAAGTCACCAAGATCATGGCCAAAGAACAAACGGACCGTACGACATTAGATCTGTTCGCGCACGAGCGTCGACCGGGACGACCGAAAACTAATCCGCTTTCGCGCGATGAACAGCTGCGTATTAATAAACGCAACCAACTAAAACGCGACAAAGTACGTGGCCTTAAGCGTGTCGAACTGAAGCTGAACGCGGAAGCTGTCGAGGCACTGAACGAGCTGGCGGAGTCGCGCAATATGAGCCGTAGCGAACTGATCGAAGAGATGTTAATGCAGCAACTGGCGGCGCTGCGTAGTCAGGGCATCGTTTAAATTTCCACTTTCATGTAGCACAGTGTGCAGTCCTGCTCGTTTGCTGATTCCGCAAGACTGCCTGTTCTGCTATGATTGCCTTTATCCGTGGGCAATTTTCCACCCCCATTTCAATAAGTTTCAAGAGGTTATTTCACTCATGGCTATCACTGGCATCTTTTTCGGCAGCGACACCGGTAATACCGAAAATATCGCAAAAATGATTCAAAAACAGCTTGGTAAAGACGTTGCCGATGTCCATGACATTGCAAAAAGCAGCAAAGAAGATCTGGAAGCATATGACATTCTGCTGCTGGGCATCCCAACCTGGTATTACGGCGAAGCGCAGTGTGACTGGGATGACTTCTTCCCGACTCTCGAAGAGATTGATTTTAATGGTAAACTGGTTGCGCTGTTTGGTTGTGGCGACCAGGAAGATTACGCAGAATACTTCTGCGATGCATTGGGCACCATCCGCGACATCATTGAACCGCGCGGCGCAACTATCGTTGGTCACTGGCCAACCGCGGGCTACCACTTCGAAGCGTCAAAAGGTCTGGCTGATGATGACCACTTTGTCGGTCTGGCTATCGACGAAGATCGTCAGCCGGAACTGACCGCTGAACGTGTAGAAAAATGGGTTAAACAAATTTCTGAAGAGCTGCATCTCGACGAAATTCTCAATGCCTGATGTGATGCGGCGTAGACTCATGTCTACGCCGTATTAATAGATAATGCCAATCAAAATAATTGCTACAAATTTGTAACTTTTGCTGTTGTACCTGTACAATGTCCCGGTGTTCAAGTGGCCTTGCCGTTGTAAATGTAAGCTGTGCCACGTTTTTATTAACAATATTTGCCAGGGACTTGTGGTTTTCATTTAGGCGTGGCAATTCTATAATGATACGCATTATCTCAAGAGCAAATTCTGTCACTTCTTCTAATGAAGTGAACCGCTTAGTAACAGGACAGATTCCGCATGACTGATAACAATACCGCCCTAAAGAAAGCTGGCCTGAAAGTAACGCTTCCTCGCTTGAAAATCCTGGAAGTTCTTCAGGAGCCGGACAACCATCACGTCAGTGCGGAAGATTTATACAAACGTCTGATCGATATGGGTGAAGAAATTGGTCTGGCTACGGTATATCGCGTACTGAACCAGTTTGACGACGCTGGTATCGTCACCCGCCACAATTTTGAAGGCGGTAAATCCGTATTTGAACTAACACAGCAACATCACCACGATCACCTGATCTGCCTCGACTGCGGTAAGGTTATCGAATTTAGTGATGATTCCATCGAAGCGCGTCAGCGTGAAATCGCCGCAAAACATGGCATTCGCCTGACTAACCACAGTCTCTATCTTTACGGTCACTGTGCCGAAGGCGATTGCCGCGAAGATGAGCACGCGCACGAAGGCAAATAAGCCAGCCTGAACGAGAAAAGCCAACCTGCAGGTTGGCTTTTTTATACAAGGAAAATAAGAAAAGCGAGAGTTACAGCTCTCACTTATTTGTTATTACTGCGAATTTCCTGCCAGACCTTATCACAATCGGCTTTCACCGCCTGATCATTTCCGGTTTGCGTTGCCTGAATACACTGCTGATAATCCAGTACGCGGACACTTTCCTGCTCGGCAAACTGCTGATGTTGTTTCTCTTTCTTCAGCACGTTTAACACGCTCTGGCAGGCTTCAATTTTTTCCGGCGAACCTTGTGCGGTGTTGATACAGGCGCTGTATGCCTCTTTCAGACGACTGTCTTCCTGTGGCGCGGTGGATTGTGCACAAGCCACCAGCCCCGATGCCATCATGGCGATGAGAATCAATTTTTTCATTGCAAATTCCTCAAACGTGCGGCAGGCACAAAACCTGCCGCGTCGGGCATCAGAAGATGGTGAATGGTGCGATTACCATAAATTTCACGTCACGCTCATCCTGGAAGATGTTGCCGTAACCACCGCCCCAGCTTGGGATGTCGGAGTGGTTGTCATATTCGGTGAAATGCAGTTTGAACATCGTGCCCTTGGCACGACCGTCCTGAATGGTGTAAACCGCATCCAGGCTGTAGGCAGACTCTTCAATAGTCCGGTTCTTGTCGTAGTACGCATCCGGATTGCTCTGCCAGGTCGCAGGTTTAGCATCCCATGCGTAAACGTAGGAAGCGCCGATGGCGAAGCCTGGAAGATTCCAGTTTTTCAGGTCATACATCGCACCGAAGAAGACCGCTTTTTCGCCGTTGGCGTTGAAGTCGGAACGGTTATCCCACCAGATATCCAGGCGACCGTTCGAGGAAGCGTAGGTTGGAGTCATACGTTGCAGGAAGTATCCTTGCTGACCGTCAGCCTTAACCCAGGTACCTTCGAGGCGCAAATCCACTACGTCAGCCGCCCGGTAACCAAAGGTCAACGCCTGCAGCCAGGCGGTGCCGTCATAAAGATCGTTGACGCTGCGATCGTCAACTTTATCGCGCGTACCATAGAACTGGTAGCTGGTGGTTAACGGGCTACCGGCGATATCAAATTTGTAGCTGGCTTTGGCAAAATATTGATCGATATACCCTTCGGCCTGACCAAACGCCGCTTCCAGTACGAAGTTATTTTTGAAGTCGTACTTCGCCCCAAGGGAGTGTAGATAATCAACTTTGGTGGTTTTATCGTTCTGATAAAACTCATCCATTTCCAGATGCCACGGTGCTTTGTATTCGTTGGTCCACATGTAGGAGAAACTCAACGCACCAGCATCGCCGTAATCAAAATTCGCCCCGGCCTCCGCCCCCTGATAAGTACCCGGCATAAAGCTCCAGTGTGGCGCTAACAGCGTCTGACCGGTTGGCTGAATATAACCTGCCCTCGCCCAAACCGGACCGTATTTAAATTTGGCCGCTGCTTTATACAGGCTTATACCGCTTTTATCGCCGGACCAGTCTTCGTCATAGGCTTTATTACTTTTTGAAAACGCGATTTCGTTCGGGTGAGAGCTGTCGCCGTTTTCCGCCATTTCAATCGCCGTAAACGCGGCAATATCAAGGCCGAACATATCAGCAGCATAACCAGACTGAAAATCGAGGTTGGCGTTCCAGGTGGAGTGAGAAAGGTTGGTTTTGTATTTATCGCCGTCGGTAACATCTTTACGGTCGCGTTCACGCTGCCAGTAATAGATACCGCCGGTTAAGGTTGAATCGTCGATGAATCCTTCGGCGCGAGCCTCCGGAATTGCCATAAAGCCCGACATAGCTGTAACACCGGCGATAGCCAGCGCCAGCGTACTACGTTTGCCACTAAACGTACGCATGGGTTAATCCTCTTTGACGTATAAATTGCTGCACCAAAGGTGAACAGCGAAAAAAATAAAAATTAAAAAAGTAGCGTTGAGAAAAGTCTCGCTGACTACAGGAACAGACTATTTTTCGCGACGCGAATTATCAATCTCTTTCTGTAACCAGAATGTAAGAACATGAGCAACCGCACATATTTTGATGATTTTTGTTACAAGGCTTAAGTTGTAGTTGAAAGGCTTGCAGAAGAATAAAAGCGTGAATTTCCAGCAAGATGAAAACGGTTACATTTTACTTAATTATGGTTTGTGATTTTAAATTTGTTTTCTGGATAAATTGCGAAGCGGAATTAATTCGCGAAGAAAAGCAGAAAAAAAACGCCGCAGAGCGCGGCGTTTGGGATTGTTTGCATATTTCTTGCCGGATGCGGCGTAAACGCTTCACCCGGCCTGGTAGAACTTAAAATTACTCGCCAACTTTCGCCCAGGTATCACGCAGCCCAACGGTGCGGTTAAATACCGGTTTTTCCGCCGTAGAATGGCGGCTGTCGAGGCAGAAATAACCTTCACGCTCAAACTGGAATGCTTTACCCGCAACCGCATCTTTCAGCGACGGTTCAGCAAAGCCCTGTTTGATCACCAGCGATTCCGGGTTAATCACCGACAGGAAATCATCCGCAGCACCAGGGTTCGGCACGCTGAACAGACGGTCATACAAACGGATTTCAACCGGCAGCGCATGTGCCGCGCTCACCCAGTGAATAACACCTTTGACTTTACGACCATCTGCCGGATCTTTGCTTAAGGTGTCGGCGTCATAAGTACAGAAGATGGTGGTGATATTGCCTTCGGCATCTTTCTCCACGCGTTCTGCCTTAATGACGTAAGCATTACGCAGACGCACTTCTTTACCCAGCACCAGACGTTTGTACTGCTTGTTAGCTTCTTCGCGGAAATCGGCGCGATCGATCCAAATCTCACCGCTAAACGGCACCTGACGGCTGCCCATTTCCGGTTTATTCGGATGGTTCGGCATGGTAACCATTTCGCCTTCGCCCTGGTAGTTTTCGATAACCAGTTTCACCGGATCGATAACCGCCATTGCGCGCGGCGCATTTTCGTTGAGATCTTCACGGATGCAGGATTCCAGTGACGCCATCTCAATGGTGTTGTCCTGCTTGGTCACACCAATGCGTTTGCAGAACTCACGAATAGAAGCCGCAGTGTAACCACGACGACGCAGACCAGAAATGGTCGGCATACGCGGGTCATCCCAGCCTTCAACGTGCTTATCGGTCACCAGCAGGTTCAGCTTACGCTTGGACATCACAGTGTATTCCAGATTCAGGCGCGAGAATTCGTACTGGCGCGGGTGAACAGGAATGGTGATGTTGTCCAGTACCCAGTCGTACAGACGGCGGTTGTCCTGGAACTCAAGCGTACACAGAGAGTGCGTAATACCTTCCAGCGCATCGCTGATGCAGTGGGTGAAGTCGTACATCGGGTAGATGCACCACTTGTTGCCAGTCTGGTGGTGTTCAGCAAACTTAATGCGGTACAGCACCGGATCGCGCATCACGATAAACGGCGAAGCCATGTCGATTTTCGCACGCAGGCAGGCTTTACCTTCTTCAAAACCGCCGGTACGCATTTTCTCGAACAGCGCCAGGTTCTCTTCAACGCTGCGATCGCGGTACGGGCTGTTTTTACCCGGCTGCGTCAAGGTGCCGCGGTATTCGCGGATCTGTTCCGGCGTCAGTTCATCAACGTACGCCAGGCCTTTATTGATCAGTTCGATCGCATAGGCGTGGAGCTGATCAAAATAATCGGAGGAGTAACGGACGTTACCAGACCAGTGGAAACCTAACCACTCTACGTCGTTTTTGATCGAATCGACATACTCGATATCTTCTTTTACCGGGTTAGTGTCGTCGAAACGCAGGTTGCACTGGCCTTTATAGTCCTGGGCGATCCCGAAGTTCAGGCAGATAGATTTCGCATGGCCAATATGCAGATAGCCATTCGGCTCCGGCGGGAAACGGGTGTGTACTGTGGTGTGCTTACCACTGGCCAGATCTTCATCGATGATCTGACGAATAAAGTTAGTCGGGCGGGCTTCTGCCTCACTCATCGTGGATTCCTCAAAGCGTAAACAACGTATAACGGCGTATGATCTTATAAGCGGGACAGGCTGACAACTGTTAGTTAGAGAAAAAATGGTTTTGCGTAAGATATTGGGGCGTTTTCTGCGCTACTGCCAGCAGATCCTCGCGCTGGAAACGTAAGGCCAAACGTCGCCAGCCTGACGCATTTATTAAATTGCCGGATGAGCTGGCCGCAGAGTCATAGATTAGTCGGCTATGATTAAACGCGTCGACAAGGACGCAAGCGTTCTACGCGTCTGCCCATCAAGCTGACTATCCGTAATAATCTCTGTCAGTTCATTAAGATGCGCGATATTAAACAGCGACCATGAACCGTATTTTGAGCTGTCAGCCAGGAGAATTTTGCGCGAAGCATGCGCGATAAGATCGCGTTTTAGTGCGGCTTTCTCTTCCGTGGGTGCTGTAATACCCTTTTCAAGATCCCAGCTGTTACAGCTTAAAAATGCCACGTCCGGCCAGGTATTTTGCAGCAATTTACGACCATGTTCGCCAATGCAGGACTGGCTGGGGTCGTGGATACGTCCGCCGATAATCGGCACTTCAATTTGCTTGAATTCAGCCAAAAAAAGCGCGATATGCAGGTCGCTGGTGATCACGCGAAGCGGTAAATGTGTAATCTGCCGCGCAAGTTCAATCATTGTCGTACCGGCATCAAGGACGACGGAATCCCCCGCTTTGACCATTGACGCCGCTGCGCTGGCGATGGCATGTTTTTCCGCCAGGCTGCGCTGCATTTTCTCATGGGTAGTCGGTTGGGTAGGAATAAACCGGTTGAGGGTCACACCGCCGTGTGTACGGCTGATAACACCCTGCTCATCGAGTTTTATCAGGTCTCGACGAATCGTAGCCGGCGACGCATTGGTTACCGCCACCAGCTCATCAACGGTGACCAGATTATGGCTTTTCAGGTAATCCATGATCTGCTCTAACCGGTTATATCCCTTCATTTTATTCTCGCGAAATCTGCATTGCTAACTGGATGGAAACTGCCATGCTCTCAGACTTGGCTTTTCCTGTCCAGGCAATATCAAACGCGGTGCCGTGGTCGGCATAAGTGCGAATAAAGGGCAACCCGGCGGTGATATTCACCCCATCATAAAATCCAAGCAGTTTTAAAGGGATATGCCCCTGATCGTGGTACATAGCCACTACCATATCGAATAGCCCTTCATGGCATTGCATAAACACGGTATCTGGCGGGCACGGGCCAGTAACATCAATATCTTCGGCCTGCATTGCTTCAATCGCAGGCGCGATAATCTCGATTTCCTCAGTGCCGAATAAACCATGTTCCCCTGCATGTGGATTTACACCCGCCACGGCAATACGCGGACGCTCAATACCAACACGTTTCAGGAAGTGGTTCGCAACTCGAATAACCGTTTTGACCCTTTCACCATTCAAAGTATCCAGGAATTTACGCAGTGAGATGTGAGTCGAAATATGGATAACCTTGAGCTTATCGGTATAGAGCACCATCGCGTACTCTTTGCTGCCGGTAAGATGGGCCAGCAATTCCGTATGCCCCGGATAGTTATGCCCGCCAAGATGCAGCGCTTCTTTATTCAGCGGCGCAGTGGCTATGGCTTTCACCTCGCCTGATAAGGCCAGAGCCGTTGCACGTTTGATACAGCGATACGCTAAATCGCCTGCCGCAGCCTGTACCACTCCGGGTGTCAGCGCATCGGGGTTAGCCAGCGGCTCATCCATCACGTTAATCACGCCGGGAGCAAAATGGGCGTCGCACACCTTTTGAATGACGCGTAACTCTGCCTGCGGCGTGATATTCATCGCCATAATACGTCGCAGCGTACGCACACAGCCCACCACCACCACCGGGGCACCAGCAAGCCAGGCTTCGCTCAGGGATTTAATAATGATCTCCGGGCCAATACCCGCCCGGTCACCCATCGTTACCGCAATAAGATTATTCACTACACTTCGCCTCGATAAAATTCAGAACCGGATGCAACGTGGTCTCATCGCCAAACCCACCGGCTTTCGTCATCACCGAACGGGACCAGACACCGCCCAGAAAGTGACCGTATGGAACGCATTGCGCCACCTTCCCCGTAATACGAAATCCGGTCGCGCCTAACGCACTG
>ENA-OQKY01000968-OQKY01000968.1-human-gut-metagenome-genome-assembly--contig:-NODE-968-length-20553-cov-3.784050_pt1 | contig 20553 bp, 17 predicted proteins | sample MGYA00242652_ERZ504805 | MGnify/ENA primary metagenome ERZ504805 (study PRJEB26092, sample SAMD00036400) | human gut metagenome | host: Homo sapiens | study: EMG produced TPA metagenomics assembly of... | reverse complement strand
GTTTCCTGGTTGGTGAAGGTTTTGGATGCGCCCCGGAACACGGTGGTTCCAGGGTTTACTTGTGTTGGCGCTTCCGCGATGTGAGTCCCAACAACGTGAGAAACAAAGTGAATGTTCGGGTGGTTTTTGTATGGACGGAGTGCTTCAGTAGCCATGTCCGGGCGGAGGTCAGAACCGCCGATCCCGATGTTCACTACGTCAGTGATTGCCTTGCCGGTATAGCCGTTCCACTCACCGGAAATAATCGCTTCCGAGAAGGTTTTCATCTTCTCCAGCACTGCGTTGACTTCCGGCATAACATCTTTGCCATCAACCAGAATCGGGGTATTGCTACGGTTACGCAGCGCTACGTGCAGTACGGCGCGGTTTTCAGTGCGGTTGATCTTCTCGCCAGAGAACATCGACTTAATCGCGCCCGCCAGATCGCACTCTTTCGCCAGATCTTGTAATTTCGCCAGCGTCTCTTCAGTGATGCGGTTTTTGGAGTAATCCACCAGCATCTGATCGTCGAAGGTTGCGGAGAACTTAGAAAAACGATCGCCGTCTTTAGCAAAAAGATCGGCGATCGTAACGTCTTTCATTTCATCGAAGTGTTTCTGTAGTGCCTGCCAGGCAGCGGTCTGCGTTGGATTGATGTTTTTCATTAGCAATACTCTTCTGATTTTGAGAATTGTGACTTTGGAAGATTGTAGCGCCAGTCACAGAAAAATGTGATGGTTTTAGTGCCGTTAGCGTAATGTTGAGTGTAAACCCTTAGCGCAGCGAAGCATTTATTAGCTGAACTACTGACCGCCAGGAGTGGATGAAAAATCCGCATGACCCCATCGTTGACAACCGCCCCGCTCACCCTTTATTTATAAATGTACTACCTGCGCTAGCGCAGGCCAGAAGAGGCGCGTTGCCCAAGTAACGGTGTTGGAGGAGCCAGTCCTGTGATAACACCTGAGGGGGTGCATCGCCGAGGTGATTGAACGGCTGGCTACGTTCATCATCGGCTACAGGGGCTGAATCCCCTGGGTTGTCACCAGAAGCGTTCGCAGTCGGGCGTTTCGCAAGTGGTGGAGCACTTCTGGGTGAAAATAGTAGCGAAGTATCGCTCTGCGCCCACCCGTCTTCCGCTCTTCCCTTGTGCCAAGGCTGAAAATGGATCCCCTGACACGAGGTAGTTATGTCTGAAATTGTTGTCTCCAAATTTGGCGGTACCAGCGTAGCTGATTTTGACGCCATGAACCGCAGCGCTGATATTGTGCTTTCTGATGCCAACGTACGTTTAGTTGTCCTCTCGGCTTCTGCTGGTATCACTAATCTACTGGTCGCTTTAGCTGAAGGACTGGAACCTGGCGAGCGATTCGAAAAACTCGACGCAATCCGCAATATCCAGTTTGCCATTCTGGAACGTCTGCGTTACCCGAACGTTATCCGTGAAGAGATTGAACGTCTGCTGGAGAATATTACTGTTCTGGCAGAAGCGGCGGCGCTGGCAACGTCTCCGGCCCTGACAGATGAACTGGTCAGCCACGGCGAGCTGATGTCGACCCTGCTGTTTGTCTGGATCCTGCGCGAACGCGATGTTCAGGCACAGTGGTTTGATGTACGTAAAGTGCTGCGTACCAACGATCGATTTGGTCGTGCAGAGCCAGATGTAGCCGCGCTGGCGGAACTGGCCGCGCTGCAGCTGCTCCCACGCCTCAATGAAGGCTTAGTGATCACCCAGGGATTTATCGGCAGCGAAAATAAAGGTCGTACAACGACGCTTGGCCGTGGAGGCAGCGATTATACGGCAGCCTTGCTGGCGGAGGCTTTACACGCATCTCGTGTTGATATCTGGACCGACGTCCCGGGCATCTACACCACCGATCCACGCGTGGTTTCCGCAGCAAAACGCATTGATGAAATCGCGTTTGCCGAAGCGGCAGAGATGGCAACTTTTGGTGCAAAAGTACTGCATCCGGCAACGTTGCTACCCGCAGTACGCAGCGATATCCCAGTCTTTGTCGGCTCCAGCAAAGACCCACGCGCAGGTGGTACGCTGGTGTGCAATAAAACTGAAAATCCGCCGCTGTTCCGCGCGCTGGCGCTTCGTCGCAATCAGACTCTGCTCACTTTGCACAGCCTGAATATGCTGCATTCTCGCGGTTTCCTCGCGGAAGTTTTCGGCATCCTCGCGCGGCATAATATTTCGGTAGACTTAATCACCACGTCAGAAGTGAGTGTGGCATTAACCCTTGATACCACCGGTTCAACCTCCACTGGCGATACGTTGCTGACGCAATCTCTGCTGATGGAGCTGTCTGCACTGTGCCGGGTGGAAGTGGAAGAGGGTCTGGCGCTGGTCGCGTTGATTGGCAATGACCTGTCAAAAGCCTGCGGCGTTGGCAAAGAGGTATTCGGCGTACTGGAACCGTTCAACATTCGCATGATTTGTTACGGCGCATCCAGCCATAACCTGTGCTTCCTGGTGCCCGGCGAAGATGCCGAGCAGGTAGTGCAGAAGCTGCATTTTAATTTGTTTGAGTAAACACAGTATGGCCCGGAAGACATTATTTCGGGCCGTATTGTTTTTCTTGTCATTATGCCCATAAATAAACGAGTCTATTCCCTGTTAACCAGCGTCTTTATCGGAGAATAATTGCCTTTAATTTTTTATCCGCATCTCTAACTAATTATCGAAAGAGATAAATAGTTAAGAGAAGGCAAAATGAATATTATCAGTTCTGCTCGCAAACGAATTCCCGTACACTGAACTCTCTGGCTCACTGAGGGCACCATTATGGCACTCCCCCGTATTACCCAAAAAGAGATGACTGAACGCGAGCAGCGTGAACTTAAAACACTGCTGGATCGGGCGCGGATTGCGCATGGTCGCGTACTGACCAACTCCGAAACTAACAGCATTAAGAAAGAGTACATCGATAAATTAATGGTCGAGCGTGAGGCTGAAGCGAAAAAAGCCCGCCAATTGAAGAAAAAGCAGGCTTATAAACCGGATCCTGAGGCGTCATTTAGCTGGTCAGCAAATACGTCGACGCGCGGCAGACGCTGATTAACGCCCCTTCTTTTTGCGCCCCGGCGAGGTAAAACGCTTACCGTTGGACGCCGGGCGACCGCCTTTTTCCGCCGTTTTTTCCATCTTAACGACTGGACGTTTGATGCCTACCGTTTTCGGTTTGGCCTTCGCTTTAGGTTTTGCCTCGGAAGAGGAATTTTCAATGAGCTTAAAGAGATCGATTAACTCATCGTCGGTTAAATCGCGCCACTCACCCAGCGGAATGCCGCTTAAGCTGACGTTCATAATGCGCGTACGTTCCAGCTTTTTCACTTCGTAACCAAAGTGCTCGCACATGCGACGAATCTGACGGTTCAGCCCCTGCACCAGGGTAATGCGGAAGACAAACGGTGCTTCTTTTTTGACTTTGCACTTTTTAGTTACCGTCCCGAGGATCGGTACTCCCGCCCCCATACCACGAATAAATTCATCGGTAATCGGTTTATCAACCGTCACCAGATACTCTTTCTCATGATCGTTACCCGCACGGAGGATCTTATTCACCAGATCGCCGTGATTGGTGAGGAAAATCAGCCCCTGGGAATCTTTATCCAGGCGGCCAATCGGGAACACGCGTTTGCTGTGGTTAACGAAATCGACAATGTTATCGCGCTCGCCATCTTCGGTGGTGCTGACAATACCGACGGGCTTGTTCAGGGCGATAAGTACCAAATCTTCGGATTCCCGAGGATCAATCAACTGACCATTTACTTTCACAACGTCGCCGGGTTTCACCTGATCGCCAATGGTGGCTCGCTTGCCATTAAGGAACACATTGCCTTGCTCGATATAGCGATCCGCTTCGCGGCGTGAGCAAATTCCGCTTTCGCTGATGTATTTATTTAAACGGACTGATGAGTCGGGCAGCATAAATTCTCCTGTAAAACGCGGAATATACCGTACCTCTTAGCGGGGAAAAACAGGGTTATGCGGCAACGTCGAAATTAAATGTGATCTGCCACGCCTTTTATCACAAAAGTGTCTCCGGAAGTACGATGCAAATTTGCCTGGCAAAATAAGAATAATCAACAAATTACGCATCGCTGCACACCTGTGCTGATGACTACTACGCAGAGAAACAAATGTGCAAGAGAAAGCGCTATTTCCCCCCATGCAAAGAGTGAAAAATCGCTTTGAAAGGCCATCATGATGGGGTTATATCAGATCAAGCGGTGAGAAAGCGTATTTGCACAAATGTGCAGAACCAGGAGGCGGCAATGGAAAACAGTGACGATATCCGTTTGATTGTGAAGATTGCCCAACTCTATTACGAACAGGATATGACGCAGGCGCAAATTGCGCGCGAACTGGGTATTTATCGCACTACCATCAGCCGCTTGCTTAAACGAGGCCGCGATCAGGGAATTGTCACCATCGCCATCAACTATGACTACAACGAAAATCTCTGGCTGGAGCAGCAAGTGAAGCAAAAGTTTGGCCTGAAAGACGTTGTGGTGGTGTCAGGAAATGATGAGGATGAAGATATTCAACTGGCGATGATGGGGTTACACGGCGCGCAACTGCTGGATCGCTTGCTGGAACCTGGCGATATTGTCGGTTTTTCCTGGGGCCGCGCGGTGAGCGCACTGGTTGAAAACTTGCCGCAGGCGGGGCAATCGCGGCAGTTAATTTGCGTGCCGATTATTGGCGGCCCGTCCGGTAAACTCGAAAGCCGCTATCACGTAAACACATTAACCTACAGCGCGGCAGCGAAGCTGAAAGGGGAATCGCATCTCGCGGATTTTCCGGCGCTGCTGGATAACCCATTAATTCGTAATGGGATCATGCAGTCTCAGCACTTTAAAACCATCTCTGCCTACTGGGATAATCTGGATGTCGCCCTGGTGGGAATTGGCTCACCGGCCATTCGCGACGGCGCTAACTGGCATGCGTTTTATGGTGGTGAAGAGAGTGACGACCTGAATGCCCGCCAGGTTGCTGGCGATATTTGCTCGCGCTTTTTTGATATTCACGGCGCAATGGTTGAAACGAATATGAGCGAAAAAACACTCTCTATCGAAATGAATAAATTAAAGCAGGCACGGTATTCCATTGGCATTGCCATGAGCGAAGAAAAATACAGCGGAATTGTTGGTGCACTGCGTGGAAAATATATTAATTGTCTGGTAACGAATAGCAGCACAGCTGAACTATTACTGAAATAAAAATCTTCCCGATGTTTACCGTAATAAAAATTACGGCGGGACCCTACTATCTAAAATCAAGAGTCTGTTATTCAAAATTGGTTAAATTTTCAGGATAAAATCATTATTGTCACCGGTGGCGCATCCGGTATTGGTCTGGCGATTGTAGAGGAATTATTAGCACAAGGCGCGAATGTACAGATGGTCGATATTCACGGTGGCGATGGTCAATATGAAAGCCATAAAGGTTATCAGTTCTGGCCGACCGATATTTACAGCGCCAAAGAGATAAATCATACGGTAGCAGAAATTATCAAGCGTTTTGGTCGCATGGACGGTCTGGTTAACAACGCCGGGGTCAATTTCCCGCGTCTGCTGGTCGATGAGAAAGCGCCTGCCGGGCAGTATGAACTCAACGAAGCTGCATTCGAAAAAATGGTCAATATCAACCAGAAAGGCGTTTTTCTGATGTCGCAGGCGGTGGCGCGACAGATGGTCAAACAACATGATGGCGTGATTGTGAATGTTTCCTCAGAAAGTGGGCTGGAAGGCTCAGAAGGCCAAAGCTGTTACGCCGCGACCAAAGCCGCGCTCAATAGCTTCACGCGCTCCTGGTCGAAAGAGCTGGGCAAGCACGGTATCCGTGTGGTCGGTATCGCGCCGGGGATTCTGGAAAAAACAGGACTGCGCACGCCGGAATATGAAGAAGCGCTGGCGTGGACGCGCAATATCACCGTCGAGCAGCTGCGTGAAGGCTATACCAAAAACGCCATTCCTATTGGGCGCGCCGGAAGATTAGCAGAAGTGGCTGATTTTGTTTGTTATCTGCTGTCTGAACGCGCCAGCTATATCACCGGAGTAACCACTAACATTGCAGGCGGCAAAACGCGCGGCTAAGGAGGCTTTATGGTCAATGCCATTTTTTGCGCCCACGGCAAATTAGCCTGCGCCATGCTGGAATCGGTTCAGATGGTGTACGGCGATGCCAGGGTCGAGGCAGTTGAATTTGTGCCCGGCGAGAACGCCGGAGACATTGTGGCAAAGCTGGAGAAGTTAGTGAGCATTCACAATCATGACGAGTGGCTAATCGCCGTGGATTTACAGTGCGGCAGCCCGTGGAATGCGGCAGCGATGCTTGCGATGCGCAATCCTCGTCTGCGGGTAATCAGCGGCCTTTCTCTGCCGCTGGCGCTCGAACTGGTTGATAACCAGGACAGCATGAATGTTGATGAACTGTGTGAACACCTGACGCAAATCGCAAAGCAAACCTGCGTCGTCTGGAGACAGGTAGCAACAGCAGAGGAGGATTTCTGATGAACATTACGCTCGCCCGCATTGATGACCGCCTGATCCACGGCCAGGTCACTACCGTCTGGTCTAAAGTGGCTAACGCCCAACGCATTATTATCTGCAATGACGAAGTTTATAACGATGAAGTTCGCCGGACATTATTGCGTCCGGCTGCGCCACCGGGAATGAAGGTTAACGTGGTCAATATTGAAAAAGCCGTCGCGGTTTATCACAACCCGCAATATCAGGACGAAACCGTTTTTTATCTTTTCACTCGCCCACAGGATGCCTTAGCAATGGTTCGCCAGGGGGTAAAAATAGGTACCCTGAATATTGGCGGTATGGCCTGGCGTCCTGGTAAGAAACAGTTAACCAAAGCAGTTTCATTAGATGACGATGATATTAACGCATTTCATGAGTTAAATAATCTTGGCGTCATACTGGATTTACGCGTCGTAGCGTCAGATCCCTCAATCAATATTATCGACAAAATAAACGAACAGTTAATCGCAAATTAAATAATAGCGCCTGTGTACATATGCTTTAACAGGCAGGGATGACGACACTTAAAAGGTGACAAATCATGGAAATAAGTACCCTACAAATCATTGCTATATTTCTTTTTTCCTGTATTGCCGGAATGGGCAGCGTGCTGGATGAATTTCAGACTCATCGTCCGTTAATTGCCTGTACGGTGATTGGTTTAATTCTCGGTGATTTAAAAACCGGAATTATGCTCGGTGGTACGCTGGAATTGATAGCTCTCGGCTGGATGCACGTCGGCGCGGCGCAATCTCCGTATTCTGCACTCGCCAGCATAATCCCCGCCATTCTGGTTATCGTTGGTCAGCAAAGCATCGCCACCGGAATCGCCATCGCGTTGCCTGTGGCTGCGGCAGGCCAGGTGCTGACGGTGTTTGCCCGTACCATCACCGTAGTGTTCCAGCACGCGGCGGATAAAGCAGCGGAAGAAGCACGGTTTCGCACTCTCGATATTCTGCATGTCTCCGCGCTTGGCGTGCAGGCACTGCGCGTTGCTATTCCGGCACTGATTGTCTCGCTGTTCGTCAGCGCTGATATGGTGAGCAATATGCTGAGCGCCATTCCCGAATTTGTGACCCGTGGACTGCAGATTGCTGGCGGTTTTATCGTGGTGGTCGGTTACGCCATGGTGCTTCGCATGATGGGCGTGAAATATTTGATGCCTTTCTTTTTCCTCGGTTTCCTCGCAGGTGGCTACCTCGATCTCAGTCTGCTGGCGTTCGGTGGCGTCGGCGTGATCATGGCCCTGCTCTACATCCAGTTAAATCCACAGTGGCGTAAAGCTGAACCACATCCCCAGACCACCACTATCACCGCCCTTGACCAACTTGATGATTAACGGAGCCATCATGGAACAGAGAAAAATTACACGCAGCGATCTGGTGAGCATGTTTCTGCGCTCCAACCTGCAACAGGCATCCTTTAACTTTGAACGTATTCACGGGCTGGGTTTTTGCTACGACATGATCCCCGCCATCAAACGACTTTACCCATTAAAAGAGGATCAGGTTGCGGCGCTCAGGCGACACCTGGTGTTCTTCAATACCACGCCAGCCGTATGTGGCCCGGTCATCGGCGTCACTGCCGCCATGGAAGAGGCGCGAGCCAACGGCGCGGAAATTGATGACGGTACCATTAACGGCATCAAAGTCGGTCTGATGGGACCATTGGCAGGAGTTGGCGATCCACTGGTCTGGGGAACGCTGCGCCCGATTACCGCCGCGCTCGGCGCATCTCTGGCACTTTCGGGCAACATTCTCGGCCCCCTACTGTTCTTCTTTATTTTCAACGCGGTGCGTCTGGCGATGAAGTGGTATGGCCTACAGCTCGGCTTTCGCAAAGGGGTGAATATCGTCAGCGATATGGGCGGTAATTTGCTGCAAAAACTCACCGAAGGCGCGTCGATTCTCGGGCTGTTTGTGATGGGCGTGCTGGTGACCAAATGGACGTCAATCAACGTACCGTTGGTGGTTTCACAAACGCCTGCCGCCGATGGTGCCACCGTCACCATAACCGTGCAGAACATCCTCGACCAACTTTGCCCTGGTTTGCTGGCGCTCGGTCTGACGCTGCTGATGGTTCGTCTGCTCAACAAAAAAATTAACCCGGTATGGCTGATTTTCGCCCTGTTTGGTTTAGGGATTATCGGTAATGCGCTGGGCTTCCTGTCCTGATTCTTCGCCCCGGCACGACTGCCGGGGTCATCGCTCAACATGAGGTGGTTTATGAAAACAACAGCTCTGCGTCTTTATGGCAAACGTGACCTGCGTCTGGAAACCTTTGACCTTCCTGAAATGCAGGAGGATGAAATCCTCGCGACGGTGGTCACTGACAGCCTGTGCCTCTCTTCCTGGAAAGAGGCCAATCTGGGTGAAAACCATAAAAAAGTACCCGACGATGTGGCGACCAATCCCATCATCATCGGCCACGAATTTTGCGGCGATATTCTGGCCGTGGGTAAAAAGTGGCAGCACAAATTCCAGCCGGGTCAGCGTTATGTGATTCAGGCCAACCTGCAACTCCCCGACCGCCCGGATTGCCCCGGCTACTCCTTCCCGTGGGTAGGCGGCGAAGCGACGCATGTGGTTATTCCCAACGAGGTCATGGAACAAGATTGCCTGCTGGCATACGACGGCGAAACCTATTTTGAAGGCTCGCTGGTTGAACCGCTTTCCTGCGTGATTGGCGCGTTCAACGCCAACTATCATCTTCAGGAAGGTAGTTATAACCACACGATGGGGATTCGCCCGCAAGGGCGCACGCTGATCCTCGGCGGCACCGGACCAATGGGACTGTTGGCGATTGATTATGCGCTACATGGACCCGTTAACCCTTCGCTGCTCGTCATTACCGATACCGACAACGACAAATTGAGTTATGCACGCAAGCACTATCCATCAGAACCGCAAACACTGATTCATTATCTCAATGCCGCCGATGCAGCATTTGATACGTTAATGGCACTGAGTGGCGGTCACGGCTTCGATGATATTTTCGTCTTTGTGCCTAATGAAGGACTGGTGACTCTCGCCTCTTCCTTGCTGGCGACAGATGGTTGTCTGAATTTCTTCGCCGGACCGCAGGATAAGCACTTCAGCGCGCCAATTAATTTCTACGATGTGCATTATGCATTTACCCACTACGTGGGCACATCAGGCGGCAATACCGACGACATGCGCGCAGCGGTCAAATTGATTGAAGAGAAAAAAGTGCAGGCCGCAAAAGTGGTAACACATATTCTTGGGCTGAATGCCGCGGGCGAAACCACGCTTGAATTGCCTGCCGTCGGCGGCGGCAAAAAGCTGGTGTATACCGGGAAATACCTGCCGCTGACGTCACTCACGCAGATTCAGGATCAAGCACTGGCGGCAATTCTGGCGCGTCATCAGGGGATCTGGTCCGGTGAGGCGGAGCAATACCTGCTCGCCCATGCAGAGGCAATTTCCCATGATTAATCGCGCTACTTAACTCTGCATGTCGCTGGCTGGTCGCCGCGGCAACTTCGCGACCTGATGTGCGGCTGATTGCAGAAGTGGCACAATGTGCACGAGAAGGATAAAAAAACATCAGCGCCTTAAGGGGCGCTCAAATTGGTGGCAAAGTGCACATTGTTTATGCCGGATGCGGAATGAAGCCTTATTCGGCCTACATAATCTCGAAAATTCAATATATTGCAGTTATCTGGTAGGCCAGGTAAGCGTAGCGCATCAGGCAATCCTGTGTTTGTCATCAGTCTCAGCGCCTGTGCAATATGTGACATCGTGAGCCATGTCAGTAAGTGGTTAAATTCGCAGTGGTAGCATTCCTTCCGTGTTTTCTTACTAACCGGAGAAGTAATGGAACTGCTTTTATTGAGTAACTCGACGCTGCCGGGTAAAGCCTGGCTGGAACACGCGCTGCCGCTGATTGCTGAACAGTTGCAGGGGCGCCGTTCTGCGGTATTTATTCCTTTCGCTGGCGTAACGCAGACCTGGGATGATTACACAGCGAAAACGGCTGCGGTTCTCGCTCCGCTGGGTGTTTCTGTCACCGGTATTCATAGCGTTGTCGATCCCGTTGCCGCGATTGAAAATGCGGAAATTGTGATTGTCGGCGGCGGTAATACTTTCCAGTTGCTGAAACAGTGCCGCGAGCGCGGGCTGCTGGCACCCATTACTGACGTGGTGAAACGTGGCGCGCTGTATATTGGCTGGAGCGCAGGCGCTAACCTTGCTTGCCCAACCATTCGTACCACCAACGATATGCCGATTGTCGATCCGCAAGGTTTCGATGCGCTAAATCTGTTCCCGCTACAAATCAACCCGCACTTCACCAACGCGCTGCCGGAAGGCCATAAAGGTGAAACCCGTGAGCAGCGTATTCGCGAACTGCTGGTCGTCGCGCCAGAACTGACGATTATTGGTCTGCCGGAAGGTAACTGGATCACAGTAAGTAAAGGTCACGCTACGCTGGGTGGCCCGAACACCACTTATGTGTTTAAGGCTGGTGAAGAAGCGGTGCCGCTGGAAGCGGGTCACCGTTTTTAAGTGAATTGCCGGATGCATGATCCGGCATCTTGTTCATAGTGCCTGATGCGACGCTTTACGCGTCTTATCAGGCCTTCAGGGTCACGGTATTAATACTCGTCCCGTCCTTCATCTTCATCCGGCTGTTCCAGCACACTGTAAGCCACCGAACAAAACAGCGAGTTCAGACGCTGCATATCTCCCAGTAAGCCTAAATGTAGCGAACTGGTTTCAATACTCTGCACGTTTTGCTGATGCAGGCGATCGACGTGGGCGTGGGAATAGCGGCGATTAAGAATGCGAAAACGATGTTTGCTGCGGCGCAAACGACGGGCGCTGGTAACATCGCCAGAGAAGAAAACCGACATTGCCAGTTTTAAATTACTGAGCAATTGCTCATAGAGCGCATCCAGTTCCTTCAAGCCATCAAGCGAAAATGCTCGCCTTGCAGCCAGCGATTTGTCGGCAATTTCACTCCCCATGCGCTCGACGATATCGGAGGCCTGTTCAAGGTTGAGCGACATTTCGATGATCTCCGCCCAGCGGCGCGACTCTTCTTCTGCCAGTTCCTCTTTTGGCATCCGCGCCAGATACAGCTTAATGGCGGTATAGAGAACGTTGATGTCATCAGCCAGCTTACGCAGCTCTTTCTCCTGCCGTGGCTCGCCGTGCATCACTTTATTCAGCCCTTCCATCATCTGTTCCATGGCGTCGCCAATGCGCAGGGTTTCGCGGGCAGCGTTCGCCAGAGCAAGCGTGGGCGTATCCAGCGCGCTGACATCCAGATGTTTAGGCCGTAGCTGGGTATCCAGTTCCGGTTCATCGCGAATAATCGTTTTGCAAAACCGTGCCATCGGGTCAACGAATGGCAACATGACCAGGCAGCGTACAAGGTTGTAGAAGACGTGGAAATAGATCACCAATTCCGCTTTTGGCAATGGCAACTTCCCCATTGTCTCTGCCAGCAAATGAACAAACGGCAGGATAATCAGGCTACCCACCAGCTTAAACAGCAGGCTACCCAGCGCGACACGGCGGGCTGCGGCATTGGCGGCACTGTTGTTGAGCATCGCCAGCAGGCCGGAACCGAGGTTTGCACCAATCACCAGACAAAGCGCCACTGGGAAAGAGATAATGCCTGCGGCGGTCAGAGTCGCGGTCAGCAGTACCGCGGCAAGGCTGGAGTAGCTGATAATGGCGAACATCGCACCAATCAGCGCATCCAGCAAAATGTCGCCAGTCAGCGAGGCAAAGATCACCTGAACGCCGTTTGCCTGAGTGATCGGCGTTACGGCCTGCACAATCAACTCCAGCGCCAGTAAAATCAGCCCAAGACCAATACCGACGCGGCCCAGTTGCCCGGCGCGTGACTGTTTGCGTCCGAGGAAAAAAATCACGCCGATAAAAATAAGTAACGGTGACAGCCAGGATAAATCGAAGGTGAGAATACGCGCCATCAGCGCCGTCCCGACATCTGCACCCAGCACAATCACCAGCGCAGGCGCGAGAGCAACCAGATCCTGAGCGACGAACGAGGTCACCAGCATGGTGGTGGCATTACTGCTCTGCACCAGTGCGGTAACGCCGATCCCCGCGCAAAAGGCGAGCGGCTTTTTTTCGACGCTCCGGCTAAGGACAGTACGCAGACGCGCGCCGAAGACGCGCATTACGCCTGTTCGAACAATATGAGTCCCCCAGACCAGCAGGGCGACGGCAGAAAGCAGGTGAAGCAAAGTTAGCACGGAATCAGGTTCTCCTTTTTGTTATGCATTTTCCTGTTAAGATTTTTCTAATCACGTTGTTTTTATCCAGGCATTTCTCTTGTATGTACTTTCAGTATAAGAGATTTATACAAGAAAGCATTTAAAAAGGCATTTATATAAAAATCCACCTGTATCTGTTGCTATTTCTGTCACACTTTCCCCTGTCGTTTACACCAGATAATCGTTGTCACTTTTGTGACCTCTGAGAAGATAAACAACGAAATATTTAAGACCAGATCCTGTGAATAAAAATAATTAAGTAACAACGGTATTACGGAGATTGAACAGCTTACGGTAGCAAAACGCATAAACTCCTGAATCGCCAAAAAAGAGAAACTAAATAATTTTTGTCTTAAAAAACATTGCGCAGAAAAGAATAAAGAGAGCAATAATACTATTTGTAGCGTAACAGTGGCGACTGCATAAGCGTAAAAACCGCCTTCAACACCGATATCCTTAAGTAAAGAAAGTGAATGAACGATATCGGAATAAAAAGGGATACGACCATTACCAAGCGAGTAGAACAGATATGTGGCTATCGCGATAACATCCATGACACCCCAAAAAAGAAGAATGTATTTTTTATATTGACGTTGCATAAAGTAAATCCTTTTTACGAAAACAAATATTACCAGGAATTATTATAATTGCGGGCGTTTTTGGATTAACACTCCACCCGTATTTTTTAAACCTCTGTCAGCTATACCTTCACTAAATAAGACATCGATACGCCCTTTACTTTTATCGTGATACAGAATACTGCATGAGATACACCTTATACCCTCTTTGGATTTACGAAAATCTAACCAATAACGACCATCATAAAATACCCACTCCACACCTGTTTTTATATTAATCATCCAATCATTATAACCTGTTGGTTTTTTTCCTAATAGTTCAGTAACTTCGGACTCTGAACATCCTTCGAAAGCGAAAAAATCTATTTCATCAATTTTTATCATGTTCAATAATCCATTATTTATGACATTAAAAACCGGGGCAAATACCCCGGTGTTATCACTTACTCGGCATCATACCCCAGATTCGGTGCCAACCAACGCTCGACTTCGGTAACGCTCATTCCTTTACGGCGGGCATAGTCTTCAACCTGATCGCGCTGAATTTGCGCCACCGCGTAATACTTGCTGTCTGGATGACTGAAGTACCAACCCGAAACCGATGCACCCGGCCACATGGCGAAGGATTCCGTGAGTTTCATACCGGTATGTTTTTCCACTTCCAGCAGCTCCCAGATTGTGGCTTTTTCCGTATGTTCCGGGCAGGCAGGGTAGCCCGGTGCCGGACGGATGCCCTGGTAGTTTTCGCGGATCAGCTCTTCGTTGCTGAGGTTCTCGTTCGGCGCATAGCCCCAGTAGACTTTACGCACACGCTCATGGAGATACTCAGCAAAGGCTTCCGCCAGACGGTCGGCAAGCGCTTTCACCATGATTTTGTTGTAATCATCATGCTGTGCTTCAAAGGCATCAGCCAGTGCGTCCTCTTCCAGCCCGCCAGTCACGGCAAATGCGCCGATGTAATCTGCTTTACCAGAAAGCTTCGGCGCAACGAAGTCAGCGAGACAGTAGTTAGCGAAGCCGGTTTTTTCGGTCTGTTGGCGTAGATGGTGGCTGACATTAATCACATGGGTACGCGTTTCGTCACGGTAGATTTCAATGTCATCACCCACACGGTTTGCCGGGAACAGGCCCACCACGCCACGCGGGTTCAGCATTTTTTCGGCGCTTAATTTATCCAGCATGTCGTTGGCGTCTTTAAACAGCCGCTGCGCCTCAACACCTACCACTTCATCTTCCAGAATGCGCGGATACTTCCCGGCCAGCGACCAGGTCATAAAGAACGGCGTCCAGTCGATGTAATTACGCAGCGTTTCGATGCTGGCTTCGACTTCCTGCACACCGAGACGGTGCGCCACCGGCGGCGTGTAAGCCTGCCAGTCAAAAGCGAAGTCGTTATCACGCGCCGCTTCCAGCGTGACCGGTGGTGTGCGTGGTTTCTTTCGTCCGTGCTGAATACGCACGGTTTCGTACTCCTTGCGGGTACGAGCAACGAAATCATCGCGCTGAGTGTCGGAAAGCAACGCCGCCACCACACCAACGGTGCGCGATGCGTTCTGCACATACACCGTCGGGCCGCTGTAGTTCTGCTCGATTTTCACCGCCGTGTGCGCTTTTGAGGTGGTCGCGCCGCCAATCAATAGCGGAATGGTGAAGCCCTGACGCTCCATCTCTTTCGCCACGTTAACCATCTCGTCCAGCGACGGCGTGATCAGCCCTGAAAGGCCAATCAAATCAGCATTCACTTCTTTAGCGGTACGGAGAATTTTTTCCGCAGGCACCATCACGCCGAGATCGACAATTTCGTAGTTGTTACATTGCAGCACCACGCCAACGATATTTTTACCGATGTCGTGGACATCGCCTTTCACGGTGGCGATCACCATCTTGCCGTTGGTTTTACCCTGCTCTTTGCTGGCTTCAATAAACGGTTCGAGATACGCCACCGCCTGTTTCATGACGCGCGCCGATTTCACCACCTGCGGCAGGAACATTTTGCCCTCGCCAAACAGGTCGCCGACCACGTTCATGCCGTCCATCAACGGGCCTTCAATCACTTCAATCGGACGCGTAGCCTGCTGGCGGGCTTCTTCGGTATCCTGCTCGATAAACTCGGTAATGCCTTTGACCAGCGAGTATTCCAGACGTTTATTCACTTCCCACGAGCGCCACTCCGCCTGCTGGGTGTTAGCGGTGTCGTCGGTTTTGCTGCCGCGATATTTCTCGGCAAGCTCCAGTAAACGCTCGGTGCCATCGCCGCGACGGTTGAGGATCACATCCTCCACCGCGTCGCGTAGTTCGGTAGGCAGGTCGTCGTAAATCGCCAGTTGCCCGGCGTTGACGATCCCCATATCCATGCCATTGCGAATAGCGTAGTAGAGGAACACCGCGTGAATGGCTTCGCGCACCGGATCGTTGCCACGAAACGAGAACGACACGTTAGAAACGCCGCCGGAAATCAGTGCGTGCGGCAGTTCACGTTTGATGTCTTCACACGCGCCGATAAAGTCCTGTGCGTAATTGTTGTGCTCTTCAATGCCAGTTGCGACCGCGAAGATGTTCGGGTCGAAGATGATATCTTCAGCCGGGAAGCCAACCTCTTCGGTGAGGATTTTGTACGCCCGACGGCAAATCTCGATTTTCCGTGCGCGGGTATCGGCCTGGCCCTGTTCGTCAAAAGCCATTACCACTACTGCCGCACCGTAGCGACGCAACAGTTTCGCGTGATGGATAAAGGCGTCGACACCCTCTTTCATCGAGATAGAGTTAACAATGCCTTTGCCCTGGATACACTTCAGACCTTTTTCAATAACGTCCCATTTTGAGGAGTCGATCATAATCGGCACGCGAGCGATATCCGGTTCACCAGCAATCAGATTGAGAAAACGCACCATCGCCGCTTCGGCGTCGAGCATCCCTTCATCCATGTTGATATCGATAATCTGCGCACCGTTTTCCACCTGCTGACGCGCCACATCCAGCGCCTCGCTGTATTTCTCTTCTTTGATCAGGCGCTTGAACTTAGCGGAACCGGTGACGTTGGTGCGTTCACCCACGTTCACAAACAGGCTATCTTCGCCAATGTTCAGCGGCTCCAGGCCGGACAAACGGCAGGCTACGGGAATTTCCGGTAGTTTGCGCGGCGCTAATCCTTCTACTGCACGACTCATCGCTGCAATATGTTGTGGCGTGGTGCCGCAGCAGCCGCCGACGATATTGAGAAAGCCCGCTTCTGCCCATTCACGTATCTGTTTTGCCATCGTGTCGGCGTCGAGATCGTATTCACCAAAGGCGTTGGGCAGCCCGGCGTTCGGGTGGGCGGTGACATAGCATTCCGCAATACGCGACAGTTCCTGTACGTACTGGCGCAGTTCGTCTGGCCCCAGCGCACAGTTCAGGCCAAAGGTCAGCGCTTCGGCGTGGCGCAGGGAGTTGTAAAACGCTTCAGTGGTCTGCCCGGAGAGCGTGCGCCCGGAGGCGTCGGTGATGGTGCCGGAGATCATAATCGGCAGCTCAACGCCCAGCGCTTCAAACTCCGTTTTCACCGCAAAGACCGCCGCTTTGGCGTTAAGGGTGTCGAAAACGGTTTCAATCAGGATCAGGTCCGCGCCACCTTCCACCAGCGCTTTGGTGGATTCTCGATAAGCCGCCACCAGCTGGTCAAAAGTGATGTTGCGGAATGCCGGATCGTTGACGTCCGGAGAAATAGACGCCGTGCGGTTGGTCGGGCCGAGAACACCGGCAACGTAGCGCGGTTTCTCCGGCGTGCGGGCAGTCCACTCGTCGGCACAGGCGCGCGCCAGTTTCGCCGCTGCAAAGTTGATTTCCGCCGACAGGGATTCCATTTGGTAATCCGCCATCGCAATAGTCGTGGAGTTGAAGGTGTTGGTTTCGATGATATCCGCGCCCGCTTCAAAGTAGGCGTTGTGGATAGCGGCGATCACTTCCGGTTTGCTGAGCACCAGCAGGTCGTTGTTGCCTTTGAGATCGCATGGCCAGTCGGCAAAGCGTTCACCACGAAAATCGGCTTCGTTCAGTCGATAGCTCTGGATCATGGTGCCCATACCGCCGTCCAGCACCAGAATACGTTCATTTAACTGCGCACGCAGTTGTTCCACTTTGCTGCTCACACTTGCTCCCGACACGCTTAACCCAGATTTAATAAAAATTCAACAAACCATACTGGCATAAACGCATCTGTGGTAAAAGCGACCACCACGCAACATGAGATTTGTTCAACATTAACTCATCGGATCTGTTCAGCAACTATTGCATTCGCTGATAATAAAAATGAAAATGATTTCCACGATACAGAAAAAGGAGACTGTCATGGTCGCACCCATTCCCGCAAAACGCGGCAGAAAACCCGCCGTTGCCACCGCACCAGCGACTGGACAGGTTCAGTCTTTAACGCGTGGCCTGAAATTACTGGAGTGGATTGCCGAATCCAATGGCAGTGTGGCACTCACGGAACTGGCACAGCAAGCCGGGTTACCCAATTCCACGACCCACCGCCTGCTAACCACGATGCAGCAACAGGGCTTTGTCCGTCAGGTCGGCGAACTGGGTCACTGGGCAATCGGCGCACACGCCTTTATGGTCGGTAGCAGCTTTCTCCAGAGCCGTAATTTGTTAGCGATTGTTCACCCTATCCTGCGCAATCTAATGGAAGAGTCTGGCGAAACGGTCAATATGGCGGTGCTTGATCAAAGCAATCACGAAGCGATTATTATCGACCAGGTACAGTGTACTCACCTGATGCGTATGTCCGCGCCTATCGGCGGTAAATTGCCGATGCACGCTTCCGGTGCGGGTAAAGCCTTTCTGGCCCAACTGAGCGAAGAACAGGTGACGAAGCTGCTGCACCGCAAAGGGTTACATGCCTATACCCACGCGACGCTGGTGTCTCCTGTGCATTTAAAAGAAGATCTCGCCCAAACGCGCAAACGGGGTTATTCATTTGACGATGAGGAACATGCGCTGGGGCTGCGTTGCCTTGCAGCGTGTATTTTCGATGAGCACCGCGAACCGTTTGCCGCAATTTCAATTTCCGGGCCGATTTCACGTATTACCGATGACCGCGTGACCGAGTTTGGCGCGATGGTGATTAAAGCGGCGAAGGAAGTGACGCTGTCGTACGGTGGAATACGCTGACTTTTTCGCCTCTGATTTATACGAATCGAACGCTAAACCGCTGCCTGCGCCGATACGCATAAACATCTTCCACATGCCCTTCACGTCTGCGGTTTTGTAGTGCGCGCCAGTAATCAGCGCGGAACAAGTCGGCGTGCATCTCTTCAAATAGCGGACCAATACGCGGGTCGGCACATAACCAGTGACGGAACTCTTCCGGGAAAACATCACCCGGCGAGACGCTGTACCACGGTTCGCTGGCAAGTTCGTCTTCCGGGTAGCGCGGCAGCGGGATGTCGCGGAAATTCACTTCCGTCATGTAGCAAATTTCATCGTAATCATAAAACACCACGCGCCCGTGACGGGTGACGCCAAAGTTTTTAAATAACATATCCCCAGGGAAGATGTTGGCAGCGGCAAGCTGGCGAATGGCATTGCCGTACTCTTCAATGGCGTCGCGCAGCTGCTGACCTTCCACTTGTTCCAGCCAGATATTGAGCGGCACCATCCGTCGTTCGATATAGAGATGGCGAATCACAATTTGTTCGCCGAGATCGGTGATTTTTTCCGCTGCTTCCTGGAGCAGTAATTCCATTAATGCCGGGGAAATATGCCGCTTCTCCAGCACAAAGTTTTCAAACTCCTGGGTGTCCGCCATTCGGCCCACGCGATCGTGCTCTTTCACCAGTTGATAGCAGGCACGAACGTGAGCGGCAGACATCTCTTTCTGCGGCGCGAACCTGTCTTTGATGACTTTAAATACCCGATCAAAACCCGGCAACGTAAACACCAACATCACCATTCCACGAATACCCGGCGCTTCAATGAACTGCTCATTACAGCCCTGTAGATAAACGAGATATTCGCGGTAGCTTTCGGTTTTAGCGTGCTTCTGGCAGCCGATAGCCATATACAATTCAGCGGTGGTTTTACCTGGCAGAATTTCCCGTAGCCACTCGACCAGCGCTGCGGGCAGCGGTGCATAAACCATAAAATAAGAACGCGCAAAGCCAAAAACAATGCTCGCTTCGGCGGTCGTCGTCAGGCAGGTATCAATAAATAACTCGCCGTCGTCCGTCTGGTGGATCGGCAATAAAAATGGCAACGTGCCGGAAGGCGTTATTAGTTTGCCCACCAGCCAGGCTGCCTTATTGCGGTAAAACAGTTCGTTCGCCACCTGTAAATGACTTTCCGCGAGGTTGTCTGTCCCCAGCGTTTCCGTCAGATGGCGAACGATGTAATGAATGTCACGGCTTTTATTCTGCCAACGCAGACGCAGCGGCAGATCGCTGATAACGCGCATCAGCAGAGATTCCCAGCCGTGATCGGGGTGAAAGTCTTTCGCCAGTGGGCGTGGAATGGTACGAAAGCGGCGCTCTGGCTGGGAGCTAAAGATAAAAAGCCGCTCGGGAGTAAGCGAGCGGTGGTCAAATAACCGACAGTACACGGAGTTGAAAAAGCTCTCCGCAATCTCGAAGCGCGGGTAATCTGGCAACAGCCGGGTGTAATGCTCTTTAACGCGCAGTAAAAATGCCGCGTCCGTGCTTTGGCCGTTAGTAATGCAGCGCAGTTGCTCCACGACCAGACCCACGTGATGATCGTAAAGATGAATACGGTTTTTCATCGCCTGCTGGACAGCATGCCAGTCGGCTTGCTCGAAACGCTGCTGCGCCCCGGAAGTCACTTCGAGGAATCGACCATACTGAGCGTCGAAACCTTGCAAAATGGTTTGTGCAATCAGTAATTCCAGGCCACGCGGCATCGCCTCTCCTTAATTCGCCCCTCGCCTTACGGAAAGGGGCGTTGGTTGTTAGAACTGCGATTCTTCAGTGGAGCCAGTCAGTGCGGTAACCGACGACGTGCCGCCCTGAATAATGGTCGTCACTTTATCGAAGTAACCTGTACCCACTTCCTGCTGGTGAGATACGAAGGTATAGCCATCTTTCGCGGCGGCAAATTCCGGCTGCTGCACTTTCTCAACATAGTGCTTCATACCCTCGCCCTGGGCATAGGCGTTTCCCAGGTACAACATGTTTCACCCCATGCTGTGGATAC
>ENA-OQKY01000962-OQKY01000962.1-human-gut-metagenome-genome-assembly--contig:-NODE-962-length-20642-cov-3.545016_pt1:5000-20642 | contig 20642 bp, 19 predicted proteins | sample MGYA00242652_ERZ504805 | MGnify/ENA primary metagenome ERZ504805 (study PRJEB26092, sample SAMD00036400) | human gut metagenome | host: Homo sapiens | study: EMG produced TPA metagenomics... | reverse complement strand
CGCCGCCGACCAGACCCAGCGCCAGGCCGCGCGTCTCGGGGGGAAACGGCGTGCCGAACTCGGCCGTGGCAACAGGCACGATGCCGCCTCCGCCCACCGCCTGCACGGCGCGCGCGGCTAACAGCATCCAAAAGCTCCCCACGTCCTGCGCCAACCCGCATAGAAGCGACCCGACACCGAACAGCAGGATGCTCGCAAGGTACACGTACTTGCGTCCCGAACGGTCCGCCAGCTTGCCCATCACCGGAATGGCGGCCGCGTAGGCAAGCGTATAGATGGTGATGATCCACACGCCCATCTGCTCGCCGATGCCCAGATCGCTCTGGATGACCGTGCGGGCAGGCGTGACGATGCCGGTATCGAGCGCCCCGATGAACAGGCCCAGCAGATACACGGCCGCAACAAGCGCGAACCCCTTGCCGCGTCCGCGCGAGGCGGACGAAGCAGATGAGGAAGAAGACGGAGCCATGGCACGACCTTTCAAGAGTGAATCAACCGGCAAGAAAAAGCCCGCGGCGCTGGCCACGGGCTTCGGAGGATGCCGGGCGCGCTCGTTTCCAAGTGCGCCCGGGGCGAGGACGAAAGCAGCGTAAGAGCGCTTTCGCCCTCGCCGCTGACGGTCGAGCGCGTGAGCGCCTAGCGGCCTTCGCGAATGTTCTCGACACCCTGCTTTACGTTGTCCTTGGCATCGACGGCGGCATCTTTGATAGCCTCGCCGGCCTTGCCGATGGACTCTTTGACGGACTCCATGAATCCTTCGCCCTTCTCATCCTTGCGCTGCTCGTGCTGCTGCGCGCGCATAGCGGCCGCGGGGTCGCCCGTGCGCTGCGCTTCCTCGTGCTCGCGCTTCGCGGCGGCATCCTCGGCCTTGCGCTCGTTCATGCCGGCCTTGGCCTCGTGGTAGGCATCCTTCATGTTGTTCTTCACGTCGTGGCCCATATCCTTCGCGCCGTTCTTCATATCGACGGACGCGTCGCCCGTCTTGTAAGCCCGATCAACCATGATAGTTCCTTTCAGATAGAGGTATCGTTTTCGTGCTACGCTTCGTCGGCTTCGCCGGTGGTCTTGATAAGCAGCTCTTCCGTCTCGGCTTCGGCGCGATCGAAATCGAACGCCGTAGCCGCCGCCTCCACGGATTCCTTCTCGTTGCCATCGCCGTCGACGGCCTCGACGTACTGCTCGGCCTCGCGCTTCACTTCGTTTTCGATGCGCTCGAGGTCTTCGGCCGCCTCCCGATTGAGCTCGTCGGCATCATCCTTGTCGATGCGGACGTCTTCCTTCGTGGTCGTGCCATCCATGTCGGCTCCTTTCCAGTTGCACGGCGCGAAGCACCGCGCTTTGCGTGCTGAGTTCATACCCCGATTGTACTGAGGAAGCCCTGCGCGCACGACCACCGCAGCGCTACGGTACTGAAACGGCTGCGCGACAGCGCATGGATGAGACATTAACCCTGTCCCTTTGTCTCATTTTCATCCTCTGAAAAGCAGAACGGGGACCCGCAGGTCCCCGTTCGGAAAAGCAATCTGAAAAGAAAAGGCTACTTAGCAGCCTCTTCCTCCTTGGCATCGGCCGTCTCGACCTCGGCGGCTTCCGCGTTCTCGGCGGCAGCCTCTTCGGCCTTCTCGGCAACCTCGACGGCGGCGTCCTCGGCCTTGGCCTCGGCGGCCTCCTCCTTCGGAGCCTCCTCCGCAGCCTCGACCTTCTTCGGAGCGGCCTTCTTCGTCGCCTTCTTGGCAGCGGGCTTCGGCTCTTCCTTCTTCTTCACGGGCTCGGTCACGAGCTCCATGATAACCATGGGAGCGTTGTCGCCCTTGCGGTTGCCCAGCTTCATGATGCGGGTGTAGCCGCCCTGGCGGTCGGCGAACATGCCCTGCTCGACCTTCTCGAAGATCTCGCGCACGAGTTCTTTGTCGCCCAGAGCCGCGATGGCCAGACGACGGGAATGCAGGTCGCCCTTCTTGGCCCACGTGATGATCTTATCCACGTTCGGACGGATCTCCTTGGCGCGGGACTCGACCGTCTTGATACGGTCGTTCAGGAACAGGGCGTTCACCAAGCTCTTCTTCATGGCCTTGGTGTGGCTGAAGTCGGTGCCCAGCTTGCGGCCCTTGTAGTTGTGTCGCATGATTCGTATCTCCTATAGCTTCAAATTGAGGTCCATGGAAATGAGCTTGTCCTTCACTTCTTCAATGGACTTCGCACCAAAGTTTCTGATGTTCAGCAGGTCGTTTTCGGAGAACTCAACGAGCTGGCGCACCGAGTGGATTCCGGCACGCTTCAGGCAGTTGTACGAGCGGACGGACAGGTCGAGATCCTCGATCTGCTTGTCCAGCTCGGCGTTGGACTCCTGGCCCTCCGGCGCGAAGATGGACGGGATTTCGCCCTCCTCCTCGTCGACAACGTCGGACAGGCTCAAAAACGCGCCCATGTACTGGTTGATGATGTTGGGCGCGCGGCACACGGCCTCGGTGGGCGTGATGCTGCCGTCAGTCTCAACTTCCAGCACGAGCTTGTCGTAGTCGGTGCGCTGACCCACGCGGGTGTCGGTGACGTTGAGCGTGCAGCGGCGAACCGGCGAGAACAGCGAGTCCACATGGATGACCCCGATGGGATCCTCCGTGCGCTTGTTGCGCTCGGCCGACACGTAACCGCGGCCCACGCCGATGCGAACCGTCATGTCCAGCTGACCGCCGTCGGCGACCGTAGCGATGACGTGCTCCGGGTTGACCAGCGTGAACTCGGTGGGAATGTCGAGATCGGCACCCGTCACCGTGCAAGGACCCTCCGCCGACACATGCGCCGTGGCTTCCTCGATATCATCGTTCAGTGCGGAGAACACAAGACCCTTGACATTCAGGACGATATCGGTGATATCCTCGATGACGCCTTCGGCCGTCGTGAACTCATGCTGCACACCCTCGATCTGGATGGCGGTGGCTTTCGCACCATCCAGCGAGGAGAGCAGAACGCGGCGCATGCAGTTGCCCAGCGTGTAGCCGTAGCCACGCTCGAGCGGCTCGACTATGAAACGTGCGACAGTGTCGTTGACTTCTTCCGTTGTTACCGTAGGCCTCATGAACTCTGTCATGTGGGATAAGCCTCCTTACTATGCCGCGATTATTTCGAGTAAAGTTCGACGATGAGCTGCTCGCGAATGTCCAGATCGATTTGATCGCGCTGCGGAAGAGCAAGTACACTACCCTGAAGTTTCTCGATGTCCACCTCGAGCCATGCGGGCACCTGAACACGCTCGTTGGAGATGAGCGCGCTCTTGATGACCAGCAGGTCGGCAGCCTTCGGAGCGACGGCCACGAGGTCGCCCGGCTTGACGCGGAACGACGGGATGTCGACGCGACGGCCGTTCACGGTGATATGGCCGTGACGCACCTGCTGACGAGCCTCGGCGCGAGACTTCGCGAAACCGAGACGGTACACGACGTTGTCGAGACGGCTCTCCAGGATACGCAGCAGGTTCTCGCCCGTCACGCCCTTCTGGCGGTTAGCCATATCGTAGTAATGACGAAACTGCTACTCCAGGACGCCGTAGAGGCGCTTGGTCGTCTGCTTCTCGCGCAGCTGGTTGCGAGATTCGCTTTCCTTGATGCGCTTCTTGCCGGCCTCGCCCGGCGCGTAGTTGCGGCGCTCGGTCGCGCACTTCTCCGTGTAGCAGCGATCGCCCTTAAGGAAAAGCTTCGCCCCTTCACGACGGCACAGACGGCAGTCCGCTCCAGTATAACGAGCCATAATTCTTAGATCCTTTCAGTTACACGCGACGACGCTTGCGCGGACGGCAACCGTTGTGCGGAATGGGTGTGCAATCCTGGATGCTGGCGATCTCGAGGCCGGCGGCCTGCAGAGAGCGGATGGCCGTTTCGCGACCCGAGCCCGGGCCCTTCACGAACACGGAAACCTTGCGCAGGCCATGCTCCATAGCCGTCTTCGCAGCGGCCTCGGCGGCCATCTGCGCAGCGAACGGCGTGGACTTGCGCGAACCCTTGAAACCGACCGTGCCGGCGGACTGCCAGGAGATCACATTGCCCTGAGGATCAGTGATGCTCACGATCGTGTTGTTGAACGTAGACTTAATATGCGCAGCGCCGACGGCGATGTTCTTACGCTCGGAGCGCTTGATGCGCGTGCGCACGTTTTTCTTAGCTGCCACTTGAGACTACCTCACTTTTTCTTTCCGCCGATTTGCTTACGAGGACCCTTGCGCGTGCGCGCATTCGTGTGCGTGCGCTGTCCGCGAACGGGCAGGCCGCGACGATGGCGGAGTCCACGATAGCAGCCGATCTCCATGGGGCGCTTGACGTTCTGGGAAACCTCGCGGTGCAGGTCGCCCTCCACCTTGATGTTCGCCTGAATGTAGTCGCGCAGCTTGGTAAGGTCATCCTCCGTGAGGTCCTTCACGCGGACGCTGGGATCGACGCCGGTTTCAGCGAGGATCTTCTTGGAGGTCGTCAGACCGATGCCGTAGATGTAGGTCAAGCCGACTTCAATGCGCTTGTCGCGAGGAAGGTCGACACCAACAAGACGTGCCATAGGTTATATCTCCTCTTTCTTCCTAGCCCTGACGCTGCTTATGGCGGGGGTTCTCGCAAATGACGAGCACCTTGCCATGGCGTCGGATGATTTTGCACTTGTCGCACATTTTCTTGACCGAAGGACGTACCTTCATAATCATTTCCTTTCGGTTAATGCGTTCTCGTATCTATATGTCACACCCAGCCGCTGGTGATAGCTTTCCTCTTTTTGCTGCTTGCGCAAGGCGCGCAAGCCCCTCTTCGCACACAAATTCTGCACAGGTTGACACGACCTGCACGCTTTTACGGTGCTATTTGAACCGGTACGTGATGCGTCCGCGGTTCAAGTCGTAGACGGACAGCTCGACCGTCACCTTGTCTCCCGGCAGGATCTTGATGTAATGCATACGCATCTTGCCAGAAATATGGGCCAATATCTTGTGCCCGTTTTCGAGCTCCACCCTAAACATAGCGTTTGGCAGCGCTTCGAGGACGGTCCCCTCGAGCTCGATAACATCTTCTTTGGTCAAAAGTGCTCCTTTAAGCATATCGTCGTTAAGCAGCAACCATAGATGATACCAAAAGTATTCGGTTATGTACACGAGAATTTGAGGACGCAGAATTCCAACAAACCTTCTGGTCCGAATGCTACCTGCTTGCCAGGCGTGCGGTCGTGCCGCGCAGCCCACGTCTCAGAAACGGGGCCGCCAGGTATTCGCGCGAAGCGCAGCCGCCTTGTCGGCTTCGACGCAGATCGTGCACACTGAGGCGCCCGCGTCTTCGGTATCGTTCTATTCTAGGCTATTACGCTGAAGGGTCAAGAGCGATTTTGGTCGGAGTTGGAAAGGCTGCCTTCCTGTTCCTCCAGCAACGAAGCCAGCTTGCGGTACGATACGATGGCTACGACGGAGTTCGCCAGCGCCTTGACCACGTTGAACGGCAGCAATGCCGGCAACACCAGCGAAGCAACCTGTTCGTAGGTGGCGCCCATGTACAGCGGCGTGACCACGAAGTTCAGGCAAATGGAAACCGCCGAGGACACCACCACGCCGGCAGCGCATCCCAGCACGGCGTGCATCAGGCACGGTTTCCGACGGTACACGGTCCCCACCACAAGGATAAGCGACACGGTGGCCATAATGTTCATGAACGCGCCGAGCGGATCGGTGACGAGGTGCGGTATCCATGACGTCACGGCCACGGCCACGCCGATCCAAGATCCGTACAAGATCGTAGCCAGCAGCGAGACGATGCCCGATGGATCGTACTTCAACCATTCGGCCCCGGGCACCACCGGCAGCTCGACGAAGCTGAGCACCATAGCCATGAGGATGAGCAGCACGATGGCGGCGACTTGCTTCGGCGAACGCTCCTGCCATCCGTAGGGCAAACTCTCCGCGACCATAACACCTCCTTAGTTCGCACATTATACGCTGCGAGCCACTTTGCGACCTTGCGGTCAAGCGACAAAACGAGCCGGCTGGAAAACAACCGGCTCGCTTGGGGACAAATACGATAGGCGAAACGCTCGCCTACGCCGTCTTAGCAGCCGCAACGGCGGTGTCGACGTAGCCGGCGGTATCGACGAGCGTGGCGCCCGAAACCGCGTCCGGGCCCTTCGCCTTCACGTCGGCGATCTTCTGTCCGGCCACAAAGGACTCGATAGCCGACATGGATTCGATCCACGGCGTAGTGGACTGGGCCTTTTCCTTCATGCTGGCGCTGTACATATCGGAGTTCACCGACTTGGACATGAGCGCCTTGCCCTCGGCGTACCCTTCGGCGAAGGCGGCGTCCGAATTGGGCACGGGCACCAGGCCGGCAGACGAAGCGTCGGCGAACTGGAACTCGTCGATGCTCGAAGCAACCAACACGTCCCCCTGCACAAGGGAAACGGCTTCCGCGAACGCCTTGTCACCGTGAGCAGCCGCGGTGGCGCATCCCATCTTGAGGTCGGAACCGTCGCCGGCATACGCACCCGTCGTGGTGATGTCGGCGCTCCCGGCGACCTCGGACACGAGCTTCAGATAGTTGGGCGCGTCCACGAGGGTGGCTCCCGTCACGGCATCGAGGCTCGTCTTCGTCAGATCGGAGGCCTTCTTGCCCACGCAGTACGCCTCTATCGCCTTCATCGACGTCAACCACGGCGTGGTGGACTGGGCTTTCTCCTTCATGCTGGCCGAATAGGCATCGTTGTTCACCGTCTTCGACATGAGCACCTTGCCCTCGGCGTACCCGTCCGCAAATCCAGCGTCGGAGTTCGGCACGGGCGTGATGCCCGCCGAATCAGCAGGCATGAACTGATAGTCATCCACGCTGGCGGCGAGGATGGTACCGTCTTGGGCCGTGGCGACAACCACGCTCGTAAAGCACTTGTCTCCGTGAGCGGCGCCGTAGCCGCGATGCAAGGTCGCAGTTTTGGCAGCGGTGTCGGGCGCGGTTGCAACTGCAGAATCAGCTTTCGCTGCAGCATCGCCGCCTGCGCACGAGCTGAGCGTAGCAGCACCGGCCGCGCCCAATGCGACCACGATGCTTCCCTTAAGAAAATCACGCCGCGAGACGTTCGTTTCCATAATGGCCTCCCTTGAATTCCCTCTAGACAACGGGGCAAACCATACGGATCAACACGAAGCAAATCCATCGTCAAAACGCAGGAAATTGCATTCCGTCCGAGATTGCGCTTCTAAACGAAAAGGGGGAGAAGCCCTAAACGCCCTTGTCGGGCCCGTCGCCTTCATCATCGAGCAACTTGAACAGCTCCTCGCGCGACGAGACCCCGAGCTTGCGGTAGATGTTCTTGCGGTGGCTTCGCACCGTGGATTCCGCCACCGTCAACTCATCGGCGACGAAGCTTGACGTGTGGCCGCGACCCAGCAGAAGCAGTATTTCGGCCTCGCGCGCAGTCAGGCGGTACTCGTCGGACAGATCGGCGCAACGACGGTTGTAGCCCTCCTGAGCTCCGAGCGCGTTCGACTCTACGGCATCGATGCCCTCGAGCATAACGCGCCACAATCGCGAGCTGGGAGTGACCATGAGCGCGATCGCCATCACCACGAACAGCACGATCAGCACCTGGTACTGGCATGCAGCTAGCACGCCCGTGTTCATGTTGGCGTCCGACAGCAGGCACACCAGGCACCCGACGATGATCATGATGCCTCCGGCCGGCAGAGCGAGCGAGCGCATGCGACCCGCCATCGCTACCAGCATCGCCGACATCACGAGCGCATAGATGGCGCAGAACGAGAGAGAGCCAACCGCCATCACCGAGCGTTGCAACGGAGGTTCGACGAACGCCGTGGCCGCGAACACCGCGAAGGCCACCAGCGGCAGGAAGAAACGGTACGAGAAGTTGATGAGCGCCTGATCGGTCTTCATGCGAATGAGGGGCACCATGACCGCCACGGCCAGCACGCCCGCCAAAGCCAGCGGAGCGACACCCCAATCCATGGTTCGCACCAGGCTATTGTCAGCCACGAACAGCAACAGCATGGCGAACGGCATAACGGCGAAGAACAGCGCGCGAGCGAGTGGGGTTTTGAAATCACCCGTCCCCTCCACCACCGACACATCGAGGTGCCCGAACACGTCCCACCAGTTCACCCCTGCCTGCGCCGAACGCTCGTCCTCTCCCTCTGAGCGGAAGAACAACCGCGCGCACCCTACGACGGACAGCGCCGCCGCCACGGTGAGCACCGTCCGGGCAGGCGTCGCGCCCAGCATGGGCAGCAGCGACGCGCTTGCGCACAGGACGCAGCCGGCGACCCACGCCACAACGAGCGCGCGCCTGAACTCGAGCACATGCAGCCGGCTCATCCACACCAGGCACATCACGGCAGCGCCGAAACCCATCATGAGACCGCTGCCCGCTTCCACGACGGAGCCGTCGAGCGCGCCGAAGCTCCACAGGTCAAGCAGGCCGTAGCCGATCGCATAGCACGCCAACGCCAGCAGCATGATAGTGCGGCTCACACGCGCATGCGCCGTTTTCAGCAGGCAGATGAACAAAAACGCGAGCGCCGTGAACATGGCCGCCAGCGACAACGCGGCCGAAAACGACACCGAAGGCAGAAACGACCAGGAAACGGCAACCGACGACGTCATGCCGCGCCACTGCTCCAGCACGGGAAGGAACAACGGCACGCTCATGCAGAATGCGAAAAAGGAAAGCGTGTCAAGCAGGTCGAACCGTTTGATAATGCCTCGTTTTTCGAGTCGTATCATGTTCCTTCTCTCCACCGTCCGCACGTCCCGATCGCCCGCTGCGCCGCTCATGCCCACTGCCCTCCCCCAAACGCCCGTAGAAAGTATACTGTCTTAGTAGCGTCTTTGCGAATGTCATGTACTTGGAGGCAATGGCATGGTTTCTCGGAATTTCTTCCGCTTCAACACCACGAACATCATCAGCGCAGAAACCGACAACGAGGACATCCTCGACGAAGCGGTGGAATGGTGCGACCGCTACGAGCTGCTGTTCTCGCGCGTAGACCCTGCAAGCGAGCTGTTCCGGCTGAACAGCGCCGAGGGGCGCCCCACCGCGGTGGATGCCGAGCTAGCCGCGTTCATCGAGACGGCGCTGTCGTACTGCCGCGAAGTCGACGGGTTATTCGACGTGACTATGGGAAGCGCCACGCAGCTGTGGAACTTCAAGGATTGCATGATTCCCGCGCGCGATGACGTGGCCGCGGCGCTGCGGCACGTGGATTATCGCGGCGTCATCGTGAACGATGCCGTCGTGACGCTGCGCGACCCGCTGGCCTGCGTCGATTTGGGCGGCATCGCGAAAGGCTACATCGCCGACGGCATCCTCGCGCTGCTGCGCGAACGCGGCGTGGAACACGCGCTGGTCAACCTCGGCGGCAACGTGGCCGTCATGGGCGGCAAGCCCGATGGAGCACCGTGGCGCGTGGGCGTCCGCCGTCCCCTTCCCTCCAGCTCGATGCCGCTGCTTGATTCGTTCGCCGTCCTGGCCCTGCGCGATGGCTCGGCCGTGACAAGCGGCATCTACGAGCGCGCCTTCGAGCAGGACGGGAAACTGTACCACCATATCCTTGACCCGCGCACGGGCTTCCCCGCCGAAACCGACCTGCTGAGCGCCACGGTGGTCGCGCAGAGCTCGCTCGATGCCGACGGGTACACCACCGCGCTTATCATGATGGGAGCCGATCGCGCACTTGCGTTCGCCGAGCAGCATCCGGCGCTCGAAGCCGTGCTAGTCACCACCGAGGGCGATGTGCTGGCCACCTCCGGCATCGGTGATCGCGTACTGTTCGAGCTGCTGGGATAGCAAAACACGGCACGCATGCGAAAAGCGCGCAAAGTGGCTGGGCCACCAGGATTCGAACCTGGATAGCTGGTACCAAAAACCAGAGTCCTGCCGTTGGACGATGGCCCAGTCTGAAACAGAAGCGCCCGCGATGCGGCGCGCTAAGAACAATCGCATGCCGAGCAAACAAAAATGGTGGGCCGTGAGGGAGTCGAACCCGCGACCTTGGGATTAAAAGTCCCCTGCTCTACCAGCTGAGCTAACGGCCCACGTTCGCAGCAATGCGCGAGTACTCATTTTAGCTGGGCGGGCAAGGCGGGTCAATGATTATGTTGACGAACACCAGTCATACATCTAACCGCACGCAATACCGTCTATCCATTGCCACCATACCGTTATTCAAACCGAAACAATTCGTACTACAATCGAAGAGGAACCGAACGCCCACCCCTCTGTAGAAAGGCCGTGATGCCTCATGTGGTGCTCCAAGGTCCTGGTTGCCTACGACGGCGCCGCTCCCTCCGCCAAAGCGCTCCATCTAGCGCGTTCCATCGGCGCGCAGGACGAGAGCGTCGAGCTCGTGTTCGCCCATGTGGTGAAGCTGTACGGCCTGGGCACCGGCGCCGAAACCGTGCTGCTCGACGAGGCGAAGAAGGTGCTGGTCGAAATGGAGCAGCTTGCAGACGAAGTGCCGAACAAGGCGCACGCCCACCTGCTGAAGGGCAGCTCGCCGGCCGATCTCCTGCTGAAATGCGCGCAAGACGAGGGCTGCGACCTCATCGTCATGGGCAGCCGCGGCCAGGGCGGCGTCAAAGGCTTCCTTGGCAGCGTCAGCTACGCCGTGGTGCAGGGATCGCCTATCGCCGTGCTCATCGCGAAGGACGCTCCCGCCGCAGCGACGAAAGCCGGGGCGACCGATTAGCATGCCTGCAATTGCACGAGAAAAGCTCTGGACGAGAGATTTCGTATTCGGAACCGCCGTGAACTTCCTGATCATGGTGAACTACTACGGGCTCATGGTGGTCGTAGCCGACTACGCCATGAAAACCTACGATGCGCCCGCAGCCACCGCCGGCCTCGCGGCCAGTATCTTCGTCATCGGCGCGCTGATAGCCCGCCTCTTCAGCGGGCGCATCATGGATCGCGTCGGTCGCAAGCGCTTGCTTATCATCGGTGCCGTGCTCGAGGTGGCGTTCTCGGCGCTTTACCTTACCGGCCTGGGATTATGGCTGCTGTTCGCGCTGCGCCTGCTGCACGGCATCGCGTTCGGCACGTGTTCCACCGCCATCGGCACCATCGTCACGGCTCTTGTGCCGGACAACCGCAAAGGCGAAGGCGTGGGCTACTATATGCTGTCCGTCACCCTCGGCGCGGCAATCGGGCCGTTTCTGGGCATGTTTCTCACGCAGAACGCCGGATTCCAAACGTTGTTCCTCGTAGCCGCCGCCGTAGCTCTGGCTTGCTTGCTAGCCGCCACGCAGCTGCGCGTGCCGAAAAACCCTGTATCGGCCGAAACCGTGGCCCGGAAGGCGAGCGACATCGCCCGCGACGAACGCATCGAGCAGGCGGGCGGGTTCCGCGTGCCTCGTCCGAGCCTGACGAACTACCTGGAATCCAGCGTGATCCCCATCGGCGCCGTATGCGCGCTGCTGTTCTTCTGCTATTCCAGCCTGCTTGCGTTCCTCACGCCGTTCGCGGCCGAAAACGGGCTCGAAACGCCCGCGAGCTTCTTCTTCGTCGTGTACGCCATCGCCACGTTCGTCACACGGCCGTTCACCGGCAAGCTGTTCGACCGCAAAGGCGACCGCGTGGTCATGGTGCCCGCGTTCATCGCCTTCATCGTCGGCATGGGACTGCTGGCCACCGTCTACCAGCCGACGGCCATGCTGATCGCGGCAGCGTTGCTGGGCTTCGGCGTAGGGACGGTTCAGGCAAGCGGCCTGGCTCTGGCGGTGCGCCTCGCCCCCGACGATCGACTGAGCTTGGCGAACTCCACGTTCTACATCTTGCTGGACATCGGCGTGGGCGTGGGCCCGCTGCTTTTAGGCATCGTGCAGCCGCTGTGGGGCTATCGCGGCCTGTTCGAGGCCATGTCGCTAGTCGCCATCGTGGCGCTGGCAGCCTACCTGCTAGTGAGCCGCAAGAAAGGCACCATGCGCCGCAAGCTCGAAGAAGCGGAGAAACGGTAGGGCGACGGATCGTTCAGCGGCCATTTCAACGAGCGACCGTCCGCCACGATCGCCCCTCCAAGCTCTTCCGAACCCCTTCAAACCACGGAGGCTCCGTCGCACACGACGGAGCCTCCGTTTGCATTTGGAATCTGGAGAGGATTACCCCTCGGCAGGCTGGAACGTATCTTTATCGGGCGCGAAGGACTGCATGGCCTCAATGGTGCGGGCGAACAGCTCGTCCAGCTCCCAGCCCAGCATTTCGGCGCCGGAGCGGATGACGTCGCGGCTGACACCGGCGGCGAAGCGCTTGTCCTTGAACTTCTTCTTCAGCGACTTCACTGCGAAATCCAGGACGCTCTTCGAGGGGCGCATCACTACCGCCGCGCCGATGAGACCGGTCAGTTCTTCGGGGGCGAACAGGATCTTCTCCATCTGCAGCTCGGGCTTCGGCAGCTCCGGGTTGAAGTCGGAGGTGTGGCTCTGGATGGCGCGGATGAGCTCGGGCGAGCCGCCAGCGGCTTCGATGAGCGGCGCCGCGTAGATGGTGTGCAGCTCGGGCTCGTCGTCGTGCTCTTCCCAGTCGAGATCGTGCAGCAGCCCGACGATACCCCAGAACTCCTCGTTCTCAGGATCGAACTCGCGCGCGAAATAACGCATGGTCTGCTCAACCGTCTCGCCGTGCTCGATGTGGAACGGATCCTTGTTGTGCTCCTGCAAAAGCGCGAACGCTTCGTCGCGCGTCAGGCCGGCCTCGAGTGTCGCCATGATGCTCTCCTTCTCGTCTTCGATTGGATGCTCTTCGTGATGCTACCCCGTAGGGCGCGCGAAGTCAGCATGGCAATCCGTTCGAACGCACGCCTAGAACACGATGCCGAGCGCGTTCGCCAACAAACCCCAGATGACGCCCATCGCGTACAGCGCCACGATGATGGCGATATTCTCTTTCAGATGGCGGTTCGTGCGAACCAACACCAGCAGGCCCACGCCCGCCGACACGAGCAAACCGGCCAACATGGCGCCCGAGCCCAGCACGCCTTCCACGTACAGCTGCGCGATGACGATGCTGGCCGCGCAGTTCGGCACGAGACCAACCAACGCCGAGCCGAACACCGACAGCGCCGGGTTCGCGCCGAGGAACTCGGCCAGCACGTCCTCGCCCACTACGGCAAGCAGGCCGTTCAGCGCTAGCGTGATGAGGAAGATGAACAGGGTCACCTGCAACGTATGTTTGAGCGCGCTTCTCAGGATTCCGCCTTCGCCGTCGTGGCAATGGCAATGCTCCTGCTCACATAAGTCGTGAATATGCAGCGGCATGTCGATGCGGCGCGCGATGCGAAGGCCGGCATCCACGAGGAAGCCCATGATCATGCCGATGATGATCTTCGCGCCGATGATTTTGAAAATGACGTCGGGCGGCACCTGCTCGGCGATGAAGATGGGCAGCATCTCGTCCGACGTAGAGAGGAACACCGCGAACAGCGTTCCCAACGTGATGACGCGCCCAGCCCACAGCGTCGCGGCAGCCGCGGAGAAGCCGCACTGGGGCACTACGCCAACGACGGCACCGATGAACGGCCCTGCCGCGCCGGCGCGCTGAATGGCAGCCTCGGCCTTCCCACCCGTCTTATGCTCAAGCCACTCCATGGCCAGATACGTGACGAACAGAAACGGAATGATGTAAAGCGTGTCCTTGATCGCGTCTGCCAGCACGTCAAACGCTATATGCATGATTTCTTCCATAACAACGTATTGTAATCCAATCAAGGTTCTGTAACAGCATCGTCGCCGAACGGTCACCAAGAGACCCACGCCCCCAGAACGCGCGAAGGCCCCGCCTCCCGAGGGGGGCGGGGCCTTCGCATGCCGAAACGCCCTCCGCGAGCGCGACGCCCTATCCTCCCACAGCCTGACGCTGCAGTACTTTCGGCGATGGCGGGCTTAACTTCCGGGTTCGGAATGGGACCGGGTGATCCCCGCCTCCATGGTCGCGCTCGCGCAGGGCGTTCCCGCGCGGGCCTGTATGGCCCCGTCAGGGCCGCGGGATCCCCCCGCGCCACCCTGGCGGTTGCACAGCGCTCGTGACTTCACGGTCGCGAAACCGAGAATGTTGTTGTGAAGAAGAGCTCGGGCTATTAGTACCGCTCGCCTGAAGCGCTCGCGCGCCTTGCAGCTGCGGCCTATCGACCTCGTGGTCTGCGAGGGCCCTTACCGGAAAGAGGACTCATCTTGGAGACGGCTTCCCACTTAGATGCTTTCAGCGGTTATCCGTGCCGGACGTAGCTAGGCAGCCGTGCCGTTGGTCGACAACTGCTGCACCAGAGGTCCGTCCACCCCGGTCCTCTCGTACTAGGGGCAGACCTCCTCAATCCTCTTGCGCCTGCGGAGGATAGGGACCGAACTGTCTCACGACGTTCTGAACCCAGCTCGCGTACCACTTTAAATGGCGAACAGCCATACCCTTGGGACCGACTTCAGCCCCAGGATGCGATGAGCCGACATCGAGGTGCCAAACCTTGCCGTCGATGTGGACTCTTGGGCAAGATCAGCCTGTTATCCCCGGAGTACCTTTTATCCGTTGAGCGACGGCCATTCCACTCTGTGCCGCCGGATCACTAGAACCGACTTTCGTCTCTGCTCGGCTTGTGGGCCTCGCAGTCAAGCCCGCTTGTACTCTTGCGCTCTGCGAACGGTTGCCGACCGTTCTGAGCGGACCTTTGCGCGCCTCCGTTACGTTTTGGGAGGCGACCGCCCCAGTCAAACTACCCGCCTGACACGGTCCCCCCGCCGGATCACGGCCGGGGGTTAGATCGCCGACGCGACGAGGGCAGTATTCCAAGGTCGGCTCCGCCCGGGCTGGCGCCCGGGCTTCGCAGCCTCCTGCCTATCCTCTACGCGCCGAGCCAACGATCAATGTCAAGCTGCAGTAAAGGTTCACGGGGTCTTTCCGTCCTTCCGCAGGTAATTCGCATCTTCACGAATAATACAATTTCACCGGGTCCATGGTTGAGACAGCGCCCAAATCGTTACGCCATTCGTGCAGGTCGGAACTTACCCGACAAGGAATTTCGCTACCTTAGGACCGTTATAGTTACGGCCGCCGTTTACTGGGGCTTGGCTTCAGAGCTTCGCCTTGCGGCTGACCCATCCGCGTAACCTTCCAGCACCGGGCAGGCGTCAGACCCTATACGTCGCCTTACGGCTTTGCAGAGTCCTGTGTTTTTGATAAACAGTCGCTTGGGCCGTTTCGCTGCGACCCCCGGCCGCTCGGGGAGCAAGTCCCGTCACCGCCAGGGGCACTCCTTCTCCCGAAGTTACGGAGTCAGTATGCCGAGTTCCTTAACCATGGTTCTCCCGATCGCCTCGGTATGCTCTACCTGCCCACCTGTGTCGGTTTTGGTACGGGCGCCTGCGTCCCTTCCTAGAGGTTTTTCTCGGAAGCATGGGCTCGCCGACTTCAGCATAAGCTTTCGTCTCGCGTCTCAGGCTTTCTGCGGAGCTGATTTCCATGCTCCGCGCCCTACGCGCTTTCACGGGGACGTCCAGAACCCCGCTCGGCTACCCTTCTCCGTCACCCCGTCGGTGATAGCGGTCCGCAGGCGGTACAGGAATGTCCGCCTGTTGCGCATCGGCTACGCCTCTCGGCCTCGCCTTAGCTCCCGACTGACCCTGGGAGGATTAGCCT
>ENA-OQKY01000954-OQKY01000954.1-human-gut-metagenome-genome-assembly--contig:-NODE-954-length-20828-cov-5.278489_pt1 | contig 20828 bp, 19 predicted proteins | sample MGYA00242652_ERZ504805 | MGnify/ENA primary metagenome ERZ504805 (study PRJEB26092, sample SAMD00036400) | human gut metagenome | host: Homo sapiens | study: EMG produced TPA metagenomics assembly of... | reverse complement strand
TATGCAGGAACATTTAAATACTGCAGAGGTTATATGTCGTAATAATGATTTCCTGACCATAGAAGCCGTTACGGACAGCATCCCTGCCCAAAAGCTCAGCACAGTTCAGCAGCAAGGAGCCGCAGGCCGGGTCATAAGCCTTGTTGATTTCCTTCTTGCCTACTGTGCCCAAGCGGGTAAGCAGTACGCTTACTTCCGGCGGGGTAAAGAACTCGCCGCCGCTTTTACCGGCACCAGATGCATACATGCCCATAAGGTATTCATAAGCATCACCAAAGGCATCAATAGAATGGTCATTGATATCACCAAGGTTCATATCCTTCACGCCGTTAAGCAGCTTTGCAAGGCGCTCGTTGCGCTTCGCTACGGTCGCACCTAGCTTGTTGCTGTTAACATCAAAATCATCGAACAGACCGGAGAAATCCGCCTCAGACTCACTGCCCTTAGCAGAACCCTCGATGTTGTTGAAGATACGTTCCAAACGTTCGTTAAGGTTCTCATCATTGGCTGCATTAGCACAGACATTGCAAAAGAGTTCGCTGGGCAGCATAAAAAAGCCCTTTTCCTCGATAAGACCTTCGCGGGCTTCCTCTGCATCCTCATCGGACATCTTAGCATAATCAAAGTCAGCATCACCTGCTTCAATCTCATTTTGGTTAATATAATTAGTCAGATCCTCAGAAATAAAGCGATAAAACATAGTGCCAAGCACATAGTTTTTAAAGTCCCAGCCGTCTACTGCTCCGCGCAGCTCATCCGCAATCGCCCAAATAGCACGGTGAAGCTCTTCTTTTTCCTGTTCCTTCTTAATATCAGTCACGTCAAAACCTCCTAGATTTATCTTAATGTATAGTAATTACTCAACAAATAAATTTATAATTATATTATACAGCCTTAAGCAGATAAAAGAAACATTTTAAGGCTTTTTATTTCTTTGAACGGCACCAATAAAAAATCCTATTGCAGACTAATTCAGAACATCTGCAATAGGATTTTACGCTTATCTCATATTAAATTATGCAACAGCGCCGGCTTTCCCCTTACTTGCTCAGGTACTCGTCAATAGCAGCGGCAGCCTTCTTGCCTGCGCCCATAGCGCTGATTACGGTTGCAGCACCGGTTACGATATCGCCGCCGGCAAATACGCCCGGAATAGAGGTAGCACCTGCCTCGTCGGCAACGATGTTACCGCGCTTGTTAACCTCCAGATCAGGGGTAGTCTGTTTAATCAGCGGGTTCGGACCTTGGCCGATAGCCATAACTACCATGTCAACGTCGAGCACATATTCGCTGCCTGCGATAGCTACAGGGCTGCGACGGCCGCTGGCATCCGCTTCGCCCAGCTCCATCTTGATGCACTTCAGGCCGTTAACCCAGCCCTTTTCATCGCCCAGAATAGCAACCGGATTGTTCAGCAGGCGCAGCTCAATGCCTTCTTCCTTAGCGTGGCCGATTTCTTCCTTACGTGCGGGCATTTCCTCCTCGCTGCGGCGGTAAACGATATATACCTGCTCCGCGCCAAGGCGCTTCGCGGTACGCGCTGCGTCCATTGCTACGTTGCCTGCGCCAACGATAGCAGCCTTCTTGCCAACATATACAGGTGTAGCATAGTTCGGGAATTCGTAAGCCTTCATCAGGTTTACACGTGTCAGGAATTCGTTGGCGGAATATACGCCGTTAAGGTTTTCGCCGTCAATCTGCATAAAATGCGGCAGACCGGCACCGGTACCAACATAAACAGCGCTGAAGCCTTCCTCTTCCATCAGCTCCTTGATGGTGAAGGTGCGGCCGATAACAGCGTCAACTACAATTTTTACGCCCAGCTTTTTCAGTGCGGAGATTTCGTGCTGTACGATTTCCTTGGGCAGACGGAACTGCGGAATACCGTACATCAGCACGCCACCGGCAGCGTGTAGCGCTTCGTACATGGTTACGTCATAGCCCATTTTTGCCAAATCACCGGCGCAGGTCAGACCGCTGGGGCCGCTGCCTACTACGGCAACCTTCTTGCCCTTGCGTTCTGCCGGAGCTTCTACATCGTTATCCAGGCCATGCTCACGCGCATAGTCGGCAACAAAGCGCTCCAGGCGGCCGATAGCTACAGGCTCGCCCTTGATACCCAGCACACATTTGCCCTCGCACTGGTTTTCCTGCGGGCAGACACGGCCGCAGACAGCAGGCAAAGTGCTCTTTTGCTTAAGGATTTTATAAGCCTCGGCAAAGTTTTCCTGTGCAACCTCATGGATAAACTTAGGAATATCAATATTAACCGGGCAGCTGCCTACACAACGCGGTTTGGGGCAGTTCAGGCAGCGCTGTGCCTCGTCTACCGCCATTTCCTTAGTGTAGCCAAGTGCTACCTCCTGAAAGTTTTTGTTACGCACATCAGCCGGCTGTTCCGGCATAGCATTTCTCATTCCTCCACGCATTTGCAATGACCTCCACAGCTATATTCCAGTGCTTCCTGGTCCTTGTACATCTGCTGACGCATTACCAGGTTTGCAAAATCTACCTCGTGAGCATCAAACTCCGGTCCGTCTACACAGGCAAATTTGTTCTCGCCGCCAACCATTACACGGCAGCCGCCGCACATGCCGGTGCCGTCTACCATGATGGTGTTGAGGCTGGCCGTAGTTTTAACGCCGAAGGGTTTGGTGGTCGCTGCCACGTTTTTCATCATGATAACAGGGCCGATGGCCAATACCAGATCAATCTTCTCGCCTGCCTCCAGCATTTCACGCAGCGGGTCGGTTACAAAGCCCTTGCGGCCTGCACTGCCGTTATCGGTGGTCAAAATCAGCTCGTCGCTGATAGCTACCATTTTATCCTGCCAGATTACCAGATCCTTGTCGCGCGCACCGATGATGGAGATAACCTTGTTGCCCAGCTCGTGGTATGCACGCGCGATGGGATAAACAGGTGCAACGCCGATGCCGCCGCCTACTACTACAACAGTACCGAAGTTACCCATCTCGGAAGGATGTCCCAAAGGACCAACTACGTCGAGAATATCGTCATCCTCGTTAAAGGTGTCGCACAAGTGCTTGGTGGTGTTGCCCACAGCCTGCACGATTAAGGTGATATAGCCTTTTTCACGATCAAAATCCGCAATAGTCAGAGGAATACGTTCGCTGTATTCGTCAGTGCGGATGATTACAAACTGTCCCGGATGGCATTTGTGTGCCACCAGCGGCGCGTCTACGACGAACTCGTAAACAGCAGGTGCTAAATTTGCTTTGGTAATGATTTTAGCCATTTTCTTGCTTTTCTCCTTTTGCTGCTATTTGCTATTTATTCAAGAGCTTTCTGGTGCAAGCCTCAGCTTCCGCGTAAATCTTTTCTTCGTCAAAGGTCAGCAGCTTGCCTGCTTCCACAACCTTTTTGCCTGCTACGAAAACAGTGTCGGCGTCAGTGCTGCTTGCTGCATAAACCAGCTGGGACAGCTTATTGTGACGCGGATACCAGTAAGGCTTGTGCATATCCCACAGTACGATATCTGCCTGCTGACCTGCTTCCAAAAGTCCGGTATCGGCAAAGCCCAGAGTCTTGGCACCGTCAACGGTTGCCATCTCCCACGCTTTTTTAGCAGGAACAACGAGAGGATCAAAGGTGGTTGCCTTATGCAGCATTGCGGCAGCACGGCATTCCTCCAGCATATCCAGATTGTTATTACTGGAAGCGCCATCCGTGCCCAGTCCAACGCAAATGCCCTTGTTCAGCATTGCCGCTACCGGTGCGATGCCGCTTGCTAGCTTCAGGTTGCTCTGCGGGTTATGCGCTACACGCACGTGCTTGGCAGCCATGATATCCATATCCTCGTCGGTCAGATGTACACAGTGTGCAGCAATGGTACCCAGCTCAAACATGCCCAGCTTATCCATCAGCTGAATCGGTGTCATGCCATGCTCTTTGACAACGGTATCAACCTCGAATTTAGTTTCGCACAGATGCATCTGGATTTCTGCCTTATTGGCAGCAGCCTCGGCAATAACCTTTTCCAGATAATCTACCGGGCAGGTATAAGGAGCGTGCGGACCGTAGGTGATGCGGATACGGCCGTTGTCATAGCCCTGCCAGTTCTTCGCCAGCACGGTGTTTTCTGCCAGCTTTACGTCCTTGTCCGGCGCTACGCCGATCAGGCCGCGGCTGAGGTTAGCGCGGATACCAGTTTCGGCACAGGCACGCGCAACATCCTCCATGAAGGCGTACATATCAGCAAAGCAGGTAGTACCGCCCTTCAGCATTTCTACGATGCCCAGCATTGCGCCCCAGTAGATGTCGTTAGCATCCATCTTGTCTTCAATCGGCCAGATTTTGTTTTGCAGCCAGTCCATGAGCGCCATATCATCCGCATAGCTGCGCAGCAGCGTCATAGAAACGTGGCCGTGGGTGTTGACCATGCCGGCGGTAGCCAGCTTGCCCTTACCGTCTACAATTTCGTCGGCAGCAAAGTCTGCAGGCACGTCCTTGCCTACATAAACAATCTTATTATCTTCAACGGCGATGTTCTGCATTTCACCGTTCGGAGTATGCAGAAGCTCGATATTCTTAATCAGTAGCTTAGCCAAAAGATTTCACTTCCTTGGTATAAATTAAATCCTGCCTCCCTGTTAAGAGAGGCGGATGACAGTGATATTATTGTTTTCTACTCCTCGCCCTGCTGACGTTTGGAGTAATGCTTTTCATAAAAATCATGCATCACGTCCACGTCCTCACAGCTCAGCTCGTACACCTTGTTGCCAGTGCCTGCACAGATTACGGCAATCTGCGCCGCCTTTTCCAGAATTTCGGCAGCAAGCAGTGCCTCTGCCAGATTCTTGCCCCAGCACACAGCGCCATGGTTGGCCAGCAGTACAGCCTTTTTGCCGTTCAGCGCACGCACGGTGTTCTCCGCCAGCTCCTGCGTACCGCAAAGAGCGTACTGGGCGCACTCCACCCTGCCGCCGATAATCTGCACGATATCCTCGATAATCGCCGGCACTCCCTGATGCATAGCCGCAAGCGCACTGGCATAAATGCTGTGCGTATGGATTACGGCACCAGCCTCGGGATAAGCGTTGTAAATAGCGGTGTGCACCTTCAGTTCAGAAGAAGGAATGCGCTTGCCCTCAACAACTTTGCCCTCACGGTTGATAATGACAACGTCCTCAGGCGTCAGCGTTTCATAACCGTGACCGGAGGGTGTGATAGCAATATTCTGCGCGTCAATACGGCAGCTGATGTTGCCCCAGGAGCCTGCAACGAGCTTTTTTTCAATCAGCGCATGGCCTGTTTCCACAATGGCGGCACATGCACTTTCTTTAGCAAATAACTGCGTTTCCATGATTATTCGGCAGCCAGATATGCCTTCTGCTCTTCGCTCAGGGTGTCGATGCCTGCGCCCATAGCCTGCAGCTTCAATGCAGCGATTTCGGTGTTCAGCTCTTCCGGCAGTACATACAGTTTGTTTTCCATTGCTCCCTTGTGGTCGAGCAGGTATTTCATAGCCAGGAACTGCATAGCGAAGGACAGGTCCATGATTTCAATCGGATGGCCGTCGCCGCAAGCCAGGTTAACCAGACGGCCTTCGCCCAGCAGGTTCAGCTTACGTCCGTCAGCCATGGTGTAGGTCATGATATTTTTGCGTACTTCATACGGAGCAACTACGGAAAGCTCCTCCAGATGATGTTTGTTGATTTCTACGTCGAAGTGGCCTGCGTTGCACATAACAGCGCCGTTCTTCATAACCTCCATATGCGGTTTGGTAATTACGTCCTTGCAGCCGGTTACGGTTACAAAGATATCGCCGTGTTTTGCAGCCTCCTGCATCGGCATAACGCGGAAGCCGTCAAATACTGCTTCGATACCTTTAATCGGGTCAACCTCGGTGACGATAACGTTAGCGCCCAGGCCTTTGGCACGCATAGCAACGCCTTTACCGCACCAGCCATAGCCTGCAACAACAACGGTTCTGCCTGCTACGGACATGTTGGTGGTACGCATGATGCCATCCCAGGAGGATTGGCCGGTACCGTAACGGTTATCAAACAGATACTTGCAGTAAGCATCATTAACGGCAATCATCGGGAATGCCAGATGACCTGCTGCAGCCAAAGCCTTCAGACGATGTACACCGGTGGTGGTTTCCTCGCTGCCGCCCATCAGGTTAGGAATCAGGTCACGACGTTCGCCGTGCAGCATATTAACCAAATCGCCGCCGTCATCAATAATCAGCTGCGGCTCGCTCTTCAAAGCCTCGCGCAGATACATATCATATTCTTCGTTGGTGCAGCCATGGGTTGCGAAAACAGTAACGCCGCTGTCAACCAGTGCTGCGGCAATTTCGTCCTGAGTGGAAAGCGGGTTGCTGCCGGTAACAACAACATTAGCGCCTGCGTTCTTCAGCACGAGTGCCAGATAAGCGGTTTTTGCTTCCAGGTGAATGGTTACAACCATGTTGATGCCTTGGAAAGGCTTAGTTTTGCTGTATTCATCGTTCAGATGGTTCAGCAGGGGCATATATTCCTTTGCCCACGCGATACGTTGATGACCTAACGGTGCCAATTTGATGTCTTTAATAATGCTTTGCATAAATCTAAAAATCCTCCTTTAATATATGCTCTTTAGTCTTTTAAAAGAGCCTGCAATTTCTTAATACTTTCTGTATACGGCGCTTTCAGCACGCCATGCTCGGTAATAATACCGGTAATAAGCTCGGCCGGTGTAACGTCAAACGCAGGATTAAACACTGCCACGCCCTCTGGTGCAGTCTGCTCGCTGCGGAAATGACGTACCTCGTCTGCCTTGCGCTCCTCAATAGGAATCTGCGCACCTGTAGCAATCGTAAAATCAAAGGTGCTCGTCGGCGCGGCGATATAAAACGGAATCCTGTGTGCCTTCGCCGCCAGCGCCACGCCATAGGTGCCGATTTTGTTCGCCGTATCGCCGTTGGCCGCAATTCTGTCGGCACCGACAACAACAGCGTTCACGCCCTTCGTGCGCATGGTCCAAGCTGCCATATTATCGGTAATCAGCGTAACCGGGATGCCGTCCTCAAACAGCTCAAACGCCGTCAGACGCGCACCCTGCAGCAGCGGACGTGTTTCGTCGGCATAAACCATCTTCAGCTTGCCCTGCGCGTAAGCACTGCGGATAACGCCCAGTGCCGTGCCCCAACCGCAGGTTGCCAATGCGCCTGCGTTGCAGTGCGTCAGCACTACGGCAGCGTCAGGCAGCACAGCAGCGCCGTATTCGCCCATACGCTTATTCATGGTAATATCGTCCGCATAAATCTGCTCGGCCTTCTCCTCCAGCGCCTTGATAATCGCCGCAGGGGACTTGTCCTCGCCGTTCAGGCGCACAGCCAACGCATACTGCAGATTCGCCGCCCACGCCAAATTTACCGCCGTCGGACGCGCAGTAATCAGATCAGCGCGCACAACATCCAGCGCACCCAAAAAGTCAGGCTTGTCCGCAACCTCGCGCGCACCAAGCACCATAGCGAAGGCAGCGGCAGCGCCGATTGCCGGTGCACCGCGCACCTCCAAGCGTTCAATTGCCACTTTCACGCGCTTGTAATCAACGCAGGTAATCCATTCTATCTTTTGCGGCAGCAGAGTCTGGTCCAAAAGCACCAGGCTCCCCTGCTCCCAACGCATAGTTTCTACCATAACAACCTCTTACAGCTTAAAGCCGCCAAACTCCTGCATAGCGTGATGGCAGTTGCACTTCGCCTCAGTCGGCTCTTCATAAGCGATGAAGGACAGAATCAGCTTTTCCATATTCTTAATGCTCAGTGCCATAGCGTCGCAAACCTCTTTATGGGAAAGCGGTGTCGGGGAAATGCCGGCAGCCATATTGGTAACGATGGAGCAGTTAGTGTAGCACATCTCTGCCTCACGCGCCAGAATGGACTCAGGCATATTGGTCATGCCAACCAGGTCACCGCCCAGCATAGCGAACATTTTAATTTCGGCAGCACTTTCAAAGCGCGGGCCTTCGGTGCAAACATAAACACCGTGCTTATGGAAGGTGATATCCGTTTTCTCCAGACATTTGATAACCTTCTCGCGCAGAGTCGGGCAATACGGATAGGTGAAATCGCAGTGCGCTACACCACGCTCCGGGGAATCATAGAAGGTGTTGATACGGCTCTTGGTGAAGTCCAGCACGTTGTCGCAAACTACGAAGTGACCTGCCTTCATCTCCGGGTTGAGGGAACCGACTGCGGTAGTCGCAAAAATTTCCTCAGTTCCCAGGCTCTTCATGGCCCAGATGTTGGCACGGTAGTTTACCTTATGGGGCGGTACGGAATGGTCTACGCCGTGACGGCTCACAAAAACAACCTGATTACCGCTCATTGTGCCGATGTTGCACAATGCTTTACCAAACGGTGTTTCTATAATCTTTTTTTCGAATCCCTTCAGGGTATCGGGATTATCAATACCAGTTCCGCCGATGATAGCAATTTTACGCATAAGCTTTGCCTCCTTTATAGTTAAATGTGATAATGAAAACTGTTTGCTTAAGTATGTTATTACGCATAATATCTATGCAGATTCTCCACACTTTTTCTATTATATAATACCATAAATAAGGCATAATTTAAAGAGCAAAGAAAAAGCACTCTCAGCAGGTGTGAGAGTGCGAAGTGGGTTATTTTAAAATAAGCCAATAACCATTTTTCTTAGAACCTTTACGTTTTACGATACCAGTTTTTTGTAATGATGCAAGCATTCTTCTAATGGTTCTATCTGTAGTATTCAACTCTAAAGCCATAACATGTTGTGTAATATGTGGATTTTTCTCTAATATATTCAATAATTGCTTTTGCTTATCTATCTCACTGTCTGTTGAATCATCTATCGTTAGTTTAGAGCCTTCATTTGCACTTTTATTAGGACATCCGGCACCCATCGACTCATTTATTAGGACATCAGAGCCTTCATTTGCACTTTTATTAGGACATCCGGCACTCGTCAACTCATTTATTAGGACATCAGAGCCTTCATTTGCACTTTTATTAGGACATCCGGCACTCGTCAACTCATTTATTAGGACATCAGAGCCTTCATTTGCATTTTTATTAGGACATTGGGCACTCGTCAACTCATTTATTAGGACATCAGAGCCTTCATTTGCATTTTTATTAGGACATTGGGCACTCGTCAGCCCAACTTCTCCCAAACTTTCAACAGGTAATATCAAGCATACCCTGTCAGGATTTTCCTTTTCTGTAATATCCGGCATAGCAAAATCAGTACCTGTCCAAGCTTTAAAGATCATAGGTAAACCACTGCCAGCACGTTCACCTATATTTATTAGACTAAACATCTTTATTAAGCCGGAATTACGTGGATCGGAAATTCCGCCATTTATTGCTTCATCTAAATCAATTCTGAATGTACCGGCATTAGTCATCGTTATACTGGTAATGTTTCTTTCAATAACAACACCTGTATTTCCATAGTAATCAGCGTTGATTAAGGTATTTGCCAAAGCCTCTCTTAAAGCCTTATGCAATTCTGTATCATCAATGCGACTTATCCCGTCTAAAGCAAACGGTACTTTAACAGACTGAGCAATGCGGTTATATACACGGAAATAAAAATCATATATATTACCGCTCCAATCACCGGAACTAGAAACAAACCTATCACTCCAACGAGTATCATCATCCAGCTTTTCGCGATAATCCAAAAAGTAATGCGGATATTCTCTTACAATCTCATACTCGTACCCGAACATCAACAAGCCTGCAGCAGTAGGATGTAATTTACCATCAGCATCTCTGCCGACTGCTCCTATACGATAGAGAAAATCAACATCTTCAAGTGCTTCCCAAACATGCCCCGGTCTTATCCCCTGCATTCTTATGCGGTAACGTTTAATAGTATCTTTATCAAAGACATCTAAATTCATGTTTCCTAACACAAGCATATCCTGTGTTTTAGGCGAAGCATCGCGCAGCATTGCCTGAATAACCTCTTTGGTACAGCGATAATCACCCTCGCCATTGCGTTTGTATGACGAAAACAAATTACCATCAAGGTATATAGGCTTATCATATCTCTGCGCGCGCGGTACACTAATAATAATGATCTTTTTACCGTCGAATTCACGAACTATAACATCTTTATCGTTAAGGACATTGATACTGATTTTGCTTTGATTGTTGATGATATTCCAAAAGTCTATTACTAATGCATCAGCATCATTTACACCTTCAACATGCAACTGATGTTGCGCATCTTCTGTAACACCAAGTAAAATTATACCACCATTAGTATTAGCAAATGCAGAATAAGTTGCCCACAAACTCTTCGGCAGGCCAACGGCAGCCGCTTTTGCTTCCAAACGATTATTTTCTTTGTATTTTTCGATGTTAAAAAAGTCTAGCATAGGAACTCACCTTCAAATCAGCAATTTATAATAAAAATAGCTTTAAAAATATTCTTGACAGAAATTTCTTGTTAACGTATATAACACATAACTTCTTAAGTCCATTATACTCGATAAAAATAGTTTTAACAAATATATTTGCATTAAAAACTTTAATTACTTCCCCACAAGCTCCAGCAGCTCCTGCGGTCTTGCAATCACAAAATCCGGCCTGCCCTCCTCCAGCAGCTTCTCCCAAGCAAAGGCCGTATAGCGCACGGCAACGGTTTTCGTCCCCGCACTGCGTCCGCTCTGCAAATCGAAGGGACTGTCGCCGACGCACAGGCACTCCTCAGGTTTTACTCCCAGCTTGGCACAAGCTGCCAGCATCGGCTCGGGATGCGGTTTGCTCTCCTTCGTATCGCCCAAGGCAACAGTCGCATCAAAATACTGCGTCAGCTGCAGGCAGTCCAGCCCACGGCGCAGCATCGGCGGCTTCTTAGAGGTAACAACCGCCAGCTTAATGCCCTGCGCCTTCAGCTGCTCCAGTGTTTCCTTCACGCCGGGGATAGGACGAATCATATCATCGTGATGTGCGTTATTATATTCTCTGTAAGCGTCGCGCATAGTTCCCACCAGCTCCGGCTTACCGGAAAGCGCAATCATTGCCTCCGGCAGCGGCAGGCCGAAGGTAGCCACAATCTTTTCACGTTCCGGTGTAAAGCCCAACACCTCCCGGCAGGTGTGTTCAAAGGTGGCAATAATCAAATCTATGGTATTGGCAATGGTGCCGTCAAAATCAAAAAGTATTCCCTTAATCTGCATCTTCATATCCTCTCCGCTCTTTTTGCTAATCTTCATAACGTTTGTATAAGCACAATAAATTTATTATATCATGTTTACCTGCCTTTGCGCACTAAAAAAGCACTCCCGCTTGCGCAGAAGTGCTTATAAAACTTATTTTTCGTCCTTTTTGGCAAAGACTACTTCCTTAGGACCGTCGTTTACTGCGTCCTCGGGAATAATTACATCGTCGAAGCTGATGCCGCGGGTGTGCAGCGTGTGGCTCCACTCATGGTCATGGCGGTGCCACCAGCCAAGGGCTGTAATAGGAATCCAGCTGTAAATAAACAGCGGATACAACAGCAGATACATCCAGGACTTGAAGGAAGCGCGGATTTTCCACAGTACCGCTACCGGGAAAATATACTGGCCGATACCAACCAGAGTCCAAACCTCTACCGGAATAATGGTATACAGGATATTGGTGTAGAACGGATAGAAGTTATAAATATAGCTGCAAAGCACGAAGAACGTGGAAATCATCAGGAAGTACGGCTGAATAAGGTTCACAGAGCAGTCCAGCATGACGATATTACGTGTCTTGATTGCTTTTTTAATCATCGGGATGAGATAGCGGTCCGCAACGTCAAAGTGGCCCTGCGACCAACGCTTACGCTGGTTCCAGGTCTGCTTGAAGGTCAGCGGCTTTTCATCATAGATGATTGCATCATGCGCCCAGGTTGTAGGAATACCTTCCATCATCGCCTGAATGGTGAACTCCATATCCTCGGTCAGGCAGGTTGCACGCCAGCCGTAACGCTTCAGCACCTCGGTGTCAAAGCACATGCCGGTGCCGCCAAGGCAGCAGGACAGGCCCATGTTGTACTTTGCCAGGCTCCATACATGGTTAACAATCCAGAAGGAAATTGCAAACACACCGCTTACCCAAGTATCAGTCGGGTTTTTGGCATCCATATAACCTTGGATAATGCGTTCGCCGTTGCACAGACGGCTGTTCATCTCCTGCAGGAAGTTGGGATGCACCAGGTTATCGGCATCGAAAACGCAAACCGCATCATACTTTTTATCCAGCTTGAACAGTCTGTCGAACATCCACGCGAGAGCAAAGCCTTTGCCCTTACCGGTTTCGCTGAAGCGCTCATGCACCAGCGCGCCGGACTTGCGTGCAACCTCGGCGGTTTTATCCGAGCAGTTGTCCGCAACAACATAGATATCATATAAAGCGTCATTGTAATTCAGACGGCGCAGGTTATCTACCAATTGAGCAATAACTCTTTCCTCGTTATGCGCGCAGGCAATCAAGGCAAAGGTCTTGCTTTCGTTATATATCTTAACTTCCTTCTTCTTGCCGAACAGGCCGAACCAAGAAACAAAAAAGTAGTAGAGCGTAAAAAATATAATCAATAGCTGCAAAGGTATCATGATTATATCAAAAGCTGTATACATCAAAAATCTCCTTTACTCCCCTAACGGCAAATTATTTGTTCTTACCTGTAAGAGCACGGTAAACATGGTTTACAATGCCTGCCAGCGTATAGGTGAACATTGCTACAAACGGCCACGCACCGGGACGCTCGTACAGCATTACGGCACCGACGATTACGGCAATGATTACAGGCAGACGGTACATAGGATTACCCTTGCCCTTGAAATCCGGGAATTTAACCTCACTGTACATGATGCAGGCAATTACCAGAGTAACTGCTGCCAGCACAGCCGGAGTGAATTGATAGCCGGAAACAACATAGGTTGCCAAGAAGCAGGCACCTGCCGGAATAGGCATGCCCTGGAAATAACCGTGTACAACACCGGTGTTGCAGTTGAAGCGTGCCAGACGCAGGCAACCGCCAACAGCGAAGAGTGCAGCGATAACCTGACCTGCAAGGCCAAGCTCCTGCAGACCATACATATAAATCATGATGGCAGGCGCAACGCCGAAGGAGCACATATCGCAAAGAGAATCCATCTCTTTGCCGAAGTCACCGCCGCCAACGCCGAGAGCGCGGGCAGCACGGCCATCCATAGAATCAAAAATTACAGCGATTACGATGAAAACGGGGGCAAGGAAGAAATCGCCCTCGATAGTTTTAAAGATAGACAGCACACCGAAAATAAGGCTCGCAGAGCTGATGCTGTTCGGAATCAGACGACGCCAGTTCATTGTTCTTTAACCCTCCCCACTACGGTAATACCGCCAACAACCTTATCACCCTTCTTAACGGTGATTTCAACATTTCTGGGCACAACCAGCTCCGTGCTGGAGCCGAATTTGATCATGCCGTAGGTTTCGCCCTGTTTTAGGTTGGTTCCTACAGTTACCCAGGAAACGATGCGGCGTGCCAGCAGACCGGCAATCTGGATTACCAGGAAGCGCATACGGCCGTTATCCATACCGATAGCATGACGCTCGTTTTCGAAAGAAGCGTTTTTCTCATACGCAGGTACGAACTGACCGCAGGTATAACGTTGATATTTGATTTCGCCGTCGAGCGGCGCACGGTTGGTGTGTACGTTGAATACGGAAAGGAAAATAGTTACCTTAATCGCAGGCTCGTTGTGATATTCATCATCAAAAATTTCATCTACGCCCATTACCGTACCGTCTGCAGGCGAATACAGGATGTTGGGATCATAAGGCGTAACGCGGTGGAAATCACGGAAGAAGTAGGCAAAGTATAATGCCAGCACTACAGGGATTACGGCCCACACAGCGCCAAAGAAATAATATACTATTGCAGCCAACAACAGAGAAACACCAACATAAATATAACCATCTTTTACAATAAACATATAAAGCCTCGCTTTCCTGCGAATATTTCTTTTGATTTCAGCTTAAATCAGCAAACATTTCCAAACTGACTGTGCAGTCTGTTTTTTTGCGGATATAAAAAGTGATGGAATGCTACTTCCATCACTTTATTATAATACACCAACCTGCTTTTGTCTATATAAGTGTAAAATTCTTAGCACTTTTGACAAGCACAATGTTCTTGCAGTATAGCCTAAAACTTAGACGCCATTACCTTGATTACAAACTTAGGCAACGCCATCATGCGCATAAAACGGCTAGGCTGCTTGTACAGGCGGAAGGCCCATTCCAAAGAAGCATCCTGCATCCATTTCGGTGCGCGCTCCATTTTGCCGGCGAGCACGTCAAAGCTGCCGCCGATGCCCATCAGAATTTTTGCATTAAGCTCCGCGCGATGTGCTACCAGCCATTTTTCCTGCTTCGGTGCGCCCAAGGCAACGAAAAGCATATCTGCACCACTGGCGTTGATATCCGCAATAATCTGCGGCACATCCTCATCCTTAAAATAACCGTTGTGGCAGCCTACTACCTGTACGCCCGGATAAAGCTCCTCGGCCTTCGCCTTCGCAGCTTCGGCAACTCCCGGACTGCCGCCGAAAAAGTACGCCTTATATCCCTTGTGCGCCGATAAATCCAACAGCTCGTTGTACAGGTCAAAGCCTGCTACACGCTCCGGCACCTTGTAGCCCAGGTGTCTGCCTGCCCACACGGCACCGGCACCGTCAGGCAGCACCAGCTCCGCATCCTCGCAGATTATTTTTTTATACTCTGCGTTTTCCTGGCACATCATGATGATTTCGGCATTCGCAGTAACAACGAAGGTCTGCTCCTTGGCGAGCATTCTTTCTTCAAGTGTTTTCACTGCCTCCTGCATAGTCATTGCGTGTACAGGCACGCCTAATATTTTAATCGGTTGTATCATTAAAAGTCACCTCATTCGTTATACGTCATTACACGCTAAAAATTTTTCAAAGTGATTTTGATAAGGGAACCATTATAATTCAGCAAAATCAGCTTTGGTATTTCTCAAGATTGTCCATTATTTTTTTAATTATATCATCAAATTGAGAATCAAATTCTTCCTTCTTTATTTTAAACTCAAAACCACTTACATTATTACCAAATGATTTAGTTGTTCTGTCACGTTCAGGCATTGCAATTTCGTATTCTTTCAGTTCGTCTCTATAAATAACCTCAATAAGATAGTGCATATTAAAAAAACGATTCCATGTTTTATATTTTGTTTTTTTAAATGGATCAGCAAATTCTTCTTTATCATATTTGTAGTTTTCTAAGCTAAGCATTAGATATCTAAATACTCTTTCTTTCAATGATTTAATATCAATATTTTCAATAATACTACCAATGCTCCTACTAAATCCAATGCTTGTAACATGCAATATTAAAATAGATATATCTTTTGTGTTTTTTTCTATATATATGTTTAATAATCCTTTCATTTTACCACCTACTCTACAACAGTAATTTTTACATTAATATTTTTGCTTTTAGCATATTTAACAGCTTGCTCTAAGCCATTTTTCTGATCTTTGGAAATAGTAATTTTAGGTATAGCTACTTCTAACTGTTTATAATCATAGTCGTCTATGTTAATTGTAGTATGTCTCCAAGAACGCTTTTCAAAAGCCTCCAAATCATCTATATTTTTTACCAAAGCATTATATATCCCCCTACCAGTTTAATATGTATTGGCATTTAAGTCCATACTTTTTATACTAGTAATAGTTCTATCATTTAATTTATCAACAACAGGAAAATTATAGCCTAAATTGTTGCCTAGTGCCTTATCTATAATTTCTCCTCTTTTAAACGCCCCCTTTTCCCATAGGCTATCACCTATATACACAATATCATTAGTTAGTTTAGTAGTCGAGATACTCTTAGCTGTGTACTTTTCTAAACTAGAAACAATCTTGCCTACTCTAGGAAATTTAGTTAATATTTTGCTACTCCCAGAAGCAACACATAAAGAAGCTATATCAACACTAATACGACCTAACTCGTAACCTGTTTCTTCTGCTGTACCATTTTCAAATTTATCCAACCTCTCGTTGAATACATCTACAAATTGCTCTTTTATTTCATTCGCTAAACTAGGTTCTTCATATACAGCTTGCAAGAATTGATACATTTCATTAAGAGTACCAAGAGGATCTGAAACAATAGCAGATATATCTTCTATTTCTTCAATACCTCTATCTTTTAATCCTTCTCCATATCCATTTAATACACGTTTAGGATTAAATATTATATCTGCTACCTCATTGTTCTTAGTTCCGCTCGCAGCAGCACTTGCTCCAACTTGGGGATTACTAGATACAAATTCAGCCACAACTGCTCCTAATGCTGCACTTAACCATTGCATTTTATCAGGCTCATAATTAGCCGCTTTTTTAACTTCTTCAATAACTAGCTTATTTATTCCAGCAGCACTTGCTCCCGCAAGAAAATCACCACCAGTAAGCTTGCTCATAATCCCGCCAACGACGGCATGGTAAAGTGCTTTTTGTTCATCACTACCATCCATGTAGTGTATCTCATTATATGCCAATTCGCCAAACAAATTAGCTAATTCCTGGCGTTCCTCAATTTTTGTCTTATCAAAAATCTCACCAAGCTTATTAAGGCTGTTTGCTGTATCACGGTTCAGCTTTTCAATATCTTGTTTTTGCTTATCTGTGTCACGGATTTCAATAGTGCCTTTGCTAAATGTAGCTTTCGTCTTGCTTTCAGCTTCTCCTGCTTTGTAATAATTTGTTCCGAATATCTTCATTATGTATAGCCTTTACTACTGACTAGCGACCTTGTTTCGAAACTATACTACGCTTGCATTCAAACCACAGGAAGTTGTACGTTCACCAAGCACAAGCTCTCACCTGCGACAGAACTATTTCTGAAATTTTTTTAAGAATGATGGAGTAAGCAAAAATGCCAACAACAGCTTTTGACAAAGACAAAGACAAATTATAGCCGCTTTTGCAGTCTTCATATCAACATTAAGGATACCCTATTTGGAGCGGAATAGTACTTTTAGTTTATAACCAAAAAACTTAAGTTTACTCCATATACATCACGTATTAAGAGTAATATATATGGTGCTATAAATACAAAAAAAACTGCAATCAACATAAAAATCAAAGTATTTTGATAAACAAACCTTTTCCCTAAATACTCAAATTTAATTTTATCTTTATCTCTATAATACATCATTTTTTTAGCATCATTAAAAATTTTAGTCCATAAAAATGCCATAAATATAAGCAATAACTTTATTGGAAAATATGCTTTCCACGCCTCTTCATTTATACCACACTCTTTATTCGGTAAAATTATATATATAAGATAAAATATAGAATAGAATATCATGTAGTTCTTTATATAACGACTAGTTATCTGTTTCATGATTTTGTTTTAACTCCTCTATGGTTTTTACATCCATTAAAATTCCTATATCATTTAACATCTCTTTTACTCTGGTTCTTTCAAAATCATCTGTAATTACTTTATCCCAATTTATACTATCAAGTCTTCCTTTCTTAATTGCAATAGTGAAGGAACTAGCGTCACCATATATACTAATTACTTTAGCTGTTATATCTAATTTATTATAAAAACTGGTTCCTAAATTATCTTTAATGAAATTATATTTTTGGTCATCGTTATCAATCAGATCATGTTTCGCACCCGAAACATTAGCTATAAGATCATTATTACTATGAACTAGCAATACTCCAGCGGCAGTTATACCTCCTATAAACGTGAAACTATAAATCTTAGGATCCCTCATTAATTCATAACTCATTTTTAAACCAGCAGACATTTCTAATACATTCCCGACCGTATCATAAACATACTGGCCAGCTTTTTCATGGTGATCATCACTAATTACAGTATCTTTATCAAAAAGCGATTCTCTTTTTGATATCACATTGTGATCTTCTAAGGAGATTTCCTTATATGGCATTAATGCTCCTATACTGTCTTCTTTATATAGCTCACCATTAGGCTGAACATAATATATACTTCCATCAGAGAATTTTATTCTATCCCCAGGCTTTATATTCGCTACAGCTTCTACTAAATCTCTGCTATATCCTATCATCCAGTCTTTTGTATCAGCTCTTAATTCCACATTATTGCCATTCTTGTCAACTCCAACGACTTCTTTGAAAATCTCATATTCGTTTAAATCTCCAACTTTTCCTGTTAATTGAAGTTTATCTTTATTTTTTTCATACCATTCTCTATTTTGTAGTACGGAAATGACACTATATTTAAAATCAACTTTTTCTTTAGCTTTATCTTTTTGTTCAGGTGTTAGCGTAGCATCTTTATCAATAGCAGCTAATTCTTCTTCATATTTCTTCTGTTGTTTATGAGTCAAATAATTATTCTTTGTCGCACTATTAGCTACACTTGCCCCCACTCCGGCATTACCACCAACAAGTTTAGACACAACTTCTCCTAACAATGCGCTGGCAAGCTCGTGCATTCCCGGGTCCTTAAATATTTCTGAAAGCTCCTTCTGCACCATTTCATTAATTAAGCCTGCACTTGCCCCTGCAAGGAAACCGTTCCCTCCAAGCTTGCTCATAATACCGCCTACAACAGCGTGTAATGCATTCTTTTCTTTGCTTCCTTCTTTCCAGCCTTTGGCCTGTGCTAAATCACCTACAGCCTCATAAGCTAGTTTGCCAAACTCATCAGCTAACTCCATGCATTCTTTTACATCAGTCTTGTCAAAAATCTCGCCAAGCTTATTAAGGCTGTTTGCTGTATCACGGTTCAGCTTATTAATATCCTGCTTATGATTTTCCTTATCACGAATTTCAATCGTACCTTTACTGATAGTAGCATTTGTCGTACTTTCAGCTTCTCCGCTTGCAGGCATACTACAATCATCACCAATACATTACCCTAGCAAAAACGTAAAGAACTATTAGCAATACTAAATATACAGTTAATATATATCGAAACATAATTTTATTTTTATATTTTTCGTGTTTTGAGGCAGCAACAAGAAACATACATGCTCCTAAAACTAGAAATAAATTGCAAAAATCTAATCCTATAAAAGGACTTATATATGTTATTAGCGGAAAATGATTTTGTTTCATTAACTCATTTAAAGACAGTAAAATACATCCTACAAACACAAATATGTTACCACGAGCTCCTATTGCAGGTACACTTTTATCTTTTTTATATTTAAAATAAAAATATAAAAAGAACAAAGCACAAATTAAAGGAACTATAATCTTACCATCATCATTCAAATATCTATACATAATATCACCTCAATAACCAATAATTGATTCTTTTATAGTTGCTGATGCAGTATCAACAGCATATCCAACTACAACACCACCAACAATAATAACCATCGTAGGTGCACCTACACTACTTGCTAGCACACCAATACCAACAGTAGCACCCAAACCAATAATATCTATTGTGCCAGCAATAGCACGATCTTGTTCATTTTTATATTTATCTGTGTTTAGATATATGCTATAAGCTGTTTTTCCAATGTTGCAAACGCCTAACTTAGCCACACCTTTCATTACAAAATTACTCCCTGGTTCAATTTCTACAACATAGTTAAGATTAGGTAAACCTTGAGAATTAGCATTAATCTTTATATTTTGTTTTAAATTTTGATAAATTTTATCTTTAGTTGCATCATCAATAAGACTCATACTCATATCTATAACGCTATTACCTAATGTGCTTTTTAACGCAACCAAACTCTTATCAGCAAAAAGTTTATCTTGAGCATACTTAAGTATAGATTTTTTAGCTTCATAATCATTTTCTATACTACCATCAGCTATATTACCAATAGGATATCCTAAAGCATCAATAGCCTCGTCTTGAGCTTGATCTATTTTATCCCATTTATCATTTATAGCTTTTATTTCTTCGTCTGATGCACCTCTAGCTATAGCTTCAGACAACTCTCTTTCTTTAAGTTCTATTTGATCTCTAAACAAATAGTTATTTTTCGTTCCGCTCGCAGCAGTGCTTGTGCCAGCTTGTACATTTCCCGCAACTATTTGCGATACAACGCCACCAATAATCGCACTTGCCCATTGATGCTTATCTGGTTCGCCTTCAAATTGCTCAGACAACTTCTTCTGCACCATTTCATTAATAGCGGATGCACTCGCTCCTGCCAAGAAGCCATTGCCTGTAAGTTCGCTCATGATACCGCCTACAAGTGCATGAAGGGCATTCTTCTCTGGACTTCCTTCTTTCCAGCCATTTTTATCTGCAAGCTTATGTATCTCATTATACGCCCATTCGCCAAACAAATTAGCTAATTCCTGGCGTTCTTCAATTTTTGTCTTATCAAAAATCTCACCAAGCTTATTAAGGCTGTTTGCAGTATCACGATTCAGCTTTTCAATATCTTGTTTTTGCTTATCTGTGTCACGAATCTCAATCGTACCTTTACTGATAGTAGCATTTGTCGTACTTTCAGCTTCTCCGCTTGCAGGCATACCAATATCAGGTGTTATACCTTTTTCATTGTATTCTGCATCATTGTTTTTGTTTACTTTGATGCCAGCTCCGCCTGCTTTATAATCCGCTTTATTTTGGATGTCTTCAAAAGTCAACGTACCTGTCGAAAGCTTATTCTTATCAGCATCAGCAGTACTTGAAATAATACCACCCTTAAGGTCTGTATTAGCTTCTACACGAATATCAAAGCCTTCTTTGCCTGCATAAATGCCGCTTTGGTCAGTAACGCTTTCGTAATTACTGTCAATCTTGCTTAAGCATGCACCACCACTGCCTGTTTTATTACTGCAAAGGCCAACCCTCGACCCAA
>ENA-OQKY01000949-OQKY01000949.1-human-gut-metagenome-genome-assembly--contig:-NODE-949-length-21034-cov-2.978428_pt1 | contig 21034 bp, 21 predicted proteins | sample MGYA00242652_ERZ504805 | MGnify/ENA primary metagenome ERZ504805 (study PRJEB26092, sample SAMD00036400) | human gut metagenome | host: Homo sapiens | study: EMG produced TPA metagenomics assembly of... | reverse complement strand
GGACTGCCCGTGGCGGCCGGGAGACCTTGCCCAGCGCAAGGGCCGTATCGAGCGCCAGGGCAACCAGAACCCTCTTGTCCATGTGTACCGCTATGTCACGGAGGGAACTTTTGATGCCTACCTCTGGGTGCGACACGAAGTCGCTTAATTTAACTGTTTGGCGGTAATTCCGACCAAACCATCCATTCCGTTGGATGAAGCCAATATCCCCGGCTTTGCCAGTAATGGCATTGTTCGGAAGCGGATATAAATGGAACCCTATTTGGAGCAAATCCCGTGAGGGAGAAGCAAAACTGCCAGCTACAAGGCGGTTAGGGTGCAGGCTTTCTGATAGCATGGTTAATTAACTGAATCACCGTAAGCTTCGTTAAGGCTGAACAAGCCAAAGTAGCTGACAGGCTTGAACCAAAAGGTGTGCAGTTGGATATTCCTCTCCACGATAGGAATACACGGACATAAGACTGCCGGAGTAGAGGTGGAACCTAAACTATCAATGATTGTTGATTAAGTGGAACGTGTCAAGCCCGTATTCTCGCCTGCAAAGGCAAGTGGACCGTAAGGGAAGCCGTTGGGAATGCGGGTAAAGGATTGCGGAGGAAGCGAATGCCGACCTTGTAATGAGGACGGATAGGGGTTCAAAATTTGCCCCACCCGAAAGGGGAGCAGAATTCCGCATGGTGCTTAATTACGAGAGAGTTTATAGAATTTTTGAAAGGAGTAAGGCAAATGAACATGAAAATGTGTGCGACTTCTGACGTTGCTAAGGCATGGGACAGCATCGACTGGAACAAAGCGAATGCATACGTTAAAAAACTGCAAATGCGTATCGTAAAGGCTCATCAACAGGGCAGAACCGGCAAAGTAAAGTCTTTGCAATGGCTGCTTACACACTCTTTCTACGGACGTGCTTTAGCTGTAAAAAGAGTAACGAGTAATAAAGGCAAAAAGACAGCAGGTGTAGACAAAATCTTATGGTCTACTCCCAAACTGAAATATGAAGCAATTCTCAGCTTAAAACGCAGAGGCTATAAACCATTACCGTTAAAGAGGGTATATATCCCGAAAAAGAACGGAAAAATGAGGCCGCTCAGTATCCCATGTATGAAGGATAGAGCGATGCAGACATTGTACAAATTTGCACTGGAACCGATTGCGGAAATCACTGCTGACCCTAACTCCTATGGATTTAGAGCAAAGAGATGTGTACAGGATGCAATCGAACAGTGCTTTACCTGTCTGAATAAAGCAAAATCCCCTAAATGGGTGCTGGAAGGAGACATTAAGGGCTGTTTTGATAACATCAGTCACGAATGGATACTGAACCATATCCCAATGGACAGAGATATTCTGCGAAAATGGTTAAAAAGCGGGTATGTCGAGACCGGAAGATTATTTCCAACAGACCTCGGCAGCCCACAGGGTTCGGCTATCTCACCAACTATCTGCAACATGGTGTTGGATGGTCTGGAAGTCCAGATTAGGAAGAAATACCACAAAACTAAAAGGGATGGAAAAGCATATTTTCCAAAAGTGAACTTTATACGTTATGCTGACGATTTCATCGTCACAGGCGAAAGTAGAGAGCTTTTGGAAGCAGGTGTTCTCCCGATTATCCGGGAATTTTTATCAGAGAGAGGATTGGAACTGTCAGAAGAAAAGACAGTGATTACCCATATCGAAGATGGTTTTGATTTTCTCGGATGTAATATACGGTGGTATAAAGACAAGCTTCTTACAAAACCATCCAAAAAGAATTATAAAGCCATTGTGAATAAGATACGGGGGATTATAAAGCAAAATCCATCTATGAAGCAGGAAGATTTGATAAGAAAGTTAAATCCGGTCATCAGAGGATGGGTAAATTTCCAAAAGTATAATGTCTCCTCGCAGGCGTTTGACAGGTTTGATTTCGATGTATGGAGATGTCTGTGGAGATGGTGTAAACGTAGGCATCCGAAGAAAAGCCACAAATGGATAGCAAAGAAATATTTCAGGAGAGTCGGCACAAGGAACTGGACATTCAGTGTAAATATGGCAGACTCATTTGAATTACATCTGATATATGCTACTGATACTAAAATAGTAAGGTGGCTGAAAACAAAATCAGAAGCGACACCATTTGATGAGCGTTTCACAGAATATTTTGAGGACAGAGACACAAAGAGAATGCTTCGAGAAATCAATGGAAGGAAGAAATTAAATGCACTGTACAAAATGCAGAAAGGCATTTGTCCGCATTGTGGTGAACCTATCACAGTGGAACGGGGATTCCGAATCCATACGGAAGTGGGAGCAGATTTTAAAGAAAAGAATGTCTTATTACATGCTGATTGCCACAGAGAACTTCATTACTCGAAAAATGTTGATGAACTGGTTCTGCTAACGCAGGGCTTATAAGTGCTTGAGCCGTGTGAGGGGAAACTCTCACGCACGGTTCTTAGAGGGGAAAGCGGTAGTAATACCGCTGACCTACTCGACCAAATCATTGAAACAAAAAGTACCTACATGCAACAATTACTTGAAGGATCAAATACCATACGTACGATGGATGAAATGGATGATAATATATTGTCCTATGCTGAAATTAAAGCGATAGCATCAGGTAATCCCCTTATACGTGAAAAAATGGAAGTTGATAATCAAATCAGACAATTACAAATGCAGAAATCTAATTTTCTAAAGCAGAAATTTCAGGCGGAAAAGAGTATAATAGAGTTGCCAGCAATCATAAAAAAATTGGAGAACGATATAGCTAAATTAAAAGAAGATATATCTCTGAGAATTGCTAATGATAAAATTTTTTCAGTTAGTATTGATGACATATCTTATACAGATATGAAAAAGGCTGGTGAAAAAATTCAAAAGAAAATTCAAAATTTCAACTTATTAACGGATAATAAAAAACCATTTGGCAAATATCAAGGATATGATATTGCTATACAAAAAGTTGGTCTTGAATTGTTTTTGATACTTATTGCTAAAAATGATATCTATCGTCCAAATACATCTTTCAGTAATTTAGCACAAGTTAATTTCAATAGATTTGATAAATTGATTTCAAATATGGAAGAAGAATTGATCAAGTTACAAGATCAAAAAGCTGTACAGATAGATAACCATAGTGTTATGGAGAAAATTATTTCAAAGCAGTTTGATGGAGCAGAAGATCTTAAACATTTATTGAATAGACAAAAGGAAATTGATATTGCATTAAATGATACCTCAATAGAAGTGGAAATTATAAGTGAGGAAAATATAGAAATGGAGGCATAACTGTGAATAACTTAATACAAAGTATGTTACACCACCTTCCCAATGAATTATATCAAGACTATTCCGATTGGTATGAAAAGACGGTTAAAGAACGCAATACAAATGAGCAATTAGATTTATTGGTATGCTTGTTACGTAAAATCGACGAACGATTTTATAATGAATATTATCCTGAAGTACAAAGAGTCCTACGAAAACATAATACTAATGTTGACAAAATTACAATGAAGTTATTAAATGATGCTATAAATGCAGAAGATTCCGAATATGAGGATGATATCGAAATATAAGGAGGTGCTAACCATATGAAAGAATTTGATTATAATGAATATAACGCTGATTTTAGCGAGTATGAGCGACAAGAAAGCAATCAGAAGTATAAAGTCTATCTTGCATATAAAATGGCTAAAAAGGCTCATAAAGGGCAAAAAAGAGATGAGGGTACTGACTACATAACACACCCTGTCGCTGTGTCCAAAAGATTAAAGAATCCTGATGAAATCATCATTGCTTTATTGCATGATACACTAGAAGATACCAATATCGCATATCAAGATATAAAAAAGGAATTTGGAAAAGCAATCGCTGATAAGGTTAAACTACTAACACATGAAAAAAATGTTCCTTATGCAGATTATTTAACAGATATATGTGATGATTGTATTGCCTTGAAAATCAAAATGCTTGATAGAATACATAATGTATCCTCATTAAGTGATTGCCCTAATACATCCAAAGTACAAAAATATATTGCAGAAACAGAAACAATCTTTTTACCAATAGTAAAAGACAAGTTGGATGAATTAGCTAACATTCATTACAATGAACTTTATAATGAACTTGAAAAGGAGGTTATGCATGTCAAACAACAAGCTGAAGAAATCGGCAATATTCTTTAGAAATTATCTTGAATCTCAGGATTATTTAAAACTACTACAATTCGATCTTATACAGCTACTAGACTCTAGTGGCTTTTTTTATGGTTTTGATTATTCACTTAAAGGTCGATATAAAACTCCACAAAGCATAATCGAAAAAATTGATCGTAAAGGATATAAAGAAATTCAACAACTTACAGACTTAATGGGTGTCAGTATAGTTTGTAAAAGTCAGGAGGATGTTCCTAAAATCCAAAACATAATCAACGAGCATTTTAAATGTGTTGAGATATCAGATTACTACACACACACGCCTAAATCTGGTTATACTGCTTTACACATGGATATCAAATATAAAAAAATGCCTGTTGAGATACAAATTAAAGACACCCTTTCAAAAATAAAACAAAAATATATTCATGATCGTATTTATAAGTCAGACCTAGAAAATAAAGAAATGGTGAATGCCATCTTTGTTCAGAAAATAGATGAAATCTTTTCTAATCGAAAAATCTCATCCATTGATCAAACTTTATCTGCACGTGATATTAAAAAATTGGATAAAGAACTATCGTATTATCCTCACAAAAAGCCTAAAATCGTTGCTTCCGCACAGTTTGAAGAAGCGATTGAGCTTTAGAAAGTAGGCAAAATTGCCCACTTTACATTTAAAGGAAAATGCGATCAAACGTGCATGGTCTGCAAAAATATTAGAGCTTGTCATGGATTACAATATGTATTCACAAGAAAAACTCGAATGGTCTGATTTTGCGAATTACCTTGAAGGAAAATCTATTAAACAATATGAACAATGCTACAAAGATTTGCAAAATAAATTTAATGAAATGTTACTGGAAGAAATCGAAGAACCAATGTTATGAAAAATAAAATACTCTTGACTTTTGATATGTCATCTATAATCAGACAAAAGCGTTTAGATAAAAAGTTAAAGCAGATAGAGGTAGCAAGTCATTTACATATAGACATAAATCTATATCGCAGAATAGAACAATTTAAAATCAGAAAAATAGATGCCATATTATTAAAAAGAATACTTGAATATTTTGAAATACCACTTATCGATTTCATTTCAGCTCCAACAATTACAGTTTCCAGTAGACTGAACGAAACTGTTATGAATGATTTAGAAAAAATTAAAGCTAGAGAACATTTAGATAATACTTCTGAAGCAATAAGGTACTGTGTGGAGCAGTACCTTTATTTTGACAAATTAGCAGATTCAAAAAAAGAAATTATCAAGCTGATTGAAGATACCCTATATATCACATTTATAAAACAGATTCGCTCTGATCAAAAACGAATTGATAATCTATTAAATATATTAAAGCTTAATGGATTGAGTGATGATGAAATATCTAATTTAGAAAATCAAGGATATAAAAAATATCGTTCCAAGACGATCTAGGAGGACTATATGAAAATAATTGTTTTTGGAAATCAAAATTTTATGGAGAATTTACAGAAGGAATTTAGTGAATTAGACACTCACTTATACTTTATCAGTCATTATCATGATAAAGCGGATATCAATCTTATCGCTTTACGTATAACTAATCTCACACATCTATTGATTGATGGAGATATGTATAACGATGTAGACCTGTATTATGCTATTAAAACGATTAAATTATTAAACCCTAATGTAGTTATTATATGTGTGATGAACAAAGAAAGAAAACTTATCTGCCATTATCTTACGGTTGATGAGTTGGCTTATATTGTTGGCACTGGAATAGAGATTGAACATCTTTTTCAAGATGATTTCCTTGCTTTTAATAAAAGCTTCATATTATCTATCAAAAACGAGAAAAAAATACGAAAAAAGTTTTACAAGACAGGTTATGATACAGCAACTAGAAAGCAGAAAAGAGGGTTAAAAAATGGACGAAAAGAGAAATGATTTATACTTTAATGAGTTAATTAAAATTTTGTCAGAAGCGCTGAATGATCAAGATTTTATTGAAAATGATTTTTTAAAGAATTTAAACTATTGTAGAGATATATTCCGTACATACCTTGCATTGTATAAAGACCTTGATGATATAGAGCATTTTAAAAATTATGTTAAGGATTATCTAATTGAATATGAACAATTCAAATCGGACAAATTAAGTGGTATACAGGACTTTATTAACGAAAAAGGATCGTATCTTACAGCCGAGAATAAAGAAATGCTAAAAGAATATGCAATACGAGGAAGAATTGATAAAGCACCTTTCCTTTGTAGCGTTTCTTTAGATCATGTAAATGAAATAAAACAGTATGTTAATAGATATTGTTACAAATGTGAGTATAGAACACCTATTACTCTTGATATTGACATTCGTGAAACCTTATGCAAAATATCAGAAAAAGATGGTATAGCTACTTATCGTGATCGTAATGGTTATCATAGGTACATCGAGCAACAAGAAGGAAATAATAAGGTGTGGTATGAATTAGAACGATCAAAAAAAATCCCATTGAATGATAAGGACATAATAGATATCGTTGATCCTCATGGTATTTTCCAAAAACGCCTATATTTTATGAATACAGAAGCAAACCTTCAATGTCATACTCTGATAGATAGTTTAGATTTTGAAAAAATAGATCTCCATCGAGTTGGTTATTCGCTACCAGCATTTTTATTAGATGATTCGTTTCGTCAACTCCCTCTATCACTCGTAACTCAATCATTCATATTTTATATAGACGAAAATGGTGAAGAAGTAAAAATGTATAGAACAGAGAATTTTGAACTTGTATCCGACAATTATTTCGCTACTGAAGGTTTTACTGAAGAAATCCTAGAGCTTTACCTCCAAGGTAAAGAATATAATTTAATTTATATGGATGATTCAACAAGATATGGTTATAAATATATTCTATTGGATTATAAAGGTGAGATGAATGATGAAACAGATTTATTCCTTGACTTAATGTATAATGATGATTTAACAAATGAGGAAAAAAGCAATATTGATAAAGAATTGAGAAAATTACTTTCAGAATCTGAAAGCTCTTATAAATTAGAGAGCTTACAGTTTGAAAATGATTCCTCAGTAAGTCTCTATGAAAAGAAGATTTTCAATGATCATACAAGAGAAGATCAAACCATATATACTGTTATTTCAAATCAGCATAAAACCTCTAATATGCATTATGTTGGGTTCAATTATTCATTAGCATATGAGACTTTACAAGAAATTATATATGATAACGTAAATGAAAACAGACAGATCATTAACGCTGAAGATGTCTTAGCAATGACCTCTACATATGGTGAGAACATTTATAATACCAATATGGATATCATAATCAGAAATTTTTATGATATTGTCGGCACAAATAAAATTTACATTTTGCAAGCTGAGAATCTTAGATATGGTCAAGACGGAAAGCCTGAATATTTTGCTCATCAAGATGGTGATAAAAATTTTATTCAAGATTTAACAAATCATATCAACGGCACAATAATGAAAAATGAAAATAATGATCTTGTCTTATATACAAGGGATGCGGATTTTGCTGATGATTATTTAGATGGTAAATATCATATGACTATGCAAAGAATCACAATACGCTTATCGCCAAATCAAAACACTTATGAAGTAATTGATGCTGATCCTGAAACTTTATTTAGAAATTGCAACGAATCAGATTTTCTTGGTGATAAAATAATCAGTATTTTGCAAGAAGAAGTTTCCTTAGATGATGAAGAAATCGATCTTTAAAATTTTAAAGAAAGATATTCAGCTATTCGATTAGCCCTACCAATAACAGATTATGTATAATCTGTTATTGGTAGCAGGTTAAGGTCGTAACGAGTTCCGACTTTATGGTGCTTGTTGCCAGTGGCAACAACAGAAAACACTTCTATATACCTATTTTACATACAATCAATTTTACTTACCTTGTGATTATCATAATCACTTTTTTTAACTGCAAATTTGAATTTTACCCTTTAAACTAAATGCATTTTGCAAGCATTTAGATTTGTCAGGATTTCTGATTTTTTTCATATTCTTCATTTCAAAGCATACTGAAATCCATATGAATTAAGCGTCATTTATTATGACAGAGAGGAGTGTTTATGAAAAAACATAAAATGAATAAATGGATTGGATTTTCTATAATTTTTGTAGCATTTATGGTTATACTTCCCCTATGCATTACCATCATTATAAGTATTTTAACAAAGACATCATTCATAGATAGTTTCCAAACAAATCGCGTTGAAATTATCATGCTCGCCTTAGGAATTACAATATTTCTCTTATGCACAATGATGTTTAAAATAACATCGTATAATTTAAACAAATCTACAAAGTTAGCATCTTCAAGATGGGCAACATTAAAAGAGCAACTATCTTTTTTTGGTAGCACTACGATGGATGAAGAAATAAAGGTTGGCGGACTTCCAATACACTATCTTCCTAAAGGACTTAAATTTTGGAAAAAAGATAAACTGCTATATGAAAAGCATGATGTACATAGTTTAGTAATTGGTACCACCGCAAGCGGTAAAAGTCGTAAAATTGTTCGTATTTTGATTGCCCTTATTTCAAGGGCTAAAGAAAGTATTGTAGTGAACGATCCAAAAAAAGAATTGTTTTTTCTTTTCAGAAGTTTCCTAAATAAACTAGGTTATGCTGTATACTGTATTGACTTTAGAAATCTTGAATTTAGTGATAAATGGAATCCCCTTACAAACATTATCAAGTTTCTTCGTGAAAACAACATTGATGATGCAGATGAATTAGCTGGTGATTTATCTAACAGTTTAGTTATAGATAATGGAGCTGGCGAGAAAATATGGATTGATGGTCAGAGAGCTTTGATAAAAGGATTGATACTAGCTGTTGCACAAGCTAATATGTCAGATGATCGGAAGAATTTTTACAGTGTATATCAAACCTTAGCTTTATTGTCAAAACCAATTAACAAAATCATTCCCCTAAACGAGTTCTTCAATTCACTTGAAGAAACAGACATAGCAAGAGTAGCTTTCACAGCTGTTCAAAATGCTCCTGATAAGACAAGGGGTTCTTTCTATACATCATCACTTGCCACTTTAAATATTTTTTCAAGTATCAAACTTGCAAAAATGATGTCTCGATCAGATTTTAATATTTCATCATTCGGAGATAAACCATGTGCTTTGTTCTGTGTGACACCTGATGAAAAGACTAGTAAAGATGCTGTGGTATCCATGCTGTTTGATGAGATTTATAAAACACTGGTATTTAAGCCAAATGAATATGGTGGTCGGCTACCAAGAAGAATACATATGATTTTAGATGAATTTGGTAATTTAATCAAACAAGAAAATATGAGTAGAAAGATTACAGTTTCAAGATCAAGAGGAATCATATATCACTTGTTTGTACAGGATACAAGTCAGGTTGATGAAATTTATGGAGATAAAGTAGCAAAGACGATTAGAGGTAACTGCAATCTATGGATTTATATTGCAAGTGGTGAGACTTCTACATGTGAGGAAATTGAAAGAAAAATAGGATCAGAAACTATATGGACAGAAAGCTATTCACAAAACTATAATTCTTCTGCGACAATTCAAGGTGGAGGAAGCTCCTACCAACAAACTAAAAGATCGCTAATTGATGCGAATGAATTACAATCGCTCGATAAAGAGAAAGGCGAAGCTATTGTTATGAGAACTTATATGCAACCAATTTTTACTACACTGCCTGATTGGACAAAGTATAAGTATAGTAAATATATCAAAGAAGATAAAACAGAAGTACCAGCAGTTGATATGGAATTGCATTATGCAGTACCAAGAGTAATAGATTTTTTTGGCATACCTTTTTGGTACTGGTCACAAAGAAATGATATTACAAATCTCGTTCAAAATCATATATTGGACTTCTTTGAATCTGAATGTGATGAAGAAGAAATAAATCCTGAAATCATTGATAGAATAAACGATTATCTAAAAAGTCAAACATTTCAGAATTTCATAAATACATTAGATGAGCAAAATACATTCAATACAACGCTATGCAAAGAAGAACCTGAATCAGATCTTGATATATTATTCCAAGACATTATGAATGCACTAAACAGTTAGGAGGTGTAAAAGTAGGCAATATTGCCTACTTTTAATGAAAGATAAAACACAAATAATACTGAATCTAAGATTTAAAAAAAATGATGGTATCAACATATATAGGATGTTGAACTATTATGATCGTGATGATAGATGTTGCAAATTTAATGCCGAAATAAATGATATGTTAAACTATTATGAATATCGTTTGGGAAGCACAGGCTGTTTTGGTAAGAATGGTATCTATAAACGTGAGAATGTAGAAAGGGACATACTTAAGTATAAACCAAGCTGTTATTATCAAATGGTGATTTCCTTTCGTCCCGAATTTGCTATTGCAAATGATTTAGTCGATCTAAAAGATATGCAAGCGTTTATTACGAAAACGATGAACAGAAATATCATAGAACTAGGACTAGATCCTGATAATGTAGTATGGGGTGGATATTATCATACAAATACAGAGAATCCCCATGTGCATATATGGATGTATGAAAAGACTCCAACAAAGAAAATACTCAAAATCAACAAAAAGAGATTTACTAAAATGAAATCCGTATTAGGGTCATATCTTGTTGATTCTGCTGAACTTCTTTCTACAAAAGATATTGCATTCAAAAATTTTTTGAATGCATTGGAAAAGTGCGATATAGATAAGAAAGTTTTAAAAAGTATCAAGCATCATTCCTTCAGCAAGTTTTTTCCACAGGATAAATTATCAAAAGATTTATATCCATTACTAAGAAGTTTATATAATGAATTGCCAGCGCATGGCTCACTTAAATATAATAGTGCTAATATATTACCCTACAAAAATGATATCAATGAAATTATCAAAATTATAAAAGAGGATAATGAAATTTCTCAGATTATACAAGAGTATCAATCACATGTGGAAAAGGTTATAGATAAAAACGTTTTCTTATATGGAGGAAATAAGTACGATAATAAATATCAACATTATAGAGATAATCAATTAAAAAAAATTGATGATCGAATTGGAAATCTTTTACTACAAACGATCAAGCAAGCACGTACTGTTGACCAGCAAACTAAAAGTAAGAAGGGATTAAGTAAAAAGGAGTGCCAAGCATTCTCTAATTTTCTTTGCTCATCAGCATTTCATGATATTACATATGATATAGCTGTACTATCATATTCAGCGCACCGCTTAGAACAAGAGGCAGAGTCAGCAAGAGAGTATGCAATTCATGATAATATTGAGATTTAGTATTATAAAAATGATCAGAAATAATTTTACAAAAAAACCAGTTGAACAATATAAGTTCACTGGTTCTTTTCATTGACATAAGTAGTTTCTTCAGCAGGAGAAAAATGCGGAAACGATACAAGCATCGAGGTATTTAATCCTTTTCTAGAATAAAAGGTCTATCATTTATACTTGGATTGAAATTTACTTATATTCGACAATTCTTCTAATATTGGCAAATTAATCAATCTTATATTCTTAATATTCATTAGATCCATTAAAATTAATGTTAAGTGTGCGAATGAGGGTCACAATTTAAAAAGAACCTTATAATCATTTTTTTAATTATATAACAATGTGAATTATATGAGTACTTTTAATAAAAACCGCTCTAACATAATAATAAATATAATAATTATAACTCTATATTCAGAATTCAAATAAAGCTTATAACATGATAGGAGAAACAAAATTTCCATTATACTTAATAGTAGTAAATGCGATAGTTCATTCATAAATATATAATCTATGATTATATTTACAATTAAAATAAATGAAATTATTAGTATTGTTTTTAAAAAAATAAGTATTTTATATTTGTGTTTTCCTATTCTTGTAATAATCAATTCTTCACACAGTAAATATGGAAATAATTCCTCATTAATAAATAATACTGCTAAGCTGGTGTATAATATGGTTAATAAGATATTAAAAGGAATAGCAGTATTCATACCATATTTTAAATCAAAATACCCCATATTTCTATTAAAAATAATATATGATAATGTGTAAGAAAAGACAGAATAAAATATGGCTTTACTGTATTTCATTAAGTTTACCGTTTTCAACTTTTATAATTCTCGAAAATGGTAACTCATCCAACATATCATGACTAGCGATCATAATCGTTTTACCTTCAGAAATACAAGTTTTTATTAATTCAATAAAAACTTTTATAGAATCCGAATCTAATCCCCTTACTGGTTCATCTAAAAGTATTAAATCTTGATTTTCCATTATTGCCTGTATAATTCCTACTTTTTGACGCATACCTACTGAATAATCCTTTATGTCAACCTTATTCTCTATATCTAATGAAAATTTTTGACACAAATTTTTAATATGTTCATAATTATAATTCTTATTTAAATCAGCCAAAAACTTTAAGTTTGCCTTAATACTTTTATTTTCTATAAAAACAGGATTTTCTATTAAGGCACCAATTTTTAAACCTTTTTCTAATTCTACTTCACCATTATCATACTCGGTTATATCACAAATAATCTTTAATAAAGTAGATTTACCACTACCGTTGATACCTGTTAGTAAAATTAATTCTCCTCTACCTATTTCTAAATCAACATTATCTAAAACTTGATTATCCTTATATTTTTTGTTTACTTTCTTTATTGATAACATAATATTTCTCCTTTCAAAGTATTTTATTTATGGATGGTAGTACAATCATATAATGAAACATGAAGTTAATTAGAACAGAACATGAGAGGTAAGCGAACTTATACCTTGAGAAAATGGACATAATTAAAATTACTTCAATCGTTGCGTATACCATCGAATTTTCCAATACCAAAATCCAAAAAGCGATAGAATAAGATTTATCTGGTAGTCCGAAAAATGAAAATTCAACAATAAGTAGAACTGAACTATACACTAGTAAACTCAAAATACTTAATTTTATAGCTTCTTTAATATATCTTCTTCTTTTCATACGGGTTACCAATAAATAACTGATTTTATCTATAGCGCAATTGCGTTTATATATCATCGTTATGTATATATTATTTAACACTAGTGTCACATAATTAGAAACAAATAAACCTTGTAATACATTTTGAGTATTATAACATAATACTGGGGTTAACAGCAATAATATTGAAAGAAACATGATTGTTTTCCAACTAAAGACAAATTTATAAAACCTAACCATTTATATACTCTTCCTTATCAGAAAATTTCAGCATAAACATCGTAAATATAAAATATATTAAAAATGTTATAAAATAAGCATGGTAAGCTGTTACGCCTAAATCAAATTTTCCAAAATGTGTGATACCTGGAGCGATAATATTTGTTATATAGACAGTACTAAACAAATGTAAAATACCCTCGTTTGAGAAACTTTCAAAAAATGTTGCTCCTAATATAACTGGTAACACTGCTAAAACCAAACCTATAATAAACCCGATAGATCTATACACATAAATATTCTTTATATAACTTTTTAAAGAAAAGATGAAAGATGAAAACAATGCATAACCAGCACTAGTTAAAAATATAAATATTAATAAATTCAGTACATGATTTTGTGCAAAAGTTTCCGTATGTGTAATGGAGGTGAAATCTTTATCTACAATGAAATCAAATGAAATAGGTGCTAAGAAAAAATGTATGAATAAAATCAGCAAAATTTCAAAAATCACATAATAGAAAAAGGTTATCAAAAAATTCGAAATGATACCAGAAATATAATATTTTCTTGCACTTATCCTAGTTTTTATAAGATAGCAAAACTTTCCTTTTCTTTCTTTAAAGATATCAGCAGAAATTATATTTGGCGCTAAAAACAAATTCAAAACAAACAAATACAAAATCTGGGTTGTATCATGTATACTATAGTAAAAGTCTAAACTAGCTTCAGGATAAATAGCTGTGATTCCATAATATGCATTTCTGTTGAAAAAAGCATAAATATAAGCAAATAAGCAAGCATTAGCCAAAAATAACAATAAAACCCTTTTTAAATCAAAATACTTTAAATACTTCTCCATATATTATCTTTCTCCTCTCAAGATTCTGCCTTATTATACAATACATTCTTATTCATATCAATATTTTTATTTTATAGGAACATTTAAACTTTGTACTCAATTAAAAAAATGTGAGCCCCATATAACGCCCCTAAAAAGAAAAGGAAGAAATCATTTTAATGTGATATGTATAATGTCACATTAAGTGATAACAGCTTTCCAATATTACTACGAAAAATATGATCAAAAATTCTATGGATGTTTATGCTACTCATAGAGATTTGCACTTATCTTAGGGGCGTAAGATGGGAAACTATAAAAAAAATTGGATAAAAAAAACAAATGTGCTATAATAGAGTCGAATTGGGAGTTCAACTAGGAGGAGGAAAATATGAAAATAAAAAAATTCAAATCGGTATTAGCTATTTTTTCAATCATGATGCTTGCCACAGTTGCAACTGTAAATGCAAAATCTTGGAGTACTGCTACCTTTACAAATATTCCTGCATGGGGAGGCAGTAAAGTAGATTTATCACATGGTAATAAAAAGACAACTTACGAAAGTAAGATGTCTTATAATTGTAAAAAAATGACAGCAAGTTTGGGTAATAGCTTCCAATTAATAAATGGAAATCAGGATTCAAGAAGTTATTATTATGGATTGACAACTATTAATATGGTTGTTGTTGCTCCTTCATATAAAAATGATCCAGGCGCTACATATTATGGACGTATAAAATCAAATGGTCTTGAGTGGGGAAGCAATAATGATGTAACAGTAGCTTTCTCATCTGACCCGATGTAATAGTAGCTATCTCAACTGACACAATGAACTAACTGTAACATTACTCCTAATTCAAAAAGAGTCTAAATTATTAATTCTAAGGACTCTTAATTTTAAGAAGCTGTAACAAGATTTATAAATTGTAAAGTTGCAGCTTTTTCAAAATTATCGAAATCTAAAAAATAATTTAATTTTCTCTAAAGTCATTGAAGATTTTATATTCATATACAATTACTGCTTCAATTATTAATAAAATGTTGATGCTCTACATCTTTACAAAATGAGTTAAATGAAATTGAATTAAGCTTATTATTATCAATAAAAAAAGTATCCATAACGGATACTTTTTTACATATACTCTTTAACTTTTCCTTTAGCATTCACTGTAATTAGGCTAATGTTAAGATTCTTTCTAACATATTCAGAGATACTTTTAAAAGTCATTGTATCAGCTAAATTATACTCTAAAAGGATACTGGTCTTATCGACACAAGTACGATCTATCGTTTTGATCAAATTAAACAGTTTTGTCTGCATAGTAGTTGGTTTGCCTCTAGTCTCCAGTAACATATGTACAACCCATTGCCCATATTCTCCACTCACTATACAAGTATCATCATTAACTGAATAGCTTAAACCATTATCCTTTAACCAATTCAAAAAGGTTTCTTTTTTAAATTCAGATGAAACATGACTTTCTTTCTTTTTCATTTTATTTCCTCCTCATTAATTTTATTACATATATTATATTTCATTTCATATAAAATTTCATTAAAAATTACTTCATTATAATAAAACGAATAAATAAAGACAATATCACGATTAAATAAGGCATTATGAAAATGTAAGATATACTACATCTCATTAATGCCTATTTTTTTGCATTAAAGTTAAAAATATTACAATAATTGTCCTAATTATGCAAATAAACCGCTATTGCTTTTTCTTTCGTGCTGACACGTCACAAAATGACAAAAAAAATAAATGTAACCGCTTACAATAAATGTGAGGGTGAGATTTTAAGTTAGCAGAAAGGAAAAGCGCCTGCTACCTGAATGACGTATTACCCACATTTTGCTAACGCTCACTCTAGTGGGCGTTTTTTGCCGTTATGAAAGGATGTAGCTGGTACTACGCACGTTATCCATAACCTAACCAATTTTTCAGACCTATGAAAGATTGGAGGGTTTTATATGACGAAAAAATACACTTTAAAGGTCAAGGGTAAGGCTATACCTGTTACACAAGAAATATACAAAGAATATTACAAAATACACGATAGACAGCAATACCTTGATAGATTGGCAAAATCAAAAAATATCTACTTTGAGTTTTGCGAGGAAAAAGGTATCCCTATTGAATATGAGATTTATAAAAGAAATAAGGAAATAGATAACGACCTGAAACTTCATAATGAGGAAATTGAGAAATTAAAAAAAGCTGTTGCTATGTTGGATGATTCTGAACGAAAAATAATTGAAGTTTACTATTATCAAGGACTTAATACTGCCGATTCAGCACAACTTTTACATATGAAAACTACTACATTGCATAATCACAAAATAAAAATTTTAAGAAAGTTGAAAAAAATCATCGAAAATATGGAATAAGTTGCCAATTTTTTCCCTAGATAGTGAGGAGGTGAAAATCATTTGATCTTTGACAATCGAATATATGCAATTACGTTCCTGTCATTGAGCCATTTAGGTGCGCCGTAATACAATTTTGATAATAGAATTGTTAGCGAAATAAATCCTTATAAATATACGTGGCAGTATATGGCGATGATGTGATCAGGCATAATGATACTCCCATTGAGTCGAGGATATGCCCAGACAATGGTTGCTTTGGATAGCAATGGTGAAAACCAGTGGTACGTGCTACGTACAAATTGCATATTTGCTTATGTGAACTGCATACACATAATAAAGAGGAGGAGATTAAATGATTGTAACAGAAATATTCTGTGATAAGGGAAACACATTACAAGAGGTGTTAGAAGCGATTTTACCTGACATGGTGCGTGAGGAAATCGAGCGTAAAACTGATCTTAAAACTGATGAAAGCACTCAAGTAATTAGCTGTCAGAAGTAGAAAAAAACGCCTATTTATGGTATAATATAGGTGACAAAGGACAGCGTTAATTAGGAAAGGAGCGCTATGATTGAGGTCATAAAAGACGCTGAATTGATGTCGGGTACATGGGGCTTATATTATCGTTTATCAAGAGATAACAATGTCAACGAGAGCTATAGTATTAAGAACCAGCGTGATCTAATAACCAAAGTAGTTAAACGCAGTGGGATAAAAAAATATAAAGAATATAAGGATGATGGTTTTTCAGGAGGCAATTTCAACCGCCCTGATATTGAGCGATTAAAGCAAGACATATTAGCTGGAACAATAAAGGGTGTTATTACGAAGGATTTTTCTCGACTTGGTCGTGATCATGTTGAAACTGGATATTTCATAGAAACATTCTTCCCTGAAAAGCAAGTACGATATATTAGTCTGTTAGATGATTATGATAGTGGTGCTAAACGAGTTAATAATGCTTTATTGCCTTTAAAACTAGGTAGTAATGACATGGTGCCACTACAAACCAGTATTTCAACAAATAGTGTATTTAAGACAAAAAGAGAAAATAGAGAATACTGGCACAGTCATCCACCTTATGGATATATGCGTGATCCAAAAAATGATAAACATCTTATTCCTAATGAGGAACAAAGTATCATTGTCAAAGAAATATTTATGCTTTGTATCAACGGTAAACCTTATACTGAGATTGCAAACTTATTAACTGCGAGGGGGGTAAAAACACCTTGTCAGTATTTGCCTAATCCTCAAAAATTCAGTAAGCATCCTGAAATATGGAAAAGCAATACAATCAAGAGGATTATTCAGCATAAGATCTATAAAGGTTGCTATGTATCAGGTACTACAAAATCTGTGAGTTATAAATCAAGAAAACGTATACCTGTTGCTGAAGAAGATCAATCCATTGCAGAAAATTGGACTGATCCTATCGTTGATGAAGAAACTTTCGCATTAGCTAATTCCCTTGCCAACAGAAAAACAAAGGAACATGCCAATAACAAAGTTAATTATGATAATTGTCTCCTTAAATCTTTGTTATATTGCTATGACTGCGGTGCTAAGATTTCCCTGTCATTTGATAAAAAGAAGAAAAAATTCTTTTGTCAATGTAACACCTACAAAAAGTTTAGCTCTAAAGGACTATGCAGTTCACACAAATTAGATTACGCAGTGATAGAGAAAGCTGTTTTAGACAGAATTAAAAAACTATTTTTACAATTCGACTTTAATAATTTAGATGATTTTATCGCTGTATGCACAGATGTACAGGATATCATGAAAATGATCCAAAGATCAAGAGATAACATTGATGGGTTAAAACGCAAGCTTAATTTACTTTATGAAGATAGATTGAATGAAGTAATTGAAACAAGTATTTATATGAGGTTTGCAGACCGTATCAATAAAGATATAGATAATGAAACAGAAAAAATAAAGGAATTGCAATCTAGGCTCGAATCACATAAAACATCCGATTTAAATGATGATGCAATCAAAGACATAATTAAGTCATTCTTATCAGCAGAAAGACCATCTAAAGATATCATAAATCGCCTTATCGAAAGGATATATATTGATAAGGAGAAGAATATACGTATCCATTATCGTATAAGGAAACTGAATCATTATGCGTAAACTTAATACCACCTATTATAAATCGAATAAAATCGCCTTATATTATAGGCTATCGGTGGCTGATGGTGATGCTGAGAGCGAAAGTATCAAGAATCAAAGGAAACAACTTCGTTTATATATGGAAAAGCATAATTTAACATATGTAGATGAATATATTGATGACGGTGTAAGTGGTATGACTTTTGATCGACCTGATTTTAATAGGTTGATGCAAGACATTGAAAAAGGAAGAATAAACACAATCATTACAAAATCGCTTGAGCGATTAGGCAGAGATTCAAACAAAGTAGGTTTCTATGTAGAAAAATACTTTCCTGAGCATCGAATACGTTATTTGGCTCTTAATGATAACGTTGATACTGCCATAGAGTGCGTTAGCAGTGATTTAATCTTAAAGATAGGGTTTAATGACTTCTACCCCTATCATGCGTCAGACAACATAAAAGCAGTGATATACAGCAAGCGACAAAAAGGAGATTATTTATCTTCCTTCGCTCCTTATGGTTATATTAAAGACCCAGCAGATCATCATCATTTGATTATTGATGATTCATCTAGCAAAATCATTAAAAGAATATTTGAATTATATATAAATAATAATTCTGCTAACGCTATTGCTGATATTCTGACTTCAGAACATATTTCAACTCCAGCGAGATATCGCAAAACAGGAAACTTGTATGAGACAGATACGGAAGTTTGTTATAAATGGGATAAATCTTTCATTTTGAACACAATACAAAACAAAGTTTATTTAGGATGTGTTCTTAGTAACAAATATATAAAAGTAAGTCTCAAAAGCAAAAAATCTGTTAGGTTGGATAAGAAATATTTATTATGCAAAGAGAACCGCCATGAACCCATCATTGATAAGTGTACCTTCGATATGGCAAATATGGTGAGACTTAATAAAAAAATGATTGCAAAGGATGTTCACAAAGCACATCATCGTTTTACCTTATTTGGTTACACGCATGACAGTAGTGATTACTATTCATTAGTTATTGACGAAAAGGTTGCATACATTGTACATGAAATATTTGATTTATATGAGCAAGGATATGGTTATAGAAATATTGCCGAAATATGCAATGACCGTAATTATATTACACCGAAGTGCTATTTGAAAACAAAGGGATCGACTACATTTAAGGATGTATGGACACCCGATAAAATAAAGTGCGTATTAAAGAACCCTAGTTATTATGGTTGTAATGTACGTAAAATAAATGGTACTAAAGTTATTACACCAAACTGTCATATACCTTTGATAGATAAAGCACAGTTTGATCATGTACAGGAGCTTATGAAAACAAAACATAAACAAGCGACTCCATTAGATAAACCCATCTTATATAAATTTCTTTATTGCGGATGCTGTGGGCGCAAAATGCAAGTAACAAAAATCACAGAAAAAAGGAAGAAGCTAAACATCTATTGCCCTGCTGAAAAAGTTAAGCATATAGAACCTTGTAGCATAAGCCAAAGATTTATAACTTATTTAGATATAGAAAAGCATGTCACATCACGACTTCACAGATTATCAAAATATGTACAGAGTTCCAAGTTTGAAAAAAAGGTTGAGCAGATTTATCTAGCACCTGTTGCATCCCATGTTGAGGAACGCAACCGCTTGGAAAAAGAATTAGAGATTCAAATGCATAAAATAGATATGATTTATTCTGATAGAGCAAATAATATGATTTCCGATACACTGTTTTTTGACAAAATTAAAGAGTATCAACGAAGTGTTATTTCGCTCAATAAGCAATTAGATATAGAACGCAACATTATATTCAACTATAAACAAAAATCCGAGGAAATACTAGATGAAGCAGAAATACTTAAAAATATATTTGAAAGTGAAAACTTCATAGAGAGATTCCTAGATGAAATTATATCAAAGATCAATGTAACAGATACTACTATTGAAATAGTATACAAGATCAAAAACCCTTTAATTACTGGTGAATCTGAATGATTCACTAAAAAATATATGGTGGGGGTCACTTTTACCCTCGACGTGGTACCGCGATCCGAAGATTCGCGCCACCTATGGCTTTCCATGGGCACAATCCACAAAATACCGCATGGGCTTTCTGAACGAGGAGCTTGCGGAGCAAATCAACGCAGTCACCTATGTCGATCAGCGCTATCAGGAGACACTGAAGCAAAGTGATATCCTGTGCAATCGCACAAAGGAAGAAAGGCGCCTTCGTGAAATGGTGAATCTGAATATGAAATGGTTCATGCAGACGCTGCTGGATCGAAAAGACCGTATGTCCATGTACAATTCCCTGGAGGTACGGG
>ENA-OQKY01000941-OQKY01000941.1-human-gut-metagenome-genome-assembly--contig:-NODE-941-length-21212-cov-9.725777_pt1 | contig 21212 bp, 18 predicted proteins | sample MGYA00242652_ERZ504805 | MGnify/ENA primary metagenome ERZ504805 (study PRJEB26092, sample SAMD00036400) | human gut metagenome | host: Homo sapiens | study: EMG produced TPA metagenomics assembly of... | reverse complement strand
TTTGCCACCTCAAGACCATGAATCATCTTGTGGATGTTCATCTCTCCCCACATCAAATTATCAATAGGGGCTTCCCTCAAGGTACAATCCAATAGCTGCAATCTGCCCATAAATCGTACTCCTTTCTACTACAATATATTTATGGTTAATATCCCTTACAGCCAGTAAGGAATTATCCATCTTGTTGCTTAAGCTGTTACAATGTTGGAGCAATCGGTATATCGGCCTCCTTTCTTGGACTTCGCGTCCGTAATTAAGACTGATAACCAGCTCCTCATTTGCAGCGTTCGTTTTATGCAGGTTGAACTGCCTTTGGTACGTTCGTGTCACACCACAGTAGATTGAATAGGCAATGAGTAAAACTGGTACTTATCTATTGCAATAATCTTTAGGAGTGACAAATTTATGAACATGAACGCTGTTGGTATTGATGTTTCCAAAGGCAAAAGTATGATCGCCATTCTACGACCTTATGGAGAAATCGTTTCTTCTCCCTTTGAAATCAAGCACACCTCCAGTAACATCCAATCCTTAATTGAGCAGATCCGATCAATCGAAGGTGAATCACGCATCGTTATGGAACATACTGGCCGTTACTACGAACCACTGGCTCGTGAGCTTTCTCTGGCAGGTCTTTTTGTAACTGCCGTAAATCCTAAGCTCATTAAAGATTTTGGAGCTCATTCTCTCCGCAAAGTAAAATCTGATAAAGCTGACGCTGTAAAAATAGCTCGTTACACCCTTGACAGTTGGACGGAATTGAAACAGTATAGTCTTATGGACGAACTACGCAATCAACTAAAGACCATGAACCGTCAGTTTGGCTTCTACATGAAACACAAAACAGCTATGAAGAATAACCTCATCGGTATCCTCGATCAGACTTACCCTGGTGTTAATACTTACTTTGATAGCCCTGCCCGTGAGGACGGCAGCCAGAAGTGGGTTGATTTTGCTACTACATACTGGCATGTGGACTATGTTCGTAAATTCTCATTAAATGCATTTGTCGACCATTATCAGAAGTGGTGCAAACGTAGGAAGTATAACTTTAGCAAAGACAAGGCTGAAGAAATCTATGGAGCTGCAAAGGAGCTTGTTCCTATACTTCCAAAAGATGATCTAACCAAGCTGATCGTGAAACAGTCCATAGAACAATTAAACACTGCTTCCAAGACCGTGGAAGAGCTCCGTACCCTGATGAATGACACAGCCGCCAAGCTGCCGGAATATCCCGTTGTTATGGGTATGAAGGGTGTTGGCCCGTCTCTTGGCCCTCAGCTTATGGCTGAAATCGGAGATGTCACACGCTTTACCCACAAAGGGGCTATCACTGCATTTGCTGGTGTAGACCCAGGTGTCAACGAATCCGGAACCTATGAACAAAAAAGCGTTCCAACCTCCAAACGCGGCTCATCTTCCCTCCGAAAAACCTTATTTCAGGTCATGGACTGTCTCATCAAAACAAAACCGCAGGACGACCCTGTATATGCGTTTATTGATAAGAAACGTGCTCAAGGAAAGCCTTACTATGTCTACATGACTGCAGGCGCTAATAAGTTTCTGCGTATCTATTACGGAAGAGTAAAAGAATATCTAATGTCTCTTCCAGAATAGAGAATACCACATCCTTTCAGACCAGCAGATAATGGTGGTCTATTTGTTGTACCTGAAATTTAATCAACAATAAATCTTGAAAATTTCTCATTTTCCTATTGACTTTTTATTTGCAGGCTTAATTATTTACTTTATCTTTACGTAAAATTTACAAACTCACGATTTTAATTCTAACACGGTTTTTTATGGTAGTAAAGTTCAATTTCGTTAAGAAACAAAGGAAAATATTCGTTTTTGGATAATAGAAATGTTATGGGATAAAATGGAAAATGCCTGTATTATCTATATATAGATAATACAGGCGAAGCAGACAGGACAAATATGGTTTCATACTCTTTGTACGCTCTCAGGGCAAACATACTCCAATTATTGATAATGTTTTGTCCTTCATTTGTATATTCGGTTTTTATTGGAACTCTGTTTTTTTATTGTACTTCCGGTCCGTTCAGCCTCGTATCCATGCTCCCGGAGCGGAACCCTTCTGCATCCAGGGTTATATACACAAACCCCATTTCCTTCAAACGGCTGACGATTTCTTTTCGGCCTTTCATAAATACCTCAAAGGCTTCCGGATCCAGTTCCAGGCGCACGATATCTCCGTGAAGCCTGAGACGTACATTGCCGGGAACCATAGTCCTGACATAGGCTTCTCCCTCCCCAATTCTTCTCAGCACCTCATAGTCCAGAGCAGCGCCGTAGGGCAGGCGGGTAGCCATGCAGGGAGTGGACGGACGGGATGCCACCGATATTCCGTACTCTGACGCCAGGGCCTTTACCTGAGCCTTGGTTATGTGCAGCTCTGCCAGGGGACTAATGATTCCCAGCTCCTTAAGTGCCCGGATTCCGGGGCGGTATACATGCATATCGTCCTCATTTGTACCGTCCAGGATATACCTGATTCCCCTGGCCTCTGCCAGCTCTGCCAGTCTGGAGAACAGATGGCGCTTACACAGATAACAGCGGTTTACCGGGTTGTTTTTTATTGACTCCTGCTCCAGCTCATCCACGGTAATAACCTCATGGATTCCTCCCAGCTCCCCTGCCACGCGCCTGGCAATCTCCAGGTCGCAGGAAGGATGCAGGCGGCTGTCAAACGTAACGGCGTACACCTTTCTTCCCGTATGGGCGGCTGCGTCTGCTGCTGTCTTTAAAAGCAGGCTTGAATCAACTCCGCCGGAAAATGCAAGGCATATATCCTCTTTGGCCAGCTGCTCCATCCTGGCCTCCAGACACTTTTTCATCTGGTCCGGAGATGACATTTCATCACTGAAACTGTTATTTACCGTATTCATACGAATCTCCTAATCTGACATTATCCATACATTTAATCCTGACGGCTTTCCTGTGCCTTCATACGTGCCTGATGATATGCGGTCTGAAAATCCACACCCTGTTCCCTGCAAATCCGCCGGATGCTTTCATATTCCGGATAAAAAAACGTTCTGCCCTTGTAAGCACACACCTTCACATCCGCCGGCCCGTAACTGGTTTCCACCTGGATTTCACTCCGCTCAAGAATGGTCCTCTCCGTGGGATAACGGCGGATTCCAATGGTAGTGGTCTGGGTAAGAATGATTTCCTCCATGGCCTCTATGGATGATTCACGGCAAAGCACAGACAGCATGTAGGCGGGACGGTTTTTCTTCATGTGAATAGGGGTATACCACACATCCGCGGCCCCGGCATCAAGGAGCATCTCCATGGCAAGGCCCAGCATTTCCCCGGTACAGTCATCCAGGTTCGTCTCCAATACCCACATGGTACGGTCCTCTTCCTGTGAAGTCTCCAGCAGCATGGCCCGAAGCACATTCGCCTGTTTAAACACCTTGTTCCCCGCACCCATTCCGACCTTAAGCAGACGGCAGGAAGAAGGCAGCCGGTCCTTTGTCCGCAGAGCGGCGGCAATTGCTGCCCCGGTAGGTGTAACCATTTCCCCGTCATTGTCTGTAAAATGCAGCTTAAGTCCATAGGAGGAAGCAATATTAGCAGTAGCCGGAACAGGAACCGGCAGTACGCCGTGCTGGCAGTGGACATGGCCGTGACCTTCAGACAATGCAGAAACCACCACATCCTCCACACCCAGATTGTCGATGCAGACTGCCGCACTGATAATGTCCACTATAGAATCAATGGCTCCCACTTCGTGGAAATGAACCTGTTCAACAGGAAGCCCATGGGCCTTGGATTCCGCCTCTGCCACAATGCGGAACATGGTCCGGGCCATTTCCTTCACCCTTTCATTGGAATCCAGATGGTCTATGATATGATAAATGTCGTGGAGGTTCCTGTGAACGTGGGGATGCGGATGACTGTGCTCATCCTCATGACCGTGCTCATGCTCATGGCCGTGACCTTCCTCATGGCCGTGACCTTCCTCATGACCGTGACCTTCCTCATGGCCGTGACCTTCCTCATGCCGGTGGCCTTCCTCATGACCGTGCTCATGCTCATGGCCGTGACCTTCCTCATGACCGTGACCTTCCTCATGGCCGTGACCTTCCTCATGGCCGTGACCTTCCTCATGACCGTGACCTTCCTCATGACCGTGGCCTTCCTCATGACCATGCTCATGCTCCTCCAAATGCACATCAAAATCAAATGCATCCAGACCGCACACAACCTTCCGTCCAAAATGCAGATGGTATCCATCCACTCCCAGGCTCTCCAGCGCATTCTCCAGCACCTGCCTGTCCGCTCCCAGATCAAGCAGGGCTCCTACCGTCATATCCCCGCTGATGCCCGAATTACATTCCAGATATAAAATCTTCCCCATTTTATCTCACCGCCATTCTGTTTATTTGGGTCGCCAGGTAGCCGGCGCCGTATCCATTGTCAATATTAACCACCGATATCCCGTTGGCACAGGAATTAAGCATTGTAAGAAGGGCCGACAGCCCGTGGAAGCTGGCTCCGTATCCCACGGAGGTGGGGACTGCCACTACAGGGCATTCCACCAGGCCTGCTATCACAGTGCCCAGCGCTCCTTCCATTCCGGCCACTGCCACAATGCAGCTGGCCTTGTCCAGACGCTCCCTCTGGGCCAGGAGCCTGTGGATTCCGGCAACTCCCACATCAAATATACGGTCTACCCTGCATCCGAAATATTCAGCTGTCTGGGCTGCTTCCTCTGCCACCGGTATATCCGCCGTGCCTCCTGTGCACACTGCCACATACCCCTTGCGCTCCTTTCCCGGCTTCTCCACCTTAAGTATCCGGGATATGGGATCATACACCACCTCCGGCACCGCTGTCCTCACCAGCTCAGCCTGCTTCTCAGAAGCCCTGGTTCCCAGAACCTCCCCGTCCCTCTCATAAAATTTCTTATATATTTCCAGCAAATACGCATCCGGCTTTCCCTGGCAGAATACAGTTTCCCCAAAACCGGATCGCAGCTTCCTGTGATGGTCCAGCTTGGCATATCCCAAATCCTCATAGGGCAGGTTCTTAAGCTGCTTCTCTGCTTCTTCTATGTTAACACTGCCGGACTTTACCTGCTCCAGTAATTCCCTGACATCCATCTTTCGTTCTCCTCTCTCAAATCCATACGGCTTGGCCGTCCCATTTTCAATCCTTCCACATACAAATCATCCGGCCGCCCCGTGCCTAATCCGTCCTCAAATCAACCACCCTGCCGCAAACACGCTCCAGCAGCTCCTCTGAATGGCTGACCACCAGCAGGCCCAGGTCCCGCGTCTTCACTTCCTCCAAAAGAAATCCCCAGATCTGGCTCTGGGTGATAAGGTCCAGCATGGTGCTTATCTCATCCGCCAGAATGAACCGGGTGCGTTTCCCCAATGCCCTGGCTATACAGAACCGCTGCAGCTCTCCTCCGGACAGCTCACCCGGATACCGGTTCAGCCAGTCCGGTTCAATTCCCAGACCGCGGACCACCCGTTCCTCCACAAAATCCCCTTCCCTCAGAACTTCCCGCATCTTAAGGCGGGGATTTACCGACAGTTCCGGATGCTGCCATATCATCTGCACCGGATTGTAACCGGCACAGGAAGAAATATTTTTTCCGTCTAACACCACAGTCCCATGGTCCGGTTTCTCATAACCAGCCAGTATCTTGCAAAAGGTCGTCTTTCCAAAACCGCTGGGAGCCGTCAGCCCCACACGTTCCCCGCTCTCCAGGCTTATGCTGACATTGTTCAGTATTTTCCTGTTCCCATTGTCGTATTGGAATGAAATATTCATAGCTTCCAGCTTCATATTCCCGCCTTCCTGCATTTTACCATGCCGCCGCGAAAACTGCGATAAGAAATTTCCTGGAGACAGCCTTCATCCATGTCCGGGCAGCGGGGCCCATAGGGACATCCCGCGGGCATATCCGCTACATAGGGCTGGGTCCCGGATGCTGCCTTAAATCCGTGACGGGGCATGGCCCGGAAAAGAGCTTTGGTATAGGGATGGCGAAGCCTTTGCTCATCCTCAAAATCCTCTGCCAGAGCCTCCTCCACATTGGTACCTGCGTAAAATACCACGATTCTGTCAGCCACCTCCAAAGCCAGCTCCAAATCATGGGTGATAAGAAGGACCCCTGCCCCCTGGTCCGCTATCTCCCGGAAGTGGGACAGCACACGCCTGGCCGCGCTGATATGAAGGCCCGGCGTGGGTTCATCTGCAATAACCAGTCTGGGATGCTCCATCACGGCTGTGGAAATAAGTACCCTTCTGGTCATTCCCCCGGACAGTTCAAAAGGATACAACTCTTCCGTATCCTCTCCCAGCCCGTAGCGTCCCATGGATTGGCGGCAGCGCATCACGCTCTCCCTGTCTTTTTGTCCCCTTCGTACCTGTTCTCCCACTTTCATAAGCGGATCCAGATACGACACGCTCTGGGGGACCAATACCATCCGGCTCCCCCGAAGCTGTTCCTTTTTCTTCTGGTTCAGGATTTCTCCCTCAAAGGAAACCGTCCCCTGACAGGCGGCATTCTGCGGCAGAAGCCCCATGACCGCATGAGCCAGCAGGCTCTTTCCCGAACCGCTGGATCCGGCTACGGCCACCACCTCATGTTCCCGTACCTTTATGTTCAGATCCCGAATCACGGGAAGCTCTCTCTGGCGCCATCCCCCCACATACCGGGAAAATGAAATCATCAGATGCTCCACCGACAATATGACTTGTTTTTCCTCCAAAACAACCTCCTACACAACAAACCTCTGCCACGGCACAGGCGATTCTACAGATGGGCCTGGGCCGGGTCCAGCAGACGGCTCAGCGTATCCCCGATAAAATGGAACAGGACCACCACAAATACCAGCAAAAGCCCGGGAAACAGGGCCAGCCACCACTTCCCCATGACCAGGTATTTCATGCTCTCAGACAGGATAACGCCCACTGCAGGCTGCTCCGGCGGCAGCCCGAAGCCCAGAAAGGTTATGCTGGCCTCATGAAGAATTGCATGGGGAAACAGCAGAACCATGCCCACAAAAAGCTGGGGCAGCAGATGGGGCGTCATATGTTTGAAGGCAATATAAAACCTTCCCTTTCCCAGCTTCTTTGCAATCTGTATGTACTGGCTCTCACGAAGCTGTATGACCTCCCCGCGGAGAAGCCTGGCCAGGGAAGTCCAGTGAGTCAGTGAAATCCCAATCAGTACACCCCAGAATCCCTTTCCCACTGCAAAGGAAATGAGAATCAGAAGCAGGATATGGGGTATTCCCATGACCAGATCAATGATTCCTCCTATGACAGCATCCGCGGTCCTGCCCAGACAGGCTGCCATGGTTCCCAGAATGAAAGCCACCACCGCGCTGATGCATGCCGTCAAAAGCCCGATGCGTATGCTGATGGATAACCCTGTAAGACTGCGGACAAACATGTCCCGCCCCATCCAGTCTGTCCCAAAGGGATAGGCCAGGCTGGGCGGCAGATTTTTTCTGGTGAAATCCGTGGCCAGGGCCTGCTCCCTTAATACCTGGCCGGCAATGGCAATGGCTGCCAGCAGGAGGACCGATACCGCCAGCAGCGCAGCCATGGCCTTGCGGCGGTTCCATCTGTGTCTTTGTGCGCTCATGCCCTGCTCCTCCTGATTCTGGGATCCACCGTTCCGTACAGGAGGTTGGCGGTGAAATTCCCTAAAAATACAATGGCTGCGCTGATAATTGTAATTCCCATAAGCAGCGGCACATCCCCGCCTAATCCGGCTGTCACAGCCGCCTGTCCCAGGCCCGGATAGGAAAATACCTGCTCCACCAGCACGGATCCTCCGAATATCTCGCTGACTGAGGCAAACTGGAGCGTCATGGCAGGAAGAAGGATGTTGCGGATTCCATGCCTGCGGATAATGGACCATTCTGACTCTCCCCTGGCCCTGGCAAACAGCACATAATCGCTTTCCATGACCTGCGCCATCTTCTCCCTTGTATGAAGGGCAATGTTGGAGATGCCTGTAATGGACAATGCCGCCGCAGGCAGTATGCCATGAATCAGGCGGTCCTTCATGGTCACAGCCGAGGCCTCCACCCCGATTGGAACAGAAAGTCCTATGGGGAGCAGCTTAAGCCTGACCGCGAACACGACAAGCAGTACCAGAGCCACCCAAAAGGCCGGCGTACTGGCAGTTACCAGGGCATAGGAAGAGATAATTCGGTCCGCAGTCTTTCCCTTCTTTGCCCCGGCAATGATTCCCATGAGAAATCCAATCAATCCCGACAAAATCCATGCCGCCGCCATAATCCAAAGGGAATTGGCCAGCTTCTCCCCGATTACCTGGGCAACAGGCCTGCGGTACAAAAGGGAGATACCCATATCTCCCTTAAGAAAATCACCGGCCCAGGCCAGATAACGGGTTACAGGCGGCGTGTTGACGCCCCAGTATTCCTGGAGTCTGGCAATCTGCTCGCTGCTCATGCTTCCAAGGGCCGCCTGCCCCACATTGGTGGTAAGCGGATCCAGGGGAGAAACCGACACCAGGAAAAACGCCGCCATACTCACCAGCACCAGCAGAACCGCCATCCGTATGAAATTAACACCCGCCTGTTTCCAACTCATGATTTTATCCTTCCTGCCCACATACAATTCTGTCTGATTTTATTCCCAGCTCCACTGGTCCACATTATTTACAATGGACCATCCGTGTCCATGGGGATGGATTTTCTGTTCCGCCACCTTTAGTCCGTTCCTGGACCAGTACAAATGGTCTATATTAACCAGCCAAATCCAGGGAATATCCCCATCCTGGGTCACTCCCGCGGTCCCGTCCCACTGGGCCTTCTTCCACAGCTCGTAGGAATCCTCCAGATTCCCGCTGGCCAGGGCTTCGTCCATGTACCGGTCCACACTGTCATTGGCATAGGGTGAATACTCCGCCAGGCCGGTATCCTTCATGGTATGATAAATATTGTAAAGCTCCATAGGCGTATGGGCACCCCAGCCCCACATAAGCGGCTCTGTCTGGGCGCGGTCATAGGCGTCATCCCAGCCAACACCCTCTATCTTCACTTCAATTCCCACTTCCTTAAGCTGGTTGGCCGTGTCCGCTGCCAGAGCCTGGCGTACGGAATCGCTGGCCGGGTACATCAGTGTAAATCCGGCCCTGACGCCATCCTTTTCCCTGATTCCATCCGCTCCAGCCTTCCATCCGGCTTCCTCCAAAAGCTCTGCTGCCTTTTCCGGGTCATACTCTGTTTTCGCAGACTCATTGTACCAGGGCATCTTGTCACACACGCTGTATGCCGGGCTTCCGTAGCCGTTCAGCACATGGTCAATCATTTCATCCCTGTCAATCCCAATGTTCACAGCCCTTCTCACCTGTACATCCGATGTAAAATCATTTCCCACAACGGTTTTGCCGTCAGTTACAGTGCCTGACTTTACAGCCGGAAGGTTAAAGCCCCGGTTATCCACTGTCTCGAAGGAAAGCAGCTCATATCCTGGGAGGGTCTGGTCTGAATAGGACGCAGCCGTATAGGCCAGGTCCGCCTGCCCGGACATGACAGCTGCATAAGCCGCGTCCTCCTCCATGAAAAGTATGGTCACTTTCTTCATTTTCGGCTCTGTCCCGTAATAATCCGGGTTCGCCTCAAATATGACCTGCTGTCCCTTATCCCACTGTTTCATGATATATCTGCCGGATCCAATGGGATGTGAACCGTAATCCGCCCCATAGGCATGTTCCGGTACGATACCGACAATTGCCATGGTGTAGGGCCAGATGGAGTAGGGCCGTTTCATATGAAATACCACCGTGGTGTCATCCAGCGCCTCAGCACTCTCTAACATGGTAAAGTCGTTGACAGAGCTGGTATCCCGCAGGGTATTGTATGTAAATGCCACATCCCGGGCAGTCAGCTTCTCTCCGTCTGTAAAATTAACGTCATCCCGTATATTCACGGTCCAGGTAAGCCCGTCCTGGCTCACCTCCATACTGGTTGCCAGGTCATATCCTATTTTCAGGTCAGCAGTCGTCACGGTCAGCGTACTCTGAATCAGCGGCTCATGGACATGTTCGCCCGCCCCCCATCCGTAGGCAGGATCAAATCCGGCCTCCGGCTCTGAGGTTGGTCCCATGACAACCACCACGTCGTCCCTTGTTCCATTTCCAGTCTCCCGGGCGCCATTTCTCGCACTGTTTTCCGCGATGTTTCCCGCTCTGTCTCCAGCTATATCTCCTGTACGGTTTCCCGCACTGCTCCCTGCACGGTCTGCCGCAGATATCCCGCTGTCCTTAGCGCTGTTTCCTGTTCCGCTGCCTGCGCAGCCCGTCACAGCCATGGACACGGCCGCCATGGCTGCCACGGCATATTTCAATCCCGTTCTCATTTCTCGTCTCATTTCCCTCTCCATTTCTTTTTTTCATGCCCTGTCCGTATGCCTGGATTCCATAAACTTACATTCCATACGCTCACATCCTATTCCTGTAAGCGCAGATGCCATAAACGCAATCCGCACCCCGGCGCAAAAGCACAAAAAAATACCAGAATAAGTGTATTCCTTGAGAATACATCCTACCTTCCTGGTATCCCTTACTTCTTAAAACTTATTCAATCTCACTAAAATGCGCTTGTCTGGTTCATTCTGGATGTTGACTTCTGTCAACCGTTAGGAAAATTATACGCAAAAGTCCGCAAAAAATCAACGCTTTTCTTGCCAAACGTTTGCCCATATATTAAACAGTCAGCCCGAACCATCCCCATAAGGAGGAAAAATCCCCGGGGAGCCAACACCTCTCCGGGAACTTTTAAGCGTATCTAAGCGCCGTTCTTACCAGTCTCTCAATTTATTCCCCCTTCTGCTGGACCTCTACGGTACGTCCCTCCACGTCTTTCGGGTCTCCCACGGTCAGTCCCGGGACCTCCTCATCCGGGCACGCGTTTGTCCATGCAAGCTTCATGACATCGTCTGCTGTCAGCTCCTTCTTCTGGATAACTCCCAGGCGGATGTAGTCGGCTGCAATATTGCCAAGGGCTTCCTCTGTGATTGCGTCAGACAGGCCGAAATCCAGGGAATCCCAGAACTCCAGCTGATTTTCAAACTCACCTGTCATCTTATTGGTGTCAAACATTAACTGCACGGCATCCTCAGAGTGGAGACGGGCATACTGACCTGCACGTTTAATCGCCATAACAATGTATTTTGCGTGAACCGGGTTCTTCGCAAGAAAATCATTGTTCATGGCGGTTGCGCAGCACACCTCTCCCTCGAACCCATCGCCGGGGGTAATGGAGCATACCTTGCGCATCTTATCCCTGTAATTGGCGATTACAAAATAATCCGAGAAAATGGAAGCGTCTATCTCGCCGCTCTCCATGGCCGCAACGCTGGCCGCACTGTCTGCGATATCAAGATATTCCACCTCCGAGGTAGGGTCTATCCCCTCCCCGTCCAGCATACGGTAGATAATATTCTGGTCGGAGTTTCCGATGCCGTCATGGATGGCAATGGTCTTTCCCTTTAAATCCTCAGCCGTCTTAATCTCGCTGTCATTGAATACGTAGATGGATTTGCAGCCCATGTGGGCTCCTGCTACGAATGTCATATCCACACCGTTTGTCACCGGCACAAGCATGGTTGCGATATGGTCTGTTCCCCACAGGCACTTCCCTGTGCCAACCGTGATCACAACAGACTCGCCTTCAATGTATTCCGCGTTAATACCGTAATTCTCATAATAGCCCAGTGCCTCGGCAAGGTATACCGCAGACACGCAGGCCCCTCCGTTAAACAGATAATTTAATGTTGTTCCGAAGGCAGGCTCTTTCTGCATGGCCTCCCAATCCTCCTGGGACACAGCCTCCGGACGGCCTGGGCCTCCGGTTGCCTCCTCACCGGTTTTCCCGGAATCCTGTGACTCTGCCGCTGCCCCTGCTTCCGCTTTTGTCTCCGCTGCCACAGCTGCTGTGGATGCGCTTTCTGTGGTTGCGCCTTCTGTGGGAGAGCCTCCCCCCTGTTCCCCGCAGGCGCTCAGGGATAAGGCCATCATTCCCGCAAGCGCTGCCGCCAGAATGCGTTTCGCATTTGTCTTTTTCATCATACTGTTCTCCTTTTTGCTTTTAATAGTTATTTATGTACACAAACCATGGGGTCTGCGTTTTTTTCTTTGCAGGGTCCTGTCCGCTTTACTGCTGACCTCTGTTTTTTCCGCCGAAGTGCAGGCGGTTGAGGATTTCATTCCGGCAGGCCACAAAGGTCTGCGATGAGCGCTCCCTGGGGTAGGCCTGGTCTATTTTAATATCAGAAACCACCCGCCCCGGATGCGCGTCCATGACAATGACCCGTGTTCCCATATAAATAGCTTCATCCACATCATGGGTAACCATAATCGCAAGCTGCTTTTTCTCCTGCCACACCTTTAAGATTTCATCCTGCATATTCATGCGTGTAAATGCGTCCAGCGCTCCCAGGGGCTCGTCTAACAGCAGTATATCCGGCTCGTTAATCAGAGACCGCACCAGTGAAACCCGCTGTGCCATACCGCCGGAAAGCTGTCCCGGATAGTCGTTTCTGAAGGATTCAAGACCGATAATTTTAAGCATCCTCTCTACCTTCTCTTCATTTCCTTTCAGCTTTCCCTGCAGCTTTAAGCTGAAGGAAATATTTTTTTCCACTGTCAGCCATGGAAAAAGGGTGGGTTTCTGAAACATCATTCCCCGCTCCGGCGACGGCCCTGTAATCTGCGCCCCATTAACGGTCAGATGGCCGGTGGTAGGCGGAATCAGCCCGGCCACAAGGCGGAGTATGGTGGATTTTCCGCATCCCGACGGCCCCACAAGACTGATAAATTCACCGCTCTTCATGGAAAGATTCACCTCGTTTAACGCGTGGGTAACCTCGTCGTGCTCCACCTTTGCAAAACTTTTTGATACATTGTCCAACCGAAGGATAACCGTATTTTCTGCCATTATTTCACTACTCCGTTCTGCCACCTGAGAACCCGGCGTTTAATCAAATCCAGCACCTTTGTCACAATAGTAAAAATAAAACAGATGACAAACAGCGCTGCAAACATTTTGTCGTAGGCCGCCCAGGATTTAGCCCAGTTCATATACCATCCAAGCCCTGCCTTTACCCCCATCATCTCCGCAATCATGATTGCAACACAGGAGGAGCTCATGGCCTGGGTGCAGCCCTGTAAAATAGAGGGCATTGCATGAGGAATCGCCACCCGGAAGACAAGCTGCCCCTCACTTGCCCCCAGAGTCCTTGCGGCCTCGAAGAAATCCTTGTCCACATTCTGGATGCCGGACATGGATGCCACGGTAACTGCAAACCAGGAGCCAAGGGCAATGATAAACACGGCTCCCCTGAACAGGGAGGCTGCCACAACCATGATAATGGGAATCCAGGTTGCGGTGGGAATGGGTCCCAGAAATTTGATTATCGGATTAATCCAGTACCGCGCTTTCTCAGAATAACCACAGGTAATTCCCGTAACCAGTCCCAGGGCAATTCCGATAAAATAGCCTAAAAACAACAGCCGCAGCGTGTGAAGCGTACATTCAAGCAGATAAGCCCGGTCCTCCCATGCAATGTTCAATATGCTGTTCATACACGGAACAAAGGGCTGGGACAGGATGCCTGTTTTCAGAGTCAGATAATCATAAAAGGTAAGCAGGAGAAAAAAAGCAGAAAACAGAGGCGCTCGGTAGCGCAGGTCCTCCGCAGTCCGCTTATCCCCCTTCCTGTATTTCATCCCGGCTGCAAGGGCATAGAGCGCGTATGCAGTCATAAAGGCTGCCACTGCCCACACATAGGTGTAGGGATGGCTGTTGGGACTTCCGTTTGGTACCTCCCAGTACTCGATAACAGCGATGAAACCGCAGATAACCGGAAGCAGCATAATAACGAGGTCCAGGATTTTCTGACCGCGTGTTTTTTCCCTCTGCTCCAGTTCCTTTAGCTGCTGTCTCGTCAGATGTCCCAGCGGATTTATCTGGCTGCTGCCAGAGACAGGCTTTTCCTCCATAGTAGTTGACATAGTCCTTCTCCTCTGCATGTGATGGATATTAAAGCATTAAAATATCGCGTTTCTATTTTAATCCAAATTCAACGGACTGTACAATTTAAAATAACTAAGATGGAAGCCGGGTTTATAGCTTAATTCTATACCAGTTTTTATGAGTCATCAGAAACCGGCAAAAAAACCTCCCGTTTTATGGATGTTTGCGCAAAATAAACGCAATACCATAAAAGGGAGGGTATTGATACGGCAGTGTACATTGCCTCTTTATTCTGTTTTCCTAAGGTTTACATCAGCTTACCATGCATATGGCACGCGCACCCGCAGTCCTCCTGTCCCTTACCTTCATATGCCTCATCCTTCATCATCAGATGGACAGCGCCCAGCTTAAAGGTCTGGGGAAGGGCCAGGATATTGGGATTTTGTCCCACGAACTTTTTCCTGGCGTCAGCCAGCGCTTCCTCGATGGTGGCCCTGGTCTTAAGGCCCATCCCCCTGGCATAGCCCGGTTCCTGGGCGCCGCACAGATAGATGGCGGAGGTATTCATTTCCGCTATATGGCCGCAGCTAATCATGGAAAAGCCGTGGAATGGGTGGAACGCATTGCAGTAACGGTATTTTCTGATGTATTCCTCATTGGTGGCGAAGTATTCGCCGTACCGGTTCATGTCCGGCAGGGTGTTCATAAAATCGTGCTGGAACATCTCATACATTTCCCTGGTGTAGGGCCACAGCTCATCGTGGAAATAGCCGTTGCACAGGGAAGAACAGATAATCACGCAGTTATCGCTCATGATACGCTTATGCCGGATAACCTGGGCCGAGATGGCCTGCATCAGCATAATGGGATTGGTGCCCATGCCCTCGCCGTAATGGAAAAACTGGGGCATGCCGAATATCATTACATCATACTTCTTTTCAGCCCACGGCACATAGGTCCTCTTATCCGCCGTAATCCAGGAGTGGGGCTGCATGACTTTTGCATATCCGCTGTTAATCTCTATCTGACGGGACCTGGTGTCCAGCACTGCGTCACAGCAGAAAAACTTCTTTCCCATGCATTTTTCCATGTACTGGCCAATCTCATCAAATTTTGTCCTCATAAGCGACGTTCCGCTGACCGGAGTAAAATCCTTCCGGTGCATGACCTCAGGTACATGGTGGGAGGCTATGGATCGCCAATGGGTGATGCCCGTGGCGCAGTGCTTATACCCTCCGGAGTAGCCGCCGTAGGGGTTGCCCTGGGTGTGTCCGATCAGGATTGCCACATCGCTGTCATACACATATTTATTCATGAGCACCGGATCGCCGCGGTCCGTGGTGCCCAGGTCCACCAGATGCTCGTAATCCTCGCTGTCATGGTTGATAATCTGATGCGTGTGCCAGAACTCATGAAACAGCTCATCCCCAAGGATGTTGTGGATTTCCGTCTCCGTGTTCTTCCTGTGAAGTCCGTTGGAACAGATTAAAAGGATGTCCTTCTTCTCCACTCCCGCGCCGTACAGCTCCTTAAGTATCAATTTAATGGATATTTTTCTGTGGGAAGTGGGCTGTTCCCCTCCCTTTACCCTGTCCGGGAAAATAATGGTCACTTTGGAGCCCTTATGGGCCAGTTTGGACAGAGGCTCCATTCCCATGGGGTTTCGTATGGATTCCAGAGTTTTTTCCACCAGCTGGTCCTCCGGAATACAGGGCGGGTCTGCCACAGTCTCGCCGGGTATGAACACATCGGTGTTGTCAGGAAGCTCTGCCGCCATAAGCCCCGCACCATATTCAAATGATAACTTCATATGATAATCCTCCTGTGATTTTCAATTGGGTTCCGTAATATTCAGTCTCGCTCCAGATAGGTGCGCACGATCTCCAGATACTCCTCAGGATAGAATCCAATCTGTCCCTGGAACCTGGTGAGGGCAATCAGGCCGCCGTCCATGACAGGAACCGAAGCCAGCATCCTGGCATTGTCCGTCTTAAGGCCGCCTCCATAGACCACATCCATCCCTCCGGTCATCTCCTTAATATAGGTACCAATCTTCGTGATATATGCTTCATCCGGCGGCGTCTTGCCTGGTCCGATGGCCCATATGGGTTCATAAGCAATGACCACCTTCTCCTTGTCCACATCCTTAAGCCCTGTTTCCAGCTGCGATTTCAGTACTTCCTGCCAGTGTTCCTGTTCACCGGCTGTTTCTCCGACACAGTAAAGAACGGTAAGACCGGCCTGGATGGCTGCCTTGATTTCCTGATTCAGCAGCCTTCCTATTGCGTCTTCATCTGTGACCCCGGCCTCTTCCAGGATTCCGGCCTTATCCCTGCGCTCCTCGCAGTGTCCGATAATGACAGAACTGCATCCCATTGCCTTAGCTGCATTGGCCGTGCGGTTGGTGGTAAATGCGCCGAAATTGCCGTTCTCAGCCGTATCATCCCTGTACACTCCCTGACAGCCAATCTTAACCGGACTGTGCTCACACAGGGCTTTTACTGCCGGAATAAGATGGGCTTCCGGGAAATACATGACGAACTCCACATCCTCTGCGCTGTACGCCTTCAGCTTTTCCTGGGTGTTCTGAACAATATAGCTCCCCCATTCCTCCATGGGCGCCACACCGTTGACCCCTCCGTACTCCCTGGGTATATCGAACCGTTTCAGGTTCAGAAATATGTGTTTCATTTTCCCACTCCCATCTTTTCATACTCTTCTTTAAAATCCACAAAATCCCTCAGTTCTGGTCCGATAAGGGGCCTGCACCATTTCAGAAACGCGTCCGTCACATCATTGCCCCTGTCATTTATATACTCATCCGGCAGAACCCGCTCATGAAGCATCACCTCTTTGATGGGTATGGCCGAGGTATGGACATGATACCCGCCGTCCTCTCTCTCATCCCGTATAAGGCCGACCATGATGCCGCTGCGGCCTGCCATGGCTGTGCGCAGCGCCTGACGGCCGGCCAAAACTGCCTCGTCCCGGTCCACAGGAGACTGCCAGGCAATGGACGCCCTTCCGCAAAGACCGGGCTTTTCGCTTCTGGCCTTGATTCCCAGCTTCTGAATGACCAGATTCGCCAGGTAAGCGCTGACATCCCCATAGTAAGTGGCTCTCCCAACCTTAAAAATAGGAGGCACAATGGGCTCTCCTTTTTCATTTTTAAGCCCCTCGCTGGCAACCACCACCACGCCTCCCTTTTCATCGTAAAGGCGTTTTACATCCTCCAGGAATTCCTCCTCATGAAAGGGGCGCTCCGGCAGATAAATCAGATGGGGCGCATCCCCCGGTTTCTTCCTGGCCAGGGCAGACGCGGCTGTAATCCATCCTGCGTTGCGTCCCATGGCCTCCATGACGCACACATGGATGGGCAGGGCTTTGACATCCGCTCCCACCTCTGCGGCGGATGCGGCAATGAACCTGGCCGCGCTTCCATATCCCGGAGTATGGTCTGTTATGGCAATGTCATTGTCAATGGTCTTGGGAATTCCCACCACATAGATGTCCTCTCCCCTGCACGCCTCAAAGATGCGGCCGCAGGTATCCATGGTTCCGTTTCCCCCGTTGAGGAGTACATACCGTATTCCATACTTCCGGAAGATTCCCGCCATGGCATTGTAGTCCTCCTGTTTAAGGGCATACCGTGAGGAGCCGATTGCAGTGGCCGGCGTCTGAAGCAGAAGACTCAGCTTTTCCTCCGGATACTGCATCAAATCCAGAAAATTCTCTTTCAGGATTCCTTCACTTCCGCCAATTGCCCCGTACACCCTGCCTATGCTGCCGGAGCCTTTGGCTTCCTCCACTACGCCATACAGGGAAGCATTGATAACAGCTGTGGGGCCGCCGCCATGGACCACCAGAACATTTGCCGACATTGCCTCTACCACCTTTCTCATTAATTCAATCTGCATTTTATTAAATCTGCATTTTCTTATAGCGCTCAGCCATCTCCTCCAGGGAAACCCGTTCCACCAGGGGAGCTTTCCCGTAAGAGCCAAACTGTACGATGAGGGTTCCCACCACTTCCTTCACGCCCCGTTCAATACAGTCCGTTATGGCTGCCGTGTCCTCATCCGGTATGACTCCGGTCATCACCGTATCCATGATTGGAGTCAGGAATACCCTTGGGTCAAACTGCTCTCTTTTAGACTCTAAAAGCTCATAGATGGCCCCGATGGAGCTGCTGTTTCTCTTCTCCGGGTTCCCGGCGAAAAACTCCTTCATATTGCGGGTAACAGCCAGCCTGATGTCCGTATCCACATTAATCTTGTTGATACCGCATCTGGCCGCTTCCTGCAGTTCACTGACGGCAATTCCATAGGTGCCGGTCAGCGTGCCTCCCAGCCCGTTGATTTCATCCACAATATAGGCCGGAACCGTGGACGAGCCATGGGATACCAGTGCCCCGAAAATACCCTCATGATTCAGGCACTCCCGGATGGCCACCGCAATCTCCTTGCGCAGCTTTACATTCTTTCCCTTGGAAGCCCCGTGCATGGTTCCGTAGGATATGGCCAGAGCATCCACACCTGTCTTCCTGAAAAATTCAACTGCCTTTAAGGGATTGGTATAAGTGGATCCCTCTGAAAATACATGGTCCTCCACCCCGGCCAGCACTCCCAGCTCCCCTTCCACGCTGACGCCTCTTGCATGTGCGTATTTCACCACCTCCCGGGTCAGCTCCACATTTTCATCAAAGGCAAGGGACGACCCGTCTATCATCACAGAGGTATATCCCCCTGCTATGGCGGCCGCACAGGAGTCAAAATCCCGTCCATGGTCCAGATGAAGGACAATGGGTATGGGGCTGTCCTCCCCATATTTTTTCACGGCCCCGGCAATATTTTCAGCGCCCTTTTTCTTATCCTCCAGGGTTGCGTTCATAAAGTCGCATCTTCCCCCCATAAAACCATTTGCCAGGTCGGCCCCCTGCAGTATGGCAGCGGAGCGGAACATCTCATGGACCTGGATGGCAGCCTTTGCCTGGGCCACCGCGTTGACGTTGAAAGCGCCCTGGGCAAATCCATGTTTAACAGAAGCCTCCATGAGAGGCCTCAATGGAATCAATGTCATATTTTTCCTTCCTTTTCCGACGTTTCATCCCCGGCAGCGTCACGCCTTTTCCTTAGAACCTGCCAGCCGGATAATGTCTTTTATATCTTCGCGCAGCCGCAGTTCCGCGTACTGTGATAATTTCCAGGCATGGCCCTGGTCCTTCCCCTCAGCCAGCCCCTCTTTCAGATAGTTCACATACTGGCAGCGCACCTGGGTGCCGAAATTGATTTTGGCCACTCCGCTGTCAATGGAGCGCTTCACCAGCTCCTCATCCATACCCGTACAGCCGTGAAGAACAAAGGGTATATCTGTAAACTTCCTGCACTCCTCCAGCACCTCCACCCGGATATCCACAGGCCCGTTGTAAAACCCGTGGGCATTGCCGATGCCGATGGCCAGTGAATCGGGATGGCAGAGCTTAAGATACTGCCTCACCACATCCGGATCCGCGATGTTGGATGCGCCTATCTTGTTTCCCCTGTCATCCAGGCGGCACAATTCGCCGATTTCCGCTTCCAGCGGCACGCCAAAGGACCTGCACACCCTGGCCACTGCCTCTGTGGCAGCCGCATTTTCCTCCACAGGCAGGGCGGAACCGTCAAACATAATAGAGGTGAATCCCAGCTTCAGCATCTCCATACAGCGCTCAAAGCTGTCCCCGTGATCCAGATGGATTGCAACCGGCACAGATACCTTGCCGGCCATCCATTTTGCCGTCTCATAAAACCAGTCATGGCCTGAATAGGCCCCGGTATTCACATAGTGGGCCAATATAACAGGGGAACGAAGCTCCTCCGCAGCCATACATACGGCCCGTATGATGTCATAGGTTCCCCCCTGGGTATTGATGGCGGGAACCGCATAATGTCCTTCATAAGCCTTCTGAAGCATTTCATAAGTGGTTGTCAGCATGCTTTTCTCCTTCTCAGATGTTCACGATGACTTTCAGATAATCGGACGGGGACTGAATCATATCCTTTATGGTATCCTCCACCTGGTCCAGTTCAATCATTTTTGTTATGATGGCGTCTGTGGGTACCTTGCCCTCGTTTACCAGACCGATGGCCTCCGGGAATTTCCCGTTGGAGTTTCTGGACGGGCACACGTCGATTTCCTTCTGCATCAGGCGCACCGTGTTAATCAATACCGGGTCATGGGGCCATCCCACCAGGGCAATCCGTCCTCCATGGCACACATAATTGTGCATGTTCTCCAGGATGACCGGCGCTCCCGTACAATCAATCATGGCCTCAGGCAGCTTACCGCCTGTCACCTCCCGCAGATATTCCTCCACATTTCCGTCTTTGGAGTTAAAGGTGCATGGTACTCCCAGCTCCTTTGCGTAATCCAGGCGCTTTTGCAGCACATCCACCAGTATGGGGGTTGCGCCGTAATTAATACAGGCAAATGCAGCCATAAGGCCGATAATACCGGCGCCGAACACAACACAATGTTCTCCCCTTGATACCCTGGCCCTGGTCGCCCCGTGAAGGCCGATGGTTAAGGGTTCCACCAGGGCTGCATGGGTAAAGGTCAGTTCATCGGGAAGCTTATATAAAAGCTGCACCGGATGAAGGAAATATTCGGACATCATGCCGTCCTTATGTACGCCGCACACATGGAGATCCGCGCAGTTATTGAAACGCCCTGCCGCGCACATATGGCACTTGTTGCAGGGTACATAGGGTTCCAGGGCCACACGGTCTCCCGGCTTTAACCCCTTGTCATTCTCCCCGATTTCCCGGATGATGCCCACGCCCTCATGGCCCAGCCCGTTAATGGGATAGCGCATGGTGGGGTTCACTCCCCTGTAAGCAGTCACATCCGAACCGCAGATACCGCACATTTCCATCTTTACGATTGCCTGTCCTTCTTTCAGCTCCGGCATAGGCAAATCTTTTATCACCAGGTTTCCTGGCTCCGGCAGACATAATACCTTCATGTTTTCAATCCTCCTGATTCTTTATTTCTACCACCATTTAATCTTGTCAGTTATATAGTTGCGGTATTCAATAAATTGGGAGGATGTGATATCCCTGGGTCTTGGCAGGTCAATCCGTACCTCCTCCTTTATCTTCGCCGGTTTGTTGCTGAGAATCAGCACGCGCTCCGCCAGATATACGGCTTCCTCTATGTTGTGGGTGATGA
>ENA-OQKY01000936-OQKY01000936.1-human-gut-metagenome-genome-assembly--contig:-NODE-936-length-21350-cov-44.900674_pt1 | contig 21350 bp, 16 predicted proteins | sample MGYA00242652_ERZ504805 | MGnify/ENA primary metagenome ERZ504805 (study PRJEB26092, sample SAMD00036400) | human gut metagenome | host: Homo sapiens | study: EMG produced TPA metagenomics assembly of... | reverse complement strand
GCCTGCACAGCAGAAACAATCCCGCGATCCAGCCCAACTGAAGCAGGATTCCTCCGGCAATCTGTGCCCCGTTTGCTTCTCCCATTACAATGGTCAACGGAAAATAGTAAATAGACTGAAACGGAAGTACCATACAAAATCCCCTTAGAATCGACGGGTAAAATGTAAGCGGAATGAACATTCCGCTGAAAATATTGACACAGGCCATTTTCAGCATATAAAGCCCGATGTTTGAGTGACTCCAGAATGTCAAAATTCCCAGCGTATAATTTAAAATACTAAACAGAATATAAGAAAAAACAACTGCCGGCACAAAGAGCAGCCATCTTTGTATAGGTATCACAGACACTATTTCTCTGTTTTTTAGACAGTACGGAATAAAAACCAAAAGCAGCACAAAGGTATTGAGCAATCCTTTCCCCAACTCCTGCATGGAATATTTAACTCCCAGATTTAACGGCGTCAGCAGGGATGTAACTATATTTCCGCTTTGAAAATCGTTCCCGATCTCCTCATCTGTTCCGCCGCCCAATAATCGCTGAAGCAACAATGTCATCACTGTGTAGATCATGATACTGTTGTAAGAAATACTTCCCACTTCCTCTTTTCCCTGATACACAGCTGACCAGATTGCAACTTCTACAATAAATAAAAGAACTGTGGAAAAGATACCGATACAAAAATTCGTACGGTAGACCAGTTCTCTTTGTATTCCAACTCTGATCAATGCAATATATTTTTTCATCGTTCTTCGCCTTGTGCAGCTTTTCTCTGTTAAAGCCACACATTCCTCTCCCCTTTCATATTTATTTTTGTACAAGATTGTAAATAAAATCTTCCAGACTCTGTTTTTCGATTGAGATATTTTCAACCGGCATTTTATCAATCAGCTCTGTCATAGCCTCTTTTTCTGATAACACCTGTTTATCAATCCGTATTTTTAATCCATCCTCTAGGTATTCTATAATCTGCAACCCCGGTACTATTTCCATGTTTCCATCAAACTCCTCTGCAAACTTGATCTCCATATAACTATATCTTGACAAATCTGAGATATTTCTCACTTGATCATCCAGTATGATCTCACCACTGTTGATGATCATGATCCGATCACAGATTCTCTCCAGCTCTGCAAGATCATGGGAGGAAAAAAGAATCGTCACATTCCTTGCAGCATTGATATGTTTCAGATATTCTTCTATATTCTTCTTGATCACAATGTCAAGTCCGATCGTTGTCTCATCCAGAATCAGCAATCTGGGCGAGTGCAGCGTAATCGCTGCAAATTCGCATTTCATTCTCTGTCCCAAACTCATGGTACGAACTGGAACATTTAACAGTTCTCCAATCTGCAAAAACTGTTCCAGCTCTTCCAAAATCTCCTCATACCGCTCATCTGATACCTGATAAATTTTTTTATTTAATTCTAGAGAATACTTAAAAGGTAGATCCCATACCAGAGAACTTTTCTGACCAAAATTCGCCCCGATATATACTGCATTTTTCTTACGGAATCGAAAACTGTCCTGACCAAATATTTTTGCTTCTCCACAATCTGGAGAAAGAATCCCAAGCATAGATTTAATCAGTGTAGACTTTCCCGCACCATTTAACCCTACAAGTCCAACCAATTCTCCTTCTTTAATCTGAAAAGAAATGTCTTTAATTGCTTCTTTTGCTTCAAATGTGCTATTTTTGAAGATTCCCTTCCCATTTTTGATTTTTCTATGATATGTTTTTGTCACATGATTCATTTCTATTACTATACTCATATGCTCCTCCATTTCTTACTGTTCCCAAATCACCTAAAATAGCTATAAGAGTCCACAAATGCAACGTTCTTCATCAAAATCATCAATAGTTCCATATTCCAAAAAATTATTAATCTTTTTTTTCTCATTTATAGGACTTCTAGACATTATGTGAATTGCTTTTTTGGTATATTCTTTACAATATGTACAATTTTTATATTCGCACATCCCCTCACAAAAATCTTTTTCTTTAAACTTATGAATATATCCATCTAACATTTTATTATCGATATATACTCTATATTTCTCGCTTTTAGAAAAACCATAAATTAACTCTAATAAATTTCCTTCGTATTGCCTCATGCAATAATATTGCAACATTTTTAATAGATCCATCTTTTGCACTCGTTCTCTACCAATTATTTTAAAATAATCAACACCTATTTCTTCATATATTTTGATATCTTCTGGACGAATCCAAGGCATTTTTAAGTATTCTTCTACACTAGAATTTTTTATATAACTGCAACTATATGTATAATACTCCATAAATTCTCTCACATCTTTCATATGAGATAATGAATTATAATGAAAATTTTTATATGGACAATTGTATAAACACATTGTATTGATTATAACTTCTGTTTTTATATCTCTAATTTTATTTATAGATTCCATAAGAGGAATTTTTCTTGATAACTCTTCTGGCAATGCAATAGTAGAAGCTCCTAGGTTCCTAATCCATTTTGCTTTTTTTAAACTGTTTATATTCATTATTGATGAAGCAGTAATTATAACTTCCGGAAATTTTTTTCCAATCAATTCTATTAAAAATGGCGAACTAATTGTTAACTTATCTACTTGCTGTTCTAAAAGCAGTTCGATAAACTCAATTATTAACGAAATTCCTTCATTATTCATCTCCACATCACCTATACAAGATGCATTTATCGTATAATTAAATTTAATTTGATTCTTATGAAGTTCTGCTATATATTCTTTCAAATTTTGTAAACCATAATTTTCATTCAATAATACTCCTCGTCCTGAACCAATAGGACTTCCACAATTAATACTCCCATATACTTCTTCAATAAAATTGCCTTTATGTAAACTCTCAAACAATTTGTATTTTTCTATTTCATCAATCTTAAAATTTGCAGGCAGACAAAATCTCATTTTCTTCCTCCCATACTACAATATAAAACCCTCTTGTTAAAACTTGGATTTCAAGTCCGCTATAAATTCTAATACTATTTCGTCACTAACATTTTTATTCAATATTTTTACATTTTCAACAATTTCCATATCCTCATTCCCTTGTAAATGCATCAATAAAATAGCTGTTGCTTGCAAATTAAATATATACTTTTCTAAATCAACCGGATTAACTAATACAAATTTATTTCCATTTTCTTTACGTATAATCAACTTGTAATTCCCCTTGTAATTGATTACTAGGGCTTGTCCTACATCCAATGCTAGTCTTTTTAAAATTAAGTATATAGTTGTTTTGTTTATTTCTTTATTTTTCATATGGACACCCATTTTCACTTCCCCAAATATCTTCTGTCTCATTTAATGCAGTTGCTCTGCACCCACCTCCACAAAATTTATTTTCACATGCAGAACATTTTCCGTTAAGATCTTTTTTCTTTTTGTTATATATTTCATCAAACAAACTAGCACTATCCCAAAGTTCTTTAAATTTCTTCTCTCTAATATTTCCAACAACACATTCTTTTCTTCCAAACATTAATTCACACGGATATACATCTCCATTTGAGTCAATTGCAACAGATATATTTCCTCCTACACAACTAATGTATTCTACTTTTTCTTCTAATTTTTGTCCCCAAATATTTTCTAAAAGATTCAATTCCCCCATATTTTTTAGAGGATAATAATATTGATAAAACACTGGACTTTCATTAGTAGGATTAACACTTATCTCTGGAAATAATTTCTTCTCCTCACCTCTCATTTTTGTCAAAAAACCAAAAACCGTATTCCACTGTGCTTGCGACATTAACAAATTTTTTTTGTCTACACAACGCCCCACATCTGCAGTTACCTGAAACGATAAATGTCTTATTTTTTTCATACTGCACCACTCTATTATGTTCATCACACTCTCTACATCACAGTTCAACGCTGTTAAGGTACACGTAATATATAATTTTTCCGGACATTTTTCCAGAAGCCAGTCAATAGCCTTATAGGTATGTTGAAAGCACCCCCTGACTCCCCTCATTTTTTCGTGTAATGCTGGATTACAAGAATCTACACTTACAGCAACACGACTAATTTTTGATTCAGCTAATAAATTAGCCACTTCTTCTGAAATCATCGTTCCATTTGTATTCATACATACAACAAAATGATATTTCCCCAACAATCCAATAATTTTTTTAATTTCTGAATGGCAAAAAGGTTCACCTCCACTAATACGAATTACATGAATATTTAACTCTTGAAATTCATCCAATAATTTCTGTATTTCTAAAACAGACAATTCTTGTTGACAATTGTTTTTAGCATCTGCATAGCAAAACCCACATTTTAAATTACATTTTTTAGTTATATTAAAGTCAACCACAACAGGGGCAGATAATCTCTCTCTCATATAAACTTACTCCTTGTTTTAACATATACCCTTAGATTTTTCTAAAATCCAGTTTTGAAATTTCTCAGTAATTTCTGTACTATTTCCTTTACATATTCGATGTATTGTTTCTGTACAACAGCCAGATAAACTACATCTCAAGCACTCCTTGTATTGATTTTGATTTATTTTATCCTCAACTGAAAAGCATTCCACATCATCCTTATTAACTACAATTGTCTCAATATTATAAATTTGCTCTTTTCCAATCTTCATAATAAAATTTTTCTTTATAACCTCTAATGCCATTTTATATGTGCTTCTATCAATCATAAAATCATCATCTTTTGAATTTTCTGGTTCGCGTTCTTTTGTCAAAATAGGTATACATATCAAGTCAAATTTTTCTAACTTATCAACCACCTCCTCTGACAATTCTTCTATCACACCAATAATGATATTTTTCCTTTTTAAGGCATAACATAGTTCTTCATTTAAAATACTGTCATTTGACAATTCCAGAAAAAAATATGGTTTTACAAATGCATTTTTTAATACAATATCTATGGTGTCCAATAACTTAACAATATTTGTTTGAAATTTGTAATTTTCTATTCTTATACACAGATCCGTACTTTCATTTTCTTGTATATATCTGCTACTTTTTTTTATAAACTTTTTAATTTCATTAGAATCATATACGCCCTCTAAATTTATTAACATATTATACAACCATTTTTTTTGCGATGTAGTATTTATTAATAGTTTCACTTTATCTAATTTCTCATGTGAATTTTTGACAATCATGCCCAACTGGGTATTATATGCAATATTTTCTTTTTCTAAATATCCCCAATTCATATTCATTTCCTATTTTCTACTTTTACATATTTAAAAGTTATATTTTTATTTTTTTTGCGCCACAATAATGCATTCTCCTGACTTATCAAGATCCGGGTCAAATATTTTTCCTTTATAATTACTCATTACTTGTAATATAGAAAATCCACTTTTTATTAATGCTTTTTCTATGTCACAATATTTGTAATTTCTTTCTTCTGATACTTCAATAAGTATTTCTTTTTTTCCATCATGTATATAGTAATTTGTAACATTACATATTCGTGTAAAGTTCTTCTTATCGTATAATTCCACAACTCTAAGAAGATTTGTAGATTGATTGTCCAATATGATCTTATCGCTTATAAATGGACCTTCTCGTTTCTCCCTACCATCCCCAATTTCAAAATCAAAAATTAAATATCCTTCTTTCTTTAATGACTGATACACATTGTCAAAAACTATTTGACATTCATCTAAATTTTTTAAATAGCAAATGGAACCATAACTAATCATCGCTAATCCGTATGCAGAGTGCTTTACAAAATCTCTCATATCGTTTATTTCAACTTCTGCACACCACTCATCTTGAAGAATTTTTCTTTTAAGATTGGTTATCATACTTTCTGAAATATCAATTCCATACACTTGAATATTTTCTTTTACTAGATGTTCCATTATCCTTCCATTTCCACACGCAATATCTAACACCGGTCCATTAGACTTCAGTGCATATTTTTTATACAACGGAATATCCTCATCATAATTGGTATACTTTTCATAAAAGTTATATTCATTATCATACGGGTCAATAATTTTAGCTATTCCTAACTCTACTAGTTCTTTTGTTATTCCCAAATATAAATCTTCTTGACACATTTTCATTTGCATCCCCCTATTTTTCTAGATTTTTAATCAAAATTTTCTTTTAATTACTATTATTTTCTTTTTCTCCATAACGTAAAGTATCCCAAACATATTCAACATCAACATTGCTAAACATATATCTTCTAATGAGATATCGAGCCCTTTGAAGAAAAACCTTCACCCCAACTTTCCCCACTATTTGTAATATATATAATTTATAATTTTCAATTTCATTTTCGTCCACTTCACATGATACATGATATATCAAATCATGATTTTTCTCATTTATTGAGGATTCTAATTTTAAATATTCATCTATTAGTTTTTCAATATCATTTTCCTGTAGCTTTGATTCTATACACATATATATATCAGAAAAAAGTTCTGCAAACCCTTCGTGAAATATCTTCCATTCTGGTCCATTTCCCTTAATACAGCCACCCCACCAAATATGTGCCATTTCATGCGACATTGCAAGCTTGTCCATACGATTTAAAACTATACAATCACCATTTATAAAACAAATAGGTATTTCCATACTACAAATTAGTTTAATCTGCTTCCAAGGGAACTCCCCAAAAAGCATCGAGTAATACCAAATTAATTTTTCCAATTCATTTTCCAGATACTTCAATTTGGATTTAAAAATGTCAGTATAGTAAATCCATACATTACATTTTTTATTTTTGTATAATAAGGTATTAAACTTGCCTCCTATTAAACAAATCCCTGAATTTTTGTATTGGTTATACCAATTTCTATATGTTCCCCTTTTTCCGTTACTAATCAAGTCAATATTCCGCCTCGTATTTACACTCAGTGTTAGATTATACCAATCTTTGGGAAATAGATTACAACACGGTAATACCATGCTTTCTTCAGAAAAAGCAAATGTGTTCTCCCCCCAAAATGAAGGCTTTCTCATTATTGGAACTCCACAATATTCTAATGCTATTTCATATTTTTCATTTTTTAAAATATGTTGATTAAATATGATTTTAATCGCATTATTACAATCATCTACTTCATAGAATTCACACTCTTTTCCATTGACTAATGCTGTTTTCATTTTTAATCCATGATTAATTCGAATAAGCATTTCTTTTATTAATTCATTACAATTTCTACACTGTAAAACAGCTTTAACGTAAATATATTTTCGTTTTATATCTATAGTCAAATTTACAGCCTGCTTTTCTATTTTCACAAAATTTTTATCAATTAAATCTATAGGTTTTATTTTAGATAGAGGTTTTTCATTTTTATCATAAATTTGAAATATGATATTTCCAATCCAAGTTTTTCGTATCTTTATAAGTAAAAATTCCCAATTTAGCTTATACATACCATTTTGGGATTTTTTTGAATCTATAACTTCCATCCAATAATCTTGAATTTCTGATCCCCACCTGTTATTTTCACGCTGCTGTTTTTCCATCATTTATACTTCCACTTTTCCTTATTTCTCCTTAAATTTTCATAATAATTCAGACTATATCCAAAAGATCATTTTCAAAAAGCATTTTTAATAACTCTCTCGATTCAAAATCTACAAATTCTTTTTGCAATTTTGTAAGCATAATTTTATGTTCTATCTTTTTTAAAAAATTTAGCATTTTTATGTTTACTTCATATATTTTATACTTACTATTATCAATAAGAAAAATTGTTTCTCTCATACTTTTCAATCTTTCATCCCATATTTCTTCCACTTTTATCTTGCTTCTCAAAACAATATAGCTCCCATCCGATATAAACGCTTTCTTTTTAATTATTTTAGCTGCATTTAACTTAGGATCCTGATAATGATTCAAGTAAAACAAATGATGACTTTCAACTTCATCTCCCCAAAATGGTTTTTCACCTATTTCTTGAGAATAATAATGAATCAGCCTATTTACTAACTGATGTGCTTTTTCTTGACCAATGCCCTTTGATTCGTAATAATATTCTCTATTCAATTGATTAACACATTCCAATTTTTCTATTCCATATTTATCTGGATATATTTGATATTCAGATTCTTCTTCTAAGATCATTTCAGAAAATCCAAATGTTGCAATATACTTTCTATTTTCTGTAATAAAATTTAGAGTTTCTTTGACATCCTCGAGTTTTTCACCTGGAAATCCAATAATAAAATAGAGTTGAACCGCAATTCCACATTCATAACATTTTTTTATAATTCGACAGGCTTCCTTATAAGAAATACCTTTATGAATATTTTTTAAAATTTTATTCGATCCACTTTCCATTCCAAATCCAATTTTTTTACATCCAGATTTTGCTATTTTTTCGATGATTTGATTAGATAATTTACTATCCAATCTAGACTCGCACCGCCATATAATATCACAACTGTTTTTTATTAATTGATTAGCTATTTTTTCTAATCGACTTGCTTCAATTGAAGTATCATTAAACCAAAAATATGATGTTCCATACATTTTTTTCAATCTTATAATTTCTTCTGTTAATTTATCCAAATCTTTTTCGACATACACACCTCTTCCAGAAATTAAATGCTGTGTACAAAATGTACACTTTGCCCAATGACACCCTTTTGACGAAATTACAGATATAATTTTCTCTGGCGAAAAATAGTGATCCATATTAATCCCTCTGTAATCTGGTAAGTCTGTATCGTTTATGTCAAACTCTTGAATAACATTTTGGATTATTTCACCATCTAACTTATATATTAAATTTGGTACATTTTGAATATTTTCTTTTCCTCTCACATATTCCACATATTTATACAAAGGTTTTTCGCCTTCATATACTAAAACACCATCCACATAATCAAATAATGTTTTGGATCTCAAAATTTTATTTTGAAGAAATGACATTAAAATGCCTCCAAAAACAATTTTAGGAGTATATTCTAAATGCTTTTTAATTAGTCTTACCAAAAGTAAACTTATATAAAATTGGCTAACATCAAACATTGAAAACCCTATAATGCTTGGCCTCTCTTCTTTTAAATATGGAATTAGCACATATTCCAAATAATCATTAAAAAGACTCTTTTTTCCCTCTTCTACAAGCATAACAATATCGTCTATCGTTTGTGTCTCTCTAACAAATTTATAATCTGCAACGCTTATTTTTTCTGGATAAAAATAACTAGAATATAAATACAAAGCGGCACTTATCGTATTCGTAGCCCAATAATATCTTTCTGGTTTATAAAACTCATTTGTACTTTTCATTATTTCGACTGCCTTTTCCACATTCTCTATAATAGTTCCAGAAAAATTTTGTATTTTCAAATAATTGTTATATTTCTTTTTTTCTTCATTGTTTAATGTCTTCTTTCTTTTTAATTCTGCAAAATCTTGTTTTACTAATTTGCTCATCTCAATTAAATTTTTCTTTTCTAACAAATATTCATAAAATCCATGGTTAGCATCAAATTGTTGTACATCAACATTTCTTTTCCGTAAATATCCCGTCAAGTATGGTAATGCAGGATATGGATCATAAGGCATGCATTGTGGCATAAAAAATAAACATAATTCCATTATTTCTTTCTCTTTCTTCTGCAATTAGATCTTAATTATTCATGATATATCAGATATAACCGTTTGATTTTATCTTTCAAATGGATATTTGGTAACTTCTTTAATATTCGTAATATCTTTATTGAAAATAACCGTGACTTCCCCATCGTGATATCCAAATGGATATTTGCTAAATCTTGCATTTGTATCTCCATATACATAATTTTTTATATAGTACTGTTGAATCTTTACATTTTCAAAAAACACATAATTATTTTCTTTATTAAATTTATATATTTGCTCAAGTTGTGTTTCTATAATTCTCCAATCCACAACGTTACTATTATCAAATAAAACAGCCTTTATCTTTTTCTCTTTTAACTCTAATAAAAGCTTTTCGATATCCGTAGCATCTTCTAATAATACCTTTTGAATCTCAAAAACATAGTCTTTTTCAGTTTCTCTAATTTTTCCATCCCACTCTTTTAAATGTATGATTTCTATTCTTTTGCGTGTTCGTTCAATTTCGACATATTCAAAAGGATTTAGTACTGTTGCCAAAATATAAAATAATTTTTCTATCTCTTGTTTGCTTGGCACATATTTCCCTTTAAAAACAATATCACTACAAGAATAGGGATTTTCACAAAACAACATGTATAAAATATTTGCTATATTTTCTAATTTAAATTCATCACCTTCAAATACAATTTGATTAAATACTCCGATTAGACTTCCATCTAATTGCTCTAGATTATGATCATTATTTACAAATTCTTCTTTAAAAATAAGCCTCCCTATAACTCTATCCTCTAATATAGGCTTTAAATTGTAATCATTTTCTACCTTGATATCTCTAATATTATTTAATCCTTTATAATCAGAATTAAAATAACTGTTAAATCTAAGTAATTCAAAATTTTGTAAATATCTTTCCCCCTCTGTTTTATTTATTTGTTGCTCAATAATGAGTTCACTTCTGTACTCTATCATACTAGCAATGTCATCTCGCGTCAGTGTTTTTGTTTCTTGTATAAAATATGGTGGATTTTGAGAATAAATCAATCCAAGTTCTTCTGCTTTATTTCTCAATTCTGTCCCCGGTATAACCTGTAATAAAAAACTATTTACTCGATCTCCAACTCCATTTTCAATCAAAAATTTATTGCTTTCTATAAAACTTTGTTTAGTCTGATATGGCAAACCAATTATCAGATGATAATTTACATCTAGTCCTGATTTTTTTAACAATTTTATAGTATTTCTAACTTTTTTTTCATTGAATCTTCTATGAATCGCTTTAAGTTCTGAAGGATTTGTTGATTGAATTCCTACCTCAATATTTAAAATGTTTAATTCCTTAAATATTTCAATCTGTTTTTCGTCTACAAACTCCGGATTTATCTCTGCTCTAAACTTAAAATAATGATCTGCATTTATTTCTTTTAAAACAGGATATATCTGTTCTAATCTTTGTGGTAAATTAAAATTTGAATCTGTAAATTCACAGCTTTTTGGTCCTCCTAACCTTTTTATCATCAAAAGTTCCTCTCTTATTCTCTCTAAAGAAAAAAATCGAAGTTTACTTTCCCCACCTCCATAGAAACAATAACTACAAGAAAATGGACAACCTCGCATTGTTTCAAATACAACTTCATCATATTCACTCAAATCAAAAACATCATATAAAAATGGTGATGCTATATCATCTAAATTTGAAATTCGTTTTCTCTTTTTATTTACACAAACTTTTTTTCCGTCTCTATAAACAATTCCATCTATCTCATTTATCTTCGTTTTTCCTATATGATATTTCAAAATATCAACAAAGCTAAATTCACCTTCGCCTTCTGATATAATATCTATATACGCATTTTGTTCCATAATTTGGGACGCCTGCGTTCCAACTTCTGGACCTCCAAAAATAATCAAACATTCTGGTAATGTCTTTTTTATTTGCTTTGCCAAATAATAACTTCTTAATACGTTCCATCCATAACATGAGAATCCAACAATTTCAGGATTTGCACTAATTATATATTCCAATAACCTTTTATCCCCATAATTTAAGCATTTTTTCCTATCTAATATTTCAATATCAAATTTTTCAGGACATAATCCTTCTTTAATAGCTTGTGCTTTTAACAATCCTAATCCTAATGGTACAAAAATGCTAGTTGTACCATTTGCCGATTGAACAGGTGTCGTAACCTGTGCTAATATAACCTTTTTCATTTGCTCATTCCTTTCAAGTAATTTTATAATTTGTATGTCCTCCCGGATAAACCGGAAAAGTTTATTTTATATATTCCTATTTTGTGTTACTCTAAAAAGCAGTCTTCTGGTCTATCACTTACAGACAAATACATCGATAAAATTTCTGTCATCATTAACTATTTTGATCGCATAATTACTCAGGTATATCTCCCGAACTGAAGCCATACAGAATAAATGACTTCTTAATATGAAACTCAACAGTATGCTACTTGGACAGCGTATTACTTATAACTGCACCAAAGAAATTAAGGCAAATTAAAACCAAAGCATCCTTGGCACAAGGATCAAACAACATATAGATGATGTATCTCAAAATGTATGACAAATTCGACCATGTACTACAAATTGAAAGCTCCAAAAGTCTAGTGCAGGGAAAAGAACATCTACAGTCTCTACCAGTTGTTCATAAGTCTGAAACCGGCGAACTACCAATACCTTAAATTTGTCTTTTTCTTTGGCGATCGCAGCAACTGCCGGAAAAAACTGGATGAAATCAGCCATTCGAAAAGAGAAAAGAAACGAACTCATCGTAAGTTTAAATTTTGATCTCGTGATTTGTCCCTACTGAAAGATATCAACAGATGAAAATATATGACATTCGAAATGTCGGGCAAAATATTCGGCTTCACATTTCAGAAATCACTCCGTCCGCAATAATATAGGTTTTTAAGTTTTTCCTATATCTGAGTGTCTGAAAGTCCATAATCTGATTGAGAAAATCTCCAGTTCCTCTAAATGTCTGGTTACTGCACTCAAACCAAAAATCATAGCTACCAGTTTAGCCATAAAAAACCTTATTCTTGTTCATAAACTTACATCTTGACTTGCCTGATACTGAAATTTTACTCTTTTACTCGGAAAATCATTTAGAAGTGGCCTAATATATAATTTTTGATACAAAATTGCTGATAATTATGCAACTATATTTTATACAAAAACCTTTGAACTAATTTTTCAATATCAGTTCAAAGGTTTTAGCTCAAACTTTTCTACATCCCTATACTTAAGTATTTTTTGACCAATTTTTACACGTTATTCCTACTGGCTTCAATTCTTCTGAAAACTCTCTCATTAACTCTTCGCTAATTTTTTTGTCTTGATCATTCTCTTCTCCAAATATCTCCTGAAATAACTCTTTTTTTGTTTTTTCCATTTTAATTCATCTCCTTCCATATTTTTTATTTATAAAATTTATTGAAATTTTATCATTTTTCCTTTTTTTCTTAAATAATTTGTCCATCATATGCACACTTTTGACCTTAAATAGCTGATTTGCTCTTTTCACTTATCCCCAAATATTAATTTATAATGGTGGATAGGAAATGTTAGGAATCGTAACTGGTCCTATGTTTCGGTTGTTGGTTAAAAAGTCGAAGCGTGATATTTCCAACCCGAATTTCTATAGCAGGATTACCATTGCGAGAGTTTTGAGAAAGGCTAAGATTTTACTCTGCTTCAGGAATAGAATCGATCAAATCAACTTTTACGACTTCTATTCCTGAACAGTCGTTTTCATTTCAGATTTCTTAGAAGCATCTGTCAATGAGTATCCACTTTTCCTGAGTTTACTTACCAATTATAAAATGTACACGGATGAATACCATTCTATTCGCACCATTGGTAATCGGGAAGTTCACTTTAGCGGCATTCCATGATAAGTTTTATTTGATCGTCTTTACAAACTCGTTTATTCATAATGATGGGGCTCCTTTTAGAAATAGAGTAAAATGCTAGTGTATTGTATTATTGATATTTAATTAAATATTCATAGCTATTACAGCGCTTTATGTTAAACTTTAATTTTAAGCCCAAAGTAGCACTAAAAGCGCTTCCAATTAATTCTATATGACTCTCAGTAGCATGGATGGATATCCTGCAAACACTTATAAAGTATCCCCCCATACCCGTTCATAAATCCAAAATTTATTTGTTCTTGCGGTAATAAATGGACAACTTGTTCTTCCAACTCACTTTTCAATAACTCGACATCCCACTCTCCTTCAATTGATATCCCATATTCTTTCATTTTTTCCTGGGCGATTCTCAAAATCCACAAATTCCCACAATTACCATGGCACAGAGAATCACTATCTCTTTTCCAATACTCCTTCAATTTTTTATAAGCTCTTTTGATATCCAGTTCCAATCTATTTTTCCATTTACTATTCTCTACAAACTCATAACATAAAATTCTGGAATACAAAACCCCAGACGCCCCATGGCACCATGCTACTGATCCAATAGGATTAGAAGATACTACTTTTCCCTGTTCTCTGGTGTCTTTCCAATTATTTATTGCCGAATCATACAACGAATTTTCATAGTTCCAGATCTTATCTGCAATTTCTTCATACATAGTTCGTCCTGTATACTTACTCAATGCAAGAATCGGAATTAAAATCCCACTATTCCCATGAGCTAAGCCAGACATTGGTGGAATTTCTTCTTGTATTCTCCATCCAATCCCCTGTTCTTGCACCTCTGCTGATTTTAATAAGATTTGAATAGCTTCTTCTCCGGTCTGCAAAAACCTCGCATTTCCCGTACTGCCATAAAGCAATAAAAAGCTCCACGCTGCTCCTGCATTTCCTGATAACAGATCATATCTCTGATCTTGTTTCAATAATTTTCTAACAATTTCGGAATGTTTTTCAGCATATCGCAAATAAATCTGTTCATTGCTTCTTTTATACAAACACAAATACGCATAAACGATAGATCCCTCTCCCTCATAAAGTCCAGTCTTACTGGAATCCAAATTTTTGAAAGAACGTATCCCATTTTCAGTATATATGAACATTTCATTTTTTAATGTATCATACACTTTCGTTGCCTGTGGTCTCTTCGCTGTTTTTAGCTCATAGAATAAAAGTAACATACCTGCAAGGCCACTATATAAATAATGATTCATTGGCAAAAGTCTCCAACTCTCACCATTTTGATCCGATAATTGAGTCGTTAACCAATTTACCTGTGTTTTCTCGCGATTCCATATTGCATGTCGTAATATCCTACTTTCTAATTGTTCTATTGTAACCTTCTCAAGTTGATTTCTTCTTTCCTTCCACTTTTTATCATCTATAGAATAGACATGATTTTCATAATTGCATCGGTTTCCTGAAAAAAGTGTAATTGCCATTCGAATATATTCTTTTTGTACGTTCATATCTGAAACACTCATTTTTTCGATTTTCTCAATGAATACTTCCCATGCCGTCTTTGAAAAATACTCTTTAGAAATTTCTTTTCCATTATGTATCAAATATTTTCCACACACCGAACAGGAAAAATAAGGAATATTTCCATTTAACAAATCTTGAATTTCTCTCTCCACAATCTCCTGTTCCGTTCCATTTCTCCCTTTCCATAATGAATAGAATAAAGTTTCTCTTTCCGCCCCGTCTCTCATCACACTGGGATGATAAGAAGCAGACAACAGCATACTATATTGCTGCGTATTCATTGCCACATATCGACTCTTTAAGTTCTGCAGAAAAGATGACCTTTGTAATAATTCTTCCTTATCTTCCAAAATTTTTACATACGCTTTTTCAAATCCATCCAATAAATCCTGTATATATTGAATCGGATTACAGTCCTTTCCTCTTATTTTTACTAAATTTTGAACCGCTTTTGTCTCAGGATATCGATATTCGATTCTCATATTTGCTGTTCTTCTATTAACGATTACCGGAACTTTAAAGCCATATTTCTGCCCACCTTTTCCTGAAATCCCACTACTGTCGATATTTAAATTTTGCCAGGCATAAGGAAGAAGCCCCGAACATAATACCGAATCTGCCAAATGCTGATTGATAGCATCTTTTATTTCATCTGTGTTATGTTCCCTTTTTCCATAAGTCAGAGCTTCCAAATCGACCAACACTGGATATTCCCCTGATGCAATCACATTTTCAAAATGCAGATCTCTTGTTCCCAAACAATATACTAAAACAAGTTGTATCCCGAAACGCTGATAATATCTTTTTACTTGTTCTTCCGTATCGCAGCTATCGTGTTTCACGATACTGCACCAGCTATGATTCTCATAAGATAGGATCGGATATTTATAACAATCTAATCCCACCTTATCAGATATCCATTCTAACAAGTTCAAAAATCCCAGTTCATTTTCCATACTTCTTGGCTTATATAATAAATCCAAAGAATCATCCAGTGTAACCACTACCACACTTTTTCCTTGATTATGCACATCAGACAACCCTGATTTTATATTAGTAATCCTTTTCACAGAATTCCCTTTGCATAATTCATTCTGAATCTCACTCTTGTTATCCACAAAATTTTCTACTACTTCAGAATAATATCCAACAGCTTGATAAATTTTTTCTTCAATACATCTCCATAAAATTGGGTATTTTTGAAACAGTTCTTTTTTGAAATCACTGGTTCCAACTATCTCTGAATAAAAGAACTCATATTCCTCTCTTTCATCTTGTCCATGAAGTTTTTTCTGCTGTTTATACAGATGCATTTCTGCAATTAATGTTCTAATACACACTTCTTGCAATATATTTATCAAATATGTCTGAAAGCACTCGTATACGTACTCTGAAATCGCATCAGAATTTTTTCCTATGGTTTTTACAAATAGTGCTCGTCCATATTGTAAAAACGGATCATAAAATCGCGAAAACTCAATACTTTCATCTAATTTCTGTTCTACTTGTAAGTTCGGTTCCAGGCAAATCATGCTATGATAAAATTCCATAAAACGTTTCTTTAATTTCACATTATCTCTAACTGCATACTCATTTCCATTCACATATCCATAAAAGTTGATGTTCTCTCTATACATCTGATTGAACATTGTTTCTCCCAACAGATTTCTCCAATATTCCTTTCTTGCCTCAGACTGTTTTTCTTCACAATTCATTGTTTCATATATTCGCTCCGACAAATAATACATTTTTTTTACATTCATGTCTCTCTTCCTCCGCCACTCTATAAACGTACATATAAAATGAGCAGAATGCTTTTTCACCACACTCTGCCCATAAAAAATTTTTTATATTTTAACAACAATAAATTGTCAAAAATGCACTGCACCCTACGGTGTGTGAAGATACTATTTCATTCTCTTGATCTCCTGGTATCATTTTTTCGATTTCCTGCATTTCTTCCAATAAATTTCCCGCATACATTTCTAACACTCTGCTATCTGCCATTTTCCATTTCTCCTTTGAACTTCGATACTCACACATTAAAAAATGTTATTTTAGTAGTAAATATTTTTTCTTTTTCCTCATATGTAATAAGCCCCTGATATTTATCTACTATTCTCTGCATACTTTTTATCCCATATCCATGTGCGCTCCTTTCTTCTTTTATCGTTTCAAAAACACCTTGTTTTCTTATGCAAGGTATTTCAAACGTGTTAAGCAACTCTATTGAAAGTAACTGATTAATCTGTTTAATCTGAATCTTAATCCATTTTTCTTCTGTTTCTACCAAGCAACATGCTTCTATTGCATTATCTAATAAATTACCAAATAGGGCACACGTCTCCTGCTCTGTCATCGGAATTCCAGTCAATAACATGGTATCCATTTCATATCGAATACCTGATTTTTGTGCCACTACTCTCTTTTGTTCTAAGATAAAATCTAAGATTTTAATTCCTGTATAAACTTTAGGTACTGTTCTTTGGAATTCTTCACTCACCTGCTTTACATACTTCTGAAGATTCTCATATTCCTCATTTTTAAGATATTCCTGAACAACCAGAAAATGATGTTTTGTATCATGGATCAATTCCCGATTGTGTTCCATCACATCTAGCATTTCGCAGTATTTTTGATGCTGCAATTGTTCCTCCATAACAAGAGTATTGTTTTCTTCTTGAAGAACTCTATTTTTCACCCACAGGATCATCAAAAAAATAAGCACAGCAATTACCACTGACATAGAAACTAACGATTTAATTCCTTGCAATTCTCGTCTTCCCATTGCCATATCTGAAATAATCACTTGATAGCCTCTCACCAAAATAGAGAAAAATACCCCCATCATTAAGAATATATATTTAAATCTGTCAATACTTTTTTCTACCTCATATTTTTTAATACCATTTAAAATACAAGCAACACAACTTCTACTACAAAAATAGATTACTATTTTCTCTATCTGATATCCTGAAAAATAAATGTTCTCAGCAAACATATCTTCTATCATACACATCCCGAAGAAAGCAAAGAAAAAATCTAGCAATGCAATACTTGAAAAATAAACAATTGTTATACTTACCAGAAGAATAAAATCCTTTCTTTCAATGAGCAAAATTATCAATACTACTAAAATGATAGTAAATAAAAACATCGTATTAGAAAAAAATAAGAAGCTTCGATTGATTGCCATTAACACACCTGTACTCCAAATACTGATTTGTATCATAATTCGTTGCCATTTTAATAATTGCTCCTTTTCGATACATACAGCATATAAAAATTGATAGTACATCCATACTTCCCACAAGGATAAAAACAATAATAACACTTTTCCTGTAAATGCTTGTAGCATCTATCTCCCTCCCCAATATTTCGCAATATCTAATTTCACCTCTTTTAACCGATAGCGACTAATAGAAAGTTGGCTCTGGTCACTTAAGAATAATTTATTTCCTTCCAATTTCAAAATATGTTTAGCATTCACTAGGTACGCACGTTCTATCTTTAAGAATCCATTTCCTTCTAAAAGTTCCCAAACCTGATTTAAAGAAATCCTCTCCTTATATTCTCCTTCTGTTGTCACATAATACACATATTTTGTTTCTTTCCCTTTATACACATATATAATGTCTCTAAAATATATTTTCTTTTGTATCCCATTTGTTCCTACAACACGGAATTGTGCATACTCATGTTGTATTTGATTTAATAATTTACGTGTAACCTGTGGCAAGCGTATCTCCATATCTTCTTTTAATATATATTGATACGCACTAATCTTATAGCTTTCCACCGCATATTCCATATACGCAGTAATATAAATGATATAAAGATTCGGCACATCTTTTTGTAATCTTTTTCCCAACTCTAATCCATTCATTTCCAGCATCTGAATATCTGAAAACAGAATATCAAAACGTGTCTTTTTCTGGACCTCCTCTAAAAAATCTTCCGCACAATCATAGCTTCTGATTTCTACTGACTCCTGCTCTTTTAAAATCTCCTTTATACATTGATGAATCTTCAATCGCATGATTTCTTCATCATCGACAATTCCTATTCTTATCATGTCTATTCCCCTCAAAATGTGTAGTATTCTTTCTTATTCACGTCATAAAGAATTGCATCTTCTTGAATATATAATTTAAATGTTTTTTCCCATAAGTTCTCATTGTCACTTTTGCTAATGATTTTTCCAGAATGATAAATGTATGTCCCGGTATTCTTATTTTTTATATTCCCTAAAATGTCATTCACTGCCTCTGACACTTTCATGGAATGTAACTTTGGATTCCACTTTCCTAAAATCTTCCGTATTGCACTTTTATTTAATGCAACTTTTTTTCCAAAATATTGAATGGGAAACACTTCTTCACGGGTTAAACATAAAAAATCAAGAACTGTTTGAAAAATTTCTTCTCCGTCTGCATAGGAAAATCCCAATTCCAAATATGCATACATATGCCAAACAGCTTTTTCTAAATAAGAAAACTCTCGACTTTCTCTATATTTCTCCGTTAGATAAACAATACAATTCAATAGAACTTGTTTACTAGATATGCCTGTACTCTCTGTTCCTGAAAGAACCAATTTAATGGTCTGAACCTCAACACCGTTATATAACATTTTACTACAACCTCCTTTATTTCCATAGTATCTCGATATTTCATATTTGTAAATATATTGCAAATACGTAAATTCATTTCTATCAATACTATTGCTAAAATGAAAGAAGGAAGCAAAGGAGGTTTCAACATGCAAATTGGTGAACGTATTAGATGTTTACGCATTTCCAAAGGATTAACACAGTATGATCTTGCCCAAGCTATTCATATTTCATCTAGTTTTATGAACCGAATTGAAAAAGGTTCCTCTACCGTTTCGATTGAATATGTTTGTAGTATTGCCAATGCCTTAGAGGTAACACCACAAGACATTCTTTGCGATATTTTCGTCACACCAGAAACAGCTTCTATTTCTGAACAAATAAAGCTTCTTTCTGAAAAACTTCCGCCTGACAAACAACTACTCCTATTAAATACCTTAGAATTCATAATGATTCAATCGAATTTATTATAACAATATCTTTTTATTTTTTAAGCTATTGACCTTTAATAGTATATTTTTAGACCTTAAACAGGATATTGTATTTAATATTTACATTCTCTCTATGTCTATTAAATACAATATTCCTATTTCACTTTCAACTACAAATCCCCTACACCATTGCTCAACAAATATGCCCTCTGATAATTCTTCATTTCATCCACAGGCCGGAACATCAATCTTTTGATCTGTTCTTCTGTCAGCCCCTTTTCCAAGCACTCGACAATCATTTCTTTCTGCTCTATACTCAACTGCTCTGCATACCGCTCCATACATTCCAAAATGCTGCCTGACAGATCATATTGCTGTGCATCTGAAAGTCTTTGTTTTTCCTCCAAATTCTGAAAAAATATAACATCCTCCGGAACGGACGACTGCGCCATTTTTCCTGTTCGCCTGACAAATTCTGCTCTCTCTTTTCTTGCCTGCAGAAACTGTGCTTCAATCTCCTGTTCGGTTGGCTTTGGATGCTTTCGGAAATTCAAATACAAAAAGGCTTCCCGGTCAATCTCCCGATAATAAATCCCATCCTCTTTTTTTGCCATCTCCTGATAGGCATCCCGTTCTTCCCGATTCAAAAACTGAATCTGCTTTTTCGGTTCCAGGGTGAAATATGATCGCTGTTCTTCATCAAAAATTACTTTCACTGGGTGATGATATCCCGTCTTCCCAGCCAATTGTTCCATTTGCTTCCACTCCGGGGTGTAAAATGGGATTGCCTTTTCATCGAAAATTGGATACTGACCTTCGATGAAGATCAGACAATGTTTTCGGCTCATTCGTTTAACTGCCGCAGGAGTCATCAGACTTCTTCCCAGTTTCTGATTTTGAATATTGGAGTTTCCGTGTGCCCCAAATGTCCGCCCATCATTCCGAACGTCAATGGTCATCTCCCCCAGCAGCTCCGAAATATATTTATGGGTACTTTTAGCTCCTGGACCCGATCCCATATAGATGGTAATGGCACAGTTCTCCACAAAGATTTCCCACTTATCCTGTTGAAACAAGGCTTTGATCTGTGCAATGGATTGTAAAATAGGGACAATAGACATATTCCTTCCCCGGATCGTTCCCATCAAAGATTCTGTTTTACTTGGTTTTGGTCCTGCATAAAATTCATCGGCCCACAGTCTGACATGAATGGGCAATGCCCCTCCACATTCATGATCTGCCGTATGGATCAGCACATCAAACATGGTGGTATAAAACATGG
>ENA-OQKY01000933-OQKY01000933.1-human-gut-metagenome-genome-assembly--contig:-NODE-933-length-21479-cov-8.475506_pt1 | contig 21479 bp, 20 predicted proteins | sample MGYA00242652_ERZ504805 | MGnify/ENA primary metagenome ERZ504805 (study PRJEB26092, sample SAMD00036400) | human gut metagenome | host: Homo sapiens | study: EMG produced TPA metagenomics assembly of... | reverse complement strand
CATAACATCATTATAAGGTTTTAGGAAAAATGCGATTCCCTTTTTGCCGGAATCATGATTCCGTAAAAAACGGAACATTGATTTCCATACGCCGGACAGGTGATGGATTTCACCCCGGATTATTCAACTGGCATAAAACCGCAAATATGTATCCAACTCCTGATGAACCTCCCGGCCATCCCGAAGCATCCTGATGATGGACTCCCCTCTCACACCATCTGCAAACCGAGGCTGACCACCCATCTCCAAAATGGTATTCACCGGCGCCTTCACCGAAGTCAAAATATCCGCCGTCAAAGACACATCCGCCTTAAAAATCCCCAAAGCCCCAGCTCCCCGCTTCGCAGAATCATCAAAAGCCAACCAACCATCCGACTCCAAATAGCAGGGATAGGTCAAATAAGTATCCACCACCTGACGCATCAACTCATGATTGCAGAGGATGGTGTCCTGACGGGTGATATCGACGGTATGAATAAAAGATTGAATAAAATTTGTTTGATTTTTCATAATGCTTCTATTATCATTTTCATCTAATAACTTATACTTAATTCAACAATTCCATTCCTTAGTTACAGAAATATATTATATATTACGTTAACTAACCTGCTAATTTTTCTCTCATAAAATCAGAAATATATTTCACTTCATCCTTATCAATAAACTGCCTACTATATAGCAAACTTTTAATTTGTTCTCGTTGAAATGTACTGCTCACTCTCCATAAACATTTCTGTTCATTTCCAGCATCACAATATTTACATTTTGGTATTTCTGTTCCACACAAACTATGTAATTCCCGCACTTTCTTAATCAAATAATCGCACCATGCTTCAAGATACCATTTGCCTTTTACAATCAATTTCAAATTTTCTGGATTAATATTATATCTACTTGCAAACTGATCCAAAATAGTCACTTTATGAGCAATTAGCCCCCATTTATATTCCCCACCTCTCCCAATCAGTGCTCCGCCCTTTTCTCCATATTCTACGTTTGCCTGATAGGAAGCATCAACTCTCTTCTTTAATGCTTCTAATGAAAAATAATACAATTCTCTTGATTGATTCGAAAAACCTTGTTTTATTATATCTATAACATGATCTGTAATCAATGATCCCGGAACCTTTGTCAATTGTTCTATCAATCTCTTAATCGTCACATCTGTTATTAAATGTGTTTCATATGAGTAATATTTTAGTATCAATAAATTGTCATTTGAAGGTACTTCATTCAAGTAATCTCTTACATCCTTATCTATTATTCCAATAGCATACCCTTTCAACCGACTATCATTCTGAATTAACAATGATATTTCATCCATTGCATTACAAACATGCTCACATCCTTCTGCATAACCATCAATCATTTCTATTGCTTGAACATCGACCGTTTTCTCATTTAATGTGGCAATATTATCATAAAACTTAATATCGTCTTGTCCTTCTACAAGAACGACTGGCTGCTTATTCATAAACGCCGCTATTACTGTTTCTTCCAAATCATTCTTCATCTGATCTTCCATTATTTACCCCAACCAAATAATTAGAATTTGCCCTTGCAATTGAAGGACTATGTGATGCCACAATTATCTCTGCATTTGGTGCTAGTTCTCCTAATAATGGTAACAATTTTCGCTGCCAAATCATATTAAGAGATATCTCTGGCTCATCAACCATAAATAACTGCCGCCTATTCCCTTCTATTACAAAAATTGTCAATAAAACTAACAAATGTCTTTCTCCACTTGATAGCGCCTCTATTCTATGACTTTCTTCTGATCCGCAAAATTTTACTGTTACACTTTCATCTGTAATTTGTAAAAACTTTTTAGGCCCTATATACTCGTTAAAAACTTCTTCTAACTTATTAATTGCTTGTATATATCCAGATTCTTTATTCAATTCTTTCGACATATTAACAATAAGCTTCTTAAGTAACGGATTTTCACTATTTTCAAAGTTGTCCTTTTGTTCATCAACATTTTTTAATATTTCTACAATTCTATCACTAAGCGTGTTTGTCTCTCCTGATGATAATGCTGAGATTAATCTATCCTTATTCTTCAACAGTACCTCATGATATTTTTCCTCCGTTATATCATTATCATCTAGCGAATCACATGCATCAGCCAATGTATCAAATAACGCTTTTCTTACCTTATCATTAATTACCATCTTTGCAATTCTATAGCGTTCAACCAATACCTCTTCAATGACATCCATAGATATCGAGTCAATATTCAAATTAGATGCAGATAAATCCAGACTACTCCTGATTTTTCTTCCTCTTCTCCTTCGCTCATTCATATTTAAATTACGTTTCAACATATGGCTAAACACTATTAACTCATGAGAATCTTTAAAATTTCTTCTAAATCTACTTTTTAAAATACAATCACAAATTTCATCCTCAGATATAGACGAATTAGTAGTTATTCCTCGATTGACTCCAAACAAAATGCTTGTCATATCAGACAACTTTGACTCTCTATATTCTTCCCAATCATAATATCTTGTAATGCATTTTATAGCTTTTCCATCTTCGTCTTTAATTACTTCTTCTTTTTCACTTTTTTTAACTGAAACCTTATTTTCTTCTCCGTTCAAAGAAAATGTAATTGAGATACTCAACACTTTTTCCTGCTCAAATATACTATCATTTTGTGCTAAAAAAGCATTTATCAACTTTAAAATTGTTGTTTTTCCACACCCATTTTCACCATAAATTACAGAAATATTGCACTTTGAGAAAACCACCTTTAAGATACTATTTAATGTGTAATCTCTTTCCACTTCAACTGATTTTAATTTAATCCTATCATTTTTTAATGATTCAACTGTCATTTTCTTTCTCCCAATATACATCTGATTTACTACCATAGATTTTCAGCAATTATACTCCAGCTTTACCAAAATCTTTATTTCTACTGATATTCAAAAATCTCCTCATCCGTTTCAATGTCTATTTCAAATCCGAAAATAACTCTTCCTCATATATCCCATCTTCCAGCATCTTCTTAAAGCTTTCCCTTACCGCTTCAAAATCCTCTTTATAAGTCATTCCATACCAAGTATCATGGGTTTTCAGCACCTTCATTGACATACTTCCTCTTTCAAGCAACTGACCTATAAAAATCGGAATCAAATATTCTGCTTTTAATGGATTTGCAGGTACTTCCTTTTCAAAGAAGTCTGCAAATCCCTGTTCTAAAATATCAAGAAATTCTGGTGTCAATCCCCACATATTCATGGAAACAAGTGAATTGATATCTAACTTCACACCGTCTGCTTCTGCACCATTTGCTATCTTAAGAATATTCTTTGTCTCAACAACTTCTGTAAGATTGTGATCATCATCCATCTTACAAATACCACGGGTAACACCGCCATTATCTGATAATGTATTCTTCAAAACAAATCCCGCCATGCAGGATTTTCCACCATTCATCAGATAATCATGAACCGCCTTGAAGCTTTCTTTACCATAATAATCATCTGCATTAATCACAATAAATGGGGTTGTTATCAACTCTTTTGCTGACAATACAGCCTGTCCTGTTCCCCAAGGTTTTGTTCGTCCTTCCGGCAACTCCCCCGGAATATCATGAATATCTTGAAATGCATACTCTACTGTTACATTATGTTTTGAACAAATAGCAGCAATTCTATCCCCAATAACTGCTTTAAATTCTTCTGCAATGTCTTTGCGAATGATAAAAATAACTTTATTAAATCCAGCCTCAATAGCATCATGGACAGAATAATCCATAATGATATGTCCGTTATCATCAACTGGCTCTAACTGTTTAATACCACCACCAAATCTTGATCCGATACCTGCAGCCATAATTAATAATGTTGTTTTCATAAGCATTGCTCCCTCATCTAAACACTTCTATAAAGAATAGCAGAACTAGTCCCTTCTAAAAATGTCTCTTGTATACACTTTATCTTTTACATCGTCCAGACAGCTATCATATCTATTCGCAATAATTGCCTGACTCATTTCTTTGAACTTATCCATATCATTGACAACCTTGCTGCCAAAGAATGTTGTACCATCTTCCAGCGTCGGCTCATAAATAACAACCGTGGCACCTTTAGCTTTGATTCGTTTCATAACTCCCTGAATAGATGACTGACGGAAATTATCTGAATTAGACTTCATTGTTAAACGGTATACACCAACAACGACTTCTTTCTCCATTGCAGCGTCATAGCTGTCATTTGCTTCATAACCACCAGCAATTTCAAGCACTCGATTTGCAATAAAATCTTTTCTTGTTCTATTGCTTTCTACAATGGCTTCAATCAAATTCTCCGGTACATCTGCATAATTAGCTAAAAGCTGTTTTGTATCTTTCGGTAAGCAATAACCGCCATAACCAAAAGAAGGATTGTTATAGTGAGATCCAATACGTGGATCCAGACACACACCATCAATAATCTGCTGTGTATTCAAACCTTTTGATTCTGCATAAGTGTCAAGTTCATTGAAATAGGATACACGAAGAGCCAAATATGTATTAGCAAATAATTTGACTGCTTCCGCTTCTGTAAATCCCATAATCAATGTATCAATATCTTCTTTAATCGCACCTTCCTGCAATAAAGATGCAAAAGTATTGGCAGCTTTCACCAAACGTACATTTTCTACATCTGTACCCACAATAATTCTTGACGGATAAAGGTTATCATACAATGCCTTAGATTCACGTAAAAATTCCGGACTGAAAATAATATTATCACAATGGAATTTTTCACGGACTGACTTTGTGTAGCCTACAGGAATTGTAGATTTGATAACCATTACTGCGTCTGGATTATATTTAATGACTAATTCAATGACATTCTCTACTGCTGATGTATCAAAGAAATTTTTCTTCGAATCATAATTGGTTGGTGCTGCAATGACTACAAAATCTGCATCTTTATATGCTGACTCTGCATCTAATGTTGCAGTTAGATTCAACTCTTTCTCAGCCAAATATTTTTCAATATAATCATCCTGAATCGGAGATTTCTTCTCATTAATCAGTTTTACTTTTTCCGGTACAATATCAACCGCTGTTACCTGATGATGCTGCGATAAAAGAGTTGCAATTGATAATCCTACATATCCTGTTCCTGCTACTGCAATTTTATACTGTTTTTCCATCTCACATTCCTCCTCTTTTTCTGCCTGTTATTTATCCAGATAGAACTCTCTATACCATTCTGCAAATTTACGCAAACCTTCTCTCAAAGATGTTGATGGCTTAAAGCCAAAATCTGCTTCTAAAGCTGATGTATCTGCATAGGTGACAGGGACGTCTCCCAGCTGCATCGGTACAAGTTTCTTATGTGACTCAAAATCATAATCTTCCGGCAATACTTTCGCACGAATTAATTCCTGTTGAAGGATATCTACAAACTCCAAAAGATTTTCCGGATGATTATTGCCGATATTATAAACAGCATATGGCGGAATTGGTAATCCATCTTCACCTAATTTCTTCTCAGGCGTTGCCTGCATCACACGCTTAATACCTTCTACAATATCATCTACATATGTAAAATCTCTTTTGCAATTACCGTAATTAAAAATATAAATCGTCTCATTATTTCTCAACTTATTGGTAAAACCAAAATAAGCCATATCCGGTCTTCCAGCTGGTCCATAAACAGTAAAGAAACGCAAGCCTGTTGACGGAATATTATAGAGCTTGCTGTAAGCATGTGCTAATAATTCATTTGACTTCTTAGTTGCTGCATAAAGTGAAACCGGATTGTCTACTTTATCTTCTGTAGAATACGGTACTTTCTTATTGCTGCCATAAACAGATGAAGATGATGCATACACTAAATGCTCTACACCTGTCTGACCATTATCATAGGAATGACGACATGCCTCCAGAATATTATAGAATCCAATCAAATTTGACTCTATGTAGACATCCGGATTCGTAATTGAATAACGCACACCTGCTTGGGCTGCCAGATTCACAACAACCGATGGTTTATATGTCTCAAATATTTCATTAATTAAGGCTTTATCAGCTATTGATCCTTTAATAAACTTCCACGATGATTCAGGATGCTCCGCAACTGCTTTCTCAATCTGTTTTAAACGATATTTCTTTATCGATACATCGTAATAATCATTCATATTATCAATGCCAATAATTTTAATTGATTGCTGTGTACGCAACAATTCAAGTACCAAATTTGCTCCAATAAATCCCGATGAACCAGTAACAAGTACTGTTTTATTATTCAATTTAATATTACTATTTTTCATAATATATCCTTCTTGATTTTTTATTTACTAATGCCATACATTAAATTATAATTCTCACCTACTACAACTACTTTGAAACTACATCTCTGATTATCATAATAGTATTCAGTAAAAATATATTTTTATTCTGGCAGGTTAGCCGATATCATTTTATCCTTATGTTCGTAATTATAACCATCTCAGACAGTATCGAACGTTATTTAAGAAACTCTAGCTTTATTTCCTGAATTCTATGTCATTTTCTTTCTGATAACACAGATTTTTCAGTCAGTCTAGTTTAGCAGACCTACTTTAATGAAAACTGCTATACGAAACATACCGCTATTTCTATAACATTGACTATTCCAAAACTATAGAAAAACTTGGCATATATCTTTTTATGGACTCATTTTTAATTCTTTTGATAAGCAGCAATAAGCCACTCCGTAATTGTAAAACTTTAAATAATTATAAATAATATATGCCTAGTTCATCACCCGAAATCTATCTGGAATATAGTTATACGGCATATTGTTCTATATGTATACACTTTATTCGCCAAGTGCTCCATAAAAATTCTTTACTTACTCGATGAGCTTTATTTACAACTTACCCTATTTTCCAATAAGAATTTTCATTCTACAAGAAGATATTAACTTATCAAAAAAATATATAATAAATAAAACCATAATGAAAATAACTGCTTTACGAAGATATTCATTAAAAAAAGGTAATAACTTAACTAAACTACATATAATAATCTGATTAAGGCACAAATACGAAATAGAATTTTTTCCCACTGATGCTAACCATTGCTTTATTTTTTTTAGAAAATTACATGAGCTACTAAATTGGCATACTAATTTTGATAGATTTATTAGCAAATAAATGGACAATGTTGCAGATAAGGCAAACAATACTATATTTGAATATTCACATATTCTCATGTTCACATATCCATTTAAAAATATAAGCAACACATCTATCAAAGAGGCAACTGCCATTATATACCATCTCATATTTAATAACTTGCTAATAATATTTTCTTGCAATATTTCCCTTTCCTTCGTACATTTTCCTAAATGTATAAAACCTATAGCCACACAGGCTTGTTCCATTGCCCACGGTAAAGAAAAGCTAAAAAATTTTCTAAAATAAACACCAAAGCAAAATATAAAACATATAATTACACTCTGAAATAGTTTATTTTTTATTAATTTTTGTAAACAGTGATACCCCATAGACGCCCAAAACAATGCTGTTAAAAACCAAACCGCTCCTACAGCCATCAATCCATCTGTATTATTCCATATTAAATGAATAAAAGCTTCCTTATAAAATGTTCCATTAAGAATTCCATATACCAAAAGATTAAAGCATCCCCAGAATATATAAGGCACAATTAAGCTCCTTACCTTTTTTTTTAAAAATACACTTGTTTTTTTTATAGAAAAAAAATATCCTGTAACAAAGAAAAACATAGGCATATGGAAAGCATGTACAAACTTGTCAAAAGTAAATCCTATATATACATGGCATATTATCATACATAAAATTCCAATTCCTCTATATACATCAAAATAATCTGTTCGTGCTCTTTCCACTACGCCCACATCCTCCAATTTCATGTATCATTTTATTGCTTTTATTGTTTTTCTTATAAAATAACTCGAAAGAGCGCAATATAATAATCCTCCTACAGAAATCCGTGTGACAACAGTATATAAATCAGATTTAAAAGTAATACTATGAATAATAAAAAACATAGCAACCGCACTTATCGCAAAAGGAATACTATCTATTATATATTTTATAAACTCCATCTCATTCCTAGTTTGAAAACTCTGAATTAAGCAAACAAATAGTTCAGCAATAGAAGTACCTATCGCTGCTCCAATAGCACCATACTTTTGAATCAAAAGTATATTAACAATAAAATTTACAACTGCTCCTAATATTACAGAAATACAATATTCTTTGTCTCGTTTATTAGGAAGTAGACATTGTGTTCTAACTACATTTGCCCAACTCACAAACAATACTGATGGTAATAATACAAGTAATACATATGTTGACCTAACAAACTCAATTCCATAAAACCACGGAATTAATCTATCTGAAATTCCAGCAAGTCCAAACACTATGCCAAATCCTAAAAACATAATTAGGATCATACTAATATAATTATATATTTTTATTTCCTTGTCCTGAACCTTTTCCTTTAAATTCGATATTCTAGGCAACATGACAGTCCCAACTGCCGTTATCAAGCTCAATGGTAAATTAACAAATTTTTCAGCGGATTCATATATTCCAACTTCAGAAGTGCCTATTAAAATTCCTAGCATAATTTTGTCCATATATTTATATACGCTGACAGCAATAACAGGAATAAATAACACCAGCATTGGTTGTAAATGTTTTCTTATATCTCTCAAATTCAATGAGATAGCAGAAACATTTATATATCGTTTTAACATTATCCAATAAAAGATATTATTTAAAAGGACACCTCCGGCTAGTATAACAGTATAGATAAATACATCATTTTTATCTTGTACCAACAAAAAAATAAGTATTGTAGTTACTATCTTGTTTAAAGAACTTACACCCGCAGTCGTTTTAAATTGCTCAATTCCAAAATATAACCAACTAATATCAAGTAGCGCAGAAACAATATATAATATCTGAGCCATAGCAACTAACCGATTAAACTTGCAAAAGAAAGCTACATAAATCACATATAAACCGATAACAACAATTCCCATTGCTAACTGAACTATGTAAATCTCTGAAAACTTCAATGCAACTTTATTTACTGAATCTTTTACGCTTGCTATCTCTCTATTTCCATAGTTTAATACTCCAAGCATCACAAACAAAACAAAATAATGTGCAACCGAGTAAGAATAACTATATTCACCAATTCCTGAAGCGCCCAGTACTCGTGAAATATATGGAGCTGTGATCAATGGTACTATTAACGACAGAATTTGATAACATATATTATAAAAAAGATTTAATTTTAATTTACTTATTTTTGCCATACCTTATTTTTCCCTATTACTATTCTTGTATCCCTTCCCACATATTGATTCAAATATAAAATAGCCATTGCTGGAATGTAATTCGTAAATAACCTACCAGCAAGCATCTGTACATTCGAAAATGTACATGATGCAAATACAAAAAACAAATACAATTTCAAATAATCATTTATATAGTTTTTTGCTTCATAATTATTCTTATCTTCAAGTTTCATTAATAACAATGTACAAACAATAACCAATAAATAGGTACATACCGGAGTAAAATATGCAATAGAAGAAATCGTCATTGGAATTAATTGTGTATTATTAATACCTGCTAACGCATATTGATTATATATTGTATATATCATTTCATTTTCATTAATATAATGCGATATAACTGGCATTACTCCAAAAATATCCTTAAAAAAAGTTGTTATATCTATAGATGATTTGTAAGCTTCTATTGCTTGTAATCCCATTGCTGTTGGCATAATATTGGATGTATATTCCTGTAAACGCTTTGAAAAGTCTGAAAAAAACGCAACAAACGGAGAACTATTACCAACAAAAATCCAAGGCATCTTGTACACAGAAACGATACCTATAATAACTGATAGCGATATTCCAATAATCGTATTAAACCACAGTCCAGCCTTTCCATATATCTTTGGTGTAATTAATACAAATAAAAAAAACGGGATGATGATATTCATTCGGCTAGTACTTATATTCAAAAAGCAATGAACAGCAATTAACAAATAAGAAAAAATCATATATCTAATCTTATGAGATTCTTGATATTTAACAATTGCTTTATTAATAAATAAACCAATAAAAACAATCTTAAAAGCTCCAAAAACCATACTCATTACATGGTTAGTCTCCAAAGTCTGAGTCATCTGATTTTCTGAACTAAATAAAATTCCAATAGTACCAAACAGATACTGTGGCATCAAAGCTACACATATCAAAGAAATGATAATAAATAGAAACATAACTGGTCCCATCTTAACTCTATCATATTTTTTGTCCACATGTATTTGATTCTTTTTACTCTTATATATAGCATCTGCACATAACTCAATGGTTAAAAAAGTAGCAATTTCTTCACCCATTACAATAAATGTTGCCCAATGATATGAAGATTGTGAAACACTTACAGCATAATAACTTGGTAAGGTATAACTTTGAGTCGCACATGTTGCTAAAATTGCAATTACATATTTTAAAAACATTAATCCGTTCAAGATTAGCAAACCACTATATTTTGATGAATAAAAGTGTACACGTTTGCATATCATAAACAATACTAAATAAACAATTGGAATAAAATAAATAAATTCATACCCATAACCTTTATTACTTAATAATGCTACAAAAATAGTTATAATAGTGGTTATAAAAACAACTCTTTTATATACCCTATATCCATTTCTCATTTAGTTTCCAACTCTCTTCTTATTTTTCAAGGATGCCGCGAATAAATATGTTTTATTAAATAACGATGTACATAATATTCTCAAATTACGTATATCAAACACATCTATTTTTAGCATCTTTATAAATAATAATAATGCAGCTTTTCGATATCCAATTGCCACATATTCTCTTGCCAATCTAAAATAAAACAAATAATTAGCTTTATCTATAATCGTCTTACTAATTTTTTTTTGGCATGCCAACTTAGAAAACATTAAATGATATTGCTTTTCTGCATTTACAGATTTCAAACTACTATTAGAAATACCGTTAGATGAACTATGCCAATAGTATCTTAATAAGACTTCTGGAACTCGATAAACTGTATAACCATTCAAAAGTAATTTTGTCAGTAGTGAAGCATCTTGTCTGCTACTTATGTTTTCAAATCCTCCTACACTAAGTAATTTTTCTCTACTACATAGCCAAAAAGAAGTAGGCGCCAAACAATGCTCAATATTTTCTAATAAAACATTTCCCTCAAAATCATTAATATAATTATATCTCGAACCATCAACATTAATCATCTCAGCATAACAATATATAACAGCTGCTTTTTCATCTTGAGAAACCAGACAACTTAACTGCTTTTCTATTTTTTCAGGTAAATATTCATCATCATCATCTAGAAATGCAACATACCTCCCAGATGCAACCTTCATGCCTTCATTTCTAGATAGACCTCCTCCCAGATTTTCCTTGTTTTCAACAAAGATTATTCCAGGGTATTTCTCAATAAGAGTCTTATTATGCCTTCTTATTTCCGGAAATCTTGCATTATCATCTACAATAATGATTTCGATATTTTTATATGTTTGTGCTAATACACTTTCCAATGCTCTAACTAATGTATCACTCCGTTTATAAGTTGGTATAATCACACTTACAAGTTCATTCTCCACGTATTTATTCATCTCTTATCTCTCCAACACAAACTTTATCTCTTTCATCATACGAAGTAATTTTTTTATTTATCAATTTGTATATATCGATATCTTTATTAAAATAAAAAGTATCATTAGTAATCATCTCATTATGAACCGAATACGAGGCCACATAACAATCCTCATATTCAGGGAACTTACGTGGAACCAAAACAAATTTTTTTACATTTTTTATTTTTTCAAATTGATTGACATGCTCATCTGTACATCCATTCATATATGAAAATTTTAATATAATATTGTTCCAATTAACATTTTTTCTTCTTCGCTCCCATTTGTCCTTTGCAACATCAGGATCTTTATAATGTAAAAAAACCACCTCAATATCATCAATACGACCAATTGGAATATTATTCTCTCCTCTTTTTTTCAACTCATCATAATACTTTGACTGATTACAATCTATTATCTCAATTTCTTTAGAAAGATAGTACCTTAAATTAAATACAAACTTAATATAATCATCGGCAAAAAAATAAACGCCTACTGTTGGACTCTTTTTTTTAAGGTTAAAATATTCGTAGCATACACCTCCCCAACAGTTATTGGAAATGATTGAAAAATCTGTGTTTGTTAACCTTTTTTGTCTTATTGGTCCTAAATAAGGATTCATCATATTTTTAATTTTGTTCGTTACACGAGCAAAGATTGAAAATTCAGCCATTGTAATCCTCCTATATTATTTCTGAGCTGTAATATTAGATAATATTTTCGAATAATATTCATTTCTCCTGGCAGACAATGTATGTTCATTATAATCCGTAGCTCTCTCAAAATTCTTTTTCGAAGCATGTATCATTCTATCTTTAGATAGTAAACCTTCTATTTTAGTTGCTATTTGTTTCGAGGATTTTCTGTTTACAATATAATTATCTGGTAACAATTCAGGAATACCACCTGTCCTTGCCCCAATAACTGGACATCCCCGGCTCATAGCTTCGACAACTGCTCTTGGCAATCCTTCCTGAAGACTAGGTTGTACATAAATATCTGTCTTATCAAGGTATGAAAAAACCTCATCAGTGCTTAACAAACCTAAAAACCTCACTTGTTCCTCAACATGTAATTGCTTTGCGATTTTTTCTAAATACGCTGGGCTTTCTGCACCTGCTAACAAATAATTAACTTTAATACCTTTCTTATTAAGCAAAGGTATTGCCTTAATCATATATTCTTGTCCCTTTGCTTTATTTCCCACAGATCCAGATGTCATGACTGTTATTTCAGAGAAATCCATACTTTCAATTTTTTTATAGCGCTTTTCTATGACAGTTCTGTCTATTTCTCCTATTACAACATCTGATACGCCAATACTTTCACAGTTTGTTGGATATCTATTTTGCAAAAACTGTTCAGTAACATACAACGCATAATCTGTTTTTTTCATACACCACTTCATTTTTTTGTACATATATGGAGCTATAATTTTCCCTGGAAACGCATGATTCCAATATGCATCCCAAGCACATCCTATAGCAACAGAAAATAGAGGTTTATTAACATTTTTAGAAATTGTTGCAGCTTTGTATGCGATAATTGATGGCACTCGTGCTACAACTAAATCGCATTGATTAACTGCGACTTCAATATCTTTATCATGTTTTCCAATAAGAGTATTTAACAAATTAGTTATTGGAATATAATTATCTACAACATCATTTGCCAAAACAAATCCCTCTGTACTATCATTTTGATATGCTCTTGTGCATAGAGTTACAGTTCCAAATGCTTTTTTATATCTTTTCAAAGTATTATATGTTGTATCTTTTAGATAAACATCCCTTCCTTTACAAATCATTTTAAAATCTGTAGCAATCAAAACATTAATCATATCCTAGATTCACTCCTATTCAAATCAAATAATGTTCCATGTCTTTTTTGAACCAAAAGTTGACCACTCGAAATTCTACCTTTCACCACACTTCCAGCAGCTATAACACAATTATTTCCAATATTGGTTCCTTTTAGGATTATTGTTCCTGCACCAATCCAACAGTTATTACCAATTACAACATTATCACACTCAAATTCATTGCGTTTTACACCATCAGCATCATATACATGATCATGATCATAGATTAAAACATTTGGTCCAAATATTGTATTTTCTCCAATACATATTTTTTTTTGACAAATAACCTTACAATCCGCATTCAATGATGATTTTTTTCCCATATATAGTTGAGCTCCATTTCTTACTGTAATAATAGTATTTCTTCCTATCATTACCCCTTTCTCCATCAATATTTCTCCCTGAGATTCTTTTGTAATCTGAATACCAGGAAAAAAACGAATTAGAACATTATGTTTTATACCAAACACAAAACATAACACATTACCTCGAATAATTGCGACAATATTTCGAACCAACTCCAGCATATCTATTCTCCAATTATTTTATTTATTTCTTCAATATAAATATCAGTCACTATTTCCCTTTTAAATTCAGTTTCCATCTTAATCCTTGCAGCTCTTCCCATTGCTTTTTTTTCATCATGTGTTAATAGAAGAAATCTTTCAACAGCTCTAACCATCGAATCAACATTTTTCACTTCGAATAGAAATCCTGTTTTCCCATCATCAATACCTTCTCTTACACCAGGTATATTTGAGCCAATACAAGGTCTTCCCATCGAACTGTGTTCAAGTACAACATTTGTCATTCCTTCATAATAACTAGGATGAATTACCGCATGCGCTGAAGCAATATATGGTTTCATATCTATTTGAACACCACCATATTTAACTATTCCTTCTTTCTGTAAAGCCTCAACTTTTGTATAATAATGTTCATCATCGTAATCACCATACAAAACAAAACGCACATTCTTATGCTTTTTTCTAACTATTCTGGCACACTCAAGAAATTCATCAATTCCTTTAATTTGTACAATACGCGCGACATAATTAAATGTAATAGTTTCATCATTCTCTGGATACTCTGTAAAAGGGAATGCCTCAATATTTACGCCTGATCCTGGAATATCTCTATAATGCATTTTCTTTCCAACTATTTTTTGTATCACATCACGTTCCTGAGTATTTTGGTACATCATACAAGATGCCTTTGACCAACCAATTTTATAAAGTATTTTCATAAAAATATCAAATAAGCCTCTTGTCTCCATTAATCCCGCATTATTTACAATGTACGGTATCTTCATAATTCCACATACAAAACCGGCATATATTGAAGGTTTAGATGTATATGTTAATACCACACTTGGTCTTTCAACTTTTAACAATTGTGCATAAGCACGAACCAACTTCAAATCATTTATAATACTAGTACCTCGACGATCCATAGAAACATCAATGAATCTACAACCGCGTTCCGTAAAAAAATCAATTTTTTTTCCATAAGGGCAAACTAATATCACTTCATTTCCCATCTCATGAAGTTTCAAAATCAACTCACTTCTAAAGTTATAAAAATTATTATCTTTTGGGGATATAAGCATTATTTTGCTCACAATTAGTCTTCTCCTTCTGTCCCAATTTAACTTATCCCAGTTTCCATGTTCTTCTAAGCAACACTTCTCTATTTATCTCTTTTTGCTTCTTCTCTATACACATTCTTTCCTTTAACAACCGGCGCAATAATGCTAAAGAAAGTCTTTACGTCTAGGCCAAAACTTATATTATCTACATAATCTGCATCCATACTAAACTGCAAATCACGATCAGATGATGATCGATAATCAATGTCTACCGTACAAAACATACCTGGTAATACATCATAGCGATGTGCATATCTTTTGTTATTCTTGTATTCTTCAAATTCTATAGGAAGAATTGGCCGCGGCCCAATAATAGCCATATCTCCTTTAATAATATTAAACATTTGTGGCAATTCATCTAAACTAGTTCTACGAAGAACTGAACCGACTTTCGTAATTCTAGCATCATCAGATCTAGTAGCTACCCCACCCATTTCATATGCATGATTACACATTGTTCGAAACTTATAAACTATAAATGGTTTCTGATTTTTTCCTAATCGTTCTTGTTTGAAAAGAGCAGGTCCTTTACTATCCAATTTAATTAGGACCGTTATGATAAGCATTGGAATACAACAAACCACAAGTCCACATATAGACAAAAATATTCCAATTACTCTCTTTCCAAATTGTTTGTACATCATAACTCCCTCTCATCTCCGCTTAATTCTTCTCACTAATTCTTTTTTCCATTATGTATAGCCGCCAAAATACAAAATATTCCAGGATATATTACTTATAAAGTAATCCAAAATGGAGTTGCTAGCTTCTTTGTTCAGATAAACAGTCACCTTTAGTATGCTTGAAAAACAATTTCAAATGCTTCTGCATACTTTAATCCTGCCTGACAACCACGATATGCAGCCAGTCCTTCATAAGCTTCATTAGAACGTGGATGAGGATACGGTCTCATAACTCCCTTATATGCCTGAAGTGCTTTGATTTTTGTCTGAACACCTTCCTTGTCAATCTCAACAAAGTAATTCGGTGTAAATCTCTTTGCTGAACTATCTAATGACCATTCCGTAGCTGATGGAGTTTCCATATACATAAACAGCTTCAATTGTGGTATTCCTGGTTTTCTCTGAAATAATCTGCTAGCCGCCTGTGCTGCATAACTTGTCATTGCATGATCGTTATTGGTATCAGTTGGATGATGAGTTACAATCGCATCTGCTTTAAAATCTTCTATACATCCTTCAATAAACTGAACCAACTCCAAATGTGGAACTGTATTCATTTTTATATTCGGAAAATCAGCATGATAAACTTTCTCAACGCCTAATATTGACAAAGCTTCTCTCTCATCATCTGAAAGTGTATCTGATAAGTCTCTTCTGGCAGCTGCCTGACTTACCATAATGGCTACCGCTACATTATTCCCTTCCTGAATGAGTTTGTGTATTGTTCCGCCTGCTGCGTCTGATTCATCATCCGGATGTGCGACTACAAATAAATAATTCATCTTATATGTTCTCCTTATGCTTCTTTTCTCATTTTTTCACTAACGTTCTTCATTTCATTTCCTACAGGATGCGCACCCACCGGATGGAATGTCGGTACAATCTCCTCCACCATCTCCACGATATCCTCACTGTTATTGTAGCTGGCTTCTGCCAGTTCTTCCAGCTGTCCCAGGAAGGTATTGATATCAAATGGGATTGGCTTGCCGATGTGGATCAGCTTGTTGTCGGTATGCTTCATCCCCTCTTCCGCCATGAGTTTCTCCTCAAAGAGCTTCTCACCGCTTCGAAGCCCGGTATAAGCCACCTTGATATCCACATCCGGTTCATAGCCGGACAGTTTGATCAGATTTCGCGCCAGTGTATCGATTTTTACCGGGTCACCCATATCCAAGACAAAGATTTCTCCGCCCCAGGCATATGTGCCCGCCTGCAATACAAGACTAACCGCCTCCGGAATCGTCATGAAGTAACGGACAATGTCCGGATGAGTAACGGTGACAGGACCACCGGCTTCAATCTGTTTCTTGAACAGCGGGATAACGGAACCGTTGCTGCCCAGAACGTTGCCGAAACGAACAGCCACGAACTGTGTGCTTGTACGGTTCTTGTTGGAAACGCTGCTGATCTGGATATTGGATGTCTTTCTGCTCTCTGCGGAACGGTGGCGGATAGCCACATCGTCTTTGCCGTTATGGGCATGCAGAAGCGGCAGGATATCCATGCGTCCGGTTTTGCTGACAGCGTCCATGGTCTGAATGACCATTTCACACAAACGCTTGCTGGCGCCCATGATATTGGTTGGGTTGACCGCTTTGTCTGTACTGATCAGAACGAAACGCTGTGTACCGTATTTCAATGCAGCATAAGCTGTCTTATATGTACCGATCACGTTATTCTTGATGGATTCGTTCGGGCTTGTTTCCATCAGCGGCACATGCTTATGAGCAGCTGCATGATAAACAATCTCCGGTCTGTATTTTTTGAACACCATATCTACTCTGCGGCTGTCACGAACGGAACCGATAAGTACCACCAAATTCAGGGAATCTTTGTATTTTCGCTTCAATTCCTGCTCAATTTCATAGGCATTGTTTTCATAGACGTCAAAAATAATCAGCTGCTTCGGCTCATGGGCTGCAATCTGTCGGCACAGTTCGCTGCCGATAGAACCACCGCCGCCTGTGACCATGATGGTCTTGCCTTTGATATACTGGAAAATCTCGTCCATATTGACCTTGATGGGATCACGGCCCAGTAAGTCTTCCACTGCCACTGGTTTCAGTTTGCTCAGAGAAATATCGCCGTTGGCCAGCTGATACATACCCGGCAGACGTTTTAATTCACATTTTGTCTCTTTGCAAATATTCAGGATATCCCGACGAATCTGCGGGGAAGCTGTCGGAATAGCATAATAGATCTCGTCTATTTCATATTTTTCGACAGCTGACAGGATGTCATCACGACCGCCCACAATCTGGACGCCTTCCATGTAACGGCCCCATTTGTTCGGATTGTCATCGATGACACAGCAGGCCTGTCCTGAAATCTGTTCTGAATTTCTCATCTCCCGAAGGATGGCCTGTCCCGCCGCACCGGCGCCGATAACCATGATATTGTGGGTGGATTGTTTCTTCTGGACACGGCTATTGCGCTGCAGATTGATATATCGATAGCTGAAACGCACAACGGTTATCAGCCCAAACTGAGAAACGGCACCCACCAGATAGTAGGATACCGGCATTCTACGGAAAAATACAGTGATGCCAACGAACTGAAATATCGTTGTGATAATGGTTGCCAACATGACTCTGTTTAATTCTGTAAAACTTGCGAATCGCCAGACACTGCTATAGAGATGGAGTCGTCCAAAGACCAGAAGGCAGACGACAGTATAGATTGGTGCGAATTCAAGAAATGCAATGATATATTCTTTGGGTATTGCGCCATAATGAAGATCAAAACGGAGCCATAAACCAAGAAAATAGGACACATTTACTGCGATCACATCATACAGAATCAGATACAATGCGACAATCTTCCAATGTTCAATGGCTCTTTTCATATAAGGTATCTTTTCATTATTATCGGGTGTGTTTTTCTTGCTGCTGTTGATTTTGTTCTGCATTACTACTTATTCCCTCTTTTAGTCTTGCTATGTGCCTGTGATGGGCACTTCTTCCTGCCCGCAAAAACACTGTGCTTTCTGACACGCAGTGTTTTTGCGTAATAGGAATTGCTGCAGATTATATCTGCATATTCGTGTTCTATGTATTCATGTTCTATATTCTATGTACCGTTATCCTATGTATTAGTACTCTCCGTATTTGCCGTAGTGGCCATAGTACTGCCCATAGCCGCCGTAACTCTTATTCTCGGATATCTTGACCTTGTTTAATACAACGCCAAGTAACGGACAGCCGCTGGCTTCCAGCTGCTCTTTCATCTTCTGTGCCATTCTTCGGCTGACTTTCTTCTGCTCAATGACCATCACCATGCCGTCCACGCTCTTGGCCACAACGGCCGCATCAATCACCGCGCCAATCGGAGCACAGTCCACGATTATGTAGTTGAAACTCTTCTTCATGGCTTCAATGGCTGCCTTGAACTTCGGATTTCCCAATAATTCCGCCGGGTTCGGGGCATTCAGACCTGCAAATGCCATATACATATTCTTGATGTTGGTCTTGCAAATCACATCATTGAGGGGCACAAAACCTGCCAGATAGTGACTCAGTCCCTTGACTTCCTGATCCGGCATACATTTATTATAAAGAACGGATTTTCTCAGATCCGCATCCAGAAGGATGACACGTTTGCCGTCCTCTGCCAGTGCCTTGCAGAGATTGAACGCAACGGTACTCTTGCCTTCATTCGGGAAACAGCTGGTCAGAGCGATGCACTGTTTGTCCTGCCCGCAGAAATAGATATTCGTTCTCAGCTGTTTATAATATTCGCTGACGGCTTCGCTGTCATCGATTCTTGTCAGATTAATTGAATTCATCAGTTTCGATTTCCTTTCTCTTTCTGGATGTCTGTCTTTCCTGCTTTGCTCTCTGCTTCTTGTGCTTCTGAGCCTGTCTCTGCTGCTTTCTTCCATTGTAAGGAAGCACTGCCAGTGTTGTCATACCCAGATACTTCTCAATGTCGTCTTCTGTCTTGATGGTATCATCCAGCAGATAGAGGATTGTAACCACTGCCATGGCCAGTACAAGTCCTGCCAGAAGGCCCAGCGCACAGTTCTTCTTCAGACTCGGGCTGGATGGTCTATCAGGCACAGCCGCCTCTTCATAAATCTTAATCGCCTGCATGCCGGTGATCTCTTTCAGCTTTGACTCTGCCACGGATGCCATCTCATTGGCAATATCTGCAGCTGTCTGCGGATTCGGATCATTCACCGTCACCTGAAGGATACGGCTGGATGTCGGATTTGTTACTTCCACCTTGCCAAGCAACTGCTGATAATCTATGGTCAGATTCAGCTTCTTGATCACATCTTCCATAAAACTACGGCTCTTGATCATGCTGGAATAGTCACTTGTCAGCTGCTGACCAACCTGCATATCACTCAATGTGGAAGAATTCATGCTGTTGCTGTTGTCCGGCATAACGTACATCATGGAAGATGCACTGTACAAAGGTGTTACAAGGAAACTGGTATAGGCAAACATGATCACCAGACCAACAATGCCTGCCAACAGAATCGCCGACAGGTGCTTCTTCATCACCATCAGCAGTTCCAGTAAATCAATTTCCATCTCTTCATTGTCATTTCTTTTCTTTTCCATTACTACTTACTACTACTTTCCATTCTTTAAATTGTTATGTTGATAAGCTGCGGGTGTCGAATTCTATCGACACTGTATCGATTCTCGCAGATTGATGTCGAATTCTGTCGTTTTCGGCATCAGGTGCTGATGAGCTGATTCTCCAGAATTGCCCTCGGATTCTCCTCTGCCAGCTGTCTAAGTCTTGCGCGGCCGCATTTCTTCTCAATCCATTCGGCAGCTTTCCGGTACTGTGGCGGTCTCGATGTCATATTGTGGGCATCGGTTCCCAGTACATCGATATAGCCATCCTCCACCAGTGCCCGACATCGGCGCACCCATCGGTCAAAACGCCCGCCGATCAGGCCATCGGTATTCATCTGCAGAATAATCCCGCTCTCCTTCAGTTCCTCTAACTTGTCCCATTCATCAATCAGACAATCCAGACGCTCCACATGAGCCAGAACCGGCAGATAACCTCCATACAGAATCTGCTGCAGACCACTGTAAACATTATGATAAGAAGCATTCGGCTTGTACTCCACCAGCACATAACGTCCGCCGTTCATAGTCGTGATACTGCCGCTATCCAGATATTTCACCATATCAGGAAAATACATCACTTCATTGCCCCGGTACAGATGCATGTCTTCATACTGCTTCTTCGCATATAATTCCAATGCCCGAAAAGCCCGCATGACCTTCTTCGGCCGCTCCGCATCATCCGCATTGTGTCTGTTGTAATGGGGTGTGACGCATAAGTGCCGTATACCTTCCTCATACGCCATGTCCAACATCCGGCATGACATCTCAAAAGTCTCGGCTCCATCGTCCACTTTTGCTAGTATATGGGAATGAATATCATAAAACTCCATACTGAACCTCATTTTCTTATATTTAACGTATTGGTCCTATGTCAAGATTTAGTACAAGTTAAAATGAGGTTTTCCTCATCTTAACTTGCCATCAGCAATTCGTCTTTCTGGATTCTACGATACAGTTCTTCATAATCATTTGGAGACATATAGTCACA